>Ga0209544_1000146_pt1 | contig 107629 bp, 71 predicted proteins | sample MesohylPK_FD_187297 | JGI IMG/M metagenome (GOLD analysis project Ga0209544, IMG submission 187297) | Host-associated microbial community of the marine sponge Aplysina aerophoba from Gulf of Piran - sponge mesohyl, lysed by proteinase K... | ecosystem: Host-associated > Porifera > Sponge >... | reverse complement strand
CCGTTAGTTTTTGGAACTTACCCGGATCATCCTTGATTTCATCATATTTGTTCATGAGTTAATCTCCAAAGCATAATTTTCTTTATTATGCCAGAAATCAACTGTAATTTAAATTTATATAATGTCTAATATAATTCCTCTATGGAATACAGCTGGCAGAACACTGATACACTGTGATGTTCTGCCATTTTTGCGATATTGATGAGTTATTATTAATAAACTAATTTTCTTGACTTTTGTTCTAAATTGTGATACTATAATAAGGTAATTTTTTTAAAAACGGGGCGTGGCGCAGCCCGGAAGCGCGCTTGAATGGGGTTCAAGAGGTCGCTGGTTCGAATCCAGTCGCCCCGATATAGTGTCTGTTTTGATGGAATATTATATCGTTGGCTTAACGTTGATTTAAGGTCATTTCAGTAGATGTAGAGGCATTCGCAGTCGTGGATAAATCATATATAAATATAGGCATTTTAGGTTGGGGTACGGTAGGGACAGGTGTATCCAAAATATTGGTGAACCAAAATAGTCTTATCTCCAAAAACAGTAGAGTCCAATTACACCTCAAAAAAATAGTAAAGAGAACTATACCGGCAACACGTGTTGGAATAGAACTTCCATCAGACTGCTTGACAAGTGATGTTAATGATGTTGTTGACAACCCCGAGATTGATATTGTAGTTGAACTAATCGGTGGTGTATCGGAGGCACATACACTTATTTCACGAGCCATAAAAAACGGTAAACATGTAGTTACAGCAAACAAAGCATTATTGGCAGAGCATGGTAGTGAATTGTTCCAATTAGCACAAAAACATAATGTGAGTCTAAATTTTGAAGCCAGTACTGCTGGTGGTATTCCTATCATCAAAACCTTACAGGAGAGTTTCACAGCCAATCAAATTCAGTCTATTTACGGTATTGTTAATGGAACGTGCAACTACATGTTGACTGAAATGCACGATCGTGGTGTTGATTTTGCTGATATACTCTCGGATGCTCAAGAAAAAGGTTATGCTGAAGCTGATCCAACGCTTGATGTTGAAGGTATTGATGCAGCCCAGAAACTAACGCTTCTCATAGCACTTGCTTACGGGGTTAATATTTCTGTTGACCAATTCCATGTTGAAGGGATTACTGATATTTCACAAAAAGAAATTCAGTATGCTCGTGAACTTGGTTATGTTATCAAATTGCTTGCAATCGCAAAGTTAACCGATGATAACCGTGTAGAAGCAAGGGTACATCCAACACTTCTACCGGAACGTAGTTTGTTGGCGAATGTTGGCGGTGCTTATAATGCAGTTTGTGTCGTTGGTTCTGCTGTTGGACCGACTCTTTTTTATGGGCAAGGAGCAGGTGAAATGCCAACTGCGAGTGCAGTTGTTGCTGATATAATTGATGCAGCAAAATCTATCCAACGTGGAGTCAGTTCTCCGATTTCACATGCTTGGTTAGAAAACTCGCAAACTGCAATTTCTGTTTGTCCGATTGACGACATAGAAACGCGTTATTACCTACGTTTTGTTGTTATTGATCGTCCAGGAGTATTAGCAAGTATTGGTAGTATTTTAGGTAAATATAATATAAGTATATCATCCGTCATTCAGAAAGAACCACACTGCACCGAAACAGTATCGCTGATGATGTTAACACATAAAGCAAAAGAAAAAGATATGAATGCTGCGCTTAAACAGATATATACTTTGGAAGTTGTCAAAGGTGATGCAAAACTCATAAGAATTGAAGAGGAAGCGGCATTTTAAGTAAATTGTCAAGACAATGAAAGACACGTTGGTTTTTGACATAAGAAATATCAAGGATTGGGATTTCAATGTATATGAAGTTTTAATCCCCCCATCTAAACTTGAACTTGACTTTGAAGATATAGAATTTATGAGTCAAGTTCGCGGTTCTGTTCATTTGCTTAGGCATAGTGACAATGATGTTTATGTTAAAGCTGATGTTACTACAGAAATTGAGATGCAATGCGGTAAGTGTCTTGAAATGTTTATATGTGATATTGCAGCATTGTTTGAAGTGCAATTCACATCAAATCGTAGTCATGATCAAGAAGATTCTGCAAACATTGAAGAAGGTGAACGTTACTTTGATGGTGAGACCTTTGACATATCTGAAGACACAAGACGTGCGTTAGTAATCCAAATACCAGTTTGGCCTCTCTGTTCGCAAGGGTGTGAAGGTCTGTGTCAGCATTGTGGTGAAAATCTGAATGACAAATACTGCACATGTGAAGATATTGTTGACCTTGAAGAAGATGTGTCAGACATTTCATCACCTTTTGCGGGTTTATCCCAATTGTTAGAATCTGCAAAGTTGGAAAAACCAGAGAAATCAAAAAACAATAAGGAGAGAATTTTAAAAAATGGCTCATCCAAAACGTAAAACATCAAAATCAAAAAAGAGAATGCGCAGGAGTCATCATGCACTTCAGAGTCAAGTTGTCACAGATTGCTCCTATTGCGGTGAAATGATGGTTTCACATCGTGTTTGTACATTTTGTGGACATTATAAAGGAAGGTCTGTTCTGAGATCAACCGAAGAACAAACTTAGGTAAGATATCCGCCAATATTTACATATTACTTTGCTGACACATCAATTGTTAATGTCGGTAATCGAAATAATAGGCTGAAAAGGATTCTTTAGTATGAAACGAAACGCAGCAATTACAGGCACCGGTTCTTACCTACCTGATACAATTTTATCAAATTTTGATCTTGAAAAGATGGTGGATACCAGTGATGAATGGATTCGACAACGCACAGGAATTGTTGAGAGGAGAATCGCAGAAGATGATGTTGCAACTTCTGACCTTAGTGTCCAGGCTGCGCGTTTAGCTATAAAAAGAGCTCAAATTGACCCGCTTGATATTGAGATGATTCTTGTTGCAACTGTAACACCTGATACATTTTTTCCATCAACCGCATGTTATGTTCAAAAAGGCATAGGTGCAAAAAATGCCTCTGCCATGGATATTTCAGCCGCATGTGCTGGATTCTTATACGGACTTGATTTAGCAAACGGATTGATTGTTTCTGGTCAATACAACACAATTCTTGTAGTTGGTGGAGAAGTATTTAACAATATCGTTGATTGGAACGACAGAAACACATGTGTGTTATTTGGTGATGGTGCAGGTGCAGCCATTGTCCAAGTAACTGAAGAACCGAAAGGAATTCTCTCATCTTACATCGGTTCGGACGGTGATTATGCTGATATTAATCTTCTTGGAATCCCTGCTGGTGGATCAAGAATGCCTGTTACTTCCAATGCAATAGACCAAAATTTGAATAAGATACAGATGAATGGTCGTGAAGTATTTAAATTAGGTGTCCGCCTTATGCCAGAAGCTGCTGAACGTGCACTTAAAAAGGCAAATGTAAGTGTGGACGACATTGATCTATTAATCCCACATCAAGCAAACTTACGGATTATTGAAGCAGTTGGTCATAGACTCGGTGTACCACGAGAAAAAGTGTATGTTAATGTTGATAAATATGGAAATACCTCTGCAGCAACAGTTATCATTGCATTAGACGAAGCCATTCAGGAAGGAATAGCAAAACCAGATGACCTGATTCTCCTTGTAACATTCGGAGCAGGTTTGACATGGGGTAGTACACTCCTAAGATTGTAAGGTATGTCGTTGAATTTTGTTAGTTCCTGGAAACTACGTGTTGGAAACTACTAAATTTCATTAGCAGTATATACAAAATGGAGAAATTCTCTTATATATTTCCAGGACAAGGTTCACAAAAAGTTGGAATGGGGGCAGAATTAGTACAGAACTATCCTATTGCTCGTGAAATCTTTGATGAAGCGGATGCATTTATCGGAAAAGCACTAAGCCAACTCTGTTTTGAGGGACCGGAAACTGAATTAAAGCAAACTGAAAATACACAACTCGCCATATTGACATGTAGTGTTGCAACGCTGCAAATCTTAAAACATCACATTAATGTGCTACCAAAGGCTGTTGCAGGACATAGTTTGGGTGAATATACAGCACTTGTTGCTTCAGGTGTACTTACATTTGCAGATGCATTTAAACTTGTTAGTGCTCGGGCAAAATATATGGCTGAAGTAAGTGTAAACCAGAACGGAACGATGGCTGCAATCCTTGGTATGGATAAGAAACGTCTACAACAAATTTGTGATAAAGTAGATGGTATCGTGCGGATTGCAAATTACAACTGTCCCGGTCAATTGGTAATATCTGGTGAGGTAGACGCTGTCCATCAGGCTGTTGCACTTGCATCTGAAGAAATTGGATCCAGAAGGTGTCGCTTGTTACCAGTAAGCGGAGCCTTTCATTCACCGTTGATGGAATCAGCAGCAGAAAAGTTTAAACCAATACTTGACACAGTGACGTTCCATCCACCTGAAACTCATATAGTGATGAACGTTACTGGTGACGTAATTTCGGATACAGATAGCATCAAGCATTTGCTTTATCAACAAATAACTGCTCCAGTACAATGGGAAAAAACGCTTAACACCATGTGGAATTCTGGTGTAACAGATTATGTTGAGATAGGACCAGGTAACGTTTTATCAGGATTAGTGAAACGGACCTTAGCAGATAGTAGTAATATAATGAATGTTGAGGATTCGCATTCACTTTCACATGTAATTGATGAATTAGGAAATGGAGCATAATGGAGAATCCAACTGAACAGAATGTTTTTGCTGAGAATCTTTTAAGTGGAAAGACAGCGATTGTTACAGGAGCATCACGTGGGATAGGAGCAGCAATTGCTCATAGATTATGTGAAGTTGGTGCAAACGTTGTCATCTGTTCGCGTTCAACCGAAAGTATTAACCAAACTGCGAAGGCATTGAAAAATGATGGGTATAATACACATGCGGTGGTTGCAGATATTTCAATAAAGGAAGATGTCGAATCACTTGTTGAACAAACTGTAGAACAGTTTTCTCAAATTGATATCCTTGTAAACAACGCAGGAATTACACGTGATATGTTGCTCATGCGTCTCAAAGATGAAGACTGGGAAGCAGTATTACAAACAAACCTTACAGGAACTATGTATTGTACCCGTGCTGTTCTTCGTCCAATGATACGTCAGAAAAGTGGTCGTATCATCAACATATCATCAGTCATCGGATTGATGGGGAATCCGGGACAAGCGAGTTATGCAGCTGCAAAGGCTGGCATTATCGGTTTGACAAAAACAACCGCAAAAGAGGTAGGAACACGCGGAATCACTGTAAATGCTATAGCACCAGGATTTATTACAACGGATATGACAGCGAAAATACCAGAAGAATTCCAAAACAAATTACTCGAACTTATTCCATTACAAAATTTTGGTACACCCGACGATGTTGCAGACGTTGTCTGTTTTTTAGCATCAGATGCTGCACGCTATATCACCGGACAGACTATACAGGTTGACGGTGGAATGGTGATGTAACTCACAATCTTAATTTCCTGCTATATGCAGAAATATGTTATATTTATATTGGTAAACAGTATGGACAGGTCAACTATCAACTTGTCCTAAAGTTGAATAATTATTTGAATTCTGGGTGTGGATTAGACATAAGTATATTATAATTGTTATATCCCTCCCATCATAGGAGTTAAAATTCTAAAATGGCAACAAATGAAAAACGTCTTATAGAAATTATAGCAAATCAGCTTGGTATTGCAGCAGATAACGTAACACCAGATGCTTCTTTCATGGAAGACTTGGGTGCTGATTCACTTGATACTGTTGAATTGGTCATGGCACTTGAAGAGGAATTTGACCTTGAAATCCCTGACAGTGATGCTGAAAAGATACAAACTGTTCAAGATGCCCTTGATTACCTTGATGAACATGTTTAGGTATTTTTAGTAAATGTCTCTAATGAGGGCATATATCTATTTCATGCCCTCCTAATACATTGAAGAAAAGGATCAGTCTTGTGGAGCGTGTAGTAATTACAGGAATCGGAGTTGTCAATCCAATCGGCAACACGAAAGAAGAATATTGGGATGCGCTTGCAATCGGTAAAAATGGAATTGGGTCATTACGCTCATTCGATGCAAGCAAATATCGTACTCAGATTGCCGCTGAAGTCAATGATTTTCAAGCGGAGAAATATCTGGATACAAAATCTGCATCTCGTTTTCCAGAATTCATTAAATACGCATTAGCAGCTTCGATAATGGCACACGAGGATTCTGGTCTGGATCTATCCAAAATAGACCATTACCGTGCAGGTGTACAAATAGGATCTGGTGTCGGTGGAATTGGTGTGCTTGAGGAAAATGCGAAAACACTAATCGAAAGAGGACCAAAACGCGTTAGTCCTTTTCTCGTACCGTTCATGATAATAAACATGGCATCTGGTCAAGTCTCAATACACTTTAACCTCAAAGGTCCAAATTCAGCAGCAGTCACCGCTTGTGCATCATCTAATCATTCTATGGGTGAATCGTTTCGATTAATTCAACATGGATATGCAGATGTAATGTTTACAGGAGGAGCAGAGTCAGCAATTACACCTTTGGCTTTTGGAGGATTCTGTTCAATGCGGGCAATGTCTGAACGCAATCATGAACCTGAACGTGCTTCTCGTCCATTTAATAAAGACCGTGATGGGTTTGTTATGGGGGAGGGTGCAGGAATTCTTATTCTTGAATCACTTTCACACGCGATAGAACGTGGTGCCTATATATATGCTGAAATAGTGGGATTTGGAATGACATCGGATGCAAGTGATATGGTGAGTCCACCGGAAAATGGTGAAGGAGCTGCGAAAGCCATGGAATTTGCGCTTAGTGACGCTAAACTCCCAACAGATGCAGTTGAATATATCAATGTACACGGTACATCTACACCACAAGGTGATGTCGCAGAAACTAACGCGATTAAATCGTTATTCGGTGAACGTGCTTACAAAATCCCGATCAGTTCTACGAAATCTATGGTTGGACATCTCCTCGGTGCGGCTGGCGCAGTTGAACTAATCGCTTGTATCGGCGGGATGGAGAAAGGATTTATTCCACCAACCATCAATTACGAAGTTCCAGATGAAGACTGTGACTTGGATTGTGTACCCAATGAAAGTCGAGATTCTAAGTTTGAAGTGGCACTATCTAACGCTTTTGGTTTCGGTGGACATAATACTTGTTTAGTTTTACGAAAATTTACTGGATAGTCCTAAGTTAGTCTCTGTTTCCTTTATCAACATAAAATATTCCATAATCTTGTGCATTCAGCATACATCGGCTTTGGTAGCAACATTGGAGACAGGCTTAATTATATTCAAAACGCAATTGATGCAATATCGCAAACTGAAGGAATTACTTTACACCAAATTTCTTCTATTTACAAAACTGCACCTGTTGGATATGATGTCCAAGATGATTTTCTGAATGGTGTCATTGAAATACAAACAGACCTTCCTCCCCTTACTCTCCTACATACTTTAAAACATATTGAAACCTTAGTAGGTAGACAGCACCGGTCTCGTTGGGGACCGAGAGAAATTGATTTGGACATTTTGATCTATGAAAATGTCTGCATAAGAACTGAAAAAATAACTATCCCTCATCCAGAAATGCACCATCGCAAATTCGTACTTGTCCCTTTAGCTGAACTCGCTCCCGACCTGTTACATCCAATTGCTAAAAGAACAATCACAGATATACTCAATAACCTTGATATAGATCAATCAATTGTAAAATGTGAGGAAGTTGATCTTTCATTGAATCAATGACGTAATAAAGTGTGTATAAATGTTCTTGAAATATAAATCAATTATAGGTATAATTTAATCAACTTTTCATGTTATTGAATAAAAAACAGATAACTTAAGGGAGATAATGCTATGAGAAGTGTATTATTCTTTTCCACAATAGTACTGGTAATTATAGCTGGATTTGCATTAGCAACAGAAAACCCGAATGTACAAGGTGAGTATATTGAAGTTCGTTCAGCAAGTGTTTATGTAGGTGCATGCCATTTCGGTTCTGAATATGTTGAAGGTGGTAAAGAGGCAACCTTGATATGGAACATCCATCGTGGTAGTTGGAATAACGTAAAGTTAGATGGATTAACCGTAGTCGCTGTCATTAGCGCAAAAAACAACCTTGCCATAGACAATGATACCCGCAGAAGTGTGTTGTATGTGGATAGCAAAGCCACACCAGAACAATACACTGCAATCAGCAAAATGTTGACTACCAATAGTTTTGACGTTTTAGGCAAAGTTGTAGCAACAAAAATCGTTCCCATTAAATATACAAAAAAGGGAACAAAATATGATGTCTCTGTTGAGAAAATACTGTCATTATCTTTGAATCGTTACCCATGTGCCAAATGCACACAACCACATCAAATATGGTATGACCCACTGATAGAAGTTAGAGATGTGATTGTCGGAAAGTCGGAAATCTATAGTTACAAAGACAATTACCTACCTGTAAATTGGCAGCAAGGGGGTACAGCGAATAACGTCTTTGTCGGTAGTTTTTCAATGTAATATATATGCGTCTGTAGTTGCTTTCTGACGACTACAGACAAACTTCAGACGTATAGCATAACAGATTTCTGTAGTATGACTTCATATACTAAGTATGGGTTGTATTCACATTGATTCTTTATCTGAATAGATTATCCATTCAGGAGAAGATGTGTCCACTGTTAATACATTTAAAAAACGAAGGAATAGACTAACGCCTGAAGAAAAAACATCTTGGGAGGAAAACGGATATTTTATACGTTATCACGTTTTTACAAAAGAAGAAAACGAGATCTTAAGTCAAGTAGCTGATGACATAGCTATAGGAAAAATCCCCTTCCCAACCCACCGTATCTTTCAGAACGCATTAGTGAGAGATGGAAAAGTTGAAGCATCGGGTATCCACGCGATGCACAGTATCCATCAAATGAATCTTTATTCTCCTAAATTTCTTGGACGTACACGTGATTCGCGGCTAACAGACCCCGTTGTTGACATTCTCGGTCCAGATATCCTCGGTCTCAATAGCCTCTATATTTGGAAACCGCCAAAAATCGGATTAGGTTTCCCGTGGCATCAAGATAGATGGTATACTCAACCTCAGTTCAAAACTGAAACCACGGTTGGAACGTGGACTGCGATTGATGCAGCAGATAAAGATAACGGGTGTCTATACGTTATCCCCGGTAGCCACAAAATCGGCATTCTTGAGCATATCGATCTTGAAGGTTCACAACAACAGGAGTTTAAACAGGCAGTCGGTGCCCGAGATGAAGATGGGGTTGCAGTTGAATTGCAACCGGGAAGTGTTATTTTTTTTGACAACCGAATCCTTCATAAGAGTACTGTTAACAACAGTAAACGCTTTAGACGAAGTAACATTGCACATTATATCAGTGCAAAGGCAGAACGAGTTCCACATAAGAATTATATGCGTCCTCTCATGTGGGTTAGAGGTAAAATATACCCAACGCTGTCTGAGGGTGTCTACCGTAATCCTTTACCCATTGCAGAATCCGAAGGAGCATAAGTGAACACAAATACAACATCCGATCAACTGAAGTTTAGCCTGACCCTTGAAGAACGATCCTCTTGGGAAGAGAACGGCTACTTTGTCCGTTACGACGTTTTTACAAAAGAAGAAAACGACATCTTAGCACAAATCGCTGATGACATTGTTGCTGGCAAAATCCCCTTCCCAGACTATCATATCTTTGAAAATGCTTTAGTCAGAGACGGTGAAATCGAAGCACAAGGCATCCACGCGATGCACAACATCCAATATGTGAGTTGTAATTGTTCAGAATTCCTCGCGCGTACGCGCGATCCGCGTCTAACCGACCCCGCTGTAGATATCCTCGGTCCAGATCTTCTTGGTCTCAACAACCTTTATATTTGGAAACCGCCAAAAATCGGATTAGGGTTTCCGTGGCATCAAGATAAATGGTATTTTAACCATCAATATAAAACTGGGACGACCGTCGCAACATGGTCTGCGATTGACGCAGCTGATAAAGAAAACGGGTGTCTATACGTTATTCCCGGTAGCCATAAGCAGGGTGTTCGTGAACATAAGGAACTTGAAGGTTCACAACAAGGTGAATTTAAACAGGCAGAAGGTGCTCGTGATGAAGATGGTGTTGCTGTTGAAATCCCTGCTGGCGCGGTCATCTGGTTTAATAGTCAAGTCTTACATAAAAGCACGGATAACCACAGTTCACGTTTTAGACGAGCAAATATAGCACACTACATGAGAGCAGATGCTGAATGGACCCGTCCTGAGGCGGTAAATGAAAAACGACCCCCTATGTGGATACGTGGTAAAACCTTTCCTGCAATGGGAAATGAAGTTCAACGGGACGTTATACCAATTCTATAACCCAATTGACTATTAACGAAAGGACGTTATCATGAAACTACGATTTATTACCATTCTTCTCTTACTTCTTTTGCTTCTGTCATCTTCCGATGCAAACGTTCCTTCCCGATATGCGAAGCAGTCTCTTGAATGGTTTCAGAAGGAGGAAGGTCGTCGTATTGCCGACAACGTTCTCACTTGGCAGACACCGCTCGGCGGTTGGCCCAAGATTAGAGATACGGCATCTGAGCCGTTTGATGGTAAAATTGAGGATCTGCACGCAACGTTCGACAACGGTGCAACCATTGACGAACTACGGTTTCTTGCCCGTGCGTTTCGTGCGACAAACGAGCCGCGCTACGAACAAGCATTTCTCAAAGGTCTTTCTCATATCCTTGAGGCGCAATACCCGAATGGTGGATGGCCTCAGTTTTATCCACTAAGCAAAGGTTACCGTCGTCACATCACGTTCAATGACGATGTTATGTCCCGCATTCTCGGACTTCTCCGGGATGTCTCTGAATCTTCCGACTATCAGTTCCTGAAAACGGAAGACCGCACTAAGGTTGAAGCTGCTTTAACCAAAGGCATTGACTGCATCCTGCGCACGCAAATCAAGCAGAATGGCAAACTCACAGCCTGGTGCGCGCAGCATGACGAGAAAACGCTTGCGCCTGCGTGGGCACGTTCCTATGAGCCACCGTCGCTCTCTGGTGCCGAAAGTGCCCGTGTCGTGCGATTCCTGATGTCACTCGAAGAACCCACTCCAGAGATTATCGCCGCTGTCGAAGGATCCGTTGAGTGGTTCAGGAACGTCACTATCCACGGCATGCGTTTTGACGAGTTTACCGATGCAGAGGGGCAGAAGGATACACGGATCGTAGCGGACCCCGACGCGGGACCGCTCTGGGCGCGTTTCTACGAACTCGGCAGCAACCGTCCAATCTTTCTCGACCGCGACTCGGTGGTCCGCTACTCGTTATCTGAGATCGGACAGGAACGCCGCGGTGGATACGACTACTACGGGAACTGGGCAGCCAAACTCCTCGCAGATGAGTACCCACGGTGGAAAGAAAAGTACAAGCTACCAAAGGAATGATCAACGAATGGATACAAATACAACACCTGAAGAACGGAAATTTAGACTAACCGCTGAAGAACGATCCTCTTGGGAGGAGAACGGCTACTTTATCCGTTACGATGTTTTTACAGAAGAAGAAAATGACTTTTTGGCACAGATCGCAGATGACATCGCCACTGGAAAACGCCCCTTCCGCGCGAAAAATATCCACCAAAATGCCTTGGTCAGAGACGGACAAACTGAAGCATCGGGTACCTATGCGATGCACTGTATTCATCATATAAATAATTATTCACCTGAGTTCCTTGAGCGCACGCGTGATCCGCGTCTTACCGATCCCGTCGTTGACTTAATAGGTCCAAATATCCTCGGTCTCAACAATCTATATATCTGGAAACCTCCAAAAATTGGTCTTGGTTTCCCATGGCATCAAGATAGATGGTATTTTAATAGACAATATAAAACGGACAAGACAGTCGGCACATGGACAGCCGTTGATGCCGCAGATTTAGAAAATGGGTGTCTATACGTTATCCCGGGTAGCCACAAGGACGGCGTACTTGATCATGAGAACCTCGAAGGCTCACAACAGAATGAGTTTAAACAGGCACTCGGTGCCAAGGACGAAGACGGGGTTGCTGTTGAAGTGCCACCGAGGAGTGTCATTTTTTTCGACAACCGACTCCTTCATAAAAGCACTGATAACCACAGTAGCCGGTTTCGCAGATGTAGTGTTGCTCATTATATCAGTGCGGATTCAGAACGTCTGCCGTATAAGAACATAAATCATATCAAACCTGTCATGTGGGTTCGGGGGGATACATACTCAGAGAAGATGGAACCTGTTTATCGTGATGCTTTACCTATCCCTGAAGAAATGGAGGAATAATGAAATCAGATAAAACAGAATTAGAACGGAAATTCTCTCTTACACATGAAGAAAAAATATTCTGGGAAGAAAACGGCTACATTGTCCGTCATGACGTTTTTACAGAGAAAGAAAACGACATTCTACGCAAAATCGCTGATGATATTGCTGAAGGAAAACGAACCTTTCCCACCGCGAATATTGATCAAAACGCACTGGTAAGAGACGGAAAAATTGACGCATCTGGTATTCATGCCATGCACAAAATCCATCATGTGAGTTGTTATTGTCCTGAATTCCTTGAACGTGTTCGTGATACTCGTTTGACGGATCCAATTGTAGATTTACTCGGTCCAAATCTGCTGAGTCAAGGAAATCTGTATATCTGGAAAGCACCAGAAATTGGATTAGGATTTCCATGGCATCAAGATAAATGGTATTTCAACTGGCAGTATAAAACTGAAATGACAGTCGGAACCTGGACCGCTATTGATGCTGCAGATAAAGAAAACGGATGTCTATACGTCATTCCCGGTAGTCACAAATATGGCATTCTGAAACACGTGGACCTTGAAGGTTCACAACAGAATGAATTTAAAATTGCTCGTGATGCAAAGGACGAAGACGGTGTTGCTGTTGAAGTACCGCCTGGTGCAGTCGTTTGGTTCAACAATCAACTCCTTCATAAAAGCACTGATAACCACAGTCAACGTTTTCGTCGTTGTAACGTAGTGCATTATATCAGTGCGAATGCAGAACGGATACCGAAAAAGGAAGGACAAAATGTCCGTCCCGTCATGTGGGTACGGGGTGATACATACTCAGAAAAGATGGAACCCGTCTATCAAGACGTTTTACCGATCCCGGACCCCAATTGAAAAATGGCAACGGCAGATTCAAGTACGACTACCCGGAAAAAATGTTCGTTGTAGGAGATCACCGGTATAAATCGCACTCGGTAAAACTTCACACTCTGCCCAACACCCTGGGCATTTACTTACCCACTCCCGCTGTTTCTGTACCTTAGCATTTGCCCATAGGTCAGCAAACTTTTCATCGCGCAGATTACCGACCGTACTTGTGTTGAATTGACACGTCGGAACACTCCCGTCTGGAAACAAGCGGAGATGCGAGTTCAATGCAACGCATTTCGGGTTCGGTGCACCGACGTCACCGAGCAACCGATTTCGGATACCGAGGAGGTAATACTTCTTCGCAATTCGGTCTAAGATGCGGTAACTCGGTAAATCCTTTTCAATCTCATCGAAGAGTTCTTTCAAGTGTTCTTGCGTGAATTCGCCAAATGTTGCGAATTCGCCTATCTGCGTAGGCGCAACATCAATCTCTTCTTCCAGATTATAGGTTGCACTGACATCATACGCCATCACGACGTTATTCCGAATCCCCATCGGTTTCAAGAAATCCCGAAGACGTTTATAGTGTTCAACCCCCTCAGCGTCAACGATTGTCTGATTCACCGCGAGGTTCATCCGTAATTCTTTCCGGCGCGGAGCAAGGGTTTCAAGGGTTTTGACGATGAAATCCCACGCCTTATCGTGTCCGCGGACTGCGTTGTGCTTATCCTTCATTCCATCCACCGAAATAAGCATACTCAGAGGGACATCCCGTTTCCGTTCTTCGCAAAATTTTACAATCCGATCGGTGAGAAACCCATTTGTGGTGACATGGAGCATGAGAGGAGACAACTTTTCTTGTGTGAGATGTACGATCTCAAGCATATCACGCCGAACAAACGGTTCACCCCCCGTCAGTCGCACCGCATCCATCTGTGGGAGTTGGTCGAAAATGTTCGCAATCTCTTGCAGGCTTAAATCGTTCGGGGAAGGTTTGCGCCACGAATCGCACATGATACAACGGGCGTTACATGAAAAGGTGACCGTGTATGTCAAAAAGCGTGGTTGCGTTACGTGACGGTGATGTGTTCGCCAAACAGTGAATAGAAATGATAGCACACGATTCATGGGATAAATTCCTTATTGTGTAAAATGTAGCCCGCAACGTCAACACAGCGTGTTTTTGCTTGGGGTGTTTGATAGGGTGTTCCCTTTCTGCGGATTTCTTCAGATATACGACTATCAACGTTATTCAGCGAACTCACCTGACCGAAACGCAGCGAAAAATTAAAATTTAGGCAGTCCTCGGTAAGTATTGGTTAATAATGTTCAACGCCGTTGTGTTGCCGTGTATGTTCTGACGATCAATACGCGAACGAAACATTTCGCAATGCTTCATAAAATAACGGGTGTATAGCGGTGTCATCTGTTCCATACCAACAGTCATACCCGCGCCAGAATCTTGGAGAAAATGTCCATTGATACGTTGTTCATGGTTGCAGTATTCCGGCATCGCCAGCACCGGTTTTTCGAGATAAAGTGCTTCACCAATAAGTTGGTTTCCAGCAGTGCTAATTAATGCCCGGCTCGTTGCCAAATCATCGACGAATCTGTGCATATCGATTTCGCGAAACTTCAAACGTCCGATAGAGCGTTGGGCACCGAGACCATAAATCCGCACCTCACATCCACAGGCTTCAAGCGCACGAAAAACTTCAGAAGACCCAAACCGTCTCAAATAGACTACGATGTGTTCACCATGCTCTGGTGTCGCCTGAAGAATCTCATCCCGCAGTAGCACGCCGATTTGTGAAACGCCTTGTGTGTTCGGTTTCAGCGGCGGGAAATAAAACGAGGAGACAACAGTTTGGACCTGTCCATGGTAATAACCACGCACGACCTGAGCCATAAAAAAAGCATGCCGTTGCAAATCCACCGGAAGTTTACGTAGGTCCGAGACAAGCAGGAAATGCTGATGATCAAGACTGATAAAAGGGATGCCTACCTGTCGAGCAACCCTTGGTAACGCAGGTTCAAAATCGGTAATCACTAAATCTGGCGATTCCGTTTCAATATCGTCTTGCAACCGTCGCGAGAGTTCAGTGTATTGAGCAATATAGTGCAAACACTCCATGCCTGTTTTAAATGTATCAAGTTTTCGGCTGCCCGTCAAGCGACAATGTTTGTAATGGAAGGCGAGTCCGGGAATATGTCTGACGTTGACTTCGGTTCCTTCGTAAACCGGTAGCAACAGTTCGTATGCATGCCCCGGTGCGTAGATGACAACCCGGTGCTGTTGCCGCAACTGTTCGACGACAGCGCGAACCCGTGTTGCATGTCCACGTCCTTCACCAGAAAGACTATAAAATATTGTTGCCATAAATGAATACCCTCAACTTTGCATCTGTTGAATCACGGCAGACATCTGTTATGACTGCCTCAGGGAAAAACCACCTCACACAGCACGATATTGTCTACAAATTTTACACCTTCCGTGTTGCATAGTTTTATGTTTTATATGAAACTTATCTCGCAAATTGATTACAAAATTGTTGCTGTATGAGGATAGAGATTTCGAAGTTATGTCATAATTCTGCGACACATCATTCGTATGGCATTATTATATAAGTTGCATTTTCTGTAGGAGCGATCTCCGAATCGCGACGAAACTCCTTGTTAATCTGGAATAGGAATTCCCTCCTACATCTAAAACTGTCATAGTAATTCTAAAATCTACCATAAAATATAAGGATTGACAGTTGTAAATCAAATAATGCTTGTTTTACTTTGACAACTCATACCTGTTAATTTATACTAACAGATAAGATATATATTTAGATTTACAGTAGTTTGATTTAACACACAGAATATTGGAGAAGTGTATGCGAAAATGCGTGATTATACTGATCTTTGTATTGCAACCTATTCTATTTAATACATTGTGTACAAACACATTTGCACAAAAACCTAATTTTCCGGATCAAATTCCAATTGTTGAACGTCCCTTCTCAGATGATCCTGACAAGTTTAGCTTCGCTATTATAGGTGATAAAACAGGTGGAGGGTTAGATAAGTGGCATGTGTTTGACCGCGCAATAGATGAAATAAACACTTTAAATCCTGACTTTGCAATCATGGTTGGTGACTTGATACAAGGGGATACTACTGACAATGAACAACTTGCGATTGAATGGAAGGAGTTTTGGGAACACCAATCTGGTTTAGACATTCCATTTCTTTCACTACCCGGCAACCACGACATTACCAATCCTGTAATGTATGATTATTGGAAAGAACATTTAGGACGAACATATTACGCATTTACATATAAGAATTGTCTATTTCTTTTACTGAATACTGAGGAGTGGCATGCAAATAGTGATGAATGGGTAAATTGGTTTGGAAATGAACAGATAAAATATGCAAAATCACAATTAACACAACACGCAGATGTAAGGCACACATTTGTCCTTTTACATCGACCGTTATGGCTTCAGAAAAATTCTGGTTGGGAAGAAATTGAAGAAGCACTCGGTGAACGACCCTACACTGTTTTTGCGGGACATTATCATAAATTAACGCTTCATACACGCAATGACCGCAGATATTTCGTGCTGGGTGCAACCGGTGGGGGATTTACACCCCAAGAAGTCAAGGAATACGGTGCATTTGATCACTACAGCCTTGTTACTGTTGATAATAATGAAGTCAATGTCGCTATTATTGAACCAGGTAATATACATCATGCGGATGTGTCAACATCAACATTCAAAGATAAGGTTTCTAAATTACTTGACTTTAAATTGCAATTTGATCTCAATAAAAACCGGTCTATTTCTGAAGGAAACCTTAATATTTCTCTCAATAATACACTTGAAAAACCAATGACGCTTGAGATTAAGTTTGATGAGAATGACAAATGGCAAATTACACCAAACCATTTATCTATACAAGCGAAACCGGGACAGAAATCTAAAACAAGTGTTTCACTCTCTGTTGCATCCACAGACTTTCTCCCTTTTCCAATCTACAAACACGCAATACAATATGGTGGTGAACAACTCTTGAGTGGAAGAAATTTGTATCACCCCATTGACAGAGTACACATGCGTGTCATAAAAAGTTGGATGTTGTTGGGTCCTTTTGATCTTGGTGTGAAAACAATCCCTTCTAATTCAAAACAGGTCCCACAGAGTTTTATTGATATTCCATTACAAAATTTTAATCTTGAAAAAACCTATCAAGGAAAATTAAGGGAAATCACATGGCAAGAACACATCACTGATAATGATCGGATTAAATTAGATGCTGCATTTGAATACGCTGAGATGGCTTACGGTTATGGATTAACACACATCAAGAGTCCAGATAACCGACGTATATTTGCACAGATGGGGTGGGGAAGCAATCTCGGTAGAATATACCTGAACGGGGTTGAAATTCCCAGTGCCGCTATCCCTGGTGAAAATCTATATTCATGGTGGGCACACTTTGAATTACCTTTGAAAAAAGGTTGGAATACCTTGACTATATTATCAGGAGATTACAATGGATGGTGGGACTATAGAATGGAAGTTGCAGATCCGACTGAAACACTCCAATTTAGTTTTAAGCCATCTGGTGTAGATTAATTCCGATATAATTGTTGCTATACAATTCAACATTATAGAACATTGACAAAAAGACATCTATACGATATAGTTACGATAGATTGTCTGTTAGGAGAGGATATGGCTTACCTTAATTCAACACAACTTCAAAATTGGAAGAAAGATGGATTTTTAAAAATACCTCAATATTTTACTACAAAAGAGGTAGCCGAATTACAGAATTGGGTCAATGAAATTTCTTCTTGGGAACCGACATCTGATAAGTGGTTGCATCATTATGAATCCACATCAGAAGGACCTCGCCTGTCACGGACAGAAAATTTTATACCGTATCATAGCAATATGAAAACGACAGTTACATCTGGAAAAGTACATGACATTGTATCAGAGTTAATGGCTGAGCCTGCAGTGATCTATAAAGAAAAAATCAACTATAAATATCCCGGTGGCGGAGGATATGCTGCGCATCAGGATGCACCTGCTTACGAATTTGTAGATTTTCATATCACATGTCTAATTTCAGTTGATACAGCAACACCAGAAAGTGGATGCCTATCTTTTGCTAAGGGAAGACATCAGGAAGGCTTCATCGCACTTGATCAAAATGGTTGTGTTTCTCCTGAAACTGCTGCAACAATGTCATGGCAGCCAGTTCCAACCTTACCTGGAGACATACTGCTATTTGGATCTTACATACCACATAAGAGTTCCCAAAACCAATCAGATGAACCAAGACGGATTATTTATCTTACATATAACGCAAAGTCCGATGGTGATTGGCGGGAAAAATATTATGCTGACAAAAGACAAGTATTCACACAATACGCTTCAGATGGCTCAGAAAAAAATAAACAGATTAGCAAAATTGCCCACTTTCAAGGAAAAACCGTAGAAAATGCAGAATTTGATTGATTTTACTCTAAAGCATGAATTGAACTCGGCAACCCAAAAACAAAAAGTCCACATTCTGTTTAAATACATGGAAAAACGTGGACAATCCTTTTATGATGAAGTTGTTACACAGCTTGAACATGCATTACAATGTGCTGCACTTGCTAAACAAAACAATGCATCTCCTGAACTTATTACGAGTGCCTTGCTGCATGATATAGGACATTTTATCTTAGATGAACACAATGCTGATGTTGACTTTCTGGATACAGATCTTAATCATGAGGAAATTGGTGCGGAATATCTTGAGTCATTTTTTCCTAAGTCAGTTACCATACCAATCCGTCTACATGTCCCTGCCAAAAGGTATCTTTGTACTACCGATGATACATATTATGAAGGATTATCTGAAGCATCAAAAATGAGTCTAAAAGTTCAGGGAGGTACAATGTCAGAAAAAGAATGTTCATCTTTTGAACAAATCCCACATTATCGGAATGCACTAACTTTACGCAGATGGGATGATATGGCAAAGGTAAAAGGAATAGAGACTCCAGATCTACATACATACCATGAGATTGTGCAGGGGTGTTTGCTATAAAAGTTAGGGACAAGTATATTAGTTGAAGGGATTCCATCAATAGATTGAAAATACTTAGTCAATACTAACTATACACAATTCTCAATATGACTATAAAGGTAATATAATTATGAGTTATGAAGCAATTGAATCGAAATTTATCGCAACACCCGAAAAAGGTGAAGTATCATCACTATTTATTCGACCAGACAATGCAGAATGGCTATTAGTTCTGGGACATGGCTCAGGCACAAATATGCGAAGTTCAACTCTCCAAACCATTTCTGAACGATTAGCAGACTTAGGTATTGCAACGTTCCGCTATCAATTTCCATATATGGAACGCGGCGGTGGAGGAAGAGAATCAGAGGCAGTAGCCTTGCAGACTGTCCGATCTGCAGCCGCTGCTGCACATGCAGCGGCAAGCGATCTTTCAATCCTCGTCGGTGGACATTCTTATAGTGGACGTATGTCATCAAAGTCCGCAGCACAAGAACCGATTGAAAATGTCAAAGGACTCGTTTTCTTCGCATTTCCGTTGCATCCTTCTGGCAAGGAAGGCATTGAACGCGCAGAACACCTTGCGGATGTTACAATTCCTATGCTGTTCCTATCTGGCACACGCGATAAGTTAGCAAAACTTGAGTTATTGGAGCCAGTATGTGAGAAACTTGGTGACATAGCAACATTACATTTGCTGGACACTGCTGATCATGGGTTCAAGACACTAAAACGTTCACGCAAATCTGATGAGGATGTCTTCGTTGAAATGACGAGGGTTTTGAAGGAATGGATAGAATCTCTGGATTAACTGTGGGTGTTGAATAAACTAAAAAAATAAATGAGAATATGAACTAAATTTAAAATAATCCTCTGTTTGGATAATTAAACTCGTATAACTTACCTTTCCGCTCCATAGAGAGTACACCGATCGGACACCCTTTAACACATTTCATACAATCAATACATTTTGGTTGGTCTATTTTCAGATGTGTGTCTACCAAATCGATAATATTAACAGGACAAACCGCTACACATGCCCCACAATAAACACATAATTCTTCTTTGATGTGAATCATCACTTACCTCGTATAAAATACAACTTTTTAATCAGTCATCAACCTATTTGATTTACTAAACTTGTACATTGTCATAATCAACACATATTATTCTTTTTACAAAACTTCATGAAGAAATCGCGCTGTATGTGATTCTTCTGTTTCTGCAACATCTTCAGGAGTACCCATAGCTACAAGATAACCACCTTCATCACTTCCCTCAGGACCTAAATCAATAATCCAATCCGCGGATTTAATGACATCCAAATTGTGTTCTACAGCAACGATCGTATTTCCTGCATCAACAAGTTTATTTAACACATTGAGTAGTTTTTGGACATCATCAAAATGTAACCCCGTTGTAGGTTCATCCATAATATAGAGAGTTGTTCCAGTTTGCCTCCGAGCAAGTTCCTTTGCAAGTTTCACCCGCTGTGCTTCACCACCTGATAGCGTTGTTGCTGCTTGCCCTAATTGGATATAATCCAATCCGACATCTGCTAATGTTTGGAGCGGTCGCTTAATACGCGCAACATTGCTAAATAACTCCAAAGCTTCAAGTACTGTCATCTGTAATACTTCAGCGATATTTCTACCCTTATATCGCACCTCAAGCGTTTCAGCATTATAACCCGTACTATCACAATTATCGCAAGGAATCCATACATCAGGTAGAAAGTGCATCTCAATCCGGTTGAATCTTTGTCCATCACATACTTCGCATTGTCCATAGGAGAGATTAAAACTGAAACGTCCCCTATTAAATCCACGAAGTTTAGCATCCGGAAGATCAGCATACAATTCTCTAATTTTCGTAAATAGATCTGTATAGGTAGCAGGATTTGAACGGGGTGTCTCCCCTATTGGCTTTTGATCAATATGGATAAGTCTTTCAATAGGACTTGTACCCTGAATTTTATCGTATTTCGCTTTACCATAAGGATTATCTGCCCCCTCGTTTCCTTTTCTGATTGATTTACGAGTATCTAATGCAGGTCGAAGTGTACCTTCAATTAAGGAACTCTTGCCACAACCCGATACACCTGTAACGCAAGTCAGTGTTCCAAAAGGTATTGTTATGTCAATATTCTTTAGGTTGTTAGTCTTTGCACCGAACAATTTTAACCATTTTCCTGATCCTTTGCGTCGAACAGCAGGAACAGGTATACGCATATCGTCCGAGAGATATGCTTGGGTCAATCCTTTAGATGGTGACTCTTGTGTAACTGCAGCAGAATCACCGTCAATATTAGATTGTGTTCTTATTGAACAAGGGATAGGTTCACCATTTGTAAATGCATCGGGTGTCCCCTCGGCAACAATTTCTCCACCTTGTTTTCCAGCTTTCGGACCAAAATCTATGATATGATCTGATGATAAAATGGTATCTCTATCGTGTTCAACCACAAGAACGCTGTTACCAATATCACGTAAATCCTTCATCGCAAGAATCAATCGTTCTTGGTCGCGCGGGTGTAAACCAATACTCGGTTCATCAAGAATGTAAGTTACACCTGTAAGTCCTGTTCCAAGTTGACTTGCAAGACGTATTCTACGGATTTCACCACCGGAGAGAGTGGGTGCTGGTCTATCCAGACCAAGATACCCAAGACCAATATCCTCTAAGAACTTCAACCGAATCTGTATTTGACGTAGCAATTGTGCCTCAAACTCAGGCGAGGTATGGGTGTGTAGTGTTGGATGTGTAGCTCTTGATGTAGATACATCTCTTACCTGTTTTCTGGCTGTCTCCGCTTCTTCCGAGCCTACATCTGTAGTCAGATGTTTCTCAATTTCCTCTATACGTGTGGTAAAGAATTTATTGATCTCTGATATTGACATAGCCATAAGTTCAGCAATTGTTTTATCACAGAACCTGACATTACGCGGAAATTCATTTAACCTTGTTCCGTCACAGTCTTCACAGATTCCTTTATTATCAGTTAGAAACCTACCGATTCCGTCACAAGAACCACATGATCCCAACCTATTGTTAAAGGAAAAGTGTCGTGGTGTTAGCTGGGGAAAATTACGACCACACTTGGAACACATTGCATGTTCACTGAAAAAATACCTCTCAGATAATTCTTCCGAATTACTTGGCTCAATCAATACAAAACCTTGACTCTCTGTGAGTGCTAATTCAATAGCCTCAGTGAAACGACTTTTTTCTATATCAATAAGTTCAAGTCGGTCTATTACAAGAAAAACCTCATGCTGTCTTCGCTTATGTATTTCAGGTGTTTCATCAAGTCTATATATTTCACCATCTATATATACCCTTGCGTAACCCATTCTTTGCAGTCTGCGAAATGCATCAATGTAATCCTCATTTCCTTTCAAACCAGGCGTACGTTCTTCACCAATTACGACCTCTGAATCTTCTTCAAAAGCCTTGAAATTTGTCAGAGGAGAATAGACATCAATTCTTTTTCCCTCAAGAAGTTCAAACACTCTTTCTACAACCTGTTGTGCGGTTTGAGGACGAACAAATACTTGACAGGTTGGACAGTGCGGTTGTCCCCATCTTGCATAGAGCGTGCGCAGACCATCATGAATCTCGGTTATTGTTGCAACAGTGGAACGTGGATTTTGACTGGGACTTGAGTGTGTGATTGCAATCGCGGGTGATAATCCTTCAATCTTCGATACTTTCGGTTTTTCCATACTCCCAATAAACTGACGTGCATACGTACTGAGTGTTTCAATATATCTACGTTGTCCTTCCGCATATATAGTATCAAGTGCAAGCGATGTTTTACCTGAACCACTTACACCTGTAAAGGCAGTTAATCTCTGATGTGGTATTTCAATATCAATGCTCTTAAGGTTATTTTCTTCCGCACCTTGAACCAGAATTGACTTTGTAGTTCGATAATCTGTTTTTTCATGAAGAGATTTAGGTATTCCACCGTTATCAGATATAACAGGTTTGTCGTCATTAGATTTCCAAAGATCATATTCACCATGCAGTGCTTTACCCGTATATGATTCCGGATTAGCTAAAACTTCTTCAGGTGTTCCAAGGGCAACAATTTCGCCACCACCGACACCTCCCTCGGGACCTAAATCAATCAGATAATCAGCTGAGTTGATTACCTCAAGATTGTGTTCTACCACAACCACAGTGTTACCTTCATCAACTAACCTGTGTAGGATTGTCAACAGTCTATTTACATCTTCAAAGTGTAAACCTGTAGTAGGTTCATCAAGGATATATAACGTTTTTCCTGTACTGCGTTTTGAAAGTTCTTTTGAGAGTTTTATACGTTGTGCTTCTCCTCCTGACAATGTAGGAGCAGGTTGACCAAGCTTGATGTAATCCAGACCTACATCATGAAGTAGTTGCAATCCTCTGGATATTTTAGGTATATCAGCAAAATGCGCCAGGGCAGTTTCAATGTCCATTTCAAGAACATCTGAGATGTTTTTCTCTTTATATTTAATCGCAAGAGTTTCATTGTTATATCGTTTTCCATTGCATATATCACATTCAACCCAGACATCTGCCAGAATACCCATATCAATTTTTTTAGCACCATTGCCAGAACATGCTTCACATCTTCCACCAGGAACGTTAAAACTAAATCGTCCAGGTTTATACCCACGAAGTTTAGCATCAGGTAAGTTAGTATAGAAGGAACGAATTGCATCAAATACTTTCGTATATGTGGCAGGATTTGAACGCGGTGTTCGTCCTATTGGTGCCATATTAATATTGATTATCTTATCGATGACATCGGATACATCAACAATCTCTCCTTCTTCAATTCCCTGTATTCTGTCGTAATCTCCGGGGACAGTCTTTGCCCTCATAAGGTCTCTGGCAAGTGCACAATATAGAATATCGTGGATGAGTGAACTTTTACCTGAACCACTAACACCTGTAACACAGCAAAGAGTTCCTAATGGAATTCTTGGACTAATTTCTTTTAGGTTGTTTTGACGGGCATTGCAGATTTGCACCCATTTATCACCGGTAAGACGACGCGATTCTGGATGAACTATTTCTTTATCACCTCTAAGATATTGGGCAGTTAATGAGTTTGTGCTATTTATAATTTGGTCTGGTGTTCCGATACCTGTTATCTCACCTCCTCGTAAACCAGCCCCAGGTCCAAAGTCAACTATCATATCTGCAACTAACATAGTTGCTTCATCATGTTCAACAACAATTACTGTATTACCTTGGTTACGAAGATTCATTAATGTCTTTAGCAGCCCCGCATGGTCACGGGGGTGTAGACCTATACTTGGTTCATCAAGAACATAAGTAACATCGCGAAGACCGGCACCAACTTGACTGGCTAGTCGAATCCGTTGTGCCTCTCCACCTGATAAAGTCGGTGCAGATCGCGATAATGTTAGGTAACCTAATCCGACATCCATAAGAAATCCAAGACGTGCTCGTATTTCTTTCAACAACTCAACAGCAATGAATGCTTGTTTTTCTGCGAGCTCAAGGGTATTAAAATAGTTAGTAGCATCCTGAATGGACATATCCAGAACTTCCGTGATATTCGTTCCAACAATTGTCACACACTTAACTATCTGATTCAAACGCGTTCCTTCACACTCTTGACAGGGCATCTTGATAAAGTATTCGGGAAGATGTGAGCCTTCATCTTCATCAAGATCTATGGAAAGATATTGTTGTTCATGCGCAGGAATGAGTCCTTGAAATCTACCTCTGAATTTCTGACTACGTTTCCTATATTGAGAAGGTTTTGAAAATGTGAGGACAGTATCACCAGTACCATATAGAATCGCGTGTTGTTGTTCAGGTGTAAGGTCTTTCCAAGAAGTGTCTTGTTTGAATCCAAGATGTTCTGATAATGTCTGAATTACTATTTTTTCATTCTGTCCCGGTTTTTCCCAAAAAAGTAAGGCTCCATCTAAGATACACTTATTTTCATCATCAACAACTAATTTTGGAGATATTGCCATTTGTACACCCAATCCACGACACTGTTCACACATTCCGTAAGGACTGTTGAATGAAAAGTGACGAGGTTCAGGAATATCGTAACTAATCTGACAATTCATGCAGGTATGTTGCCTGCTAAATAGTAAATCCTTATCCTCTTGTGCTTTTCGTGCGGTGTCGCTATCTGATGACACAACATTGACAATAAGACTATCATTTCCCAACGAAAGTGCAGTTTCAACTGCTTCAGCAACACGACTATGAATGTTATCCTTTATAATAATCCTATCTACTACAAGATCTATGTTGTGTCGTTGATTTGGATTAAGTGCTATATTGGAACTGATTTCATGCACTTCACCGTCAATACGTGCACGTACGAATCCCATTTTACGCGCATCAGATAATTCTTTTCTATACTCACCGCGCCTACCTCTGACGATAGGTGCTAATATCATGAGACGTGTACGAGGTGGAAAACTAAGTATGTGTGAGACGATGTCTGCAATTGTTTGCGAACCTACAAGTTGTCCACATTCAAGACAGTGGAATTCACCGGCACGAGCAAATAACACACGTAGATAATCGTAGATTTCGGTTACGGTGGCTACCGTAGAACGTGGATTGTGACCTGAAGAACCTTGATCAATCGCAATGGATGGTGACAAACCTATAATCTTGTCAACTTCGGCTTTACCGAGTTGACCTAAAAACTGACGCGCATACGCTGAGAGTGATTCAATATAACGTCGTTGTCCTTCTGCATACAGTGTATCTATAGCAAGTGATGATTTACCTGAACCACTTACACCAGTGAAGACAATAAGTTTATCTTTGGGAAGTCGGATGTCAATATTTTTTAGGTTGTGTTCTCGTGCGCCGTAGACTTCAATTGACGCTTCTGTCATAGTATGATTCCTCAATAAATTGTCTTTGAGTTATTGGTATTGTGATAATTGCATTGTACTTTCAATTTGATCAATCTAAATAATTACCCAATTCTTTTAACTTAACAGCGTCTCTTCGCCAGTCGGCTTTTACTGTTACATAGAGTTCTAAGAAAACATGTGAATCCAAGAATTGTTCAATTTCATGACGTGCTAATTCGCCAACCCGTTTAATGAGTTTCCCACCCTTACCTATTATAATCTGTTTCTGTGTCTGTTTTTCAGTATACACAACTGCACGTATGTATATAATCTCATCTGAGTTCTTGCGTTGTCTTTTTTCAAATTCCTCAACGATAACAGCAGTCGCGTATGGCACCTCTCGTTGTGTGATGAGCATTATTTTTTCTCTAACTGTTTCTGAGATGAAAAACCGTTCTGGCAGGTCACTAAGTTGGTCTTCAGGGAAATACCGAGGACCGTGTGGTAAATATGATCTAACCTGATCAAGAAGCAGAGGAACACCATCACCAGTTTTAGCAGAGATAGGTATCATATCCTCAAATTCATATTTCTCACTAAAATTTTCAATAATCGGTAATAGTGTTTGCTTTTCAACCAGATCTACCTTATTCAATATGAGCACTTTTTTAATGTCTTTTGATTGCGGAAGTCGTTCAATAATCGTATTTTCTATCTCAATATTTCGATTAACTACATCAACTACAAAAAGAATTATATCAGCATCACGAATTGCACCATAAGCAGTTTTGACCATTTCTGATTGCAAACGATACTTTGGGTCCATCAACCCTGGCGTATCCACAAATACAATCTGATGTGTGTCTGTCGTAACGATCCCACGAATTTGATTACGAGTTGTCTGCGGTTTTGGGGTAACAATCGCTAATTTTTGTCCTAAGATTGTATTGAGGAGTGTGGATTTCCCAACATTGGGAGCACCGATGATACTTACATATCCAGACCTAAATTGATCTAATTCAGGTGAGTTTTCAGAATCTTGGTTTAAGTCTTCTGACATTTAGTTTTCCTAAGTGGTGTTTCTGCCACTAAATAAATGTGTTATCAATGTTTAAAGTGTATCCTTATGTTGTACGTTTGAACCTTCACTATCCTTTGAAAAATCACGATCACAAGACGGACATGTTGGTATGTCAGTTAATATCTTCAATCCACATCCTGGGCATATACGTCCCGAAAAAAACATTTTCTTTCCATAGCGACGACCATTCTTATCTATTTCTGTATAATTAAAAATACGAATAAGTAGCCATATTAACAGAACAGGTCCAAAAATAAATCCTAACATAACCATGATAGGAATAAAATTAAAGAATTGGTAGAAATCCATGGTATTTTCTTAATTATAGTCTTGAAAGACCTATTTATCTTTTCGGACGTGCAGGTGTTTTTGTTTCAGCAGACTCGTAAATCAGATCCATCAATTCAGATTGGATAATACCATTCATTGGGTTAGTGCGTGGTTCCGCTCTACCCAAAATAGCATCAATAAAATTGTCATCTGGATTACCTGCAGCCATATCAGGTGTAATCGGAGGAGAGTCTAACGTTTCTCCACCTTTCCAAACACGAATCCAACCTCCACCCCAACCATCAACCTCGATTCTACCGTTGTCAAAAATGAGTGCCATGTGTGTCCCACTAGGACTTGGACAATTCCCACTGATCACCATTGATGCCAGCACACCATTCTCAAACTTAATATTAATAGATGAATTGATGTCTACTTCTGTCTCCTGATTATCGGTATATGCGTAAACTTCTTCGACTTTGGACTCAACTGTCCAACACAGACTATTTAGTAGATGTGCACCACTATCATAAGCTTGTCCACCACCTGAAAGTTCCGGCTTTTGCCGCCATGCACCCACCGTTGCCTGTTTCCAATTCTGTGTGATATAACCGATTACTAACTCCAATTTACCGAATTCACCATTTCGTACAATCTCACGAATATAGTGGAAGTTTGCTGAACACGGAGTATTGTATCCGATTGTGAGTATAAGTCCAGTCTCTTCAACCTTCTCAGCAAGTTTGTAAGCATCTTCCGATGAGGTAACCATCGGTTTTTCCATCAAAACGTGGCAGCCTGCTTCAAGTGCCTGCATTCCCTGTTCAAAGTGTAATGTGTGTGGAGTAGAAATCACTACGGCATCCGGTTCAATTTCTTTTAGTATCTTATCAATATCGTCATAAGCCTTTGGACGAGGTGATAAATCAGAAAGGTTTCGGTCAATATAATTATCTGCAATGTCAGTATTTACATCACAAGTGCCGACTATTTGCACATCTTTATTACCATTCATCCGTCTTGCATGCCCTGATGAATTGCCACCACATCCAATCATGGCAAGTCGAATTTTTGACATTATTTGCTCCCAAATTGTTCTTGTTAGATCTTATATTTATTTTCAAAGATAAATTCAAATTAGAATTAAGCAGTTTTAACTAAATCTTCTACACGCAATGACCCTTCACCGAATACACGCCTAAATTTCCCACCACCGCGAGACTTTGTATCACCATGCATGTAACAAACACTGAAAGCGCGTCGTGGAATATCAGTTTCATTCGTACCGGAACTGTGTAGCATCCAATTATGTAACAATACTACCTCACCTGCCTCTAATTCCAACGGTAAGGGTGTTGCATTTTCAACTATGTTGTCAATCTGTTCCTGATTCAGAAATCCTGAACCGTGTGATGGATTGATAAGGTCACTGTGTGAACCGGGGATGATGTGAACACATCCGTTCTCTATAGTCGCAGAATCCAAGGCAGTATAGATTGTAATCTTTGGGTCACGGTCAAGATCCGTCCATCTATCTTGATGCCAAACAAGGTATGTCCCTTCTCCAGCAGGTTTATTCATAAACATCGCACGGAAACATAAAATCGGTACACTTTCACCATAGATGACCGAACAAACTTCCTCAAAGATAGGATTTTGTAAATATGTCAAAAAATATGGATCAAATTCAAGATTTTGTATTTTACGATATAATAAGGTGGCACCTTTATGTCCAGAGGATTGCGGTCCGGGTCTGTTCGTTCCAGGTTCTCTATCAAGCTGCATCATTATTTGGCTATAATCCAGGGGTGCTTTACCAAGCATGATGTCGTCCATACGCTGTTGTAAGCGTGCAAACTCTTCATCAGTCGCTACCTGACCAATGCGTACATAACCATATTTCCAAAAATGTTCCCACTGTTCATCTGTTATATATTGTTCCATGCATAGCCTCCATTCATGTGAACAGATAAGGTTCTAATATATATCCATTGCAGAGTTATACCTTATAGTATAGCATGTAAGTATAGCACATTTGCTAATTAAAATTGAATCATAAATTAAAAGCATCAACTTCTATCAATCTACCCATATTCTAAATATACACACTTCTAATAAAAAATAATGCAACAATATAATCTCCAAATTCCGTCTAATTTATCAAGGGATGCAATAACATCGGAGGATTCCTATGAAAAAGAAGGATGTTGAACTCATTCAATTAACATTAGACGGAGACCAATCGGCATTCACCGCATTAGTAGAAAAGTATCAGAAAGGTGTGCATGTGCTTGTATGGCAGAAAATTGGTGATTTTCATATTGCACAGGAAATAACACAAGACGCATTTCTAAGAGCATACCAAAAACTGAGCACATTGAAAAATCACAAATTGTTTTCTGGATGGTTGTATGTTATAGCGACTCGTCTATGTTCAGAATGGCTACGAAAGAAACGACTACCGATACAATCAATTGATACCATTGATAACACAGAGGTAGACCAAATGGCATATAAACAGTACATACAAACAGAACGAGAGGATGATGCAAAAGAGAAACAACGTGAACTGGTCAGAAAACTACTGAAGAAACTGCCAGAAAGTGAACGCACAGTAATGACTCTCCACTATCTTGGTGAAATGAAATGTGAAACTATCAGCGAGTTTATCGGTGTATCTCCGAACACCGTTAGAAGTAGACTTAGCCGTGCACGTAATCGACTAAAAAAGGATGAATCAATGATTAAAGAAAACCTTAGTAGTTTCCAACTACCGACACAGTTAACTGAAACCATTATGGAGAAAATATCGCAACTCAATCCTGTATCTCCATCAGGAAGTAGACCATTAGTACCGTTAGCAGTTTCTGCGGTCTCAGCACTATTCGTTGTCCTTCTGATGGGAGTTGGTGCACAAAACCTATTTCGTTTTCAAAAACCATATCAATTGGATGCACAATCTGAACCGACGATAGAAATTATGGAAACACAACTCGTCATTGACACACCAGCGAAACCAGCGGTGCGCGCACAAATTGGCAGTGTAAATGTACCCAGTAATAGTAACGGTGGGGGACAAGAGTCGGACACACGACTGCTTGCTGCAGCGCAAGTGGATGAAAATGAAATTGCAAAGCCTAAGCGACAATGGAGCGATGCAAAAGGACCGCAAGGTGGTAATGTTTCCACGCTCTTCACAACAACCAGAGGTGACCTGTATGCAGGTACAGAACACGGTATATACAGACTCACAGACGATAGAACTTCGTGGAGACTCGTAAAGAATATAAAATCTCCACCCTCTGTGGGACTCTTTTCTAAAATAAAATGGTGGCCCTTAGTAGAACATAAAGATACCCTCTACCTTGCATACGATAAAGAGATATTGGCTTCTTCAGATAGAGGTGAAACATGGAACATTTTCTGTGAATGCATAAAAGGCGAGCTTATTGGTATGGTGGTAACAGATGGAATCCATGGAGCACAATTTGATATAGATATCTACCTTGCATATACTAACGGTGTCTTCCATACGGATAATGCAGGTAAATCGTGGACACCGTTGCCAGAAGGGTTAGCAGACAGAAAAATAAAAGCAATTGCTGCTATGGAAAACACAATATTTGTGGGTACTGATAAAGGACTTTATCGTCTTAGTTCTGATAAATGGATGCAAATACCTATCAATCATAAGGAGTCCCGAGATAAGACACCCGTAATCGTCAAATTAGCAGTTACAGAAAATCACCTTTATGTTATAGCACAAGTGGGTTGGAGAGATAGTATAATAGTACCGAATATTAAATCAAACAAACCTGAAGGACAAAACAATGTATATGTATCGTTAGATTACCAACCGCCTCCATGGGTACTTTATCGGTCAACCGACCTTGGTGAGTCGTGGAATTCTATTACTCCGATAGAAATTACTCCGATAGAAGATTATGTTGAGAAGATACTTGATGAATTTAGTGTTAATTCAGATACTGACCCACAGGTAAAAAAAGACGAAGAACCTTCAGTCGGTATTACCCATAGTATAATAAGCACTGAAAAAGTATGGGAACAAATAACGCACAACATTAACGTATCTGGAGAAACGGTAATGCTGATAATCGGTGAGAACAACTTCTACTCAAATGATGCTGGTGAAACGTGGATATCTTTAGCTGATGAATACGAAATAGGTAAACCTTCAGATGCAGTGATGTTGAATGAAACTACTTTCTTTAGAAGTGGAACACTCGGAATACTACGTTCCACAGATAGTGGCGAGTCTTGGCATCCACTTATTTCTGGTCTTGTGGATACCAATGTCATCCAATTGATAGTTCTTAACGGAATTCTCTACGCGAAAACAGAATCCAAGTTTATGTATTCTATTGATGGCGGAGAATCATGGATACCTTTTTCCAGTGATATAAGCAAACCTATAAACATTGTAGAATCAAATGGAGAACTCTATGCAAGTAAAAGTAAAGAAGGTATAACTGGTTTTTATCAATTGTCTTCCGAGGGAAATAAGTTCACAGAAATTACCGATATACCTGCTTTGGAAATTGTACCCGATTTAAATAAGAACCAATTTCCAAATGGTACGTTGGTGTTTTGGCAAAACAAGAACCGATTTCTCCATATTGTGTCAGATCTTGGAAGTTTCGCAGTAACAGACAAAGCTTTATATGTTGCATATAATACTGAACTCTTAAGATGGAATATTGGTGCCTTGAATTGGTATAACACTGGTCTAAAAGAAATAGTTCAACCTGATAATCTAATTGTTAACACAAATTCCAGAATTTCCTATCGCAAGGATTTCAAGTTTGCTGTTTCTGGTAACTCGGTTTACGTAGAGAAACGCGATGGACATCTTATGCACTCATCCGATGGAGGAAACACTTGGAAAGATGTTAGCGAATTTCTCCCATTCTCTGTAGAGCATTTTATATCAATTGTCTTCGCTGGAAACTTCGTTTACGTGGCAACTGACAAAGGCGTATTGTTGTCTGGTAACGGAACAGATTGGCACACACTTACAGATGTTGAAGAAATTCCGCTCGTTATGCGTATCTTGGTAGTGGATGACACAACTGTATACGGTGAATCCAAGCAAAAAATATACCAATTGAACAAGAACAGTGGAAAATGGCAACAAGTCACACCAAAAATTCCATATTACGTTAACTGTTTTGATGTTGATGACAAAACAATCTATGTCGGAACGTTTGGACAGGGTGTTCTACGATATGCACTTGATGAATAGAATTAGTATTAAACTATACAAAATTTAATTGTTGTTGTTGAAGGCGGGGTGTGAAATTCCCGCCTATAATTTTAATGGTGAAAGTCTCATTGTATGGTATATTATTTTCGACAATTCACGAATATGTAATATTGACTACAGATTTTGTATGCCATAAATCCAATTTAACCATATCCCTTTCTATAAAATTCAAATTTTTTCAATAATATGCAATTCTATACCTCATTATCGCGTCTATAAATTAAAAGAAAGGAATTTGCAATTGAGGTCTCAGATGAAATACGATGATTCTGAACTGATTCAACAGACATTAGACGGTGATGAACAAGCATTTGCTGCACTTGTGAATAAATACCAAAAACAGATTCATGCATTGGCATGGCAAAAGATTGGTGATTTTCACATCGCACAAGAAATTACACAGGATACTTTCCTGACTGCCTATCAGAAACTCTCAACACTTGCAAATCCTAAACGCTTCGCTGGATGGCTATATGTAATCACAAACCGTAAATGTATCACTTGGTATAGAAGAAAGAAACAACAACCACAATCATTAGAAGAAACTGATCGGGTAGAATTAGAAGAGGTTTATTATTCTGAATATATGACACAACAACGTGAAACAGCAGCCAATCAGAAACGTCGCGCTATAGTACAAAAACTGCTCAGCACGTTACAGGAGAGTGAACGTACAGTTGTAAATATGTATTACATTGCAGAAATGACATGTGAAGATATTGGAAAATTTCTTGGCGTATCTCCTAACACGGTACGTAGTAGACTCCACCGGGCAAGAAACAAAATGAAAAAGGAAGAATCAATGATTAAAGAAAACCTTAGCAGTTTCCAACTACCGACACAGTTAACTGAAACCATTATGGAGAAAATATCGCAACTCAATCCCGTATCCCCATCTGGAAGTAAACCATTAGTACCGTTAGCAGTTTCTGCGGTCTCAGCACTATTCGTTGTCCTATTGATGGGAGTTGGTGCACAAAACCTATTTCGTTTTCAAAAACCATATCAATTGGATGCACAATCTGTACCGACGATAGATATTATGGAAACACAACTCGTCATAGACACACCAGCGAAACCCGCGGTGCGCGCACAAATTGGCAGTGTAAATGTACCCAGTAATAGTAACGGTGAAGGACAAGAGTCGGACACACGACTGCTTGCTGCAGCACAAGTAGATGAAAATGAAATTGCAAAGCCTAAGCGACAATGGAGCGATGCAAAAGGACCAGAAGGCGGTGCAGTTGGTACACTCTTCAGAACAAATCGTGGTGATGTCTATGCAACAGCAAAAAGCGGTCTCTACAGACTCACAGATGATAAACTATCGTGGAGACTCATTAGCTCCATTGATTTTCCCTCACCTACTTCTATTACAGGAAGCAGTGAATTTACAAAGGTGGTAGAATGGCAGAATACGTTCTACCGTGCTATTGATACAACGATTTTCCTTTCTACAGATAGAGGCGCGACATGGAAAGAATTTTGTGAATGTATTAAAGGCGAACTTGTAGGTATGGTCATAACGGATAAAATTCAAGACGGACAAAGCGATATGACAATCTTCCTTGCATATAAGAAAGGAATATTCCGTTCAGATAATGCTGGTAAATCGTGGACACCACTACCCGAAGGTATCACTGATAGAATAATTGGTGTAATCGCAAATGTAGACAAAACTGTCTTTATCGGTACTGACAAAGGACTATATCGTCTTAACGACGATAAATGGGAGCAATTGTCCATCAATCAAGAAAAAATAAAAGAAAAGCAACTACCTGTTGTTGCACTGGAAGTATCAGGAAACCACCTCTATGTGGCAACAAGGAAAGGCATATTTGGAGATCAAGACCCACTTTATGCAGGTTATGGCATGGTTCAAATAAGAACGAAATCTCCATTATCGGGATTGGGTTCCAACGCACCAAAACCTTATGTGTTGGCACTCTTTCACACAGATGACCATGGTGATTCATGGAATACTATAACACCAGCCGGAAACAATATTGAGAAGAAACCTAAGCAGAAGGTAAAATTAACCGATATATTTCCAACACGAAAAAAAGATAGCGGGGTTCCCTATCAAACACCAGTGAATACAACCATCAATCTATCCGCAACGGGTGAAAAGGTGATTGTCATAGATGGTGAGGAACACTTCTATTCCACGAATGTAGGCAAAACTTGGAAAACGTTAGACAATACTAACGATATGGTGAAAGTTTCTGCTGTGGTATTGCTTAATGATAATATCTTCTATAGAAGCGGCACAAACGGGATTCATCGTACAACTGATGGTGGTAAAACGTGGCATCAGTTTAATAAAGGATTTGTGAACACTGATGTTCGGGAACTGATTCCTGTTAACGGTACTCTCTACGCGAACACAAGAACTGGACTTGTTAGTTCAGCTGATGAAGGAGAAACATGGACACCTGTTCCCGGTGATACAGGTTATCTTACACGTATTATTGAATATAATGGAGACCTATACGTGAGAGATGATAAAATCGGAGCACCACAGTTTTTACGTTATTCTGCCAAAGACAACAAACTCATTCACCTCTCCGATATACCCGATTTTAAAAAGGTTGATTACCCAGAAGTAGTACGAAAAATACCAATTCAGGATAGGGGACCAATAACATCTATCTCACTCGGTAAAGGAAGTTTTTATAATTCACTGCTTGGCTGTTTTGCTGTTAACGAGGGGACATACTATGTGGAATATATGCACAAACTCTTCAAATGGGAACCCGGCATTTCAGAATGGACCGAGACTGGAATATCAGACAAAACCAATAAGGGAACTATATGGTCTACACATAACTTTTTTGACACTATTGGATTTAAACTTGCTTTATCAGGGAATACTATTTATGTGGGTCAACAAGATGGTCGTCTCATGCAATCTCTAAATGATGGAAATACATGGAAAGATATTACTGCAAATCTTCCTGTCCCAGCAGAGCATTTTATATCAATTGTCTTCGCTGGAAACTTCGTTTACGTGGCAACTGACAAAGGCGTATTGTTGTCTGGTAATGGAACAGATTGGCACATAATTTCCGATGCAGAAGGCAAACCTACTTTTATGAAAAGATTAGCAGTGGATGACACAACGGTTTACGGTGAATCCAATCAAGTTATATACCAATTGAACAAGAACAGTGGCAAATGGCAGCAAGTCACACCAGAAATCTCAGCTCTTGTTAACTGTCTTGCTGTTGATGACAACACGCTCTATGTCGGAACGTTTGGACAGGGTGTTCTCCGATACAAACTTGAGAAATAGTTATGAACAATAATACTCAGAAACTACATTAGGAATTCATTTATAAAATTCAGCAAATTCCTCCCCTCATTCTTGAATTAAAAATCGTCTTTCCCTCCAAAATTGCATTTTTTTCAAAAATGTGCAATTCTAATACACAAAATCGCGTTATTAATTACAAAGGTGTTTATATTTTATATTATTAATTATACTTACTCAAGTTGCTACCTATGTAGCACAATCTGTTAGATTGTGTCCGAATCGACGCAAACGAACAGTTTGCGCTACAATATTTGCGAGAATAATGCTCCTTTTTGATTAAAACAGTATCCGCATGTCTAATATTTATAGGTAGCAACTTGGATTATACTATATGAAGGTGTACGATGTATAACGATGATTCTGAATTAATTCAACGCACATTAGATGGTGACCAGCAAGCTTTTGAAATGATTGTTGAAAAATACCAAAAGCAGGTACATACTCTTGCGTGGCAGAAAATTGGGGATTTTCACATCGCACAAGAAATTACACAAGATGTATTTATTACTGCTTATCAAAAATTCGAGACCTTCACACATTATAGACAATTTGCCGGATGGCTTTATGTGGTTACAAATCGAAAGTGCATTGCATGGCACCGAAAGAAGAAGGTAGAAGTGCAATCAATTGAAGATACAAATCCTATTCAGTTGGAAGAGGCATATTATTCAGAATATATGTCCCGTCAACGAGAAGAATCAGCAAAAGAAAAACAACGTACAATGGTTCATAAACTACTTGATATGCTGCAAGAAAGTGAGCGTACAGTGATGAACCTATATTACATTGCTGAAATGTCATGTGAAGAAATCTCAGAGTTTTTAGGAGTGTCACCCAATACCGTAAGGAGTCGACTCCACCGTGCACGTAATCGTTTAAGACATGAAGAAACATTGATAAAGGAAAACCTTAGCAGTTTCCAACTACCGACACAATTAACAGAAAACATCATGGAGAAAATATCACAACTCAATCCCATTTCACCTGCTGGTAGCAAACCATTGATACCAATAGCAATGTCTGCTGCATCCTTGATTATAGGTGTATTTCTATTGGGAATTGGAGTCCAAAATCAAGTTCAAAATCAGCAACCGTATAGTTTAGATGCTTCATCAGAATCATCAATTGAAATTGTTGACGCGCATATAGTTTTGGAATCCCAATCGGAATCTGTAGTTCAAAACAAAATAGGAACAACAAATATACCCAATGATAGCAACAGTGTTGTACAGAATCCGGACAGAGCACTCTTAACTGAAACGCATGAGAAAAATGGAATGTCGGATAAGGAAGGACTATGGAGTGAAACAAATGGACCTGTAGGAGGCACTGTCGAAAATCTCTTTACGACAGTAAATGGAGATGTATATGCTGGAACAAAAGGTGGAATATATGAACTCTCTGATGACGGTGAAAAGTGGAATTACATCTATCCACGAAATATCTTCTCATATAGAGAACAAATGAGTGGAATGCAATCTGGACCAATGGTTGAAAACAACGGTAAGTTATATATTGCCACAGATAAAAAACTCTTGATTTCCACTAATAAAGGGAAAACATGTAAAACACTATCGGTCCATCCAGGAGGTGGACTTATAGATTTAGCAATCCTGAATAATACATTTTACTTATGTCTAATAGATGAATTTCATCTTTCTGGGGATAACGGGGTTTACCGTTCAGATGATCATGGTGCATCATGGATTCGATTAACACCTTTTGATGAAAAATACCCAAACATCGAACCACGTGCAATTAAAATTGTAGATAATACTGTCTTTGTCGGTACCAATAAAGGACTATATCGTCTTAATGGAAACACATGGGAACAAATATTCCTTGATGAAATAGGTGAGAAACATACATTTTTACCAATTATTTCTATGGAAGTGAAAGATAACTTACTTTATGTTGCCAGAAGTTATCATATTGATAATAATTTTCGACAGTATATAGATAGAACACCCATGCATCTTATATCAGGTGATTCATGGGTAGAACTAAAGGAAACATCTTGGTCATTGCAACGTGAAATCCATTTTGCACAAGCAGCAACAGATTTGTCTTGGGAACTTTTCGTATCAAGTGATAGCGGAACTACATGGGAAAAAATCACACCGAGAAAAGCCAACACAGATAAAAAAGAACTTTCAATAACCAATTTATTCAATGTGGCTAAACAGGACAAAAAAGGAGTTAATAATGAGGACACTAAATCCTCACATATATCAACAACATATGCCCCATTGAAAATAGCGGTAACAGACAAAAAGTTGATGCTGATAGATCATCTTAAACACTACTATTCATCTAATTCTGGAGAAACATGGAAAACCGTAGACACAAATCCTTTAGGAAATGCTTATGCAATAGTGATGACAGATGAGAATACTTACTACAGAAGTGGAAACTACGGTATACATCGCACAACAGATGGTGGTAAATCGTGGCATCAATTTAACAACGGACTCGTAAATACAGATGTCTGGCAATTGATTGCTGTCAACGGTACTCTTTACGCCAATTCGATAGATGGATTTGTATTTTCAATTGACAAAGGTAATTCTTGGAACCCGGTTATCGGAGATACAGGTTTTATCACACGCATTATGGAATCCAATGGGAATATTATCGTTAGAGACGATAAATATGGAACACCACGTTTTTTCAATCTTTCCCCAAAGGATAATAGACTCCTCGAATTGTCTGAATTGCCAACTTTAGATAAAGTTGTTCCGTGGGAGGAAAACCCACTATTAATTCGTCCTGAGGGTGATATGGGACATAATGTATCACATGGCGATAATTCCTTATCTGAATCGCAGCTTGGTGGTATTGCTGTCGTCAACGGTACTATTTATGCTGAATACGGTTTTCAACTCTATAGATTGCAACACGGTGATACGCAATGGTTCAATACAGGCTTATTAGATAAAGGGGCTAATATCGATAGATCTTATTGCTATTCAAATAATATATTTATTGACGCTATAGGATTTAGATTTGCAGTCTCTGGAAACAATATTTATGTTGGTGAAAAAGAAGGTCAGCTCATGCGTTCGATTGATGAAGGATTGACTTGGACAGATGTTAGCGGAAACCTTCCATTTCATGTTGAAAATTATCGGGCAATTACATTTGCAGGTAACTTTGTCTATGTAGCAACTGACAAAGGTGTCGTTATGTCAGCAAATGGAACGGATTGGCACATACTCACCACAGCAAAAGGAAAATCACTGATAATTACGATGTTTGCAGTAGACGGCACAACAGTTTACGGAGAAACAAGGCAACGAATATACCAACTGAACAGTGAAAATTATACATGGCAACAAGTCGCTCCAAGAATACCACACATTATTACATGTATTGATGTAGATGAAAATACACTTTATGTAGGAACAAAAACAAAAGGAGTACTACGTTACAGTCTTGAGAAATGACAAAGTTACTTTGTGAATTATAACATTTATGGTAGAGATTAGAATTAACGCTACATTCTGGAACTGTAGGAGGGAACTCCGATTCCCGACTGCTCCTAAATTCTGTCGTGATTCGGAGATTGTTCCTACAGAGGAAATGTAGAATTATTTCTATAATTCAGTATAAATAACCCTGATCGGACGGGGAGACCCAGCCCCATATTCACACAACGTATGCACCACCATCCAACATCCGTTAAATTCAGACATTCCTTGACATTAACCCCGACACAAAAATCATCAATCATCAATCATCAACCGAGGACAACCCCATGAAAACAACCATATCTGCCATACTAACATTATTAATACTCATGTTCCTACCTTATGCAATCGCAGAAACACGCACACAAATCAACCTACCCGAAGGAGCCACAGCACGTCTCGGTAAAGGCGTAACAAAATCCATCACCTTTTCACCCGACAACACCCAACTCGCCGTACATACCACAATAGGAATCTGGTTATACGATACAGACACAGCCGAACTACTCAACCTCTTCAGAGTGGATACGCATTTTTTTCCAGAATCCATAACGTTCAGTCCAGACGGTGACACAATCGCATCAAGCAACCGAGGTAATCAAGTCCGACTATGGAACGTCGCCACAGGAGAAATCCTACACACCCTTATAATGCAAGGCGGAGGTTGGATAACTGATGTTCAGTTCACAACAGACGGCAAAAAAGTCGCAAGCTTCACTAATAGGGAACCTTCTTTCATCGGTCTATGGGATACTGCCACAGGTAAAGACCTCCACGGACTTATGTATAATGGTCAAATCGTCAGCATAGCGATCAGTTCGGATAGCAAAAAAATCGTAGGCACGAGTTCGGACCAGACGACTCAGGTTTGGGATATCATTACGGGAGAACACCTACATAGTCTCAACGGACACAAGGATATCGTGGGTGGTGCTGCGTTTAGTCCGGATGGACACATCATCGCAACCAGAAGTGACGACACAACGATCCGCTTGTGGGACGCAAACACGGGGGAACACCTACACACGCTCCTCGGACATACAAAGAGGGTAGGTGAGATAGTATTTTCAGTCCCGATGGCAACTACCTCGTCAGTGCGAGTGATGACACAACAATCAGGTTATGGAATCCAGCAACAGGTGAACTCCTCCACACCTTTGAAGGACATGCGGATTTTGTCCGCACATTAGCCATCAGTTCGGATAGCAAAAAAATCGTATCTGGAAGTTGGGACAAGACAGTCCAAACATGGGACATTGAAGCGAGGGAACACCGACAAACCCTCTCGCGCGAGAATTATGTCAATCAAGTTATTATCAGTCCGAATGGAGAAACGATCGCAAGTGAGGGTGGTTCGGTTCGTCTCTGGAATGCAGAAACAGGAGAACTCCGCCATAGTATCGGTGGAAACATGTCTTGGATCAATGAAGTCGCTTTCGGTCCAGACGATAAAACCCTTGCAATTGCAAGTTGGAATTCACCCCTCTATCTATTGGATATTGCTACAGGGGAATACATAAACACCTTAATAGGTCATGAGAACGTGATCAATTCAGTCGCATATAGTCCTGACGGTAAAACTATAACAAGTGGCAGCGACGACACATCTGTCCGACTATGGGACGCAGAGACGGGTGAACTGATCAAAACCTTCACAGGACATACCGATGTTGTCTGGTCCGTAGCCTTCAGTCCAGATGGTAAGATACTCGCAAGCGGAGCTTTTGACGCATCCATCAGGCTATGGGATGTGGAAAAAGGCGAACAGATTGATGTCCTCAGAGGACATAATAATCGTGTCTATAACGTTGCGTTCAGTCCGGATGGTAAGACCCTCGCAAGTGCCAGCGGCGACCACCTCGTTATGCTTTGGGATACGACTACACGGGAACGTATCCACATACTCAGAGCTCATGATGATACTGTTATTGAAGTCGCTTTCAGTCCGGATGGTAAGACTCTCGCAAGTGCCAGCACAGACAAAACTATTCGGCTATGGAACCCAGTCACAGGTCAGAATACGTATACCTTTACAGAAAATTCAAATGAGTTCTCTAATGATTTATTTAGTGTGACGTTTAGCCATGACGGGAGTATCATCGCAGGTGGCACTTTCGGCAATATAAGTCTATGGGATGCTTCCACGAAAGAACACCTCCGCACGTTCACTGGACATAATAGCACACCGGTGCGTTGCCTCGCCTTCAGTAGGGACGACAAAACGTTGGCAAGTAGCAGTTGGGACGGACAAATTCTGCTGTGGAATACCACGCAATACACGCAATCCTTCGCAGTTGAACCGACCGATAAGCAGTTCACCACTTGGGGCAAGGTCAAGACGACCGTTGTCTATCAAAACTATCCTAATCCCTTCAATCCAGAGACGTGGATACCTTATCAACTTGCGACGTCATCAGATGTATCCTTGACAATATACGACGTGCATGGTGTTGTTGTGCGGGACTTCCATTTAAGTCAACAACCAGCGGGTGTGTATAGGGATCGGGGACGAGCGTTGTATTGGGATGGTCGGAACACACTTGGCGAAAGGGTCGCGAGCGGTATCTTCTTCTACAAGTTCATTACAGACGACTACACCACCTCCCGCAAAATGTTGATGTTAAAATAGGATCATAGGGAAGAGGTCACCTCCTCCGTACAATGGATAGGCAGTGAAAACGGACGGGGAGAGCCAACCCATATACAAAGGTAAATCCTGATTAAGTAAATCAACATGTCGGACTTCACTCCACTCACGCCGACCTGCGAAAAACTGAAAACTAAGTGAACATGACTAAATGAGAATTGGTATACACCTTGCTCCAATTATATGTTATACTATTTCTAACATATAATGTCTCTTTTTGTAGCACAAACTGTTAGTTTGTGTCCTACAGTATTATTATCCTAACAACCATAAATGAGACAATTATTAATAGAAATAGTATTATACTGAAATTCGAACCCTTATAGATGTAGGTTATTATGAAGATGAACCATAAAACAGTCATTCTACTTGTTAGTCTATTTGCACTATTCTTCCCACCACATTCCATCGGTGAAGACATAGAATATGATTTTACCTTTGTCCGTTTGAAATATAGTGGAAGTAATCGTTATAAGAGTCTTTGGCATCAAGATTACCCAACAGCTGAACGAAACTTACTCTTCCAACTCCGTCAACATACCGACATAAAAGCCAGTCCCATTGAAAAAGTCATTGAGGTGGGTTCACCGGAACTATTTGACTACCCATTTTCTTATATGTCAGAGTTAGGTCGTCTAAACCTATTAAAAGAAGATGCAGCGAATCTTCGAGAATATATGCTGCGTGGTGGATTTATTATGTTAGACGATTTTCACGGAACAGCACAATGGAAAAGATTCTATAAGCAATTCAAAAAGATCTTTCCTAACCGAAAACCAAGAGACATTCCCATTTCACACCCCATTTTAAATGTTTCTTTGAGATCAAATCATTGATGCAAATACCCGCACCCGCAGCGTACAGAAGCGGAAGAACGCATGAAAGTAATGGTCATCAAGTGCGATGTATGGGTGTCTTTGACGACCACGGTAGGATAATGATGATGATTAACTTCAATACAGATTTAGGAGATGCATGGCAAAATGCAGCAGAACATTTCTACCCTCGTGAGTTTTCGAATATGGCATTCAAAATGGGTATAAACACCATTGTTTATGCTCTTACACATTGAATCAAGATTCTATTCATATCAACTTCATACACAACGTTATTATATATTAGTTACTTTTCTCACTTAAATTTTCATCCTTCTATTTAATTATCTCATCCTTTACATTCTTCTCTGAGAAAATGTCATTTTCTACAACCAAATTCTAATTTTTTCATAAATATGCAATTTTACCTCACAAAAATGTGTCTATACATTAAAAGATCAATATAGACATGAGGTGTGCAATGAAAAACAGTGATACAGACCTTATACAACGATCCATAGACGGTGATCAGCAAGCATTTGCTGAGCTTGTGGAAAAATACCAAAAACAGATTCATGCATTGGCATGGCAGAAAATTGGTGATTTCCACATCGCTCAGGAAATCACACAAGATGCTTTTCTCACCGCATATAATAAACTTGCAACACTCACACACCACAACAGTTTTGCAGGTTGGCTATATGTGATTGCTGTCCGAAAGTGCAAGAATTGGCACAGAAAAAGAAAGCTGACTTTACAGTCGTTGGAAGACACAGATCCTGTTGAATTAGAGGAGGTGTACTACTCAGAATATATGACACAACAACGAGAAGATGCAGCAAAAAGGAAACGTAGAGCAGTAGTACAGAAGTTACTTAGCACACTTCAAGAGAGTGACCGTACAGTCGTAAATCTATATTACATTGCAGAAATGACTTGTGAAGAAATAGGAAAATTTTTGGGCGTATCTGCGAACACGGTTCGGAGTCGTCTACACCGAGCACGAAATAAATTAAGGAAGGATGAAACAATGATAAAAGAAAACCTTAGTAGTTTCCAACTACCATCGCAACTCACAGAAAACATCATGAAAGAAATCTCACAGAAAAATCCTGCAGTACCATCAACAAGTAAACCATTAATTCCCTTGGCAGTTTCCGCAGCATCAGCAATCTTAGTGATATTTCTGTTAGGAATTGGTTCACAAAATCTATTCCAATTTCAACAACCATATAGCTTAAATTCGCTTTCCGAACAAACAATTGAAATTACAGATACCAACATTGTTATTGATACGCCAGCAAAACCCGCAATCCTAAATCAGATCGGACGTAAGAATGTCTCTGGTAATAAGAACGGGACTGGACATAATCCAAACGATCCGCTATTCGCAGCAGCAAATGCAGAAGAACTTGATTCATCCAATACAGATAGAGAATGGGTTCAAACAAATGGACCAGTTGGAGGTGTAATAAACACCCTATTCTCCACAACAAATGGTGATATCTATGCTGGTACATCCTCTACATTATACAAACTTTCTGACAATCAGAATTCATGGAATCTGGTCTACTCAGCAAATACATCTACAATAAATATGAGTGATATGGTACTTGGTGGAAAACCGATGTTTGAGCGAGGAGATTCTCTCTATATTGTTACCGATGCTGAAGTAATTAAGTCTTCAGATAGAGGTGATACATGGCAGTCTCTCGGACCCATCCCAGATGGATATCCAGTTGATATAGCTGTAACAGATTCAACATTATACCTTGGTATAACAAAGGATGCTATCAAACCCAATGAAGCACATACTGAAGGTATATACGTGTCTGAGGATGATGGAAAAACTTGGCAAATCCTTGATGATGCAAATATTGATGGTAAGAAAATACGATCAGTCGCTGCAATTGAAGACACGGTTTTTGTTGGTACAGATAACGGTCTATATAAATATCACGAGGAAAATTGGAAAAAAATATCCATTGGTACTGAGGATATGCAAAATAAAAGAATCTCCATACCCTCCATTGCTATAGCAGACAGCAAACTTTATGCAGCCGCAGGAAAAAACTATAGTAACATAAAAGCCGTAATGACAAGTGATTCATGGTGGTCACTCTACCGTTCCTCAGATTTAGGAGAATCTTGGGAATCCATTGATCCGAGAGGCGAAAATCTAAAAAGTGGGTTTTCCATTCATTTTCCATTGCAAGGTTATGGGAAACATCCATATCTTGGAATTAAGGTCACTGCTAAAAATAAAAATGTCATGCTTTCAGACCTTAGATCCACCTTCTATTCAAATGATAATGGTGATACATGGACAACCATAGACAGACGGAAGATGCCAGAAATTAAAACGGCTTATCCTTTCCTTGTGCAGGACAAAAAAATATACTATAAAGGCAGCCAATCCGGCGTTTATAGAACAACTGATGGTGGTGCAACATGGCATGAGTTTAATGCAGGACTTACAAGTGCTACCGTTACTGATCTAATCGCTGTTAAAGGTAAACTCTATGGAAGAACAAGTGATGGATTTGTTACCTCTACAGATGATGGTGAATCATGGAAACCTTTAACTTTTAGTAAGAAAAGCATCTCAATGATGTCAAAATTTAATAACACTCTTTACCTAAAAAACACAAAGAATAACATCACTATTTTACGTTTATCAATTGACGACAATAAAGTCACCGATATCCTGAACATGCCCAAAATTGAAGATGTTGATTTAAATCGCAACCCCAATTTTGATGAGTTGACAAAAATAAACAAAGAGATCATTGATCCAGATAGAATCATTGATCTGGAAAATGATGATGTTGATAAAATCAGTCAAGAACTCACTAATGCATTTCAGAAACATGCCGCATCTTCATTCATGCCACTTTTTGGGAGTTTCGCTGTTAGTAACGATACATATTATTTGGAATATAGAAAGAAACTATACACATGGAAACCAGATGAGTTTGAATGGCACGACACAGGTATAATTGATGAAACAAAACCTGATTTACCATTTAACTTTTACAATCCTATGGATTTCCCCAGCGACCTATCGGCATTAATGGAAATTCAAAAATCTATTGGCTTCAAACTTGCCGTATCAGGAAAAGTCGTATACGTTGGTAAACATAATGGTGAATTGTTACGTTCCTCTGATGAAGGAATCACATGGATGGATGTAACCAATGACCTTCCTTTATCGTATGAGAAAATACACGCAATTAACTTTGCAGATTCTACAATTTATGTTGCAACTGACAAAGGGGTCGCATATTCCACGGATGGTGTAAATTGGAATACTACAACAGACGTTGATGGAAATCCAATAATAACTAAACAATTCACTGTTGAAGGTGTAAATTTATACGGTGTCGTTGGACTACATGTATATCAATTGAAACAGAAATCAAACACATGGGAACAGGTAACGCCAGAAATTCCATCACCCATTTCATCACTGGCTGTTGATGACAACACGCTATATGTTGGAACTCTTGGACGTGGTGTACTCCGTTTCTCGCTTGATGAATAGCATCATTGAATGAAAAATTATAGGCGAGTAAAAATATAAGCCTCCTTTATTTGTAGATCTATCATAAAACGCAAATCTGGGCACATATATTATTCTAAATGACAAATTATTTGTCAGAATGCAACTTTTTTCCTTTATATTTGTATATTAAGATAAAAAAGTGCAACCTTTTTCCTTAGAAATGTCTCTTTAATTACAGAAGGTGAAATAAGTTAAACAAATAACAGATACTTTCAACAAATTAAATATAAAATTGTTTGAACAAGTTGATGTTTGATTAGTCTAAAGATTAACCGAGATAAATGTAATAATTGATTTTACACCAGAGGTTAAAGAACTAACATAGGAAAATGGGAGAAAACAATGAAAAAAGAATTTACCATAGAAAACTGGATTCTCGGTGGCACAAGTTTCATTCTGATTTTCACATTGGGGTGCTATATGTGGTATCAAACCCAGATGTCTTCCATTGATAATTACTTTAATGATCATACAGAAGAAACACAACAATCGGACGAAACATCAGAAACTGATAAATTGGAAACGCCGTTGATAGAAATTGATGATAATGAGGATACCGACACATACGACAAAAATAACTCCGTAATTCATCATACTGATACTGAAATTTCAGATGTATCTGCAACAAAAAGTGATAACATTGAAAATGACACAGCCACAGCACATCTACCTTGGAGTAAACAAACAACAGTATTGAAGATCTTTAATCTGAATATATAGTAATAAAAATGTATTGACAAAATATCCAAAGGCACGCAATTCTTGCGTGCCTTTCGGTTTTTATAGTGAATTTCAAAAACAATACCTTTTCTGATAAATACAACATCCTTTGTAGCACAAACTTTTAGGTTGTATTGGTAATATTCCATACTACACATATCAATAATGAGACATAATTAATCAGAAATGGTATAATTCTATATTATTCACCATCAACGCTTTTCTTATGAAACAAGTCAGAAATACCGAAAATACCCTTCACTGTTTTCTGTGAACTCTGTGGGTTCTATGATTCTGACAAGAAAACATTCTGATTCACAGTTGCTTGGAAAACACTGAAAAAGCTCAAGTGTTCTGGTGTATCTAAAATATAGTGTATGTCAATGTGCACGCAAGAAAATCTTCAATACTGCAAATACTCAATTTTCAGCATCAATCATAAATCAGTGTAATTAATACAAAAATCAATTTTATTTTCCTAAAGTGCAACCCTGCATCACATTTTCGCATCTTTATATTAAAAGACGCTATCTGTTTATGAGGAAGATGTCCATGAATAATAATGACTCTCATCTAATTAAACGAACACTTGAAGGCGATCAGCAAGCCTTCGCATCCTTAGTTGAAAAATATCAAGATCAGATACATACATTAGCTTGGCAAAAGATAGGTGATTTTCACATAGCACAGGAGATAACCCAAGATACATTCATCAATGCATACCAAAAACTCGCAACATTAAAACATCCAACAAGGTTTGCTGGATGGTTATATGTTATTACTAACAATAATTGCAAAATGTGGCATAGAAAAAACAGATTACAAACACAGTCTTTAGATGAAACCGACCCAATGGAGCTTGCAGAGATTTATTATTCAGAACATCAGACACATGAACGAGAAGAAGCAGCAAATGAAAACAGAAGATCAGTTGTTAAAGAACTTCTCAATAAATTGCGAGAAAGCGAGAGAACTGTTGTTACTCTACACTACCTCGCAGGTTTGAGTTGTGAAGAGATTGGTGAATTTCTCGGTGTCGCAACGAATACAGTCAAAAGTCGACTCCACCGTGCACGTAACAGGCTAAGACAGGAGGAAGCAATGATAAAAGAAAATCTAAGCAGTTTCAAATTACCAACAAATTTCACAGAAAATATTATGGAAGCAATTTCAAAAGTCACACCTATGACCTCTGCTCCCAATAAACCTATGATTCCTTGGTTAATTTCAGCTACATCTGCAGTTATAATCTTAATAATTCTTGGTACCGGAACATATCAAATATACAATTTTCAAAAACCGTATAGTTTAGATTCCACATCCGATAAAACTATAGAGATAACTGAAGCAAAACAGGTAATCGATTCCGACGAAAAATCATCAAAAAGAAATCTTGTTGCAAAAGCAAACCTACTCAATCAAGATAACAATGTCTCACAGGAATTAAACTCACCATTGGCAGACACAGAAAATTTAGATGAAACTAATAATATAAATAGCAGTAATAAACTACAAAAAGGTTCAGCGTCACTATCGGGAATTGTAGTAGATACTGATGGAAAAGCAGTACAGGATTTAGACCTTACAATAAAGCCAATGAAAATAAATGAAAACGGGAGTATGGTTGAACTCACTCCGGTGTCTTCTTGGAAAAATTTTATTACTGATAACAAAGGAAGATTCTCTTTCATAATAAACAATCCAGTTGCTTTACAATTTGTGTTGCTACCTGATGCAGTTTCTGATTATGTAATATCGTCACTTACAATAGGTGATTTAACCTTTTTTAATAATACTATTCCACTCAAGTCCAATGGAATGACATTTGCTATTGAACCCGGTATGGCTCTTGATAACACAATTGTTACTGTCAAACCACCACCAAGAAGAATTCGTGGTAGAATTCTTTTAAGAAATGGCAAACCCCTTGCATATGCAGGTGTTGATCTGACCATACATGCAGGAGAACATGATACATTTCTCTATTTTTTGCCTGAATTTGCCGGCAGTATAATGAGCACTTCTGCAAGCACTGATTCCCAAGGGTACTTCGTACATTATCTTTCTAATGAAATTGATCGAGATTATAAAGTAAAAGTAAATTATCATGGATCAACTGATACATCAGGATGGTTCCAACTAAGAGAAGGAAAGTGGAAGGATGATCTTGTATTTCGTGTTAGGGATCTACAGAGAGTCAAAAATAAAATCAATAAACGTGTCAAAGCACAACAGAGAGTATGGACAGTAAATCCAAATAATGGACATGCTTATAAAAGAATAGTTGTGGATAGTTGGGAGGATGCTAAGGCAAAAGCGAAATCTGAAAAGGCATATCTCGTTGCTATAAACGATGAAGCGGAACAGAAATGGTTAGAAACACGATTTCCAGAATATTTGTTCTATTGGATAGGATTGACTTCTAACCAAGATGGATCATTCGATCAATGGACAAACGGTGAGCAACTGACTTATGTAAATTGGATGTCAAATGAAAAATCCAATGAACCAAATATACATATTGCATTGGATTTCTTTTCTAAAAGATGGATGAAAATAGATGTCGAAAATCAATTTTTACCTGCAATCCAACTTGCTATAATAGAAAAAGAAGATATAAAGATTAAGTCAAAAAAATAAAGGAATAAAATATGTATAAACAAACTTTTACCAAACACATTATATTATGCTTACTACTTATGTTCACAATAGGTTTCTTTTCCATAAACCAAGGTATAGCCGAAGATCAAAACACAACATTGTCTGGTCATATTACTACCCCAAAAGGTGAACCAATTTCCGATACCACTGTCCTACTACTTTACATGGAATTTAATAAAAACCCAGAGTTATTCAAAAGACTAAACACACTCCAACCAATATATGACAGCAAACTTTACCCGTTCCTTTCAGATATACCACATTACTATAATAAAGGTAAGCTCCCCGACAAACAGGAAAAAAATGATCCTCCTCCATACTTAGAATCTATAACTGATTCAAATGGGAAGTTTTCATTTTTTAACATTTCATCCAAATTGGTCCAATTGATGGTCTTACCAAATGAACCGCTGGATAAAGATTCAACACGATATGAACATGGAAGTAAAAAACACACACCACTACCAATAATACACTCACTAAAACTAAATGAGATCACTTTTCTACCACATCAGTATAAATACTTTCCACCAATAGGAGCTGTAACCTTTACTATAGATCCGGGTAAGAAAATTGAAAATGTAGAACTAAAGGTAAGTATGCAAAACCCGCTTAGCATTCGTGGTAGAATATTATTCAAAAACGGTAAACCTGTCTCAGATACATCTCTTTCAATCATATTCGGACATCAAAACTTTTACTATGCAAATGACTTTCCTTACCGAATTCCTGTGGCAGTAAAGACAGATGAGAATGGGATATTTACACATAGTGTCTTCTTCGCAGGTATATACGCTTATGCAACAAAATATCGCGGATTATCTGCAACCTCAGAACCATTTTTTCTTAATGGTAATACACCACATGAAGTTATAGAATTAACGCTTGACGGTAATCCTGATGAACTCACGGAACTACCTTTGGATACTGCTTATTCGCTACATAGTTCTACAATCCCTGGACCAGATTTAAGTGGTGTATGGATTCTGAATCCAGAAAATGGTCATGTATATAAACGTATTTTGTGTACAACAAGAGATGAAGCACAAATCCAAGCAAATAAAGAGAATGCACATCTGGTATCAATTACGAGTGAGAAAGAACAGATATGGCTTGAATCTGTATTTGGAACAAGCGAATACTGGATTGGATTAACTGGTCTTAGAGAAACAGACGATTGGCGATGGGATACTGGTGAAAAAGTCAAATACAAGAACTGGAAAAAAGATGATAGACATCGACCTCCTTCAGCAATTTTCAAATTATTTGGATGGATAGATGACAAAGCACTACGAGGGGATCCAGTATATGTAGTCATGATACGAGATGAGGAGACGGGATATATGAAATGGAAGACACTCGAAAAGAGACACTCTGAGCAAGGTTACATACGTTTGGCTGTCATTGAAAAAGACAGTCCGTAGGTCGGAGCGAGCAAAGCGACCTCCGACATCTTACATTCTGTAGGAGCGACCTCTTGGTCGCGATTTCTTATCCTGAAAATCTTGTAATCCCGGGGAATGCCTAAATGGCATTCATACCCGCCGAATACCATGCGCGTATTCGGCGTTGATTTGGACAAATGCCATACGGGGAATGCCTTAATGGCATTCATACCGTTGATTTGGCGCATTTGGCGTTGATTTGGGGGAACGCCTACAGGCGTTCATACCGTTGATTTCTTGATTTGGCAAATCCTGGTTCAGACAATAAACAAACACCATTATTCACAGATGTAACAAAATCTGTGCGAAAAACCGAAAACTAAATATCCCTGCCAAATAAAATCCTTCCTTGAAAATAATCCTATTTCATGATAAACTAAGATTAGTCAATAGTTATAGCAACATACCACCTTACCCAAATTCCCGTAATCTATACACCAATAACCTACGAAAATATAGATATACGCATAACAACCAAAAGCCAGGAAATACAAAATGAACTCAAATACAGATCAAATTCTACAAAAGATTGGTGAAAAAGCCTTAAAAGACTCTGTCGTCCAAGTATCATGGCACAACCCAGATAAGAAATCATCAGAAAAAGATAATAAATATCACGGCACTGGATTCTTTGTTAAACGCGACTTGGTTGTGACAAATCTCCATTGTGTTGCAGGGGCATCATCAATTATTGCAATACTACCCAGTAGAAACGCTGAATTCCCCGTTGAGGGTGTGGTGGCAACCGATATTGAAAATGACCTTGTTATACTAAAGATAGGCGGTAGGGGAAAACCACTTCCCATTGCTGACAGCGACACTGTCCAGATTGACGAGGTTGTTACTGCTGTCGGATACTCAGGTAAAGAAAAAAACGATATTACAAATGTCAAAATTCAAGACATCAGAGATTCTATCCGAAAATTCAAAACAAAAGAATCATTTAAACGCGGACATAGTGGAAGTCCGTTGCTCAATAGTTCAGGAGAAGTAATAGGAATCGCAGTTGCAGTCTTTGCAAATGTACTGTTTTTTATGGGTGCTTCAACTATATCACAAGGTTTTGCGATTCCTGCAAACATCTTATCAGACTTACTTAAAAACATTGAAAATATGGTTCCGTTAGAAGAATGGCAAGAACAACCACAAATACAAGCCTATACGCAAGGTGTTCAAGGTCAGCAAAAATTGGCTCAAGGCAAACATACGGAAGCACAAAGATGTTTTGACGAAGCAATTGAATTAAATCCCGATATGTATGATGTATACATCAATAGATCCATTATACATATATCGTTAGATGAACCAGAACAGGCAATTAACGATTGTAATACTGCAATCAGACTCAATCCTAATCTTATTGAAGCATATATCAACAAAGGAGCTGCAAACTTATTCTTGAATAAATACGAAGAAACAATCGCAGATTGCAACCATATTCTAAAACATAATCCAAAAATGCTTCAGGCTTATATCTTAAGAGCAACAGCAAGAACACATATAGATGATAATAAGGAAGCAGAGAACGATTATGATAAAGCCATACAAATCAACCCAGATGCAATGGAAATCTATCTATCGCGTGCAAATGTCAGATATGAACAAGAAGACTATGCTGGTGCAATTGAGGATTTTGATAAATTAATTAACGATGCTTCGGAATTGAGTTCCCTTTTCAATGTCCGTGCAAGTCGTAGTAATGCAAAATATAAGCTTGGTGATTATGAAGGGGCAATTGAAGATATAGAAACTGTCCTTGAATCAAATCCAAATGATATGAATGCTTATGTCAGTCGTGCTTATGCAAAATACCAAATCGGCTTGTCTACAGCAAATAGCGGTGATAAAGCGGGTTCCCGCAAGTATTACAAGGAAACAATTGAAGACTTAAATGTTGTTTTAGGAACAAAAACTAAAGATCATTATGCATACAAAACTCGCGCACACGCGAAGCACAGACTTGGTAGTATAAATGCTGATCTCGGTAACAAAGCAAGTTCACGCGCATTTTATAGAGATGCAATTGAAGATTATAATGCTGCAGTTGCTACAGGTCCTAAGTGCGTTGAATCTCATTATTATCGAGCTCTTACTAACCGGTATCTGAAACAATATCAAGATGCAATTATTGACTTTGATAAAGTCACAGAACTGAATGCCAAACACTTTAACGGTTATTTCCAACGAGGTCTTGTAAAACGGTATTTCGGCAAAATTAAAATAGATAAAGGTGATGTTAATAGTGCAATAAATCTATACCAACAAGCTATTGATGATTATACAGAAGGGATCAAACTTAAACCGAAACATCATACCTCTTTCAACAATCGTGCATTTGCAAAGTATTACCTTGGAAATACTCAAAAGGAACAAGGTAATATGACCGATGTCAAAAAGCACTATCAAAGTGCTATAGAAGACTATAATGAAGCAATCCGATTACACCCAAAATACTCCTTATCCCTTGAGAATAGAGCATTAATACACTATCTATTAGGACAAATAGAATTGGATCAACATAACATAGCAAATGCCAATGAACATTTTCAAGCATCCGTAGCAGACTGTGATGAATACATCCGTATTAATCCAAAAAAACTGGATACCACTGTCTACCTTAGACGTGGCGATGCACAAGCTGCCCAAGGAAATTACGATAATGCAATCAAGGATTACAACGAAGTAATTCGATTAAAACCTAAATATGCAAGCGCATACTACGGCAGAGGTATAGCATACCAAAATATTGGAATGCATGATGAATCAACAGCAGACATTATCAAAGCAAAGGAATTAAACCCCAATATCGAAAACAAGACTGATTAATATAGATTCCAAGCATAGTCATATATTTGGTTAAAAGTAGTAGGCACGCACCGCGTGCCATCACCCAACCCGGTAAGTGTAATTTCTAAACCACACTCTGTAGCACAAACTGTTAGTTTGTGCCCCTATTTCATGCCAAAAACTTTACACACCTTATAGCATTCGACACCTACCGTTTGTGCGTAAGTCCTGAGATATAATAAATAAAAATAAACATTCAACATGAATCCGATTTCAGTTGTCTAACTTATTAACACATCAGGACTTATGCATTCTTATAGGTTGTGTTATACTATTTCATTATGAATACATCTACACTCACTTTGACTTGAAAAGGAAGGTTTACTATGAAAAGAGCAGCGAAGTCCGACATCTTACATTCTGTAGGAGCGACTCAGGGAATGCCAAAAGGCATTCATACCATTGATTAGGTGCTTTCCACAATTCTGATAAAATCACTTATCCTAAGCGTCACCCTTTTCCTTCAGTGTCCTCTGTGTTCTCTGTGCATTCTGCGATTCTGACAACAAATATATCATAACCTATATGCATTACACCGCAACCCATAATTTGACAACTCAACCCATTATCTGTTACAATAGTAGATACCTAAATCAAACATCTGTATTCATATCGCAGCTGAAACATCAAACCCATTCAAGACATATACCAGTTGATTTGACTTGTATGTAAACCCAATCTATTCCGATTACGTTTCTCTAATTGTCCTAACAATGAAACATTACATCTTCATTCCCATTCTCATATCCTTCACACTACTAACTGGTTTGGCACACACAAATGCCCAAACACAGGATGGTTATATACCATTCGATTGTCCTGATGTTCCACCTCCAATGTTCAAGTTCGACCTAAACCGCGAACTGATAAAACATATTTCAACTGATGAAACATTTTCTGGAATCGAAAACCTATTTATCCATACTTACGATAAAGAGGACGGTCTATATGAAAAATTAGTTGAATATTACAGTAAAATCATAAAACAAAAGGGTTGGATTAGTTATGTAGAGGATGATAATAAATATATTTACATATTAACAAATTCTAATCCAGAAAGCGATTCGGCTGAAGGTATCTTCGTCATTGTCAATAGTAGATTCGTAATCCATCAGTTAAACGTCATAGGTAACATATCCCAGCACCAGATAGGTAAACTATTAGCAAACATAAATCTTCTCGGTATATGGATGCCTGAATTAAATTCACTCGGTGAACCAATAGACCAGTCTACTATCCAATCAGAACCTACATTTGAGGAAAAAGAAATTACCCTCATTGATAAAAAGTCTCCAACTATACTTCGGATACTTGAGGATACTCCAAAGTCCACTTCAAGGATATCTGAGACTATAGTAGAAACACTTAATGTAGATTGGACATACAATGCACTTCCAATAAAGGTCATTGAAATTAACTCACATACAACAAGTCGGAAATCATCACACAAAGAAAGACTTGACGATATTAGAGATATTCTTTACGAGAACATACAACATCCAGAAGATCCAGAAGATCCAGAAGACTTCAACGTGATTTTGGATAAATTGTTAGATTCTTATGTATCAGCATACATCGAGAAAGTAACAGTTAATACTGATGAACAATTAATTAAAATGACATTAAAGGAAATTCCTGAAAAAGTAGAAGGTCAATTTATACTCTCAAAACAATATCAAACAAGTGATTCAGATCCAATAGATGTTATCCAAGTCAACGGTTTACAGCAAATTGAGCCTGATATAATTAAGTCTACACTTGAAGACGGTCCTATGAATATTGAAAATGCAACAGAACATATCTCTGATACTATACCAGAATTTGATATTGTAGAATTTGAAATTGAGAAGTTCGGTCAACAACGAATTGCCAAAATCACTGTCCAAGAGAACCCAATACAAATTACCTCATATACATCAGTAATGCCAAGAATAGGGCTAAACCGTGTAACAGGTTGGGAACTTGGAGCACGTGTAGAAACGGGTTTACGTCCAAATCGAAAAACTGACTACTCTCCGCTTGCTTATGGATGGACTGCTGAGGTGCCAAATACTGAATACAATTCCAAACTATATGCACAATTCGGTTATGGATTTGGCAACGACCAACCTTATTATCAGTTCGGTGGCAATTATATCTGGAATGAAACTGAACACTGGAAAGTCGGAATTACCGCACAATTTCAAAACGCAATTACAACATTAAACACAGATTTTCATACAGGTTATGACGATGGACGATCTACCTTCTTTCGTATGTATGGAGTTCCAGAACATCAAGATTACTATTTGCGAAAAGGATCTGAAGTTGCTATCCACTGGATTACGAAGTGGTCAAGCAGTATGAAACTATCGTTCCTATGGGAAACACATGAGAGTCTGGATAAATCTACAGATTGGCATTTTTTCAATATGCGGTCTCACAACAAATTACGTGACAACCTAACGATTACCCCATCAAAACTCCGCAGCATCAGCTTAAAGACTGACATAACAAATAGAAAAAAACATCTTGGTTGGCACAATACATTCATAATCGAACATAGCAACCCTTCCTTCGGATCAGACTTCAATTGGACTCGAACACAGTCACATTTTCGGTATGCATTTCCTTTCGCAAGAAATCAGTTCCGTAGCAGATTCGTGATAAGTACTGCATTGGGAGAATATACTGATAATCAAGAAGGACCAACACTTCTACCAATACAACGGCAGTTTATACTGGGAGGGATTGGAACTCTCAACGGATATCCACAAAATACATTTTTGGGTGATGAAGGATACCTAATGAACGTAGAATTACTTTTAGGTTTACCAAAGATTATTGATTTCAATATACTTAACAACATCCATGCCGTTCTCTTCTTTGACATGGGACAGGCGTGGACTGAATATCGTTCTGGGTGGAATTTTGAACCAAAAACCAGTGCTGGCATCGGTTTACAAGTATCATCAGATATTGACATCTTAAGATTCAACATCGCCAAAGCATTATATTCAAAACAGGAAATACAGTATAATTTGATGATATATTATAGCTTTTAAATTCTCTCTATACCTAACGGAATATTGAACCATTTTCAATAGTCAACTAACTATGATAGAATATGGAAAGCAGCCCCAGAGGGGTGGAATGTGTATAGATAACTGAAAACTACATAAAACATATTGGATATATATTGTTCCAAAATCCACAACCCCTTCCAACCCTCAACAACACGTGTTATAATACTATCACTATGAAAAACAAAACCACATACAAATCCAACATAACCGCATTCGTAGGTCGGAACGAGCAAAGCGACCTACGACAAATAGCCAAATTCGTAGGTCGGAGCGAGCGAAGCGACCTACGACATCTTACATTCTGTAGAAGCAACCTCCGACAAATAGCCAAAAACAAAAGATACAGTTTTTCAAGTTTTTTAAGACACAGTAAACCGGTGAAAACAACCCATAAACCCAGTCAGACACAACAACCAGACCACAACACAGTAAAGATACAGTCATGTAAAAAAAGGCACAAAACTGTATCTTTTTTAAACTGAGGAAAACAACACGATTCGTAGGTCGGAGCGAGCAAAGCGACCTCCGACTGAATATTATACCATTTCTAATATAATGTCTCTTTTTGTAGCGCAAACTGTTAGTTTGCGTCTATTCGGACACAATCTAACAGATTGTGCTACATTATGCAGCAACTTGAGTTATATTAGACAATTCAAAATAGACAAAAAATAGACAAAAATCAAGCAGAACAAAGGTTACCGTTTTTCTTTTTTTTATATTCAAAAAAAACCGATGAAAACAACCCATAAACCCAGACAGGAACTAAAACCAGTGAAAAATACCAAAAGTTACCGTTATGCAGAAATTAGACACAAAACGGTAACCTTTTTATACGGAAGAAAAATCCATCAAACCTATTTCAGAAATCAACTATAATTGTCTATCTTACTACCAATAATATTATAATGAGGAAAAATGACCTATGAAAAATAAAAAAAGTAAAATTTCATTTATTATTTCATTATGCATACATCTTGTATTGATATTAGCAATATCACCATTTCTCATAAAAAACCTATATGAAACTGAGGACAACTTATCACTATTAATCTTTAAAGCAGAAACCCAAGAACCTATAAAGAAACGAAAAATGTTGGAACATCAGGCTGTCAAACCCCAACGGAGAGCTGCAAGTGGTTCTCCATCTCTTTCACAGGCTGCCCCAAAATATGCTCCAGAAATGAACCCTCCCAAAGCACAAATCTTTGAAGAAATAGCACCAGAAATTGTAACATTTACGGATATACCTCAAACAGATTCCTATTCCCTATCCAATGAAAGTTTCGGGGAGGATGGCGATGAAGCTGGACCTGTTGTTATTCCTGAATTCCGCGGTTCACGTGGAGACAAGACAGGAATAGCACGCGGTGAATCAGGATCTGAAAAAGAAAGAGGATTTGGAAAAGGATTAGTTGGGATTGCAGGCATTGATGGTTTGGGTTCTATTGGTGATGAATTAGGAAAAACGGATCTTGGTACTTTTATCACTGAGGTTATGCCGGGACACGGGTTTGTTGGTCAGTTGTACTATCCAGGAACAGCATTACGTCGTTTACCTGATTTCAAAAAAATGAATCCTGTATATACGTTTGCTACAGGAAATTTGGATGTACCCCGCAGAAATTTCGAGAAAGGATTTCCTACACCGCTACAGCAAAATGTCTTTGAGAATTTCGCGATACTATTCCGAGCTAAATTGGCTATAAATAAACCCGGTGTATATGAGTTTATGTTAAGCTCAGATGATGGTTCAAGGTTATATATTAATGGAAAATTGGTTGTTGATAATGACGGTGTACACGCCACTATCAGCAGAAGGTCTCACATTAGGTTAAACGCTGGATTTCATCCCATTGAGATACACTATTTCCAAGGTCCAAGGCACGCAATTGCATTACAATTACATTATAAACCACCAAACGAAACCAGACGAATAATTCCACCGTCAGTTATATTCAGTCCAGAGGATCCTGAAGTCCCTGATGCACTGAAAAAGATAAAACAACGATTGAAACAGACTCAGAAGAAGTAAGGTTCCGGAGTGTCCAAATGAAAAATGTTGTACCAATACTTTTTATATTCCTTATATGTTCAATTCCAAATGCACAGATTAGTAACGGAAGAGTTTATTTCAAGTGGCAAAATTCTCCTCTACCACAGTTTGAGTTCGATTTGGATAACAATACAATAAATGATTTATTAGATGAACCAAATGCTGACATCGTCTCATTATATAGCACGTTGGATAACATACATTTACACAGCTACCATAGGCAAGGTCTTAATTATGAGCAGATGCATACATATTACAAAAAAAGACTTAGGGTCCGTGGATGGAGCATATATCAGAAAGACGATTCTCTAACCCTTTTTGCTCTCAGACCAAAAGATTATGTTGTAGGTCTATTTGTTATTATCAACAGTGGTAAGGATGTTTACCTGATAAACATATTAGGAAAAATCCATCCAAAACAGGTTACGGATATATTAATCAATTTCAATCAACTCGGTATTGATATACCCGAACTCAATAACCTTAAACAGATACCAGAATCAGTATTCACACGACAATCGGAAACTAAAGAAAAACTCATTTCAGAAAAACCACTTTCCTCATGGCTGCATAACGGTATTCCTATTGACAATTTCGTAATTCAGAATACGCAAAATAATGAAGAGGATACTATTTTTGATTTTCTCGAAAATGGTTCAGGTGACATTGAATATGTACTACCATTGATTAACAAATCACTACACATACACAGAAAAATAACCTTAAAATTGTCAGAGGATCGAGGCAACAACATTGCTGTCCTTTCCGTAGAAGACCGCAGAAAATCAAAATCCGTATCAGTGCTCAGATCTCTAAAAATAACAAGCACAGGTACAAGCAGAAGGATAAAAGCCACCACACCTAAACTTGATATTGATGATTTATTACCTCATGCAGCGACACGTTTCAAGGCAGCAGATGCTCCTATTCACGAAATTCGGATTGAAGGTAACCAGAAAATACATGAGAAAGACATACTACAGACACTGAATAACGGTTCTGAAAATATTGAGCGAGCATTAAATACACTCTTTAAAGTTATGCCATATTTTAAGGAAATACAACTAAGAGTAAAGGAAGAGAATTTTTCGCGAGTCGCAACAATTACCGTATCAGAAAAAGCACTCTCTTCAACAACATATCTCGGTCTACGTCCACCGCTTTTTCTCGGATTTAATAGGGTTAATGATTGGGAATTTGGCACCGGTTTTCAAACGGGAAAACCGACTGCTGTCGGTCCTTTATGGAAATGGGAAGTCCGAGATACTCTTGATACTCAGACCTATAATTTATTTGGCAAAGTCAGTTACACGCTTGGAAATCCACACTATCATTATGAGGCTGGAGGAAGGATTAACTGGGGTGAACCCTACTATTGGCACATCGGATTGACAGCCAACATCCACAGACAGACCGATACAGTTGCACCAGAACTTTTTATGGACTACAATGATGGAGTATCAGATATTCGAAATATATTCGGCTATACTGACTTACAAAATTACTATTTGAGAGAAGGTATTGAGATCGGTTTGCAATGGAGTCCAATGCTACCAACTCACTCCTTCAAACTCGGATTTATTGCCGAATCACATGAAAGTCTACAAAAAAGCACCGATTGGCAAATGCTACAATGGGCATTTCAAGATATGAAATCAAGGAAAAATCCATCCATAAGTCAAGGAAGGATGCACAGTTTATCATTTCAATACGATTTCAATACACGAGCAGACAATCATGGATGGCATAATACCTTACTTGTTGAACATAGCAATTCATCTTTAGGTTCAGATTTTGCTTTCACGCGTGCTCAATTGCACCTACGCTATGCTTTTCCTTTGGACAACAACAGTATTAGAACTCGGTTTCTCTTTGGTTTCTCAGACAAAACGTTACCGATACAAAGACAATTCGCTATCAGTGGTTTAGGTGGATTGAAAGGTTATTCATTTTTTGTTCCCGCTGACGATGCTGAAAAAGAAGAATCCACAAAACCTTTTTACGGCTATTCACAATATGCATTTATGGGTGACCGAGGATTTCTACTTAACGTTGAATTTCTTTACCGCTTGAAAAATCTAACAAAATTAAATTTCTTTAGTAATGCATATCTTGTATTTTTTATTGACGAAGGACAAGTATGGAATGTTTCGGACTCCGCTTTTTCCTTTGATCCAAAAGCGGATATCGGTGTCGGTTTACAGTTCGGACAAGAAGGACAAATCAGATTCAATGTTGCAAAAACATTGGATTCATGGGATGGTTACCATACATCTTTCAGTTGGTATCATGGTTTTTAGTGACTAATATGCGTATTCTAATATCTACAATCATTGTCATAACTACATTCATCCCAAATGCGTCTCTTAAATCGGATGCATTTCTTAAGCATGATTTTACCTTTGTTCGTCTGCAATATTCTGGCAGGCTAACACAACTGAGTAATTGGCGTGTAGACTGGCCTGCTTCAGACCGTAATTTTATATATCAACTCAGTAAGCAGACCAATATTGATGTTGCACCAGATAGTATTAGAATTCCTGTCGGATCTGAAGATCTGTTCGATTATCCATTTGCATACATACTTGAAGTAGGCAGTATGCAACTGAATAAAGCTGAAGCCAAAAATTTACGTGAATATCTACTACGCGGTGGGTTTATCTTTGTAGACGATTTTCATGGAGGAATAGAGTGGAAAAGGTTTTATACTGAACTAAAAAAGATATTTCCCAAACGTGAACCCATAGACATTTCTAATAAACATCCTATTTTCAGATGCTTTTATACAATTGAAGAACTTATCCAGATACCCGGTTTACGCGCATTATATAGTGGCAGAACTTATGAACGATTCGACGGTCATCCTGCTCGATACCTCGGGGTGTTTGACGATAAAGGTCGAATCATGATGTTTATATGTTTCAATTCAGACCTTGGTGATGCGTGGGAACACGCTGCAGAGGCATCCTATCCACGTGAGTATTCCAATATTGCCTTGAAAATCGGTATCAATGCAGTCATCTATTCCATGACTCATTAGTGTTATACATTTTCAAAGAATATAGGTCTCTTTTGTCGCACAAATTTTTAGTTAAAGCCACTCTGTAATAATCTTCTACCTTATACCATTTCTAATAAATAAAGCGTCATTTGCTGAGGACTACTTGTAGGAGCGACCTCCTGGTCGCGACCGGGAGGTCGCTCCTACAGAAGAAAGATTTCCAATCAAAACAATGTTTGAATCCGGTAATGGGACAATAAATATTAGAATTGGTATTACATTCACTTCCAACGAGACTTTGAACCGCTGCAAATATCATATACCAATTGTTCAAGCAGTAACCCATCATCAACATTCGTTGTTTTTAATTGGATTTGGACTTCTAAAGTTTTATCTATTGCTAACAACAATTCATCCATCGTGTATGTGTGTAAAGATTGAAATATTTTGAATACTGGAAAAGGGTGCCGTTTAAGAATGTTATATTCTGTTGTTTTAGGTAATATATCCCCCATTTCTTCAGACAATGGCTGTAGAATATTCTGTGTAAAATTCTCAAACCGCATCTGTCTACCTATCGGTTTATAACGTTTTTTTACTGCAATTAATTTTGCTTGTAGAGTCAACCGAAGGTGGCTTGTAATTGCACCTACAACTAAATGCGGACTTGTGCCACTTGCTAATACTTCACGTAGACTCTTTATACCGAGTCGGGTAGAACGCTTACCTAACGCATCTGTCAGACCAAACATATTGTCAACATCGGTTTGTGTTACCATATTACGGACATCTGTTTCATCTATTTGCTGCTTATCTCCGACATAGTTGATAATTTTGTTTATTGCCTCAGCAATCGTGTGCATGTCACCGCCAGTACGGTTTCGGAGTTGTTCGAATGCACGTGGTGTAATTTTCTTATTATATGTCGCAAACTTCTCTATTACCTTCCTGTAAAGAGGATCACGATTTAGCGAAGTTCCCTTTTCTAAAGGATCAAAGGATACATATTTACCAACTTTTTGTATTGCTTTTGCGATTTTATTATTCTGGTTTACCTCATCTTTTATAATAAAGATTAATACACTTGTTTTTGGTAGGTCACCTTCAAGCCATTCTAACAATAGGTCTGCATCACCATTATTGCTACCCGATTCTGTGATGGTATCATGCTGCGATGCCAATTGTGGTAGGCGACTAAAAAACCTACTGACATCCTCATTCATTCTACCTCCAAGCGACTCGTTAATCTCATCAACAGCACTATTGTAATCAGACTCACCGTCAGCAATCTGTTGGATTGATACACTCAGCAGCTTAGCAATGTCGGACACACACTTCTGAACATCATCCGATTCCAACTTCATTGCATCTTGGATGGCAGTTAAAGGTGATGTTTTCCGTGTCCTTGCATTAAATCCCGGAAAATTCTCGACTACTACCACTCGACATTCTGACATAATAGGATACAGTTCTACATTACTGAGAATATCCTGTACGGAAACACTGTTTCCGTCTAAATATGTCAAGTTGAAATCGCGAGTATCAGGAGGCAGTAGTTTTTCTACCATCTGTTTAAGCGTACCTTCAATAAGAAAGGTCTCTTTACCGCATAGGAGATAAACTGGTACAATTTTCTTGTTATTGATTTCAGTGAGGATATTAACCTTCTGTTCAGGATTCTGTTTCATAGGGACTAACTGCCACTATTGGGTATCGCTCATGTAACGTTATCTGTAGTAGCATCCTTTTGTGTTCCCACTGCTGCGAATGTAGATAGACGTTTACTTGTATCAGTAGTACCACATTCAGGACATTTATAGACATTTTTGTCCTCATTTGTGCGTTGTAGTACTTCAAACCTGTTTTTACAGGTGTTGCATTGGTATTCAAAAATAGGCATAGTTTTCTTTCTATAAATTTGACATTGTTAAATTGGACGTATTTTGACGTTCACCTTTGTTCCCTTAGGTGGTATTTTATCTGTATTCACACGATATGTACGATCATCTGTTCCACCGGGTAATGGATTGTTGATGAGTGAATCAGGATCGCGATAGACAGCAATGATATTATGATATTGCTGAGAAGTTAGTTGACCATTGTTTAGTCTTCCACCTGTAAATACCCAATGGGTTTTCTGCATCGGTTTGCCAGTGAAGGAATTCCACACTAATTCTCGTGCAGGGATTGAAACTGTACCTGTTCCTTTTTTCCATTCAACAAAGATTTGTAAGGATGACCCTTTTGGTTCGTGTGGATCTCCTATGACGGTTAAATTCCTCCCTGGTTCAAAGTCCAACAAACCGAGTGTGATATATAGATATATCGGTTCTACATCAAGTATCAAGATACTCTCATGAGACTTACCAAGTGTGCCACATGCGAAAAATTCTATGATTGTATCATCAGTTGCAATGTTGATTTCACCAGGTATGGTTACTTCTTTATTGTTGGTATTAAATACAACGTTTCCAATTTGATAAACATTCTCGGATATTTTTTTGGGTTTTGCCAGTTTTGTATCCGTTGGTGATGTGGACTTAGGAAATATTTCGAGCGAGACAGATGTAGTATTGTCATTTTCATCAGTGTCTTCTAAGTCTACACGGGTAGTGATTTCAGTTTCACCCTCTTTTTTAGGTACCCAATCTAAAGTAATATCGGTTTCATTGATTGTAGGTGTCCATAGGACTGCAGTTGATCCTACCTCAACCCCATCTGCAAGAAAGGTTACATTAAAGGTTTTATCAAGAGGTGTCCCGTTATTTCTAAGGGTTGCAGTGAGTTTTACCGCTTCACCTACACGGGGAGATGGAGGGGAAAACCGTAAACTGTTTGGAACAACCCCAATATTTGGTTCGGTAGGTCCAACAAGCGCACGACTCAAGGTCATTACGGCAAAACATGTTGCTAAAAAATCACTTTCAGTACCGTGCCATCTTCCATCCTGTTGCTGTTTTGCTACCATCATAGCCGATATTTCATCATACCAGTTGTGTCCAGCTAATGTTTCAATTTGTGGTGGAATATCACTATACCTTTGCAATGACAGAAGATAGTAGTAAAGCCAAGAATTACATCCAGGGTTTCGAGTGAGTGACCAGTGTTTTTTTATCCATTCAATACCATTCCTGATCTGTTTATCCTCTGTTGAAACACCGCATGCGCGAAGAGCCCACAATCCTGTTGCGGTCATGCTACCATATACTCCGATTGCCCACGGTGAGCCTTCGTCAACTAAATTGTATAACCATCCACCTGTTTCAATTTGGTTTCTGCGAATCCAGTTTTCCGCACGATTCCAAGTGTCTTGTGGTATTTCCAAACCCCACTGTTTTGCTGCATATAGTGCGTAAATTACCATATTCATGTGTGCACCATCTGCTGAGTAACCATATCCCCACCCACCATTATCTCGTTCATCAGCAAATTCACTGCCTTTTATAGGTAGCTGTTTTTCTACCAATTGGTTCACTGCAAATTGTGCTTTTCCTCTATATTCTGGGTTCTGTGTAGCAACTAATACTGGAATGAGAACAGCATATTGGTATACATCAAGTGAATTCCAGTTCTGTTCCAAAATGAATTTTAGTCCACGCTGAATAGATGTATCTGTTGTTTTCCTACCTGATGCGAGGAGTGCTTGTAAGGCTAAAGAAGTTTCTTGTATACGATCTTCTCCGAAATTCCATTCGTGTCCAGGTATAAAATTTTCTGGTAATCCTTTTAGACTTGCGTGACAGAGGTAACATGATAGTACTATCTGAATTTCTGCGCCACATTGCAGACAGGTGCGACTACTTTTACCTTGACGGGATTCTATCCAAGCAATACCTCGGTCAACAGCATCCTGAATTTGTTTTTGTGTCACAGGAGGAAAGTTTTTGGTTTGTGCGATAATGATTGCTGATGAAATATTGTTGGCAGCATCAACTTCATCAATATGTTGTTTACCATCGGGGTTGACAACAGCATAAATTTCAGTTTTACCGGGAGGAGGTTGCCATTCTGCTGATAGTCGTTCAGATTCCCCATCTTTCAATTCTAAGATCACTCCTGGTGAGAGAATTTGCAGCGGTTTGGTATCAGGATGTCCTTCATATAGATCTACTACAAGATCTTCGTTCATTGTGGGTGTTGCTGATCCAATGTTCTTTACCTCTACCCAAATAGTTATTTCTTCACCTTCAACTGGATTCGTATTGGAAAAAGTAATACTATCAGCATCAATAGCAAAATCAGGGAGTTGCGCGTGGACGCTTAGTATTGTTGATGTAACAGTGAGGATTCCAATTATCAAACCGATTAGATTTTTCATTACACACCTCCCTAATCTGAATACTTTTTTATTTTAATATTTTGATATATTATTTTACTTGTTTATATTTTTAGGAAATATATTAGGTCGGGTTGAAGCGCGAAACCTAACTATTCTTGCTTGATAACGGGCTACATGTAGGGTTTCGCGCCTCAACCCAGAAATCAACGTTGTGAATACACTGTTAGCATTCATACCGTTGATTTCTGGATTTGCTGGTCGTGATATAAACACATTTATGTGGAAAATGGGTAACGGTCGCTTCTACAGAAGAAACCATATAATAATGGATTTGTTCCGTTAAATTGACGGTTATTGGTATATTGAAACTCAATAAAGATAATATGTATCGGAGATCGCTTTACTCGCTACGACCTACTATACTGATGAATTAATTTTCTTCCCAAAATCCGATAGATACTTTTGTTGGTGCAGGTACAGGAATTGCGAAACGTTGTTGACCATTTGCTGTCCATTTGCTGACTTCACCTGTGAATGTAGCTCCGAGCATATCTGCAATCCATATTTCTTCCTCAGCGGGTGAATAACTAACTGCTACAATAGCCATCCCTACTTCATAGGATTTTTCTGTTTCTCCAGTAGCTGATATTTTCATTAACAGATTATTATTTGATGCTACCCATACACTCCCATCTTTAGGATTCACACTTGGGGAGACAGGACCTTTTATATCTAATTTCACTAATTGTTTACCATCAGGAGATAGCCGGACAAGTGTATGATTTTGTGTATCAGCTACCCATACATTGCTTTGATAGTCTACAGACATACCGCCCTTAGGTTCATTCATCGGTGGTGCATCTGCAAGTTTGTTTGCATTTGCATCATAACGTGCGATTGGACCTTGTCCATCTGCTATCCAACAGCTTCCATCTTTAGAATTTACAACTACACTAAACCTGCCAGCCTCTAAATTGGCTGGTCCGTCTGGTGGAATAACTTCAGCCAGTATACTTTTTGCGTCAGCAGATATCTTTCTCACACCGTCCATACACCCAACCCACACAGTACCGTCTGCTGCGTTAACTGATATTCCCGTTGGAGATTTTATTGCTGGGGATTGTGTGAATGTGCCTGCAACGGGATCGTATCTGAAAACAGCGTTTGCTGCCAAAACAGCTATCCAAACTACTCCATTCGCTGGATTAACCTGAACATCACTTGCACTTGTTAGGTCTTGGATTGCAGAAGGATCACCTGCTCCATTTGCATGTAATTTATATACGGTATCACCATTACTGACAATCCAACATTCTCCGTTATATTCAGCATGTGCAATAGCAACACACATTATCAATGATAAGACTATGCAATACAATAATTTCTTCATTCGTATGTCCTCATTTGGCATATATTGGTTTATATAAAAATCTTACATATTAGAACATTTGGCATTAATTCTATCATTATTTCTTATATTATTCAAGGTATTTTACCTGACCAGTATGTAAAGTTTTTTGCATAGAGATACCAATGGAAATACCATTCACAAGACCTCTGAACTCAGATTTACCCTCGAATCGTCTGTATTTTTCACACTCACGTTATTCATTAGATATAGTCACAGGAATACCATCCGATAGCAGATGTTGATTTTCTACAATGACTTGTGTTGTCTGAGGTAATCGCGAGCTTACCTCAATTTCTCCACCGTATAATCCACTAACGTTGATCTGCTTTTGACGCACCACACTTTCTTCTACTACAAATATGTTTCCTATTCCATGTTGTATATTCAATACCGCACGTTGCGGTAACAGTAATACGTTTTTCCGTTCACCTGTTTTAATAGATATGGTTACAGAGATACCCGGTTTTAATGCTTTGTTTTGCATAGGATTGACAGGATAGTTATCTATAGCATTTGCTAAAGGTTTTTGAAGTGTTGCGTGAATTGTAACAGTATTCTCTCCCTGTTTGACTATAGGACTGATGAAATCTACCGTACCAATTATATTCTGTATGCCAGATGCAGTAGAAATTAACACCATACTACCTTCATCTATTCGGTTTATATCACTTACTGGTACTGTCCAAACCGCTTTCAAAACATCAATTGCCACAACAGTATAAACAGGTTCACCAGAGGAAGCAGCGGATTTTGCATAATCACCGAGTTCAAGATGTTGTTGTGCAATGACACCATCTATTGGAGAAGTAATCACGGCTTCATTTACCTGTTCACGCGCAAGTTTAAGTTGTTCTTCTGTCTCACTGACTGCGGATTTAGCAATGGTTATTTCGCGCTCCCATGCCTTTGCCTCAACAAGCTTTTGTGCAGTTTGCAGGTTAGCTTTTGCCTGTGTAACTTTTGATGCCGCAGCATCTATCTCCCGTTCCCATCCTCTACTTTCAACGATTTTCCGCGCAACTGCTAATTCTGCCTTTGTCTTTTCTACGGTAACCTGAGCAGTTCCATCTTCAAACTGATTTGCAGCTGCAACAGCCTCTTCGTGTCTACTTTGTACAAGTTTGAAGCGCGTCTCAGATGCTTCGTAGGCACTATCACTTATAAGTTCCTTTTCGTGTAATGCCTTATCCCGTTCAAAATCTGATGTTGCTTTTGTAAATTCTGTTTTCGCTCGTTCCAATCCTTGTTTCGCGCTTACTTTCGCTCGTTCAAAGTTGGCTTGTGCGGCTTTATAGGCAGATTCTGCTTGTACCAATTGATTCCGTATACGCATTTCTGCAAGTGATTTTGTTTCTTCTAATTTCGACTGTGCCTCAGCAACTGATTCTTTTGCAGTCACCAACTGTGTTTCAATACGTGCTTGTGCATTTGCTTCTGCTGTTGTCAACTGTGATTTTGCTACACTTAATGCAACTTCAGCCTTAATTGCATCAATGCTTGCTTGCCGTGCACTGCTTTGAGCAAGCACATCTCCTTTTGCTACTGTTTGTCCTTGTTTAGCATTTACTTTTACTAATTTACCAGAAATGTTAGCATAAACCTTTACTTCCATACGTGGAACTAAATGTCCGTTATATGTTTTTTCCGATACAACTGTGATACGACGTGGTGTTTCTACACTTACAACGGTAGATTGTTCTGTTACTTGAGAATTTCCCTTTATAGCAAGAACTGATACACACAATGCTACTACCAACAATCCGTAAATAATAATAGGTTTCAATATTTTCTCTCCTTCATAGTGTTATATTATTATTAAAATCAGGAAATGTATTTCCATAAACACCTATTTGCCATAGTAAGAAAACCCTATTCAGATCTTATTTTATCTTTATATTCTTTTGTAAACTTTTTCATTTTTGGATGAATTACAAATTGGCAATACGGTTGACTTGGATTTAACATAAAATAGTTTTGGTGGTAATCTTCCGCAGGATAAAACACATCAATCGCAGTTATTTCGGTAACGATTGGATCATCCCATATTCCAGATTTGTCCATCTCTGCTTTTGATTCTTCTGCTAAACTTCTTTGTATATCAGAATGAAAGAAAATAGCGGATCGATACTGGGTGCCTGTATCATTACCTTGACGGTTAAGAGTGGTTGGGTCGTGTGTGCTCCAAAAAACATCTAACAACTCTTTGAATGAGATTACATCAGGGTCATACTCAATCTGAATCACTTCCGCATGTCCGGTATTTCCTGTGCATATTTCACGGTAGTTAGGATTTTCAGTTGCCCCTCCGGTATATCCTGAAACTACTTTTTGGACACCTATCAACTGTTGAAAAACTGCTTCAACACACCAAAAACATCCTGCACCGAAAGTTGCAGTTTCTTTATCCATCTATTTATTTTCGTTATAGAATCTTGCTACAACGTTTTACTCCTACATTTTAGTTTATAATTCAATGAGTGTATAATAACACATATATCCGATATATGCAATTTTCTTAATGGGAATTAATATTGGAAGTGTAGGTGGTGAGATGAGGAAGATGTAGTCAATATTTTCTTACTTAAAACCTTTATTATTGAAAAATCTCAATACCCTCATTGAGATTGACCATTTCTCGTAGACATGAATCCCAATATGCAATGGTATAAGTAATTATTTCTTCTGGTTGATTATCCTGTTTGAGATATTGTTCTATCCATTCTAACAAGCGTTGACGAGGGGTATGACGTATTTCCTCTTTATCATCGTCATATATGATGTCTCGAAAATCCCCAAAACTGTCCATATCTAACTGCAGTGTAGGCTGATAATACAATGTCAAATTTACCATCAAACTGAGTGTTAAAGTTTGGATCGGGTCAATAGCGATACTGAGTGGGGGATCTACAGTAAACAGATCATCAAGTGGTAATGCTTTAACATAAGTCCATCGCGCCTCAAGAAAATCTAACTGTTGTCGGATAATTTCCATGTCAGACAGTTGGGTGAAGGTGCGCGGTTGATATTTGTCCTTGATTGAAACCTGTGCTGATGCAATGGTAGTGTTGTAATTGGATAATGCGTCAAGGAATTCTGCTTCAGCATGATTATAGATACGAATGTTGTCAAGATCAAGATGCACAAGAGATTCTGGTGGTTGAATCACTGCCTGCTCAAGTATGTAATTTGCTCTATCAAGTAATTTATCGGTAAGTGTATTGCCGATTTGGAATAATTTGATGATAGGATTTGATTTTATTACACTTACCGCTTTGTCCAAATTACCTTTGCTACCGTATTCTAATCCGATACTTGTGAGTGAAAATGCAGTTTGAATTTGTGACCGAATATCAGAATCAACAGATAAGTCAGCGACCTTCATAGTAATCAATTTATGTGCAAGTGCCGCAATTTCTTCCGATAGAGACTCTGATATCTCTGTGTCAATTCTACCAAGTGTATCACCATGCACCAAAGTGCGTGCCAAAAATGACTGTCCATCGATAGTCGCGCCAGCCACAAGAGAGAATTTACTTGTCTGCATTATCCTTTTCATCCTCAGAAAGGTCAAGTGAATCCAAGTCAACCTGTTTTGTAAGATCTGTTTCAGTAATCTGGATTCCTGCTTTACGATCGCGTTCTTTGACTCTTTCAGCTCTTTCAGTAGTGGCTTTTTCTAATGCAGTGGCTAATTCAGTATCTACATCACCCTCTTTGTCAATTGCAAACATTTCACGTAGCAACTTAGTGAAAACAGTGTCGTCTGCTTCCCATATTGCGTTGAGAATTGCTCGTGCTTGATCATCCTTACAATCAATTGAGGAGGAATTTGGATCAATAATACCTTCCTCTATCATCATTGCCCCTAATGAACCTTTCAACTTCACACGATTCTTAAGGACTCCAGCAAGAATGCGTATATCAATATGTCCAAGGAACCTACCGAGATCGTCTCTTTCACATTCACTCAACTCATACAACCAAAGGCTCAGTGAGTGTTCATCAATTTTGCCATCACGCCAAATAGCAATATCCATGATTTCCTCAAATTGCTCGTTGGATAAACAAGGTAGTAGACCACAAGCGAGACCTGTTCCAAGTAATGTATCAAGCACTTGAAGTACATCTTCAGTAGGACTTTCTTGAATTAAATCAGTACAATCCGGCACAAGATAATAGAGTTCTTCTCGCTGTTTCGGATTCCGTGTTGCATGGATTATCTGAAGTTGTTGTTCTTTTTCATAACTTTGAAATAGTTGTTCCGCTTCACGTGTAGGTAGTGATAGTAGTTTCTTAGCTTCCGACTGTGGAATAACTAATTTCTGATTGCTCATACCAACCCTCCAGGTGGGGAATGCGAGATGACGCGTTGTATTTAATTCTTTGATTTATTTTGTAATGTTTGTTTAGTGATATTGCTTGTAGGACGATGTATCAACGTCCTACAACCACAATTTAAGGGTTTAGAAGTTGTGTCTAACAAAATTCATGTTTTTCTTTGCAGATGCGAATGCATCATCTTTCCCAGGGGTTTCAAGGACAAACCAACTGTCATATCCTATTTCATGAGCAGCCTTAAAAACTGCGGGGAAGTCTACTCCACCCTCACCAGCGTGATTTCCACCAGTGTCTTTTATATGCATCTGCACTATGGAACTGCCTAAACTACGAATTTCAGATGGGGAGTCGTATCCAAGGTTTGTAGCGTTTCCCATATCGTAATATACACCAACATGTTTTGAACCCACTTGGTCTATTATTTGTTGGTGTTGATCCGCGTTGATTGTGGATTCTATAGCGAGATATACATCATGTTTTTCCGCTGTTTCTGCTGCAGCCTTAAACCCATCAATGAAACGAGGTTCTGTTATATGGTCTTCTGCAATACCGCCACCACCAAAAAAGGGGACAAGAACAACATTTGCATTTAATTTTGGACCAATTTCTGAGAGATATTGTAATTTTGCAATACCTTCAGAACGCACACTGTCAGTTGGATTCATAAATGAAAATGCAGTAAACCCACCAGGTGAAAGTGATGAAACTTCAATATCTGCCTCTTCAGCAAGACTATTTACTTTATCAATTCCACCTTCTTGCCATAAGGTATGCTGCCGATAATTTGCTCCCATACACAACTCAATTCCATCAAAACCGATCTCTTTTGCCTTTTTAAATGATTCTTCAAATGGGACTGGTAACATCCCGTCTCTAATACCTACTTTCATACATTTCCTCCTGATTTTGAATTTTAACATAAAAAATTAGCAAATTCAAATAGATTTTCTATTTATTAATAGAATGCCCTCTTGACAAATCTTCATGCTTTAGCTTGTAGAATGTCCTAAGAGTGACGATTTTCAAGCAGTATGAAGTCGGGATTCGTAGGTCTTGACAATTCTGATATATAAAAAAAGCAGGTAACACCTTGGTTATACCATTTCTAATAAAGTGCCATTTTCTGAGGACTACGCTGTGCTCACTCCGACCTACGAAGACTGGTACAGACAATAAACGGTGAATCCATTAAACATCTATCCATTCCAATTCAAAGTCCTAACTTTAAGTAAACTTCAATAACAAAGAATTCTTAAAACTATAGTGAACTTTAGAATTAACAGGACATTTTGAGTTGTAGGAGGGAACTCCGATTCCCGACTATCACTGAGTTTGGTCGCGATTCGGAGATCCCTCCTACAGAAATGTATCTCTTTAATTTCAATGTTTAGCATAGTTTTCGGTTTTTTCGGATATGTTTTTCACAATTCAATATAATCTCTTGTAGGTCGGGTAGAGAGAAGCGGAATCTATATCTGTTATTTTACCGTTACATTGTTTATCCGTATGTGCTATAAAGTGTGACCTTTTGCACGTCACTGTGACGTTTTGCATCCAGTCAGGATAAGGAATGTGACGCGAATTTCGCTTTTTTTATTTTGTTCTTTTTTGGTCATTTTCTTATCTTGACCTACTTTGGGTTTCTGATCGTGTCATCATTTTTGCGAAGGATTTGACGGCGAATTGTTTGTGTATGTCATTGAATTTCATCCGAATATTCCTCCTTAAAAGGTTACCGTATGGTAACTTTTTTTGACATAACGGTAACTTTTGGTAGAATTGGTCTAATGTTAGTTTCCGTCTGGGTTTGCGGGTTGTTTTTATCGGTTTTTTGTGGTTGAAAAAAAATAATTTTGGTAACTTTTTTGGCTTTTTGTCGGAGGTCGCTTCTACAGAATGTAAGATGTCGGAGGTCGCTTTGCTCGCTCCGACCTACGAATACGGTGATGTTGGGGTTGTTGTTTTGTTTTTTCATAGTGGTAGTAGTATAACATGGGATTGGAGAGGCTGGAAGGGGAAGGTGGGGGTCGGAACAATATGTTTCATGTATGTTTCATGTATGTTTCGGTTTTTTGGTTTATTTTTCAGTTTTTAGTTGTATGAACCAGGATTTACGCGGAGGGCGCGGATTTTTGTCTGAACCAGGATTTTCAGGATTATAGGATTAGCAGGATAAGATAAGAGGTTTTTGGTGGGTTGTATGTTTTTGTCAGAATCGCTGAAGGCGCAGAGGACGCTGAAGACACTGAAGGTAGAGGGGATTGTCAGAATCACAGCATGCGCGGAGGGCGCGGATTTTTGTCTGAACCAGGATTTTCAGGATTATAGGATTTTCAGGATAAGAGAAGAGGGTTTTTGGTGGGTTGACTGATAGTCGGGAATCGGAGTTCCCTCCTACATATCAAAATGTCCCATTAATTCAAAAGTTTACTATAAATGCGGTAGAAATATAAAAAACTAAATATACTTGATATTCATGAGAAACATTTGAATTCATGAAGATAATTTGCTATACTGTCTTAAACAAATACACAGTATTATGTATATTCAACCATATCAAGTTAGTGTTTTTTGTGTATAAAAAATATGAATTTGTGGTATTTTTTCACACTTTCTATATCAACAAACTAATCCCATACAGGAAATAGAGAATTGTTTGATACTATAACTCAGACCGAATTACCATCCAGTCTTAAGGATAGAATAAACAGAAAACAGATAAACGTTGTAACATTTTCTCCTAATGGAAAACAACTTGCAGCTGGTGGTGAGGAACGAATATGGGTCTACGATTTAGATAGTGGAAAACAGACTGCTGTTTTATCAGGACATTCTGACCGCATTAGAGTATTAGCATACGCTCCCGACTGTCGGACTCTTGCAAGTTCAAGTGAAGATAGTACACTCCGCCTATGGGATATTAATTCATCTAACGAAATCGCTACTATTTTGGGTGAATCTTCGAATCTTGTCAACGTTTTAGCTTCCTCTCCTGACGGTGTCCCGTTAACAGCATGGAATGAAGAAACCGCACGATTATTAAGTAATACAACTGCTGACCCAAGCAGAATTAGATCGTTAACCTTTTCTAATGATGGGAAAACCGTTGTGAGTGGAAGTGTTGATGGTAAGATTAGAATATGGGAAATTGAAACTGGTCGGCAGCTTTCATCCTTTTCTGCGCATGATGGATTGGTTTTAGCATTGTCATTCTCTCCTAATGGCAAATTGCTTGCAAGTGGTGGATCGGACACAGCAGTCCGTTTGTGGGAATTGGAAAGTAAACATCTACTTGCAACCTTCACTGCCCATTCAGATTCGGTATATATATTAGCATTCTCACCAGATGGAGAAATCCTTGTCAGCGGCGGTAGGGATCCTGAAATACGACTATGGAATGTTGCCGCGAGAGGACTCATGTCAACTATTCCTATCCAAGAAGGATTTATCTGGGAAATGGCATTCATAGAGAATTCAGAAAATGAGGAACAAAGACTTGTAAGTGTTAGCAGGGATGGTACGTTTTATAACAGAATATAAATAAAAAAATCAGACACATAAAACTACATCCATTAGATTGGAAATACATAAGGAATATCAGGATTGTAGATTAATTTGAACATAATTATCTGTGTGAAAATAATTATTTTGTTCAACTGTTGTTCGAAAGGTGAACCGTATAATTTATATTCCGCCCTCTATATCCTTAGATTATACTGATCTACAATCAACCGAAACAGATAATTCGTGTGTCCCACTCCCATAAACAACCCCTTTAAGCGGGGTTACATCTGAGTAATCTCTCCCCCACGCAACCGTGATGTGTCTGTCTGTCGGCATGACGTTGTTGGTCGGATCAAAATCAATCCATCCAATCTCAGGGAAATAGACTGAAAACCATGCATGGGATGCACCAGACCCTACCAACTGTTCTTGATCAGAATCAGTTACAGTTTCAATATAACCACTGACGTAACGAGCTGCTAACCCCATAGATCGCACACAACCAATACCCAGATGTGCAAAATCTTGACACACGCCGCGACGGTGTTCCATCACTTCTTTCAATGGTGTAGCAACAGAAGTAAAATTTGTATCATATTCGAATTCGGAGTATAGACGTTCTGTTAATTCTGCTACTGATTCAAGTAATGAACGATCAGGTGTGAAAGATGTCTTTGCATAAGTTCGTAGTTCAGGTAGTTCCGGAATCATGGGTGATTCAAGTATATATTGTCGCATTTCCAATATCTCTTCATTTACATCTATGTGCAATTGATCATGGACATCTTCCCACTCGAATCCATTCACCAAATCCAATTGAAAATTAGAAGCGTATACTTCCACCTCACTTGTTACAATGACGGATAATTCTTGATGTGGACGTTGAATCGAAAAAAAGCAGACAGTATTCCCGAAGAAATCCTTCCGTTCACGGTATCCTGATGGATCTGGTTCAACAATTAATTTACTATGATTACATACTTGTCGTGTAAAACTACGTGGAGTCAGTCGTGCTTCATTGTAACATAGATTGACAAAGTTATTATAACTGTAATGTGTGTTGTGAGTGATTTTATAGTTCATGGTTTTAATTTGCTATGAGAGATCAGTGGTTACCAACTGTTCTTGTCCTTGAACATGACTGAAATATGTTTGTGTAAGGACATCAGATATTTCAATCAATATTTGTGCAAGACGAACTAAAAGTTTTTCTAATCCATGACGTTCTAACGTTTGTTCTGACATTTCAGCGAGTTGAGAAGTATTCGACAGTTGTAGTTGTGTCAATGCTTCTAAGATCAATTGTTCCTCCTCACTGAGTCCATAACCAAAATTTTCACGTGGCAGGTCCCGAATCTGTTCCTGTAGGCGTTTTAGTTGATAGACTAATGAACGTGGATTGCTTTCGTCCAATAGTAGCATTTCAAGCACTGTTGGTAGATGTAATGCAGAACGATAACGTCCACGATATGTAATCAAACTTTCAGATGTAATAAGGATTGATTCAAGAAGTAGATGTTCAATCATTTCATCTTGCCCCGTAACGAAACATGATCGACATAGCATAATCAGAATCAATGAGCGTTCAATACGACGACCCATATCAAGACTTACCCAAGCTATAGTTTGTGTCATACTCTCAGCGTTTAAACCACTCAAGGCAGAAAGAAAAATCATCAGTTGATCTAATTCTGTTTGTATGTGTTGTAAAGTACGTTCATCAGATTCACTTGTGATATGTTGAGATTGTGATTGCTCGTAGTTTGACATATTGTTATTAAGCAATTCACAAAGATTTTCAATGTTATTCATCACACGCCATGTGTCTGTTGACCAACGATCCCGAACGGCAAATGCAGCACTAATCAAAGAGTGAAGTGTTGATACCAAACTACCGTTGTGCTTTGGATCCAGCATAATTGACATCAGTTCACTAACTATTTCTTGTTCTCTTTTTATAATATTACCCGGATGAGATGAGGTAAGTCCTGTCAATGTCCGAAGCATGCTTTGGAGGTAAGCAAGTTCTGTTCCGCTAATTAAATCTTCATCTTGTATTTCAGTTAATTCTTTTGTAGAGAATGGTTTGCCTATAAATGTACTCTCCATACCCATCTGTATTTTTTCCAATGTAATTCGTAGAAGTCTGGCATGCCCTTCAGCACGTTCTGCATATCTCCCCACCCAAAACAGATTTTCAGCTGATCGACTTGACAATCCCTGAGTATATTCTGATATGTTTGGTCCGACTTTGGGTTGTGTCCATAAACTAATATGTGGTTCCTGTTCTGAGACAAGTATCCACGTATCTTTGCTTACACCACCGTCATGAATTGACACCGTTAAGTCACTTTGTTCACCTTCACATCGGGCAAGTCCACCGGGCATCAAGGAATATCCACCTTTTTCTTCAAATAGAAAATTGCGCAGAATTGACCGTCGAGGTAGTAATTTACCATCAATCAAAGAAGGAGTTGTGGAGAGGTGTATATAATCCTGACCAACATATTGATGTGGTTTTGTGTTAATCCTATCACGTAGAGAATTGAGTTCGTTGTCACTCAGTTCTGATCCAAATGTAGGTTTAGAACCGATTGGACGATGTATTGGTTTGATTACCAATTTATCAATGTTTTCCAAGACATATTTCCGATGTTGTGTTTTACCACACCACCATGTCTTAACTGATGGTAATTGTAATTCTTCACCAATTAGTCTTTTGGAAATATTTGGTAAAAAAGGTAGCAATGCAGGATTTTCTAAGATACTGCTGCCTGGAGGGTTAAGGACAACTACATTACCTTGACGTATTACCTCTAATAAACCTGCTACACCAAGATGTGAATCCTGACGTAGTTCCAGCGGATCACAAAATATATCGTCGACTCTACGCAGAATGACATCAACTTGTTGTAGTCCATCCAAAGATTTCAACCACACACGTCCATCCCAAACTGTCAGGTCATCTCCTTGAACAAGTCTGTATCCGAGATAGTTCGCCAAGTAAGCATGTTCAAAGTAAGTTTCATTATAGGGTCCTGGAGTCAAGACAACAACATGTGGATTATCTTTTTGCTTTGGGGCTAAACTGGCTATTCTGTTCTGCATTGCTCGGAAATAGAATGAAAGTCGATGAACACCAACTTCACCAAATAGGTTTGGTAAAATGCGAGCAAGTACAGTTCGATTTTCAAGAGCGAATCCAGCACCGGACGGTGCTTGGCTACGGTCACTTAATACCCAAAATTGACCACAAGAGTCTCGTCCTAAATCCGCAGCATACATGAACAATGGATTATCAATTTGTGTGGTCAGATCATTACAAGGACGAAGGAATCCTGCGTGTGCATATATAACTTCTGGAGGAATCAACCCATCTTTGATTAACCTTTGCTCTCCATACAGATCCTTCAAAATCAGATTTAAGAGACTTGCACGTTGTAGTAGTCCTGAAGAAATCAAATTCCAATCTGGCTCTGATATAATATAGGGAATTATATCTAATTCCCAAGGACGATGACCTTGCTGTTCACCATGAACGACATAAGTAACGCCATTCTCACGAAGCAACCGCGCTGCATCTTGGTGACGAGTTACCATTTCCTGCAGACCAAGTCTGTTCAGGACTTTAATAAATGGGAACCAATGCGAATTAATATCACCCGACTTATCCAACATCTCATCAAAAATTCTTGAGTCAGACAACACTTGATTGGCATAACCATCTTTGATTATTTCCATTGTGTTTTCTAATATTTGCAAAATTCCGAATACATCAAACTACAAAGATCTACGTAAATCCAATGTGTATGGGTATTCAGGATTAGTCTCCTCAGGAGGAATATCTACTTGTTCTGCTGGTGAACCTTCAGGTACAAAAGTAGTTGTTGCTGTTCCTGACGGCTGTGAATGTATAACAGGAGATGAATGTCCTTCTGTGGCAAATCTACTAACACGTCTTGTCTCTGCCTCATAAGCATTGACTGGAAAAGTTTCGTAGGATAGACCACCAGGATGTGACACACGATAGGTACAACCACCAATAGCACGTCCATTCCATGTATCTATGATATCAATTACAAGTGGAGAATGTACACCTATTGTTGGGTGTAACGCAGATGGAGGTTGCCACGCACGATACCGTACCCCTCCAACATACTCACCATGTGAACCGGTACTATGCAGAATTAACCGACGACCATTGCATGTTACTACATAACGAGTGTCTGTTATACCACTAAGTTTTACTTGAAGTCGCTCAACAGAGGAGTCAACGAAGCGAGATGTCCCCGTCCGAGTCACCTCTTCACCGAGGACGTGCCACGGTTCAATTGCCATACGCAATTCAAGCTCAATGTCTTTGATGTTCAATTTACCGAGAACTGGAAAACGAAACTCAAAAAATGGATCAAGCCATGCCATATCAAACGGGTAACCTGAGGATTGGAGATCCGATATGACTTCTTGGATGTCAGATTGTACATAATGGTGTAGCATGAATCTATCATGTAATTCCGTTCCCCAACGTACCAATTTGCCTTTGTAAGGTGTCCGCCAAAATTTAGCAATCAATGCCCGTATCAACAGCATCTGTACAACACTCATCTGTGCATGTGGTGGCATTTCAAATGCTCGCATTTCAAGTAACCCCTGTCGTCCACTTGCTGAATCCGGTGAATAAAGTTTATCTATGCAGAATTCTGATCTATGTGTGTTACCTGTCAAATCTACCAATAGGTGACGCAACAAGCGGTCAATTAGCCAATACGGTGATTTCTCGTCTTCGGATTTTAAATCAACAGATACGGTGTCAGGTATCTGCTGAAATGCTACCTCAAGTTCATAGAGTTGTTCGTCTCGACCTTCATCTACACGTGGAGCTTGACTTGTGGGACCGATGAAGGCACTTGAGAAGAGATATGAAAGACCGGGATGATGTTGCCAATAGGTGATAAGGCTACGTAATAGATTGGGTTGTCGTAACAACGGACTATCGGCAGGCGTTGGACCACCGAGGATGATGTGATTTCCTCCACCGGTTCCTGTGTGTCGTCCATCTAACATGAACTTTTCTGCACTTAATCCAGATAATCTTGCTTGTTCATAGAGCGTGGTGATATTATTGACTAATTCATCCCAATTTTCCGCAGGATGTATGTTAACCTCTATAACACCTGGGTCTGGTGTTACATTCAGTGATTGAATTCGCCAATCATGTGGGACTTCATATCCTTCCAGAACAACCGGTATTTCCAATTCCTCTGAGGTAGATTCAATCTCTTTAAGGAGCGATAGATAATGTTCAAGGTGTGATAATGGTGGCATAAAGATATGCAACCGTCCATCACGTGGTTCAATACACAGCGCAGTACGGATAGTTGAATTCTGGTTTTTTGCCTGTGTCTTTCCATCTTTTATATTATTTAGTGTGATGTCAGAATCACGTGGTTCCAAAGGGTCGCGTTCAAATATTGGTTCTTCTTTGTCCGGATCAACCCAAGGCAATGATTCAAGCGGAAGACGGTATCCTAACGGAGAATCACCTGGGATTAATAACATGTTACCGTTTCTGAAATTCCACGCAGAACTTTCCCAAGAGTCGTTTTCTAAATTACAACGGAGTGGTAGTACGTAACCGATCGGTTCACCAAGTTTATTCTCCTGCAGTAACTGTAATAACTTCTGTCGTTCTGATACCTCCTTAAAGTCAAAATCGCGTGGATCAATGTTTATAGGCAGTTTGCCTTCTGTCCAAAGAAAAAAGACAATATCCTCGTAGGCGGGTTTAATGTATTCCGAGGAGAGGTGCAACTTTTCTGCCAAATGAGAAATAAAACTTTCAGCATGGTCAATACCAAAACCATAGTCCTTATATGGTTCTGCAAAGAGACTCTCGTTTTTCCAAACTGGTTGACCGTCTTTTCTCCAGAAACACCCGAACTTCCAACGTGGCAATGGTTCGCCAGGATACCATTTTCCTTGTCCATGGTATAGTACACCTCCAGGACCAAAACTGTCGCGTAATCGTTTCAATAATCCTGCTGCCAGTCTGCGTTTTTCTTGACTATCCGCTTCCGTATCCCATTCTGGACTATCGGGTTTATCAATAGAGACAAAAGTGGGTTCCCCACCCATTGTCAATCGTATGTCGTCGCGCTTTATATGTTTGTCTACTTGATGACCAAGGGTATTGATAGCCGTCCACTGTTTCTCAGTATAAGGTTTGGTAACACGTGGATCTTCGTGAATACGTCGTACTGTATTGCTGTATGAAAATTCTGTATTACATTTATCCGTATAACCTGTGACAGGAGCAGCACTCACAGGATCAGGTACACATGCCAACGGAATATGTCCTTCACCTGCGAATAAACCTGAAGTAGGGTCAAGTCCTATCCATCCTGCTCCCGGAGCATATACCTCACACCACGCATGTAAGTCGGTGAAATCCTGTAATGGACCTGCAGGACCATCTACCGGTTTTTGATCTGCAACGAGCTGCACAAGATAGCCAGAGACAAAACGTGCCGCTAACCCAAGATGCCTTAGAATCTGAACGAGTACCCACCCACTATCACGACATGAACCGGTCTGTTTTTCCAATGTCTTATCACAAGGCTGTACACCAGGTTCCATACGAATAGTGTACTTTATATCTTCCCACAAACGATGATTGATACTAACAAGAAAATCAATTAATTTCTGTTGTGATCTATCAATTCCTGTTATCCACTCTAATAGTTTAGGACCATTTTCTTTCACTTCCATATATGGCATTAGATCTTTTTGTAGCTGCTCATCGTAGTTGAATGGAAAGTATTCAGCACTTTCCTCAAGAAAAAAATCAAACGGATTGATAACTGTCATTTTTGCAATCAGATCTACTTCGAGTGTTAGGACTCTGGAAGGTTCTGAAAATACTACTCTGGCTTGGTAATTACCGAAAGGATCTTGTTGCCAATTGATAAAGTGGTTTTCAGGTTCAATTTTGAGTGAATATGCTTCAATTGGCGTGCGGCAATGTAGCGCAGGTTTCAACCTGATGATATGAGGTGATAGTGAAACCAATCGGTCATATTGATATTGAGATTTGTGATTGATTGCTACACGAATTGGCATATCCTTATCCTCAATTGGTATAATTACTATGTGGATCTACCTATGTAGGCATGAACCACCATTTTATTATTGTGATTGCGATTGTGTAGATCCACCATTGATAGGACGTAACGCGAAAAACGTCTTATAAATGTCTTCGCCAACATCGTTGAGTTTTGTTTGAAACCCATCGAGAAACTCATGCAATCCACTATGTAGTATCTGATCTACCTGTGCATAAGCGAACTCTGAACGAAGTTGTCCTAATCCCTGTTCGGCAGGATTTGAAAATGTTTCTAAGGGTGTGCCAGATATAGCATGCAATGATTCTTCTGCTTTTGATAGACAATACAGAACAGAACGGGGAAATTCGCGGTCAATTAGAAGAAATGCAACAACATTGTTAGGAGCAATGAGTCCATAAGTTTTGCGATACATTTCAAATGCACTTGCAGAATGAAGTAATGCACCCCATTGAATGTCATCAAACGATGTATTTACATCCGACACAGAGGGAAGCAGTATGAAGTATTTTACATCAACGATCCGAGATGTTTTGTCGGCGCGTTCTATTAACCGACCCAATTGACAGAAGTGCCACCCTTCAGTGTGCGACATGATATTATCGGTTTGTCCCATAAACAGATGTGACGCAACTTTTATATCTGTAAAGAATTGATGGGGTTCCGCCATTGCCCATTCTTCTGATGTTTCTGTTACCATCAGATAGGCATCATTTATTTGTTCCCACATCTCTGATGAAATATTCTCGCGAATTGAACGTGCGTTTTCACGGGCTGCACGCAAACAGGATATGATGGAGTTTGGATTCTCTGTATCAAAGGTCAAAAATTTCAAAACTGCTTCACGGGATGTTTCACCATAGCGTTCCTCAAAATTTTCATCATCTCCAGTCGTTGCTACCAAAGGTTCCCATTGTGCCTGCATACCTGCCGGTTGATCAAGTATTAGCTGCAAATTCACATCAACAAATCGCGCGACATTCTCTGCACGTTCAATATACCGACTCATCCAATAAATTGATTCTGCTACTCGACTGAGCATATCATTCACCTATACTTCACCAGATAATACCCAAGTGTCTTTACTACCGCCACCTTGAGAGGAATTTACAACTAATGACCCTTTTTTTAATGCAACTCGGGTCAATCCTCCCGGAAGGACATATATCTCTTCACCATATAGAATAAATGGACGTAAATCAACATGCCTTCCTTCAAAATGGTCATCAATTAATACAGGAACACGTGAAAGGGCAAGGGTGGGTTGAGCAATATAATTGCGAGGATTTTCTTTTATCCTATTAGCAAAATTTTCATGTTCTTTACGCGTCGCATGAGGTCCGATCAACATCCCATAACCACCAGATTGATTCGCTTCCTTCACAACAAGTTTGTCTAAATTCTCTAAAACATATTTACGATCATCATCTTCCCAACACATATATGTTGGCACATTTGGTACAATTATTTCTTCATCGAGGTAGTATTTGATTATTTCTGGTACATACGCACATATAACCTTATCATCAGCAACACAAGTACCGGGAGCATTGATTAAAGCAAGTCGTCCGGATTTGTAGACATCCATTAGACCCGGAACACCTAAAACTGAATCTGGTATAAATACTTCTGGATCAAGGAAATCATCGTTTATGCGTCTATAGATTACATCAACCCGTTCAAAACCTTTGGTCGTACGCATGTGTACATACCCATCCATCACGACAAGATCACGACCTTCTACTAATGATACACCCATCTGTTGTGCAAGGAAGGAATGTTCAAAATATGCTGAGTTATAAATACCGGGTGTTAGCAATGCTACAATAGGAGAAGGGACTCTGTCACTAACAAGATATCGTAGCATATCCAGTAAATGGCTTGGATAATCTTCAACTGGTTGTATTTGAGACATTCCAAACAACTGTGGAAATGTTCGTTTCATCAGTTGCCGATTTTCCATCACATAGGATACACCTGATGGACACCCCAGATTATCTTCTAATACATAGAACTGTCCATCACCATCACGGACAAGATCTGTTCCAGTGATATGACACCAGATACCACGCGGAGGGTCTAATCCGACACACTGTTCAAGGTAACGATCTGATGAAAGCACTACTTCTGCTGGGACGACTCCATCTTTAATGATTTTTTGATCGTGGTAAACATCATCTATAAACAGATTAAGTGCATGAATCCTCTGTTTGAGTCCGCATTCTATCCATTCCCATTCTTTTGCATCAATGATACGTGGTATAAGGTCAAATGGAAATATCCTTTCTACTCCCTGTTCATCCGCGTATACATTGAAAGTAATCCCCATTCTGAGCAAAGCATGTTCTGCAGTAATTTGACGGCGAATAAATTCTCCATTCTCAAAGCTGCTAATTCTTTCCACGAGCATCTGAACAGCAGGACGGGCATTTCCATCATCAAAAAACATCTCATCATAAAAACCTTCAGTGTTGTATCCATCGAATCTTGTCATTGTGAATTGCCTCCCTCCTTGTGATGCTATCAAGAATTGAGTGTGTCGACACCGAAAATAAAAATCGGTTGAACTAACAGTTTACACATCATTAAGCAGTAAGGAGAGTTTCTGTCAAATTATATAATACAAACATGTATCTATGTCCTATTTCTATACAATTAGACCACTTAGTCTATCATACCATAATACAAGTATTTCTGTCAAAAATTAAGTTGATAGTAGCAAATTAATTGACTAAATGTATCTTCAGTTGATGTTTGTTATGAAGGACAAAAATTTTGGGGAAGTCACATATACGTTAAAAAAAATGGCGAGGTATATTTTCCTCGCCATAAAGTCGGTTGATGAGATATGGTATGAGAAGAATTAACTTCCCACACCAAACCCTACTCATGAAACTCAACAACCATCTTCAATAAATAGGCAATCTATTTTCTGGAGAATACATCCACGGAGAAGTCCTAACTTTTCTTGAGTACTTATCTCATAATGTCTAAAATGTATTTCAAGATAATATTTCCACAGATTGAACATTGTGTCCCTTATAATACAATATTCTTCTACATTGACATTTGGATTATATTCTGCTATAGCCTGAAGTAACGCACGATTCAGTTCCTTCTCAAAAGAGAAAGAATATCCGGTGAAATATTTAACGAAATATTCAAATTTTTCTTCAAGTTTAGATTCTGGTATGTAACCTTCATTGACACTATATAGTGCATTATCAAATCCATTCTGCACTTTTTCATATAACCATGAAGACATATCACTCGCAACATCAGATGACATGTCAACATCTTTAGTAATGACACATCTGAAACCGAGTGTTGCCATACCATCATAAACCGGATGCTGACTAATCAGTGAAATCTCTAATTCTTCTGCAGTATCAAACCATGAACCCCCGCGCATAATATGATATCTTCCATGGATATCATCTACATCTAACCTATCCAAACACCATTCATCAACGTTACCAGTAATTGCATATACTCCATATTCGTTAGGAGGATAACTTCCAACTTCCATTGTTGGTGGTTTGCGGTAACTAACTGTCTCGGTGTAACGGTTATAATTCGCTTTATTCTGTGGACTTTCGTCACCCCATGCGTATTTTTTGTCCTTCATTGACCCGCGCGCTGCTTTTTCCCATTGAGCTTGTGTTGGAAGTTCTTTTCCAACCCATTCTGCATAGGCTTTTGCTGCAAACCAACTAATATTTACAACTGGATGTTTTTCCCTACCCTTAGGGTACATATTACCTTTCCATCCCCACAAATAGGTATCTCCAACAATGGATGGTAACGCATTATTCTTTTGCCAAAGTGGGTTTGCATCTATAAATTTCTTATATTCTGCATTGGTGACTTCATATTTGTCTATATAGAACATATCAATATCATTTCCTGCGGGTATTATTACCATACCATCAGGAACTGCTGTAATACCAATGTTAATTAAAATATGTAAAAAGATAATGCTAAGTGAGATGATTATTTTGTTTCTGTTTTTCATTTTGATTCTCCCAAATTGTATGTTGTCTGTGGTTAATGGTATTTACTAAAGTTTTTGTTAATCGATACCAGTAGCTAATATACTATCAAGAGGATTAACCATGTGTATTGATTGTGTTTATTTTTCTAAATTTTGTGAAATTAACTACATGTTCTATCTTCTATTATCTATTTATGAAACATCAGAGAAATCAATGCTGATCTATATTCACATGCCTTACATTCATACTTCTATACTTTTACTATTTATACAGACATATTTCATAGTTAGCAATAAATATGCCAATAATGTATAATTTCAAGCATTTGTATATTTCTTTCATACAAACAATAACAATTTGAATTGATTTTTATATCCAATTTAATTTGGTTTTTGACCTGTTATGTAGTATAATTTTTAGAAAGAATTGTTATCATTTATTTAAATATTTTTGGAGGTATTTTATGGCAGATATAGGAAAGGCAGCCCCAGATTTTAGTCTATCAGGATCATTAAATCAGGATGATACAGAAGTTAAGTTGGCAGATTATGAAGGGAAAAATCTTGTAATACTTTTTTATCCACTTGATTTTTCACCGGTCTGTTCGGAACAGGTTCCAGATTTCAACGATAATTTAGATGCAATACGTGCTAAAGGAGCAGATGTAATCGCTATCAACCGTGACTCAGGTTTTGCACATAAAGCCTGGAGTGAATCACTCGGTGGTATCGGATTTCCACTCCTCTCAGATATGAATCTTGAAGTATCAAAACAGTACGGTATGGCACTTGAGGAAGTTGGAATAACAACACGCGGTGTCTTTATTATTGACTCATCAGGTAAAATCGCTTTCAAACATGTTGAGGATGCTCCACCTGACAACACCTTGACAGCAGAACAAGTATTGAGTGAACTGGATAAACTATAAACATAAAGTCACAGCATACATTGTGAAGACGGGTATATATTACCTGTCTTCCGTTTTCTATGTCACAGGAACTAACACCACAAAATTTATTAAGATACCATATCCCGAAAATCCAATTTGTTGGTGTAAGAAACTGTATTTTCTTTATCTTGACAACATCTATAGTATATGGTATAATAGACTATTAAGGGCGCGGGTGTAGCTCAGCGGTAGAGCGTCAGCTTCCCAAGCTGAGGGTCGCGGGTTCAATTCCCGTCACCCGCTTGTAAGGTAACATTAATCAGAGGAAATCATGACTCAGAACAATCGACTGACACAAGAGGTAAAACAGGAAGATAAATTTATTACTTTAGTTCTGGACTGTTATACCTTTCTAAAGGATAATGCCAGAACAATCAGCATCGTAGTAGCTGTTTCCGTTGTAGGGGTAGTAGGTTATTTAGCATATACTCAAAATCAGGAAAAAAAACACGCTGAGGCATCTACTAACTTCTCTTTGGCAGCAGAAACATATAGAGATGCAGAAACCAATTACTTCACTGTATCTGCACCAAGTGAGAATGAAGATGATACTGAAGACGAAACAAGTGAAGAAAAAACTTCTTTTGAAGATGCTGAGGAAAAACTCCAAATCATTTTTGATAAATATGCGAATACCGCATTAGCTGACAAAGCACGATATAAATATGCAAAAAGTTTGTATTTTCAAGGAAAGTATCCTGAAGCAAGAACCGAATTCACAAAGGTTATTGAAACCCACCAACCTGAAAATCAAATTTATGCGTTATATGCACAAAAAGCACTTGGTAACTGTCTTGAACAGGAAAGCGATTATGTTGGTGCTATAGCAGCTTATGATGGAAATGCATTTCCTGATACTCCGCAACTTGCACCCGAAATACGTCAATATGTTATTACAAATGCAAAATACAATCAGGCACTGTGTCAGGAGAAATTGAATAACAGTGAGGATGCAAAATCATTGTATAAAGAGATTATTGACGAATTCAAGACCACAGTAAATTACGGTATTGAACAGAGAAGTATTGAACTGATTAATGATGCAAAAGAGGTAATAGTATTAATCGAAGATTCTTTAGATATTTCAGGTGCAGAGGGTAAGGAGTCAGACCAACTTTATTTTGAAGCACTTGTAAATTATACCGATACTATTCAAGCATATAAGGTTAAGAAAGATGTTGAAGGCGGTATATCATCTGATACACGAGAACGTATACGAAAGTATGAAGACTTAGTAACTACAGTAATTAGCAATGTTAAATCTGCACAGAAATCAGAAAAATCAGGTTTTCTAAGTTCGGCTCTGAATAGTTATGATGATGTGGTAGATTTTAAGAAATACGGTTTAAGTCGTGAACTCTATGAAAACGCACTACTCCACTATAACCGTCTTTCGATATCAGAATGAGGGGAGTCAAATGAAAAAAAATAGTTGTGTCCTAAATATTTGGATTACTGAAACCGTCAAATTATTATGTTATGGAATCTTTTTCATTTTGCTTTGTTTACCTATTACTGTTAATGCTGAACTCACAGGACGAATCGCATATTCTGTTCGCGGTTTTAATGAAGAACTTGGTAAGTTTGATTACAATCTACAAATGACGACCTTCACTGAAGATGGTGATTTCAAAACGAGATCTTTGAATCATCCAGGTTATTATGCTGTATGGTCGCCAGAAGATGACATACTTTATTTCATACAACGTGTTGACACACAATCACATATATTTTCTATTAACATTAATAGTCCAAGACAAAAGACGCAACTCACAACAATTGGTGGCACTTATCGATTCCTTTCCATATCACCTAATGGAAAAAAACTTGCATATAATGGGTATACTGAAGACCAGCAACAACAAGAAAACCAGATCTGGGTTATGGACCTTGATACTGGGGTAACTGAGGTAGTGACTGCCATACCACATTTCGGTAGAACTTTCTTCTTTTTTGGAATGTCTTGGGGACCATTGAGTAAAAGGCTTGTGTTTTCACTTGAAAGACCAGGTGGATTAGAACAACTTTTCCTATTGGATATTGAAACTAAAGAGATAGAGGTACTAACTGAATTTAACATAGATTATTATCCAGTGTGGACACCTGACGGTCAGGAAATATTGTTCCGAAGGTGGGATAGAGAATTTGACACAATGCACACAATCAATGTTGATACAAGGGTAATTACTCCACTTTATGATGTTGATAAAAATGCAAGTATGTGGTCAGATTGGTCATTTGATTCAAGATCTGTTATTTATTCCTTATGGGGTTCATTCTATCTCTATAATCTTGATGTAGAAAAAACAGAAAAACTGTTTGAGGTAGATGGAGGTGTTTTTGGTATCTCTTGGTGGAAAAATGAAGTGCTGGACGTTGAACCTAAACAGAAATTAACTACAACATGGGGTGATGTTAAACGAACATTGAGATAATAGTTATATCTTGTGCAGTCGTACCACATATTCGTCGTTAATTCCTCGCTTTTACTTAATCTCATTACAATTTCGACAAAACTCCAATATATCGTAACAAGAGGTTAAATTTCTCGTAGTCTTTCTATAACAGAAATATTGTAATGTGACATATTAACAAGTTATGTGAAGGTCGGACAAATGCTGTCTAAAGTAGAAAAAGCATTAGAATACGATAAACTCAAATACCATCTAAAAAAACATACTGCTTCCGAATTGGGAAATGCACGTGTGGATAATCTCACACCATTGGAAACGATTGATGCAGTGCATTACCAACTGAAGTTAGTTTCTGAAATGAAAGCATTCCACCAAAATACAGAAGGTATGTCGTTAGACGGTTTAACAGATATCACCAAGACGCTTCTGCATGTATCTAAAACTGGTTCAATTTTAGATCCAGAAGAATTCATTAATGTTCTAAATGTCGCAAGACTTCCCACCATAATAAAAAATAAATTCAGAAACCAAGATTACGACACATTACCCAGAATACTATCTATCGTAGATGCCCTTCCTCTTTTTGATGACCTTGTTCAAACCATTTCAACCTGTATCAGTACTGAAGGCGTTGTTCTTGATAGAGCAAGTGATGAGTTGCGTTCTATACGACGCAAACTTCAGAAAATCCGTGACAAAATCCATCAAAAATTAGATGCCATCCTACGTTCACCTGATCATCAGAAATCAATACAGGAATCTGTAATCACCTCCCGAAACAACCGTTTTGTCATTCCTATAAAACAAGATGCAAAACCATTTTTCAGTGGGGTTGTTCAAGGACAATCCACCAGCGGTGCAACGTATTTTATGGAACCATTGTCAGTAGTTGAAATGAATAATTCACTACATGAAGCAGTGGAAGCAGAACAACGCGAAATTCGTAGAATTCTCTTAGATTTAACAGACCAACTCCGTGAACAACTTGTTGATTTAGAACTTACTCTTGAATTACTTGCAGAACTTGATTTTATAAATGCCAAAGCGCAATTTAGTTATGAGTTGAATGCTGTTGAACCGAAGTTAAATAATAAGGGCATTCTCAATCTCATTGAAGCACGACATCCACTCTTGGAATTCCAAACACGTTCAAATCGACAATCCAACCAACAAAAAGATACTCAACATGACAATCCTTCTCAGGTTTCAAAACAAAAGGATCCTATACATGTTATTCCTACTAATATTCGTATAGGTAAAAGCTTTAATACACTTGTCATTACGGGTCCCAATACCGGGGGCAAAACCGTTGTCCTCAAAACTGTCGGTTTGTTATGTCTTATGGCACAATCTGGACTTCATATTCCTGCACAGCGAGGAAGTAAAACTCCCATTTTCCAACACATATTTGCTGATATCGGAGATGATCAAAATATAGAACAGAATCTCAGCACCTTTTCATCGCATATTACAAAGATATCAGAAATGTTGAAGTCCATAGAAGATTCTGGATCCGAACACTCACTGGTCCTATTAGATGAAATCGGTGCAGGGACTGACCCAACTGAAGGCACAGCACTTGGTATGGCGATATTAACGTGGTTAAACGAACACAACGTTAATACAATCGTCACGACCCATTATGGAGCATTAAAGGCTTACACACATACGCAAGATAATATGCAAAACGCTTCAATGGAATTTGATTGGAGTACACTGAAGCCTACTTATCGCTTGAAAATAGGAGTTCCTGGAAGTAGCAATGCAATAAAAATAGCTGAACAATTAGGACTTCCGCACAGCATTCTAACTGACGCAGAAAAGAATTTAGGTAAAAATAATATCGCAGTTGAAGACCTGTTACTCCAACTACAGCAAACTCAAAAGGAATTAGAGACAGAACGAGAACAACTACACGAGAAGATTCGACTTACAGAAATTGAGTATCAGAAGCATAAGGATCAAAATGAAACATTAGCACAAGAAAAGAATACATTACAACAAAATGCCGAAAAAGAGGCGTTAGACATCATTTCAGATGCACGTAGGACAGTTGACAACTTAGTCGCTAATATACGAAGAGAGCAAGCATCAAAAGCCAGCATCCGTGAAGCCTTCACAAAAATAGAATCTGCAAAAAAACAACTCAAACCAAACCCACCTAAACAACAACTTAAAACAAACATAGTAAACGTCAATGTTGGCGACAAAGTCCGGATCATTAAACTAAATCGATTCGGCGAGGTAATCGCAATCGGAAGTAAACAGGATTGCAAACCAATACAAATTCGCGTAGGTAACATGCAGATGCAGATTTCCTATAACGATATTGATAAAGTGTTACCAAGGAAAGAGTCTCAAAATCTAACTACCTCTATTTTAGACATTCAATACAACAAGGCAAATTCGGTTCAGGAAGAACTCTGTATACACGGAATGCTTGTTAAAGAAGGGTTAGATATTGCTGATAAATATCTTGACGATGCTTATCTTGCCGGGTTATTGAGTGTGAGAATACTACATGGGAAAGGTACTGGAGCACTACGAAGCGCAGTCCATGAGGCACTAAAAACAAATCCTCATGTCGCAAGTTTTCAATATGCTTCACCGAGTGAAGGTGGAGAGGGTGTTACAGTTGTAAAATTCAAAGAATAGTTCTACAGTTTGTCAACTAATTTTGAGGTTACCTCATGGCAGCGAGAAACTTTATACCAAATGAAACTATTGACGAAGTCAGAAGCAATAATGACATCGTTGAAGTTATTATTGAATGTGGTGTACCTCTTAAACAGGTTGGACGTAACTACAAAGGTCTCTGTCCATTTCACCAAGAAAAGACACCCTCTTTCTCAGTTTCCCAAGAGAGGCAAGTATTCAAATGTTTTGGATGCGAAACTGGTGGAAATGTCATCCACTTCATACAGAAACATGAGGGAAAAACATTCTTAGAAGCAATTGAGTGGCTTGCTGAACGGGCAAACATTCCATTGCCAACGAAAGACACAAAGATAACAGCACGTCATAAACAAATAAATGAATTAAGTGAACTAAATAAATTCGCAGTAAAATACTATCACGAATTACTACGCACAGGACAACACAGTCAACATGCACGTGAATATCTGAAAAACCGTGGTGTTCGTTCACAAACGATCAGTTTCTTCAATATCGGGTATGCAAAAAAACAAAGACGTGATCTCGTAAAAGCAGCAACACATCAAGGATGGACTGTTCAACAATTAGTTGACGCAGGATTGATAAAGAATGAAGAACACGGACCCCAAGATCGTTTTTGGAATAGGGTTTTATTTCCGATCAACAATGCACAAGGAGTTCCCATCGGTTTTGGTGGACGGTCATTATCTAATGAACACCAACCTAAATACCTGAATTCACCCGGAACAATTCTCTATAACAAAAGCAGAATCCTTTACAATCTTGACAAAGCAAGACAATCAATCACCAAAAATCAGTCTGCTCTGCTTGTAGAAGGATATATGGACGTATTGATGCTACAACAAAACGGTATTGAAAATGTGATTGCATCGTCAGGAACATCCCTAAGTGAAGAACATGCATCACTTCTCAAACGCTTTACTCCTGAAGTAGTCATTGTTTTTGATGGTGACGCATCTGGATTGCAAGCAGCACAACGTGGACTGCAAAGACTTATTGCAGAAAATATACGCGTTCGTATAGCTTTAATGCCTAAAGGTGATGACCCAGACTCATTTGTAAAGGAAAACGGAGTTGATGGTTTCAATGAATTAATCGAAAAGGCTACAAACCTTATTGAATTTCAGATACAATCAGCGATTCAAAATAAGAATATCCGACATCCTGATGTGAAGTCAAAAGTTGTCAAAGATATTTGCCAAATACTTGTGAACATCAATAACCGTGTTGAACTAACAGAATATGTAAAATATACTATCCATGAACTTGATTTGGATGAAGGTTTGTTGTGGAGTGAATTGCGGAATTTAGGATTGAAAAACAACACACCAATACCCAAATTACCTCATCGGAAAATAGGTTCAAAGAAATTATCAGACAGAGAACGAATTGAAGAACAATTCGTCCAATCTTTAATCCAAGTACCAGAACTTATTCCAAGAATTAAAACACAATTTGATTATCGTGATCTAACAAATGCTCATTTTGTGGAAATCGCTAAATTGCTTTGGGATGCATCCAGTGATGAAAAGCCCGTAGATATTCAACAAATACTCAATACTTGTGAGGATGATCAACTAAAGAATTTCATTTCTGAGGCACTATTGTCCAGACTTGACTCCTCAAAACACAAATTACGTATTGATGGATATTTATATTTGCTAAAGGGTTTCATGATACAAGACCTTGAACGGAGTATTAAGTCAAACATGGAAGAAACGGATGACTATGAATCATTGGATAAGAGACGGTTAATATTATCAAATCAGCGAAAAGACTTAATAAAGAAACTACGTAGCGAAAAAGGAAATGAATCTCCGAAAAATTTACCAGACATGGAAATAAGTTTTACTGAAAGATGTAGCAAAATTGCAAGGAGGAATAACAAGTGACATTAGGAAACACACATCCAATTGTTTTTCAGATTAACGAAGTTGAACGACAGATATGTGAGTGGGAAGAGAAAAGTTCACTCCTTCAAAAGCAACACGCCATCCCATCTGAATGGTTAAATGTGGAGATCGACGAAAATACCCATCAATTCGTATCAGATACACAAAAAGAGGCGTATCATAACATCAATCGCTATAAAAGTAAAATCCGAATATATCTCAACAAAATCGGATTATCACGTGACATTTTGCGCACTATTTCAATGCAAATTAACACCTGTAATGAAAATAGCAATGATATTAGAGACCAATTTATTGAAGCACACCTCAATTTAGTTGTTTCCATAGCAAAGAAATATAGAAATAACGAGTATGGAATTGAGTTTCTGGAATTAATACATGAAGGTAACATCGGATTGTTAATGGCAATTGACAATTATGATTATCAGCGTGGTTATCAATTTAAAACTTATGCTACTTGGTGGATACGACAACAGGTTTCACGCGCGAAAGCAAAAAGAAAACATATCAATGAGAATATTAAGGAACGAAGTAAGCAATGAATAGTTAGCTGATAAAATGCTACCTCTATACTGACATAGATTGAAGAATAGCAAGTCAAAGATACGGAAAATCAGAATGCACCGATGACATTAGAAAGGAGATAAACAGGTGGAATTAGGAAATACACACCTGCTTGATTTCAATGAAACTGACAATACGGATCAAGCGGAATTTGATGATGTAATTGAGTTTGCCCCCGGTGAAATCAGTGAACGCGAGGATTTAATCAAGGTCTATTTGCGAGACATGGGGAAAATTCCTTTGATTGATAAAGATAAGGAAATCGAATTGTCAAAGCAGATAGAGATCGGTCTACGCCAAGCACAAGAAGCAACCTTTACAACTCGGTTAGCAATAGCCGAGGTGCGAAAATTGCTATATAAAATCATCATCGCAAAAAAACGGGCATCTGATATTATTGATATGCAGGTTACAAGTAACTCTACACGAGATAAGGAACGGAAACTACGAGATAGAGTTGAAAGGATAATGAAGGTAATTGAAAAGTTGGAACTGGAATATCTTGTTGCTGTCAAACAAGCAGCAAAGAAAAACTCCATTGTACAACTTGAAGATGTACGTTCACACAAAACCTTTGTGAAACACTTAGATCAACTTAAGATTGATCCTGAAGAAATAAGCAAGATTTCTGGTCTTGTTACAGAGGTAGAACGGAATATTAATCAACGTGAAAAAGAAATTTCGCAACTCCAAAAACGTTATAACATTCAACCAGAATGGTGTAACGGTAGGTTCAATACCAAAAAGTATAGTTTCAAATCAGGAGCAGCAAAAAATGCATATATCAATATAATTCGGTATCAACGCGAAATACAACAATATCTATATTCTATTGGGATTTCGCGTGACACTCTACATGATGTTACAAAGCAAATTTGTAAAGGTGAAGCAAATGCACAAGATGCAAAAATGGCGATAGTTGAAGCAAATCTAAGGTTAGTTGTAAGTATCGCAAAAAAATATAGACACCAAGCACCTGGAATGGAATTTCTTGATCTGATTCAGGAAGGTAACATCGGATTGATGCGAGCAGTTGACAAATTTGATTATCAGCGCGGATACAAGTTTAGCACCTATGCAACATGGTGGATCCGACAAAGCATTACACGAGCAATCGCTGACCAAGGACGTACCATCCGAATTCCTGTACACATGCATGAAAGAATCAATAAAATGAAAAGAACTGAACGATCTCTATTACAGGAATTAGGACGGAGACCCACACCAGAGGAGATCGCTGAGGATATGGGAATTCCTCCAGAAAAAGTTAGAGAAGTCCTAAGAATTGTACCAGAAACAGTCTCATTGGAAACACCAATTGGAGATGATGATGATGACAGTCAATTAGGTGATTTTATTGAAGATGTCAGTGTCTTATCACCTGCAACAGAAGCTGAACTTAGCATACTCAAAGAACGCATTCAAGATGCACTTGCTGACTTGTCAGAACGGGAACGTGAGGTAATTATCCTTCGATTCGGTATTGAGGATGATTCTGTGAACCCATTACTATCTGAGACAACACGCAAACGAATAGCAACACTCTGTATCACTACTGGATATCCAAAAACACTTGAAGAGGTAGGAGTCGTCTTTGATGTCACTCGTGAACGTATACGTCAAATTGAGGCGAAAGCTCTAAGAAAACTTCGCCATCCCGTCCGCAGCCATCGACTGCGCGGTTTCATTGAATAAACACAATTGTCATGTTTTTCATATATTTTCTATAGCATTAATACTTGATTTTTCATATTTTATAAGTTATAATTTAAGTTCATAAGGGTCCATAGCTCAGTGGTCAGAGCCGCCGGCTCATAACCGGCTGGTCCTAGGTTCGAGTCCTAGTGGGCCCATCCTCTTCATTCGGGGGCGTTAGCTCAGGGGTACGAGCGCTACCTTCACACGGTAGAAGTCACTGGTTCAAATCCAGTACGCCCCATTGAATAAAAACAGTATCCGATTCCTACCAAATATAGTGTTGACTTTATTACTAACCATGTAATATTGAAGGTGTAACACAATGCCAGAAACAAAAGAAATTCACCCAATCTTTAACCATCGTTGGTCTCCTATCATTGACTGGATAGTCTGGAGTATAATATCTGGGATTATCATTACCATTGCAAAAAGATTGGGATACGGTAATTTAATATACCGCTACGAATTTTTTGTGTTTATAGGTATCGCTATCCTTTTTGGAATTGCAACACATATCTGGCGTAGGTTGTTCTACGGAACGGTATCGGGTATGGTTGTCGTAGAAGATAGATCCATTCTACCTCAACAATTTGAGAATATTGATCTTACATTGACCACTACAAACTATAAGAAGAAACTTAAACCTGTTCTAACCAACATTAAGGGGGAATATGCTTATGCAGTTAAAGTTCCTCTTGGGAGTCGTTTTAAGCTAACAGCTAAATATGATAATGAAGACATCATTACCGAAAATATAGATAAAATTGAAGATGTCAGATGGTTATTCGGAATTCCTTATTTTGGTCTTCCAATTTCATCTGGTAATCCAAAACAGTTTGATATTGTCGTCCCAAAATTCACCTTCACTGATTTTGGTAATCAATAACCTTTACTCAAACTCACCCCTCACAGTCAGGGCACTGGCAATAGACAGATAATCCCTGCCTTCTTCGACCCGATCATTGTTGTAACTTACACCAAGATGCAGATTAGCAGTAAGATGGTCGCTAAGTTTATATCCTACGCGTAATGTCGTTTCATACCGTTCCGAACGTTCCTCTCTATTAGCACCATACTTTTCCCTACGGAATGCCAATGAGAAGGTATTGGTCAGGTCAAGATCGTGCTTCAGCGGAATTCTACCGAATATAGGTATTCGGATACCGCTTTCAGTACGATAATGGTAATCAATACTGAAATTTGGTGTTACAATAAATGCATTGCTTTCAATACCGCTGCGTAAATGATCGCGTAACGTTGTCCGTATACCAAATGATGTCCTCGTTTTTTCACTCCATTTGTGAAGCCAACTCAGAGAGGGTGTATGTGACGAACTATCTGAGATAGTAACATCAAGGTTCTCATTTTCTTGTGTCATAAAACTATAACGAAGTTGAAAACTCGATGCTTGCTGAGCGTTTAATTTAATGTCTGCCTCGTAGGTCTCAGCATGTGTTAGATAGGTAGTTGCATAACTCTTACGAAAACTGTCGGAAGTACTCAGACTTGTTCCGAAAGACATCCATTTCCACGGATCAACATTGGTTCGGAATGTATACCTACTGCTTTTTCGCGAATTCGTGCGTTCTTCAGCATCCTCTTCAAGTGTCCATATATCTATGAAATTTTGACCAGACATAAGTTGACGAAATGATTCATAAGCATTGAAATTAGCATTTGTATTAATCGTAAATGTGTTGATAATCCTTTGTAGGAAACCTTCAGGTTGAGCCTGTTGTGTAGCGGAAGTACCCTGCGTTAAAGTTTTTGGAACCTGTTTTTGATCCATTTCTGCTTTATCACGGTTTATCCAATCGCTTTGTTCTTCTGATACCTTTTGGACCTGCGTTTCATCAATGTCACTATCGCGCAACTTTTCAATTAACGGTTTTTTCGGGACCTCTGTATTCGTCACATCTACCGTTTCGACTGGACCAGTTTCATCTACTTCGATATTTGGTTCTCCTTTTATAAATAACCATCCAAACCATTTTTGTATACGCAGGTCCAAACCGAGGTTGACATTGCCATTGATTGAAGCATCCTTCTGTGTGGTGAACCAGTTCTCTCGAAAACTCGCACGACTTGTCACCCTTGGACGCAAACCAAATAGATCCCGATTGAGTCGTGGTGTAAGTGAAATGCGATGTTCTCTCTCAGCTATTGTGAAATCAGGTTCTACATCTTCATTGGATTCATCCTCAGTTGGTGAATTTGGGTTTGTTCCTCCTGCTCCAAAAAAGGTGGAACTAAAACGACTCTGATCCCGTTTCTCAAGTGTTCTACGTATCTCATAACGTGGATTTAGACTGAAAGCAGCAATTGGACTAATGTTAAATGTGAAAGAACCGCTGTCGGTCTTTTCATCTCTATTTCTACCATAACCGTAGCTATAGTAGGAAGTTGATGATGTTGACGTATCTGTAGCTGTTTCAGGTTTTGCAATGATATCCTCGTGTCGATACAACATGTTGAATCCGAGTTTAGAGCCTAAATTATAACCAAATGTACCAGTATAAAGATGGCTAACCTGTGTACCTCGTCGTTCGTTCCAAAAATCTTGATAATTGTATGCGAATCCAAGATTTGGATAAGGATTTCTGTTAAAATTCACAGATATATCACGGTTCAGTGACTCACTCTTTCCACTTTGATATGTGGAGTAACTTCCTCGTTGTGCTTCTGTTTCAGATTCCTGTTCACGTACGGAATAACGAATAGGTAACCACGAAACAAGTGTGATATCTGCGTTTATGTTGTAATCATTGTTGGTCGTACTATACCCACGAGACGACAAACGCTGCCGTCCGATTTCACCTGCACCACTCTCAAAATCTTTGTCTTGACTTGCATAACCCCCTCTCAAACGCACAATTGAACCGAGTGATACAGACATATCACCACGACGTGCCCAACCAGAACGGATAAGCGGATCACCAAGATGGATCTCATTAACCCATATCTCCCCACTTATTTCTCTGTCAGTATTATTACGAATTCCCAGTAGGATACCACCGATATTCTTTACACTTAGCTGCGTTGTACTTGAACCAACACCTCTAACAGTAAATCCATCTGGATGTCCGTCAGGTGTATTCTCTTCTGGAATTGGTTGGACGTTCTGAGTAACTGTGTTCGGATCAACATTTGGATCTTCAATCCTGTCAGGATATTCGTTTCTGGTGTTATCTCGCAAATCAATTTCAATTAACTTCCATCCATCAAAGTCTATAGGTACGGAGTATTCATAGTAATCATTTAGGTTCTCAAAGATATTCACATCTTCCTGTTCGGGTTGGTTGAGGAATGGATCAGAACTATAGAATGAACTTCTATAACCTGTCCGGACACTTGGAGCAAGTTGTAGCACGAAGGTCGTATCGCTATTGTCACCATATAACCAAAATCTTAAGGTATCGTGTTGACTAAAATCCTGTCCATCACTCTGTGTGAAACCCCTAAGTTGTTTGGATGTGATACCGTGTGAACCGGGATAAAGATAATATTCTAAACTAAGTGTCTGTTCACGTTGTTGTTGTGTTTGAAATGCCTGTGTTGTCGCAGTAAAGGGATGTAACTTCCTAAAGAGTTCATCATTCTCTATTTCAAGATATGCTGTTTGATAATCGTCAAAACTGAAATTATCTTTTGTACCTACAATAAACTTCTCCAATGTGTCCTCAACAACCTGACTATCAGCAAGTCCAGTAGTTGTTTCAGTCAAAGACCTTGTCACCAATCCTTGTTCCCATCTGTTACCGACAATTTCAATAGATGCCCATTGGAATGTCCCTTTAACATCACCGGGGCGATTTTTTATTAGCCAAAACCGGAAGTGCTGAACAAACACGAGACTTGGAACACGAGTGCCTTCTGGGACAAATTCAGTGATAGGAATGTTAAGAAAAGTCCATCCATTACTGTTCTTACTTTTTATCCATTCGTTGGGTATCTCATTTAGTGGAATAGCAACCTGAAAATATGCATTAACACTATCTAACACACCATCTCCATTTAAGTCTTCACTATCTAATATTTGATTGTCTTCTCCAAAAGACTCTGAATGTAATGCACCATCATACAGCCACCCAATGTCCTCACCTCTATTCAATTCACCGTTCCCACGATTCTGAAGGTCTTCGGGTAGATTTTCAAGGTCAAGATCAAGGGCATCAATTACACCATCTCCATTTGTATCCACTAATGATTGTGGTAAGTCTTCGCTATCCAACCTTTCATCTGCATCTGCGTCCTCACTCACAGCACCAAGATTTAGATACAACGTTATATCGTCATCACCTTGCACGCGAAGCCACATCTCAATAAATCCACGTTCTGAATAATCAACACCAGATTTTGATAGACCGTTTGAAAAACCACCCCATTCTTCAACCACATCATTAAATTCATAACCGATCTCCATAATTAGTCGTTCCTCTGTAGACAGAGACAGTGGTTGAATTGAGGATGCGGGTACATCTCGGTTTCGCATATAGTTACCCACTGCTGCTGCTTCTTCTTTATCTTTAAGTACGACATTAAAGAGTGCCCGATTTTCCAGTGTTGGGATTACATTAAAATCATCTGTAGATATATTCTCCTGTTGTTCCTCAGAAGTGAATGGGACACTACTCGGTTTCCAATTATATTTGAGTGTGGAGATTGTTGCTGTTTGCTTGACACCTTCCATACTATCAATTAACGCGACACCTATACTATTCGGGTTGTTATGTGAGTATGCCGTCTCACCACTAATATCAATAGAGAGTGGAAAATTACGCACATTCACAAATGGTAGTGGATTAACCAACCACGCAATGTTGAACTCTCTACCAAAACTGGTGTTGATATTAAATGCCTGTAGACGATTCGGGACACTGTTCACATCAGGTATTTGCGTAGGTTTCTGTCCAGTCGTTAGGATATAACCTGTGGATATGTTAAACCCTTTTTGAAAAACTGGATTGAAATAATTTGATGCTGAACCGTATCCTCCGTAAGAGCCAGATCCTATTCTTGAACGACCTCCATAGCTACTATATCCACCACTACCAAAACCTCCTCCAAAACCACTACCTCCGAATCCACTACTCCCCAACCCCATGTTACCTAAACCACTGCCTGAACGAGTACCAGAACGAGAAATTCCGCCTGAAAATGGGTCTGTCGGGAGGGTATTATCCAAACCGCCTGGTCTTGTATGTGTTCCACCTAAACGATTAAATCTGTCCTCAAGGCTCTGTTCCTTTTGGGATTTTGGTTTAGGTTTATGTGTGTATTCTACCCATAATCCTGCGACTGTCTGCTGTGTGCCACCACCGAAGGGTGTTCTCTCAAATTCCACTACAATCTCATCAAATTCATCCAGTTCAGTGAAAAACTTTATTGTGCCTACCTCATATACCATCAAATAATCTGTGTCCCGCGTCAGAAGTCTACCATTTATACGTATGGTTTCACTCTCTGGAATTACGAATAAACCAACGCTATATGTCTCAGATTGATAGGAATAATCAGCTACTATCGTGTAAATTTGGTCTGTACTTCGGATGGATTCGAGATAAATCGCTTCATTATTGAGAGAATCTTTATATTTATAAAATGGGTGTTCTGGATCTATAATTTCAAACGGACGTGTACTTGGAAAACGGAGTAATCCTCTGTCATAGTCTATGTATTCAGGATCAATGTTACCATCGCCATTTTGGTCTAATCCAAAAATTTCTATATAAGGAACAGGTCCAGCATCTGTCTGGAATGTTTCACTCTCTCCCTGACGAATAATCGTCAACTGAAAATCACGTGGATTGATGTTTCTATTTTGAAGGAAATATACATGTGCAGCTGCGGTTCCACGAAAACTTTTCTCTTTTATCGTTACATACCCAATCTCTTCTCCTTCTTCATCGATAGAACCATCATCATTTTCATCTGCGAAAACATTACCCGGATTACCTACACTACCACCACCATCACCAAGGTATTCATAAGCAACAACAATGGTATAACTTGACGATATAGGTGACAAAAATTCTATCTCACCAGTTTCATAATCGATATTGTAGTCTTGTCCAGGAAATTGCGGATTGAAATAACCACGACTCGTACGTTTACCACCTTGATTGTTCCCAACAACGCTATCATCTATATAAATCTCCACACTTCCAGATTTAATTGGCAGATATGCATCATGAAGTAGACCATCCTCATCCTGGTGAATTAAATAGTATCTATTCTTAACATAGTTCGCATCCGCTATCTGTATGCCGCGAGGTCCGTAACCGAAACTCGCACGACGGGACTGTCCTCGGAATGTCCTAACTTCACGAATACCTTTACTTCGTGATCCAAATGCTGTAAAACGTGTATTCTTATATTCAAATACACCTTCAAGTCCAAATAGATTGCGATTGATATTCAAAAAACGTGTATTCGGTAGACTCAATGTAATATCTCCAAAAGAGATTGTTTTGATGAGACTATCTGGTTTCCCTTCATACCAGATTTTTATTTTTTGTTCTTTTGTGCCACCAAGTCCATAACTGCTGGAACCACCATATCCACCATATCCACCCCCATAAGTATCTCCAGCAGTATAATCCACCGCAATGTGTGTCCGTTCTCCTACCCTTCCATGCAAACCAATCTTCTGATGCTGACGTATATTGATACCAGTTGCTCGTGGAGTACCCCTGCTTCCAAAACTACTGTATCCACTCCCATAGCTGCTATACCCCGAACCGAAACTGTCATATCCTCCACCAAACCCACTACTATAACCGAAATCTTCATAACCGTAAGAGGAACTTAAACCGAGATCAAGTCCTGAACCGTAGCCCCCATAACTACCAGACCCATATCCACCATATCTATTCAAATCTCCTTCACCGAAATAGTGCGTCTTATTTACTTCAATTGTTACAGACTGAAAACCTGTTATACGCAAATTAGAATCCATCGGGAGATCAATTCCCTTTGTATCGGATTTTTTGCGCGGTTGCCATTCGTTTAGTTCAGAAAGGTCACCCAGATCAGGAGGATATTTCCAACGACGCAGCGATTCCAAATACGGCATTAGCAATTGCCGACGCAAAGATAAGTCTGCATCAATTTCTTCTGTTTCAGGAGTATCTTCTGTTGGTTTCTTATCAGATTCATCCAGAATCCATGTGTCTTTTTTGGGTTTTGTTTCAAATGGATTCTCAACAGTCGTTTGTGATTCTGACTCTTGTTGAGGAGGAGGGGTTTGATCTTTATCTGCTGCAAGGACAGGTGCTACAATCACGAGAAAACAGAGCGCGCAGATTAACAGAATTATATTTTTATTTTTATACTGTGGGTTCAAGAGTGTGATCTCCATCATTGATTAGATTGTGATAGTATTATAACGTAGAAGCATAATGTAGGTTTACAGAGTCTGTTAATTCAATTCTGTTTTATCTGAACCATACATTTTATTTTTTCGATTCTGACAAAAAACTGAAAATCGCTTTCAAAATCTGAAAACTACATGAAACATATTGGATATATATTGTTCCAAAATCCACAACCCCTTCCAACCCTCAACATCACGTGTTATAATACTATCACTATGAAAAATACAACGAAATACAAACCCAACATAACCGTATTTGTAGGTCGGAGCGAGCAAAGCGACCTCCGACATCTTATACCAATTCTAATATTTATTGTCCCATTACTGGATTCAACCATTGTTATTGATTGGAAATCTTTCTTCTGTAGGAGCGACCTCCTGGTCGCGATTTCTTATCCTGAAAATCCTGGTTCAGTCTTCGTAGGTCGGAGCGAGCAACGCGACCTCCGACATCTTACATTCTGTAGAACAGACATACGACATCTTACATTCTGTAGAACAGACATACGACATCTTACATTCTGTAAAACAGACATACGACAAATAGCCAAAAACAAAAGATACAGTTTTTCAAGTTTTTTAAGACACAGTAAACCGGTGAAAACAACCCATAAACCCAGTCAGGTACAACAACAAGACCACAACACAGTAAAGATACAGTAATGTAAAAAAAGGCATAAAACTGTATCTTTTTAAAACGGAGGAAAATAACACGATTCGTAGGTCGGAGCAAACGAAGCGACCTCCGACAGAATATTATACCATTTCTAATATAATGTCTCTTTTTGTAGCGCAAACTGTTAGTTTGCGTCTATTCGGACACAATCTAACAGATTGTGCTACATTATGTAGCAACTTGAGTTATATTAGACAATTCAAAAATAGCTAAAAAACAGACAAAAATCAAGCAGAACAAAGGTTACGGTTTTTCTTTTTTTTTACATTCAAAAAAACCGATGAAAACAACCCATAAACCCAGACAGGAACTAAAACCAGTGAAAAATACCAAAAGTTACGGTTATGCAGAAATTAGACACAAAACAGTAACCTTTTTATACGGAAGAAAAATCTAATGAAATTACAAGATAACACAAACAATTCAATGTCAAACATGATGTCCGAAGTCTTGTGCATGGTGTTTCTATTTCTTTCTTTATCCAAGAAACTTTACATATCCCATCCAAAGAAAACATTTGACAACCGTAGAAATTTAGGTTATAATAGTCATTTCTTTTCTGGATATATCAGCAATAATCAACCATGAATGACCATAGTGGAGAATATTATGCACCTAAATACATTAATTGATTGGTCAGAAAAGGATGTCCGAGAAACTGTAGAAAACAGCATCAAAATTAAACACAATCCCGAAAAATATAGACATGCTGCAAGTGGATTGAGTCTCGCATTGCTTTTCCAAAAGACATCTACTCGAACTCGATGTGCAGGTGAAGTTGGATTCGTACAACTCGGTGGACACGCACATTACTTAGATTGGCGCACTACAAACTTCGGTTTAGCAGATCTCAGTGATGAAATACGAGTCCTGTCCGATTATGTCGATGTAATTTTAGGAAGATTCCTACTACATGTGGATGTCTGTAAAGCCTCCACTGCAGCTACCGTTCCAATGATAAATGGATGTTGTGATAGATACCACCCTACACAAGCACTTGGAGACCTCATGACAATTCAAGAACAACTTGGTAAGTTGGAAGGTGTAAAGGTCTGTTTCATCGGTGTTCACAACAATGTATGCAATTCACTAATTGCTGCAAGTCATAAGATTGGACTTAAGGTTACCGTCATCGCACCAGAAATAAATCCTGCAGCAGTTGATAAGGAACTTTGGTCTGATGCGGAACAAAGCGGTAGTTATATCCCAATCAACACTGAAACAATGGATTCTAAGGGAACACTACAGGAAATCATAGCTGAAAATGATGTTGTTTATACGGATACTTGGATTGATATGGAATTCTTTACTGATCCAGATTTTGCTGAGGAAAAAGAAAGACGCATGAATTTGATGATGCCATTTCAGCTGAATTCAGCATTACTGAATGGACTTGATTGCAAAATTATGCACTGCCTACCTGCACACCGTGGATATGAAATCGCAGGCGAACTCCTTGACGATCCACGATCAGTTATCTTTCAACAATCTGAGAACCGTCTCCACAGTATGAAAGCCATCCTGCTAAAATTGCTTGATCGTTTATCAATCTTTGGTGTCAAAACCCCGTTGCTTTAGCACGGGGATGTAGACACCACAATATAACCTGACTTTTAGCGTGAAACAGGGTATCCTTGTAGGACTACTTCAGTGCAGATATTTTTCGTATCTGCACACCACCACAAATGGAAAGTAGTGACCTTTCAAGGAAATAGTGATATGCCATTTAAAACACATAAGATTGCCTTAATTCCAAATAACAAGCAGTATAATTGGTTTGCTCAGCAATGTGGTTATGCCCGTTTTGCCTATAATTATGCCTTAGCAGATTTTAAGTCAGGATTAGAGAATGATGAGTTTCTCTCTACATCAAAGTTGAATGAAAGATTTAATGTTGCTAAGAAAACTTATGCTTGGACAAAGACACAAGATCAAGTTGTTGCGAACAAAAGCATCTTTGTGAATCTCTCAGCTGCGATTGCGAATTGGGTATCCAAACGTGCCAAATTTCCGATGTTTAAGAAACGTGGTAAAAAGGATTCTTTTACGACGAATAATCAATCTGTTCAAGTAGAAGGTAAACGTATCAAGCTACCCAAAATCGGATGGGTCAAGATGTTTCAAGCGTTACGCTGGACAGGCAAAATCCTGAAAGTGACTATCAGCAGAACAGCACACCGATGGTTTGTATCAATAACAGTAGACACAGAGGACACCAAAGCTGTTGATAACTCAACGCACCCTGTTGTCGGTATTGATGTTGGTATAAACACATTAGCAACGTGTTCTGATGGCAGCAAATATGACAATCCAAGACCATTGAAACATTACGAAAAGAAACTAAAACGTGCTAATCGTAGACTTAGTAAGCGGACAAAAGGAT
>Ga0209544_1000141_pt1 | contig 109486 bp, 99 predicted proteins | sample MesohylPK_FD_187297 | JGI IMG/M metagenome (GOLD analysis project Ga0209544, IMG submission 187297) | Host-associated microbial community of the marine sponge Aplysina aerophoba from Gulf of Piran - sponge mesohyl, lysed by proteinase K... | ecosystem: Host-associated > Porifera > Sponge >... | reverse complement strand
CCGCGACGGTCACGGTGACGGCATCTGACGGTAACGGCGGCGAGGTATCGGATACCTTTAGCGTGACGGTGAAGGCAGCGCCGGTGGTGGCCTTGCCCATCGCCGATATCAGCGGACTGGAAGCCGATGACAGTCGTACCATCTCCATGTCCGGTGTGTTCAGCGACGCTGACGGTGACGCGGTGACCGTGATTGAGGCATCATCGTCCGACCGCGCGATAGTGGCGGTGTCGGCCGCCCTTGACGGCGCAACGTCCGCGGTCACCGCCGTCACGGTGATCGCCAGGTCCGAGGGCACGGCTACCATCACGGTGACGGCGAAGGATTCGGACGGAAACTCCGTCAGCGATGCCTTCGACGTAACGGTGAACGCTCCTGCCGCTGAGCAGCAGCAGAAGGTGGTGGTACTGCCCGGCGCGGTGGTCGATCTCCAACTGGAGGCCACGGAGGGCGGTGTCATCGTGAGCTGGAGCGCGCCGGAGAGCGGGGACGCGCCCCGGGGCTACATTGTGCACCTGCGGCCGGAGGACGGCGGCAAGGGCAAGGGCAAGACCAAGACGCCCAAGGCGAAGAAGACCCAGGTCAGATTCGACAACCTGGAGGCGGGCCGGACCTACAAGGTGTGGGTGCGGGCGCAGAACGAGGCGGGCAAGGGCGAGCGGGTTCACGCCACCATCACCCTGCCGGAGGCGGAATCCCCGCCGGACCAGGGTGAGCAGCAGGACGGCCAGTCGGGGCAATAGCCCCAGCGCGGCCCGCGTCATGCGTGAGAGTCCGCCCAAGCCGGAGGCATCGAACGGGCAGGCTGCCCGTACTGGTTTCAAGGGAATATCGCCGATGCCGCGACAGCGAATACATCACGGCGGAAGCGTCTAGGTCTTCCCCGAGGACTTCCCGGAGCGGCTGAGGCGCTTCCAGAGGCCAGTCCGGCCTCTCGTGGTCGGAGATCGCACGGCGCATCGGCACCTACCGCCACACCGTAGGGCGTTGGAAGCAGAGCCGGGGCCGTCCCAACTTCCAGCACCGGAGGGCGCTGCTGGAACTGGCCGAAAGCCTTGGCCTGACCCACCTCTTCATCAGTCGAGCGCGGACTCCGGTAGGCGCCGCGTCCGAGGACCTGAAACGCAATTAGGCCCGATACATGGTCGGGCGGGACAAGACCCCGACGCCTGCGGCTACTCGGTGCCCACATGGGGACATGCCAGGCCGTGCTGCCTAGTCGCCCCTCCGGCCTTGGCCGGTCTCCCTCACAAGCGTCCCAGCAAGCCTGCTCTTCTCATCAGCATCGCTACCGCGTTATGCCCCACCGTGATCCTATGACCCAACCGCAGTTCAGCATGTACCCGCCGCGCTCCATACACACCGCGTGACCCATGATGGATCTGACAGATGATCGGTAATGAAGGATGGATGCCCCTCCCGCAATCAACGCAAGGAGTCTCTGTTCAGATTGGACCTAGCGGTACGAGCCGTTCGCATGGTTGAAGGGTGACTTCCGCGATTCGGTCGTAGTGGATAATCGTCAAGTCATTGATTTCCCCCACCGTGACGATGAGCAAATATATATGAAAGTGAACCGAAGGGCTTGCCTACTGCAATTGCTAGAGGCTGCGGCCGCCTTCGATGACGATCACCTGGCCGGTGATAAAGGATGACTTGTCAGAACACAGGAAGGCGATCAGGTCGGCTATCTCTTCGGGCTGGGCGGCCCTCTGCAGGGGAGTGCTCTCGACCAGCATCGATTTGACCTCCGGCGGCATGGACCGGGTCATGGCCGTTTCGGTGAGGCCCGGCGCCACGGCGTTGCAGCGAACCTTCGGCGCCAGTTCACGGGCAAACGCCCTGGTCATGCCCACCAGACCCCCCTTGGACATGCCGTAGTTGAATTGGCCGAAGCTTCCGAGATAGGCGCGGGAGGAAAGACTGACCACCGCTGATCCTTCTCCGAGGTGAGGGATCAGCCTGCGGGTGAGAAGATACGAAGCGCCCAGATTGACGCCGATCACAGACGTGAAGTCCTCCTTGGTCATCTTCACCAAGCGTACGTCCCGGATGATCCCGGCGTTGTTGACCAGTGCCGCCACCTCGCCGTCCCGATTTTCCACCGCGTCCGCCACGCTTTCTCTTCCCTGCTCGGTGAAGAGGTCGGCCACCAAACCTGTGGTTGCATCTCCGCTGCCGATGTCGGCGGCCGTTTCCACCACCGCGGGATCAAGGTCCACCATTAGAGCGTGATACCCGTCTTGGACCAGTCGGGAGGAAATCGCACGGCCGATACCCCGGGCGGCCCCGGTGACCACTGCGGTTGGCCTGGTCATGGGAGGGCTCTTGCCAGATGGGTTGAACCGAGGCGGATCAACTCGCCGGTGGTGCCCGGCCGGTCGAGCAACCGGGCGATCCAAGTGGCGACCACTTGCGGATCGGTATTCTTGTCAGTGGCCACCACATTGGCCGGAATCCCCGCCCGGACTGTCTCCTGGGCAAGATCGCGGGCCGCTGACAGGAGACCCGTGGCCACCATGGCCTTACCGGCACCCCGTCTGCCCAACAGATCAGCGCTGTCGACCACGTAGACCACCGGTGCTCCAGCCCGTGCCGCCTCCCGGGAGAGCACAAATGCCTCGGTCATCTCTTCCAGCACATCTTCCCAGTCGTCACCCACGGTCGGATCTGTACAGAAAACCAAACCCTGGGCGGTGGTGCCGGGCTCCACCCCGGCCACAGCCAGTCCCTCCACCCATTCGGGAGGGATCCTCAGATGGCTACGCACAACAATGCGAAACCGGTCGTCCGAAGAGACACGACATGGACATTCGTGAAGGAATGGTTTCGAGAATGCTGAGAGATGTCACTTCAAGCTGCAGTTCCAAAAGCGCCGGGTGACCTTGAGATTCTAGAATCAACTCCAGTGATATTTCGTCTGCTCTTCTCGTTGGTGAAGTTGATGCTCAAAATTGACGAGGACCGAAGGAATAGACACCGACAATCCGTGCCCAAGGGCGACGGCGGAAAAAGCGGTGGCGACGGCGGGCCTGATCTTCCTCGAGGTGATGAACGGGATTCGGATCTTCGAGAACCAAGGCGGGTTGGGCAGGCCAAAGGGCATGAACCAAGCCGGCGGAATGTCGATGCATCAGGTGACGAGAAGTGGGAAAGCCGCGGGTTCGACCCGTATGGGATCCACCGTGACACCGAAACGTTATACGATCCGGATGGCTTTGACATTCATGGGTACGACCAAGAAGGCTATGACCGGAAGGGCTATGACTTTCAGGGCTACAACCGTCGGGGGTCCAGGCGAGGTGATTAGATCATAAGGGGAGCGGCACAGCGGTCCTCTACCCGTTGATCGCTGCCCCCTGGGTTACTAATTCAGCGATTTCCAAAGGCGTGGCGCCTAGTTCGGCCAGCACCTCGGCGGTGTGTTCCCCTAAAGCCGGAGCAGGCATGTCGGCTCGGACCGGTTCGGAGTTCATCCGGAAGGGTGAACCTGTTTGAGCAAACGCCCCCAGCCGAGGATGAATCTCCTGGAAGAACATCTCCTGGTGCAGGGCCTGGGCGTCTTCCATGACTTCGGGGAGGGTGAGAACCTTGCCCGCCGGCACTCCAGTCGCCCGGAACTGCTCCACCCAAACATCCACATCCCCGGTTGCAAGAACGGCGCCGAGTTCCTCGGCGATTATCTCCCGGTGCTGCACGCGGTCGGGGTTGGTTGGGTACCGATCCGCCAGATCGGGTCGGCCGATCACCTCGCACAACCTCCGGAAGTGAGCATCCGCCACAATCGCTACGGCCAAGAATCCACCTTGGGCCTCGAACAGTTGGTTGGGCGCTGTGAAGGGAGATGCGGTGCCCATCCGGGGAGGTTGTCCTTGTTCGGCCACGGCTATGGCATTCCAGGTCGACTGAGCAGCGATCAACCCGTCTCTTAGAGACACCTCCACCTTCTTTCCCCGGCCGGTTCGCGCCCGTTCCACCAAGGCGGCGCAGATGAGTAGGGCAATGTTGGTTCCAGCCAGGAAATCTCCGATTGTGGTGGCCGTCTTTTGGGGTGGGTCGTCAGCATGGCCGGCGATGGAGACCATCCCGGACTCAGCTTGGAAGATCAGGTCGATTCCTGGCCGGGCGGCGTCGGGGCCTTCGGTTCCGAACGCCGATACCACCGCGTAGACGATTGCGGGGTTGGTCTCTCTCACATCGGATTCGCCCAGACCTATTCGCTCCATCGCCCCATGACGGAGATTGTGCAGCAGCACATCGGCCGAGTTGACAAGTGCCATCAGCCATCGGCGGGCCTTGGGATGGCGGGGATGGAGGGCAACCGACCGTTTGCCGCGGTTCATAGCCAGGTAGAAGGCCGACTCTGTGGCTACGAAGGGAGGAAAAGCCCGGGACAGGTCTCCGCCCGGCAACTCCACTTTGATCACCTCCGCCCCCAGGTCGGCCAAGGCCATGCCGCCATAGGGCGCCCCCACCAGATTGCCCATCTCCACCACCCTCGTTCCCGTCAGGGGGCCGGAGGGGATGTTCACACCCTTTCCACCACCAAGGAAATCCCCTGCCCAACTCCGATGCACATGGTGGCCAGCCCGTAGTGACCCTCTCGCTTGCCGAGTTCATGCACCAAAGTAGTGAGAATGCGGGCTCCCGAGCAGCCCAGTGGGTGACCCAGGGCGATGGCGCCTCCGTTCACATTCACCTTGTCGGGGTCCAGGCCCAATTCGTTGCGAGAGGCCACCGCCTGGGCGGCGAATGCCTCATTCAACTCCACCAGGTCGAGATCATCGACTCCCAGACCGGCCCGCGCCAAGGCCTTCTGCGAGGCTGGAACCGGCCCGATACCCATGAGATCGGGATGCACGCCGGCCACGCCGGCAGAAACCAGGCGGGCCATGGGGGTGAGTCCCGCTCTCTCCAATCCGGCGGCGGTGGCCAGGATCACCCCGGCGGCCCCGTCGTTCATGGGTGAGGAGTTGCCGGCGGTAACGGTCCCGCCCTCCCTGAACACCGGGCGGAGTCTGGCCAGCGCCTCCATGGAAGTATTGGATCGGGGCCCTTCGTCTGAGGTGATCATGGCGATGGCCCGCTTCTTGGGACCCACCGGGGCTTTTATGGAGACGATCTCGTCATCGAACCGTCCCGCTTGCTGGGCGGCGATGGCTCTGCGGTGGCTGGTCAGGGCGAACCGGTCCTGGTCGGAGCGGGTGACTCCATACTTGGAGGCCACCTCTTCAGCGGTCTCTCCCATGCTGATGGGGGAGTACATGGCCTGCATGCGGGGGTTGACCAGCCGCCAGCCCAACGTTGTGTCGACGATTTGGGGCGCGCCGACTCCGTACGCCCGCTCCGGTTTGGTGATCACGAAGGGAGCCCGGCTCATCGATTCGGATCCACCGGCGATCATCACGTCGCCCCACCCGGCAGCCAGAGCCTGGGAAGCGGTGATGATGGCCTGCAGACCGGATCCGCACAGGCGGTTGACCGTCTGCCCGCCTGTCTCGATGCCCAACCCCGCCAGGAGCACTGCCATGCGGGCGACGTTCCGATTGTCCTCCCCGGCCTGGTTGACCGCTCCCCACACCACATCTTCGATGTCCCTGCCCTCAAGACCCGGATTGCGCTCCATGAGAGCCCCCACTGCATGAACAGCCAGGTCGTCGGGCCGAACAGCAGCCAGTTGCCCTCCCAGTCGGCCCATGGGTGTCCGGCAGGCGTCGGCGATGAAGACTTCAGTCATGGGTTGTCCTTTCCGGCAGGTCTCTATCGAAATTTATAGGGCCGGTCGGTGGAACCGGTCGCGGTGATGTCACGGGACAGTAGTCCCGCCGGCAAATGCGCCCAGTCCTCACCTTCCGCCCACTCCTTGTACGCCTTCACCAGCAAGTTGGTGAGTTCGCTCTTGGAGACCTCCCGGGGCGAAAGACTCCTGGATGGGCTCCCAGAAGTATTCTGCATACCAGATGGGCCACTCGGGACCCCAACCGTCGACCTCCAGGAAGGCTTGGTGGTGGGCAGGGCCCGACCGGTTTATCAAGTCGATCAATCGGGGGTCATGGTTGGACACGTTGAGGTTGGCTCTCTTGGGTCGCGGAGGCGGTATACCTGGGATTATGGCGGAAGCATGCGGAATCGGCCCTCGCTATGGCCGTCCTTTTGCAGGCGTCGAGTGAGCGAGGACATCTCTTGGTTAATGCGCATAGTTCGACAAAGGGCCTGGAACTGGTTGATTTGGCCTTCCGGTACCCGGACGCTTCCAGGCTGGCTGTTGACGGCTTCAGCTTGAAGGTGAAGCCTGGGGAATTGCTCTGTTTGCTGGGGCCTTCGGGATGCGGCAAGACCACGATTCTGAAAGCCATTGCCGGTCTGCTGAAGCCCACCCGGGGGGACATTCGGATGAACGGCCGGTCCCTGGCAGGCATCCCAACTGAGAAACGGGGCATTGGCATGGTCTTCCAGAAGCCGCAGTTGTTTCCCCACCTGGATGTGGGCGCCAACGTCGGATTCGGGTTGAGAATGCGCCGGATCGATCCGGTCTTGATAAGGGAACGGGTGCGAGAGATGCTGCATCTGGTGCAACTGGAGGGATTGGAAGAACGAGGGGTTACGGAGATCTCCGGCGGCCAGGCCCAGCGGGTGGCCTTGGCCAGGGCCTTGATCATCGAGCCGCAGGTGTGGCTGCTGGATGAGCCGCTCAGCCAACTGGATGCCAACCTGCGAGAAGAGATGCGGGAATTGATCCGCTCCATCCAGAGAAAACTCGGGATCACCACCTTGTTCGTCACTCACGATCAGGAAGAGGCGGTAGTCCTGGGTGATCGAATCGGGTTGATACTGGAGGGCCGACTGCATCAGATAGGGACCCCTCCCCAACTCCTCGAGACGCCTGCCACCGTGGAGGTGGCTCGGTTCTTCGGGGGCCATAACCAGATCGAAGGCATAGTGAAAGACGATCGCTTTCACTGCGAGGCGGGAACGTTTCGGCTCCCTCATCCGTCTGGCTCAGGGCCTGCCGTTATGGTCATCCGCCAAGAGGGGGTGGTGCTGGGGGATGGGACGAATGCGCTCTCGGCACGGGTCGACAGCGCCAGATACATGGGAACCCACCAACGGGTCAACTTGGAGACGGGATCGCTTTCGCTGGTGATGAACGCCCCCTCCAACCAGGTTTTCAAGCCCGGCCAGACGATCATGGTCCGTTTTCCGCCTGATCGGATCTGGATCATCCCCTCTTCCGTTTAGGCATGCGGTGAGGTGATACCGAAGAGCCACCCGTCGGGAAGGTTATGCTTGGCTCACCAAGTTTTCTACCCACCATGGAGTGACAATGAACACTGACTGGAGCGACCTCTCGCACCGCCTGAGCGATCTGCTCGGATTGGAACACGCACCTATCGCCATCACCTTCTCGGAGTCTGCGGTTTCTTCCGACAGCGGTATCGATCCATTTGGAGGTCCGCTTTCCGATCCCACTCCCGATGGCCGGTCGGGGGCGGTTCCCGCTCCCTGCGTTTTCTGGATGCACGCTCACACCCGCACCTTCTTCACCACCCCGGACGATCACGGCAACTGCTCGGTGGGTGAGTACACCCACGGTCTGGTGGAAGCCGGCGACATTCTGAACCGTGAGGATGTTGGGACCCTCCTGGAAGTCGGGTGGGTGACCATGGAGGCGTTTGGCGGAGTGGCGGCCTTGGAGCGTCGACCCAGTTCCATCATCTACGGACCCCTGGCCGACACTCCGCAGGATCCCGATGTTGTGTTGCTAAGGCTCAGCCCTTATCAGGCCATGGAATTGGGCGACGCGGTAACCATCAATCTCAGTGGAAAACCGCAATGTCAGATCCTTCCCATCGCCATCGACCAGGGTAAAGTCGCTCTGTCCATGGGTTGCGCCCTGTCGCGGGCCCGCACGGGGATGGGAGACGACGAACTCACTTGCGCTGTTCCTCCAGCAATGCTCTCGGAGATAGTGGCGAACCTGGAAGGCGTGGTGGGCGCCGACAAACAGGTGGTGGGTTACGCTCACGCCGACGCCGCCCGCTTCTGAAGACCTGAGCCTCACCCTCATCTCCTAGCGCGGGAACCTCCCGGAACCTTCGGGTGGAGTTCGCCGGGTGGCTACTCGGATCCGGGGTCAGTCATGTCCCAAAATGTACATCGCCGGATTGATGTGTGCGTCTCAGCTGGGATGGTTCAACCCAGCTAGCAAGTCCAAGGCGTGAAGAGATGCGGGCGCCGCACGTCGGCAGCCGGCAACTGGGTTCGTTAGCGACCCTTCTTAGCGGGACAGTTCTCGATACATGGGGTTGGCAAACCGAGGGGTGACGCGGACCCCCGACAGCCAAGTCTCCAGGACTTCGGCGCGTTCGGCAATGGCCAGTTCGGCGTCGGAGCCAACATCTTCGGTCAAGCGATAAGCCACGGAGCCGTCCGGTGTCTGGCCCCAACCACCCACGACCCGGCCGCACCACCATACCGTTGGCCCGGCGTTGCCGTTCCGGTCGAACAGTCCGTCCCACCGGTCGCCCAGGTACCAGTGGCGCTCTCGCCATCCCATCACCGTGGAATCGAGTCCGGGTAGCAGGGCAGCCCAGGGAGCGGGAGAGGGAACAGGGTCGAGATCGTCGGCCATAAGCCATGCCGGACCGGTGTCGACCTCAACTTCGACCAGGTCCAACGCGGCCAGGGCCGCCCGCAGATTGCGCAGAGTCCAACCGGTCCACCACCGAAGGTCTGCCTCCGTCCCCGGTCCGTAGGCGCGCAGCCACCGCTCCGCGATTGCGGTGCGGGCGCTGATGGGCTCGATGTTGGGAATGCCGCCGGGCAGTCGGGATTCCATGGCGGCCCACCGGTATTGACCGCTTCGCCAGGTTCCCCGGGGACGGCCCCGCAGGATGCGGCCCTGGGTGGCAAGAAGGAATAGCACCCGGGTGGACACCCCTACTTTCCCGCCCCACTTCTTGCCCCTGCCGAAGGTCAGAGTCTCCTTCAGTTCCGGCACGTCTTCCCTCAGTTCGGTGGCCAGAGCCTCACCACGTCGGACTATCGCTTCCAAAGTGGAGTTTCCCACTTCCTCCAACCAACGGTTCCCGTCGTCGGTGATCCCCTCCGCCTCCAGGTAACCCACCAACCGGCGCTGTTCCGGGGCCGCCAGTGGAAGAGCGCAACCATGGTGCAGCAAAGGGACCAGGTCGCGGGACACTGCGAAGAGAGTTCGGCGCATCCCGAGGATACGGAAGAGAGAGGGGTTGGAATACAGGCACTCTTCAACATCGGCGATCGTCAGGTGTTCCACCCTGGCCCAAGAGGACAGGAACGGGGTAGCAGGGTCACTGGTGTGAAGCCCGACCTGGTCTTGGGCAGCCTGAACCGGAGAATCCGCTTGATTGTCAGGATGGAGGTGGTGGCGAACCGCCAACCTGGCGCGCCTCTCCTCCACCCCGATCCGTTTCAGGACCATGGCCGAGGACGTTGGTATGAAAGGCAGGCAACCACTGCGTTATGTGGCTTCAATGGTGGTCGTGCCGGACTGTGGAGTCCGGCACGACTCTTTCGTTGAATGTGCTGGTTATCCCACTACCGGGACTTGCTGCATGGCCTCGGCCACCTTTTCGTCGGGATACTCGTAGTCGGTCAGACCGCCGGCGAGATAGTTGTCGTAGGCGCCCATGTCGAAGGCCCCGTGTCCGCACATGGCGGTGAGAATCACCTTCTCCTCGCCACTTTCCCGGCACTCGTTGGCCACCCGGATGGCTGAGGCCAGCGCATGGGTGGGCTCCGGCGCGGGAACGATGCCTTCGGTGCGAGCGAACTGGATGCCTGCCGCGAAGCATTCGTTCTGTCCAATGGCTTCCGCCTCGATCAACCCCAGTTCATAGATGTGGGAGAGAAGGGGAGACATGCCATGGTAGCGCAGGCCCCCGGCGTGAATCGGGTCGGGAACGAAGGAGTGCCCGAGGGTGTGCATCTTGATCAGCGGAGTCATGCCGATGGTGTCGCCAAAGTCGTAGCGATACTCGCCCTTGGTGAAGGAGGGGCAGGAAGCCGGTTCGGAAGCCCGGATGACGGGATTGATCCTTCCCGCCAACTTCTCGCGCAGGAACGGGAAAGACAGGCCCGCGAAGTTGGATCCACCCCCGGTGCACCCAACTAGCACATCGGGTGTTTCGCCGGCCATGGCCATCTGGTCCAACGCCTCTTCACCGATGACAGTCTGATGCAAGAGGACGTGATTGAGCACGCTCCCCAGTGAATACTTGGTGTCGTCATTGGTGGCGGCCACCTCCACCGCTTCCGAGATGGCGATCCCCAGGCTCCCCGGAGAGTCGGGGGCGGAGGAGAGCACAGTCCGGCCGGCGTTGGTGACGTCCGAAGGTGAGGGGTGAACCGTGGAGCCCCACACTTCCATCATGGACTTGCGGTAGGGCTTTTGATCGTATGAAGCACGAACCATCCAGACTTCACAGTCCAGCCCGAAGATGGAGCAGGCCAGAGACAGGGCCGAGCCCCACTGTCCGGCGCCGGTCTCGGTGGTCAACTTCCTTACGCCTTCTTGAGCGTTGTAGAAGGCTTGCGCTACTGCCGTGTTGGGTTTGTGCGACCCGGCCGGACTTCCTCCCTCGTACTTGTAGTAGATGCGAGCGGGAGTGTCAAGGGCCTTTTCCAAGCCGGTGGCCCGGTAGAGGGGAGTGGGTCTCCACATCCGGTAGACATCGATGATCTCCCCGGGGATGTCGATCCGGGAGTCTCCCGACACCTCTTGCAGGATGAGCGCCATGGGAAACAACGGCGCCAGGTCGTCAGGGCCCACCGGTTGGTGGGTTCCAGGATGAAGCACCGGTGGGGGTGGAGCTGGCAGGTCGGGAATGACGTTGTACCAACTGGTGGGAATCTGCGACTCCGCAAGAGTAAACTTCCTTTGAGCCATGGTCGATCCTCGCTTCGTCTCGGGTGGCTTTGACTGTGGCTGATAATAGAGCACCCCACAAGGCAGGTGGACAGATGACTGTCACTCCTCCCCCGTCCCTTCCGTGGACCAACAATCCCGATGCCGACCGACTCTTGGCCGCGGACCCCCTGGCACTTCTGATCGGCATGCTGTTGGACCAGCAATTCCCTATGGAGCGGGCCTTTTTTGGTCCCTTCCTGCTTCAGGAGCGCTTGGGCCGCGCTTTGGATGCCGGTGAGATCGCTAACTGGGACCCCGAAGAGATGTCGACGATTTTCCGGGGTCCGCCTGCCATCCATCGTTACCCGGCCTCTATGGCCAAACGTACCCAGGCCCTTTGCCAAGCGTTGGTGGACAAGTACGACGGGCAGACTGAACGCCTGTGGAACGAGGCGGATGACGGGCGGGACTTGTACAGGCGGCTGATGAGCCTGCCCGGCTTCGGAGAGATGAAATCACGGGTGTTCGTAGGTGTGCTGGGCAAGCGTATGGGAGTGCGGCCTCCCGGGTGGGAGGCGCAGTCAGCCCAGCGACCCTCCATAGCCGATGTGGCCCGCTGGGAGGATGTGGCAGAACTGCGAGCGATGAAGCGGGAGATGAAAAAGGCCGCCAAGGCCAAAGCCAAGAAGTAACCGCTCGGCGCTACTGCGAAGAAACCTCCTATTCTCTCTGACCATGAAGATTGATTTCTATTTCGACCCCGTCTGTCCATGGTGCTGGATCACCAGCCGATGGCTGACCGAAGTTGCTCCGCACCGCCCGGTGGACATCCGATGGCGCACCTTCAGTCTGTACATCAAGAACCAGGGCCGTGAACTCCCCGAGGAGTATTGGGAAGTAGCCGACTGGGGGCGGGAAGCCCTGCGGATAGTGGAGGCGGCGCGTGCCACCGAGGGCGAAGAGTTCGTAGGAGATTTCTACACTGAACTCGGCGCCCGCTTTCATCACGATGAGGAATACCTGCCGGACCTCGCCGACAGCCTGGAAGCCATCGGCCGCTCTCCGGACTGGGCGTCCGCCGCCGACGACCCCCAGTGGGACGCCGCCATTGAGGAGTCCATGTCGGAAGTGCTGGGCCTGCTTGGGGACGATATCGGAGTGCCGTCGATTGTGTTCGACGGGAAGTACGGTTACTTCGGGCCGGTGATCTCCCCGGCGCCAACCGGTGAGGACGCCCTGAAACTGTTCGACGGCTTCGCTGCCCTGGCCGCCCAGCCGGGGATCTGGGAAGTAAAGCGGGAACGCACCGTAGGTCCGGTCTTCGGTCCCCGCCCTTAACCGGGGGCTGGTTCAGTGAGCAGACAGCTCAGGGAGTCTCCAGGGTAGGCGCTTCACGCAGCAACCAGGGGCGCCTGCTTCTCGGAGTTCATTCGTGGCTGCCGAAGGGTGGACTCAATGGGTCCAAGGATTGGTGACTTGAATGGCCAGTCCGTGAAAGTCGGAGACATTTCGCGTAGCAACGGAGAGAGAATGCGCCTTAGCCGTTCCTGCAATCAAGGCATCCGCCAGATGCAGAACGCGGCCAGACCGGTGTGCTTGAGCCCGGAGAGAGGCGGCATGCTCTGCCTCTTGGCGGCCCACGGCCAGTATTCGGTCGCCGTATTCGGCAACAAACTCCGCTATCACGGCGCTTATACGGTCACGGCGATGTCCCGGGGGAAGGAGATTCACGCCGAATTGCAGTTCATGTACGACTACCGTCGAGAGCCAAAGATCGCCTTGACTGCTTAGAAAGGTCATTACGCCGTAGGCCGGGGGACTTTTGGTTAGCTCCGAGACAACATTTGTGTCGAGAAGAAATGCAGTCATACATCTGCATCCGGAAAGAATGGAATCTCTCTTCCAGGCTCACTGCGACTCGGAATTTCAAGTTCAAGACCACGGGGAACGTTTGCCACCAGCCACTGTCCCATTGGTGGGCGTGGTGATGAATTGGCCGATTCCCAGTCTTCAGCCGGGACCACCACGAAGCGTTTTCGCTTGCCGATGTACTGTGGTCCTTCCTCCTCGGATAGCCGCAGTATCTCAGACAGTCGAGCCTTGCTTTCGGCGACTGTCCAAACTTGTTGAGGGCTAGCACCACTCATTCGTCCAACCTCCTGCAGTTAAGGCAATATGGTCTATTATAGACTATATTGCCGCCCGTTGCAAACCCAGCACAGGAAACCAATCCATCTTTGTTCTTTATTATTGAATGGAATGTCCTCTCCTCCCACTATTGCGGTGCTTGGCGCCGGTGCGATGGGATCTGCGTTGGCCAGGGGATTGTTGGGTAATGGCTGGCTTCCGGGGGATTTGATCTTGGCCGAAGTGGTGGCTGAGCGAGCAGCTCAAGTGGAAGCCGAACTGGGGTGCAAGTGCGTCTCCGATCCAGCCGAGGCGGTGAGGGGTCGGCAGGCGGTGGTGGTGGCTGTCAAGCCCCAGGACATAGAAACTCTGTTGGAGCAGGTGGCCGCAGCCATCATGCCGGACCAAGTGGTGATCACCTTGGCCGCCGGGGTCCGCATCGAGACTCTGGAGAACGCCTTGGGGAAGACCCCGGTGGTGCGAGTGATGCCTAATACACCTGCTCTGTTGGGAAAGGGAATCGCCGGGCTGGCAGGCGGGACATTTGCCGGATCGAGCGACATGAATCTGGCCCGGATGGTGATGGAGGCGGTGGGAGAGGTGGTGGAACTGCAAGAATCAGACTTGGACGCGGTTACGGCAGTTTCAGGTTCCGGGCCCGCCTATGTTTTTGCTCTCGCCGAGTCGATGACCGAGGCCGCTCTCAGGTTGGGCCTGTCTGCTGAGGTCGCACGGGAGTTGGTGAACTACACGGTCTTGGGAGCGGGAGAGATGCTGGTACGCACCGGCCAGAGCGCCGCTCATCTACGTCGACAGGTGGCCTCCCCGGGCGGCACGACCGCCGCTGCTCTGGCGGTTATGAAAGAGGGGGGATTCTCGGAACTGGTGATTCGGGCGCTTGAAGCCGCCAATGCCCGTTCCATCGAACTGGGTGGATGACGGCAACCGGAAGGACTGAACAGAGGACCCATGCAGGCGCCGGACTTCACTCTATTGGATCAGGATCGGATCCCGGTCTCCCTCTCCGATTTCTCTGGTCGGAGACTGGTGGTGTTCTTCTACCCGAAGGCTATGACACCCGGTTGCACGGTGGAGGCGGGTGACTTTCGGGACAGCTACCAGGAGCTAATGGATGCCGGCCTGGCAGTGGTGGGGATCAGCCCCGACCCACCGGAGAGACTGGCGGAATTCCGCCGCCAGGAGAGTCTGCCGTTCCCCCTGCTGTCCGATACGGATCACCAGGTGGCCGAGGCGTTTGGCGCCTGGGGTACCAAGAAGTTGTATGGAAGGCAGATCGTGGGGCTCATCCGTTCCACCTTCGTGTTGGGTCCCGACGGTGAGGTGGAGAGGGCCTTTCGGAATGTTCGGGCCAAGGGCCACGTCAGCCGCCTGAAGCGAGATCTATTGGGTGGCTAGCCCTGCTCAATCGTGGAGGAGGGTTTGAGTATCCTTTGGTCGGACGAGCGGAGTTGGCATCCGCTCTGATCCCTATGAGGCCGACTGCAGGGAGCGAGGTCGAAGCATGAAAGCGTCGAAGGTGTTGTTTGCTCTGGGCGTGGTTTCGGCGGTCGGGGTGATGGTGCTGTGGTGGCTGGGGTCGGTGATGCACGCCGAGCCTCCCAGCGAGGTGGGTCGGGAGGTCTTTGGAAACATTCCGAGCGGTCTTGAGGCGGCTTTCTACGTCTCGATAGCTGCATTCCTGTGGTTGGCCTTCTATCTGTTCTCCCTGCGGGCTCGCAATTGGTCGCGAGGGGACAAGGAAAAGCGGGTGGGGGAGTGGAAGAAACGGCTTCGCTACCTGGCAGATGGCCTGCGAATGAAGACTCTGCTGCGTGACACCGCCTCCGGGCTGATGCATTCGATGATCTACTACGGATTTCTGGTGCTGCTGGCGGGGACCATCACTTTGGAAATAGATCACTTGATGCCCGAGTCCTTCAAATTCCTCCACGGCCCCTTCTACCTGGGTTACTCGGCAGTCCTGGACTTCTTCGCTTTGGTCTTCCTGGGTGGTCTGGCGTGGGCGGTGTTCCGGCGCTATGTCCGACCCCCCGCTCGCATCGCCTCCAAGACCCGTCCCGAGGACGCTTTGGTGTTGGGACTGCTGATCCTGGTTGGAGCCACCGGGTTGATAACGGAGGCCGCCCGGATTGCGGTGGACGGCCAGCCTGACTTCGAGAGGTGGTCTTTTGTGGGCTATCCACTCTCGTTCTGGATGCCCGCCGCGCCGGAACTGTTTCACCAGGTGGTTTGGGGGATACACGCCGCGTCATTCCTGGCGTTCCTGGTGGTCCTGCCGGTGACCAAGTTGCGCCACGCGGTCACCTCGCCGGTCAACATGTTCCTCTCTCCCAATGACCGGCCCAAGGGAGCCATGAAGGCCATGCCCAACCTCATGGAAGCAGAAGACCTGGAGACGGTTGGCGCCGGGGTGGTGGGTGATTACACCTGGAAGCAACTGTTCGACACCGACGCCTGCACCATCTGTGGTCGGTGCACATCGGTTTGCCCGGCGAACATCACCGGAAAACCTCTCGACCCTCGGGAGATCGTGGTCAAATCCGGAGAAGTGCTCACCGCCACCGGCCAACCGGTGGTAACTGCGCCAGTCGCCCTACCGGCTGGCGTCACCATTGACACCGACAGCCTTTTCGAGCGGATCACCTCCGAAGAGGTGTGGTCTTGCACCTCATGCCGGGCTTGTGACGACATCTGTCCGGTCAATATCGAGATTCTGGACAAGATCCTCGACATGAGGCGTTACCTGACGCTGATGGAAGCCGATTTCCCTTCGGAATTGGCCAAGGCATTCGTTTCGATGGAGAATCAAGGCAATCCTTGGGGTCTTGGCCGGGAACAACGGATCGAGTGGACCAGGCAACTGGACTTTGAAGTCAAGATCCTGGGACAAGACGGTGTGGATTCTGCCGAGTACCTGTGGTTTGTCGGGTGCGCAGGTTCGTTCGACGACCGCAATCGGGCGGTTACGCTATCGCTGGCTCGTCTCCTTCATCAAGCGGGACTCGATTTCGCGGTGCTCGGACCCCGGGAGATGTGCAATGGAGATCCGGCGCGGCGGGGCGGCAACGAGTTCGTTTACCAGCAATTGGCTTTCGAGAACATCGAGACCCTTGACTCCTTCGGTGTCAAGAAGGTGATCACCCAGTGTCCCCACTGCTTCAATACCCTGGCCAACGAATACCCCCAACTGGGTGGCAACTATGAAGTCATCCACCACACGCAGTTGCTGGCCGAGCTTTTGCGGCGCGGGGTTCTGACCAACACCAATGGCTCATCGAACGGCTCATCCGAGCCCCGCCGGGTTACCTATCACGATCCATGCTATCTGGGTCGGCACAACGACATCTATCTGGCGCCTCGCGAAGTGGTAGCCGCCTCAGGGAATATCGAGATGGTCGAGATGCCCCGCCACGGCACCAAGGCCCTATGCTGCGGGGCGGGCGGCGCCCGGTTCTGGATGGAAGAGAGGGTGGGCAAGAAGATCAACACCGAACGAACCGAGGAGGCACTGGCCACCGGAGCGTCCGAGGTGGCGGTCTCCTGCCCTTATTGCTATGTGATGCTGGACGATGGAGTCAAAGAGGCTGGTCGCGATGAGGATGTGGTGGTGAGGGATCTGGCCGAGATGTTGGCAGAAGTTGCTCTGGAACGGGATGATTCCCGATGATCGAGCCAGGGTGGGAGCGGAATTGCTGCCGCGCTTGCCTGCGTCAAACTCGATGAGGATCGGCTATCAGGGGGAGATCTACTCCTACAGCCACCAAGTAGCCACTGAGTTGTTCCCTGAACAACGGCTTTGTGGATACCCCAGCTTTTCGGGTGCGTTCTCGGCAATGCGAGACGCCGAAGTCGACCACCTGGTGCTGCCCATAGAGAATTCCACCACCGGTAGCGTTCTCCCTGTGTTGAACCGGTTGGTAACCGGTAGTTTTCACATCGTGGCCGAGCATATGAAGGTGGCCAGTCACAGTCTGTTGGGGCTGGGAGGCGCCGATCTGGCCGGTATTCGCCGGGTGTTTTCTCATCCAGAGGCCCTCGCCCAAGCGGAGAGGACCTTAGCCCGGCGGGGTTGGGAAGGGGTGCCAGTGCACGACACTGCCGGGGCGGTGCGAATCGTTGCCTCCGAGGATGATCCTCAGCAGGCTGCCCTGGCTCACCTCAGCGCTTCGGCGCTGGGGTTGGTGGTCCTTTTGGAGAATGTGGTCGACCGGGCCGACAACACCACCCGGTTCGTAGTGCTGGCGGCCGGCGAACCCCGGGTGCCTGAGACCGCCAACAAGACCTCGGTGGTCTTCGAGGTCCTTCACCGACCGGGATCCTTGGCGCTGGCGCTAATGGAACTGGCCGCCCGAGGCGCCAATCTCACCCGGATCGAATCTCGTCCTTCCACCGAGGCGTGGCGCTACCGCTTCTTTGTCGACTTGATCCACCCGCCGGGTCCCGACGGATTGGCCAAGGTGTTCAACCCTGACTTGGTGACGGTGAGCAATCTGCGCATGCTGGGAAGCTACCAATCCGCTCGATGAGTCCTGTTCGGGCTGCCGGAGACGATTCATGAGCGGCGCCAGGGCGCTCTCGAGGGAAGGCGGAGGGGGCTTACCCCACTGAAGGTCGTCCAGTTTCCCAATCACTGCGTCCGGTTGCCTTCCTGCCCAAACACCAAGGTGGAACAGCACCTCGCGTCGCGTTGACTCCTCAGCTTCCAGGTGATTCACTACCACCCACGGCCGCTGTCCGATGCCCAGTGCGGTCAGGAACGAGGCTGCTCGAACGATCCCCGACGGGCTGGCCCTGCACACCACCACCTTCTGGCCCGGCCACTGCTCGAAAGAGTCGAGGCACGGGCCAAGATCGACCACCGTGGTCCGGTAGTCCCAGAGCCGGGACCATCCGCTTGCCAGCATGCCCCCCGAAGACCCGCCGGGGCCGCGAAGCAGCACATCGATCCCGTGGATGGTGACCGGTTCGTAGACGCTGTCAGGCGGGGGAACACCCAGGCGGAGTCCCAAAGAGGGAGAGGGGTCGGCTTCTACCAGCAAGCAGGGGCCCGTTCTGGCTGCCATCCAGGCCAGACCCAAGGAAACCTCGGTTACTCCGGGAGCACCCCGTGGTCCTCCCACCGCCACCACTCGTGGTTGCTCAGCCTCAACAGCGACGGGGTCCCGAACCCCGAGGCCGGTACGGAGGACCGTGGCCGCCCACGCCGGATCAGGCTCCTCGAGGATGTGATCGCATCCCCAGTCCTCCAGGAGGCCACGGCCTACCGGTTGATAAGGGTCTTCGATTCCCAAAACCGTTGCCCCTTCATTCTTCCAGGCGCTAATCAAACCGCGGGACAGCCAGGGTATCTCTAACCCCACCAGCACTCCCTGCGCTGCTCTATGGCGAAGGGCGTCCTGAACTTGAAAGGGGTGGGAGGCCCTACGGACTATTTGAAGAGACCCGGTCAGTCTCGCCTGCTCCACTAGCTCCGATTCCCAGAAGGGCCCAGCAGTGGTGACCACGCGCGGGATCATGTCAACTCGATCATCTCAACGGTGGCAAGGGGAATGATCAGACGGCGGGTGTCGCCAAGTTCCACATGATCCTGGCCGACCGCCGATGGGATGCCTTCACAGAGATGACCTCCCTTCACCCAGACTCGAATGGGTTGGCCGGCGTCCTCGGCGTCCAGCAGGCGGTCCCGAAGGGTGGCCATACGCTGGATCTGGAGGAGGGCCGCTTCCTGTTCGTACTCCAGCGTCTCCTGGAAGCGTCGTCGAACCAGTTCTTGAAAGTCCGCCAGATCGGGATGTTCAGATTTTTTGGAGACCACTATCTCACCTCAACACAGGGCTGTTACCACAATCTGTCCTGCCGCAGTTACCAGTGTCAAGTCTGCGGCTTGGGTTTGTTGAAAAACATTTCCCACTTCGGTTACCACTATCGGGTCGAACCTGATACCGTGAGGGGAAAGTTCGAGATAGGAGGTCTATGCACGTATCACTTACGGTTAACGGCCAGCGGGCGGTGACTGATGTCGAGCCCCGCACGTTGCTGGTGCACCTGTTACGAGAAGAGCTGGGCCTGACCGGCACCCATGTAGGTTGTGATACTTCGTATTGCGGGGCCTGCACGGTGATCGTCAACGGAAACACTGTCAAGTCATGCACAATGCTGGCCGTCCAGGCGCAGGGCGCCGAGGTGACCACTATCGAGGGGTTGGCCGGCAACGGCGACCTCCATCCCGTCCAGGAGGGATTCTGGGAACGGCATGGTCTCCAGTGCGGGTTCTGCACCCCGGGGATGATCATGTCCGCGGTGGGCCTGCTGTCTGATAACGAGTCTCCCACAGAAAATGAAATACGGCATGGGCTGGAAGGCAATCTGTGCCGATGCACCGGGTACCACAACATAGTTAGAGCCGTGGAATACGCGGCCGCCAAGATGCGAGGCGACGAACCGCCTCCCCCTGAATGGGAGGAGGATTCGGCGTGAGTACCACCAGCGTATTGGGCGGAGTCGTCAAACGGCGCGAAGACCCTGCCTTGATCAGGGGAACCGGACTGTATGTTGACGACCTGCAATTGCCGGGGATGCTGCACGCCGCCTTTGTGCGCAGCCCCTACGCCCATGCCTCAATAGAGTCGATAGACGCCTCCGAAGCCTTGGCCATGGAGGGCGTTCGAGCGGTGTACACCGCGGCGGACGTGGAGCATCTCGGCGACTTGGTTACCCAGGTGGCGGTTGGAAAGCTGCGGCCACTTCTGGCTGGCAACCAGGTGAACCACGTCGGCGAAGCAGTAGCCATGGTGGTGGCGGACAGCCGCTACGGCGCCCGCGATGGAGCGGATGCCGTGGATGTGGATTATGAGCCGCTCGATCCTGTGATCGACCTCAAAGAAGCCGCTTCCGATGCCGCCCTGGTTCATGAAGACATGGCCTCCAATGTCCTGCTTGCCTGGGAGGGAGGTCCATGGGGCGATGAGGAAGGCATAGCCGGCACCAAGGAGACCATCGCTGCCGCCAAGGAGCGGGAGGACACTGTCACCGTATCGATGGAAATGGTGAATCAGCGACTGTTGCCCATGCCAATGGAACCCCGTGCAGTGGTGGCGGATTGGAATCAGGGTTATGGCCGGTTCACGGTGCATTCCTCCACTCAAATCCCACACGCCCTGGCAGGGGGAATTGCCGGAACCTTCGGGCTCTCCCTGACCGATGTTCGGTGCATAGCACCGGAAGTGGGCGGTGGCTTCGGGTGCAAGCTGAATGTCTACAACGACGAGATCCTGGTCTGTTTCGCCTCCCAGCAACTGGGCAGCCCGGTGAAGTTCACCGAGACCCGGCGGGATGCGGCCGGCTCCACCATCCATGGTCGGGGTTGGGTAGCGACCGCCACTGTTACCGGCACGCGCGACGGAAAAGTCCTGGGATATGAACTGGACGGCATCGCCGACATGGGCGCCTACAGCCAGAACTTCACGGTGGCAATACCATTCCTGGGTCTGTTCGTCGGGGCGGGCCAATACAGCTTCCCCACCTACTGGAGGATGGCGTGCGTGCACACTCACACCATGACCACCGACGCCTATCGCGGCGCCGGTCGACCGGAGGCCGCCTACTACCTGGAGCGAGCTATTGACGCCTTCGCCCGGGAGATCGGGGTGGATCCGTCCGAGGTGCGGAGAAAGAACTACATCCCCGCCTCGGAATTCCCCGGGGCTGCCACGCATATCGGCTTCCCCATGGACACCGGTGATTACGAGAACAACCTCGACGCGCTCTTGGAGACGGTCGGCTATGAGAACCTGAAGGCCGAGCGGGACCAGATGCGGGCCGACGGGCGATTGGTAGGACTCGGCCTGGCCACCTATGTGGAAGTGTGCGGATTCGGTCCTTCTGCTTTGGTGGACCTGGGATTCTCTTGGGCTGCCTACAAGATCCCCTCCGGATTCAACGGCTCAGGTTTGGTGCGCATCCAGGCCGACGGCACCGCCTCGGTGATCATCGGCACGGGCCCATCCGGCCAGGGCCATCAGACCACGTGGGCCCAGATCGTGTCCCAGCAACTTGGAATCCCAGTAGAGAACATCCGGGTGACTCACGGTGACACCGCCGAGTCCCCCCTGGGCATCGGTACCTTCGGGTCCCGTTCCGCGGCAGTGGACGGATCGGCCACCTATGAGGCGGCCAACAAGGTAGCGGCCAAGGCTGCCAAGCTGGCTGCTCACCTCTTGGAGGCATCGTCGGAGGACATCGTGTTTGCTGACGGCGGCGCCCATGTGGCCGGATCGCCCGACCAGACGGTCTCCTGGTCCGATATCGCCACCTTGGCCTACCAGCCTCACCGCCTGCCGGAAGGCATGGAAGGAGGCCTGGAGGCTCATGCGGTGTTCAGTCCGGGCAACGCCACCTGGCCGTTCGGATCTCATCTGGCCCTGGTGGAAGTGGATGGCGACACCGGCGACGTGAAACTGCTTCGCTATGTCGCCATGGACGACTGCGGCAACGTCATCAATCCGATGATCGTGGACGGACAGATTCACGGAGGTCTGGCGCAAGGAATCGGGCAGGCGATGTTCGAAGACGGCGATTACGAGTCGGACGGCAACTTGTTGAAGTGGTCGTTTGTCGAGTATCCGTTACCGACTTCGGCTGATCTGCCTTCCTTCGAGTTGCATCGCACCGTCACTCCAACCGACATTAACCCGCTGGGTGTCAAGGGGATCGGCGAAGCCGGTACCATCGGCTCGGCGCAAACCGTGGTGAACGCCGTGGTTGACGCGTTGGCGCCCCTCGGGGTGACCCATGTTGATATGCCTCTGCGCCCCAAGAGGGTGTGGGAGGCCATTCAGGCGGCCCAGACGAACGGGAGTGTGAGCTGATGTATCCCAGGTCATTTGAGTATGTATCTCCGGGGTCGCTGGACGAGGCAACCTCGATCCTGGCTTCCACGGACGGCGCCAAAGTGCTGGCCGGAGGCATGAGCCTGCTGCCCATCATGAAGTTGCGCCTCTTTTCGCCCGACGTCTTGGTGGACATTGGACGGATCCCCGGTCTTTCTTCGATCCAGGATCAGGGAGATCACGTCGGTGTGGGGGCATTGGTTCGCCATGCCGACACCGCCTCCGATCCTCTGATTGCCGAGCACGCCGCGGCCCTTGCGACTGCGGCGTCCTGGACGGGAGACGTTCAGGTGCGCAACCAAGGCACCACCTGCGGTTCGATTGCCCATGCCGACATCGCCGCTGATCAACCGGCGGCTGCATTGGCGCTGGGCGCCACAATGGTGGCGGCCTCAGCCAACGGCACACGGGAGATCGCGGCTTCCGACTTCTTCGTGGACACCCTCACCACTGCCTTGGAACCAGGCGAGATCCTCACTGAGATCCGCCTGCCCAAGCAGGGTGGAGGCTCCGCTTACGAGAAGCTGGGTCGGCGCGGCGGTCACACCGACTACGCCGTGGCCGGCGCCTCGGCCTGGGTGGATCTCGCTGACGGCGCGGTCTGCTGTGGACGAGTGGCGCTCACCGGGGTGGGTCCCATGCCAACCCTGGCGGAAGGAGTCATGGAAAGCCTGATCGGGACCGATGGTTCTGACGCAGCGGTGGCGGCCGCATCCGACCGGGCCTTGGAAGGCGTGACGGTTCTTGAGGACCTGTTCGGGACTGTCGAGTACAAGTCCCATCTGGCCAAAGTCATGACCCGCAGGGCTCTGCAACAGGCTATCGCCGCAGCTATGTAAACAATTGAAGATCACTCTGCCGGAAGCGGGCGGAGAATTATGGAAAGGGTCGGGACCTTGCGGGTCCCGACCCTTTCCTTGTGCCTAGTCCGTAAGCGGCCCTCGAGCCTGGTTGGAGTTACGCCGGCGTCTTGTCACCGCTTTCTTTGAGCATTTCTCCGATGGCAGCCACGCTGCCGAGCACACCACTGGTGTCGAGGGGGAGGAACACTTTGGTGGCCTGGCCATCGGCGATTCCCTGCAAAGCCTCCAGATATCGTATGGCGATGAGGTCGGGAGTGGGGTCTCCCTCGTGGATCGCGGCAAACACCTTTGTGATCGCCTGTGCCTCACCCTCGGCGACGGTCAGCAGCTTGTAGCGGTCGGCTTCGGCCACCGTCTTGATCGCCCTGGCTTCGCCTTCGGCTTCCAGTATGGCGCTTTCCCTCACTCCTTCCGCCTTGAGGATTCGGGAGCGCTTGTCTCCCTCCGCCTCGGTCACCACCGCTCTTCTCTCTCGCTCAGCCTTCATCTGGCGGTGCATGGACTGGGTCACATCGGCGGGAGGCTCGATCCGTTGAATCTCGACACGCACCACCCGGGTTCCCCACTTGTCGGTGGCGTCATCAAGGATCTGGCGAAGCTTGGTGTTGATCACCTCGCGGGAGGTGAGAGCGGAGTCGAGGTCCAGGTCGCCGACCACGTTCCTCAGGTTGGTTTGGGCCAGTTTGGTTACCGCCACGATGAACCGGCCCACGTTGTACTTCAGCTTGACAGGATCGGTGGCCTCGTAGTAGATCACCGCGTCGACGGTCACCACCACGTTGTCCTTGGTGATCACCTCCTGCGGGGGGACATCCACCACCTGCTCGCGCATGTCCACTTTGATCATCCGCTTCACGAACGGCATAACCCACCGCAGTCCGGAGTCCACTGTCCTCTGATAGCGACCCAGCAATTCGATCAGTCCCTTTTCGTAGGGCCTGACCACTTTCAGTCCGGCGGCGGCGTACAAGATCAACGCCAAGGCGACCGCTCCGAATAGTCCTACAACAGCTAAATCCATGAATTCACTTCCTTCCTAGCTCCAACCGCGTTCCGGTTTATGGACCCGCGAACACGATCAGGTTGTCAAGGGCGGGGAACCACTATGAGTCTGGTTCCTTCCACCCTGATCACTTCTATTGTGTCTCCGCTGGGTATGTTTCCCTGACCGGGTTCGACGGTGGCTCGCCACTCTTCACCGAGGATTCGCACCAGTCCTTCTCCTTGGATCTGGTCGATCTCCTCCAGGACCAGCCCGGTGGCGCCCTGCCAGCGATTGGCGCCCACTTGCGGCTGACCGTCTGAATCTTGTCTCCTGATGTACCTGTGCAGAATGGCCCATGACAGGAGGGAAACACCGAAGAACACCAGCCATTGCGCTAGGACGGACAGGCCGATCCACGACATGATGGCGGCCGCCCCTGCGCCTATAACAAAGGGAAGCAGAAAGAACCCGGCCGTAAGAACTTCTCCGATACCCATCACGACGCCCAGTCCCAACCAGAGCCATCTCCACAGTTCGCTGTCCATGTTCTACTCCTTGGTTGGTTGCGGGCGGCGCATCTAAGTTAGATGAACGGCTTCAGGTTGCCGTGATGCCTGCCAGTTCTGAATTCTAGACCTCATCCGTTCTTATAGGATTCTTGAAAACACCGGCGAATAACAAGCCGCAATGCCCAAGTGCCCTCTAAGGTAAAACCAATCGCGATGAGCAAGAGATACGTTTTAGCTTTCGACGAGGCCGATCCTGCTGACAGCAGTCTCCTGGGAGGAAAGGGCGCCGGATTGGCTCGGATGATAGAGATGGGCCTGGCGGTGCCCCCTGGCTTTACGATCACTACCGCCGCTTGCCGCTACTTCTTGGAACACGGACGTGTCCCCCCGAAGCTATGGACCCAGGTGGAGGCCGCGCTGTCCCGGGTCGAAGAGCAGACCGGCCGCCAGTTGGGGGCGGAAGGCGGTCCCCCTCTCCTCTTATCGGCGCGCTCTGGGGCAAAGATCTCGATGCCGGGGATGATGGACACCGTGCTCAACCTGGGCGCCAACCATGCGGTGGTTTCCGAGTTGACCCGTTGGTCTGGTGACGCCCGTTTTGCCTGGGACGCCTTTCGGCGACTGTTTCAGACCTACGGGGGAGTGGTGTTGGGAGCGGGCAGGGACGATTTCGAGGAGGTGATGACCAGTCTCCGGCAACGCAGGAACGTCACCGAGGACTCCCGGCTGCCCACCTCCGATTTGGTGGAAGCGGTCCGACGGTTCCGGATGCTCCTCGCCGCCCAGGACAGTGAGGTGCCCGTGGATCCCATGGAACAGGTACGAAGCTCAATACGGGCGGTCTTCGAATCATGGAACTCCCCGAGAGCGCACAGCTATCGACGGCTCAACGGCATACCGCATGATCTGGGCACGGCCTGCAACATCCAGATGATGGTGTTCGGAAACCTGGGGGCCGATTCCGGCACGGGGGTGTTCTTCACCCGCGACCCTGCCACCGGGGAAAAGGAGATGTTCGGGGACTACCTGACCAACGCACAGGGAGAGGATGTGGTGGCGGGGATTCGCCAGACATCTCCCATTTCGCACTTGGCGGAGACTCATCCCGAAGCCCACGAAGAACTCCACGGGGTGGGCGAGTTGCTGGAGTCGACCTACTCGGACATGTGTGACATCGAGTTCACCATCGAGAGGAGCAAGCTGTGGATACTGCAGACGAGGGTCGGAAAACGGTCCGCGGCTGCCGCAGTGAGAGCTGCGGTGGAGATGGTTGAGGAGGGTTTGATCGACCGCGAAACCGCCCTGATGAGAGTGGAGCCCACTCAATTGGAGCAGTTGCTGGTGCCCGGGATCAACGAGGAGGCATCTCCTCCACCGGCCTTCTTCGGACTGGAGGCTTCTCCCGGCGCCGCGGTTGGCCGGGCGGTATTTGATGTTCCTCGGGCAGTTGAGATGGCTTCTCAAGGGATACCGGTCATCCTGGTGCGCTGGGAGACAACTCCTGACGACATAGACGGGATGTTTGCTTCAGAGGGAATCCTCACCAGCCACGGCGGGAAGACCAGTCATGCGGCGGTTGTGGCCCGCGCCATGGGCACACCCGCCGTCACCGGGGCTGCTGAGATCCTTATCAACTCCGAGAAGGGCTTCTTTACCACACCGGGCGGCTTGATGGTCCGGGAGGGGGACAACATTGCCATCGACGGCACCACCGGCCGGGTGTTCATCGGAGAGGTCGAGTTGGTGGCGCCCTCTCCTCCACCAGAGTTGACGACACTCTTGGAGTGGGCCGATCAGGTGCGGCGCCTGGGCATCTGGGCAAACGCCGACACCGGCAAGGACGCCGCCCGGGCCGCCGAGTTGGGTGCTGAAGGCATCGGCTTGGCTCGCACCGAGCACATGTTCATGGGCGATCGCCTGCCCGTGGTGCGCCGGATCATTATGGACGAGGGCCGCAGGAGAGCCTTGGCGCATTTGGAGCAACTGCAGGCCGATGACTTCACAGCCCTGCTGGAGGCTATGGATGGCAAACCGGTCGTAGTGCGACTGCTGGATCCTCCTCTTCATGAGTTCCTTCCCGACCGGTGGGACCTGCGGGATCAATACGATGAACTGAAAGAACAGGGGGAGCCTACGGCGGAGGTGGAGCGGATGATCGAGGTGGTCCGAAGTTGGGAGGAGACCAATCCCATGCTTGGACTTCGCGGAGTCCGTCTCGGCCTGATCCGCCCATCGCTCTACCGCGTGCAGATCAGGGCGGCCTTACAGGCCATCCGTCGTCGTCTGGAAGCGGGAGGAAGGCCGATGCTGGAGATAATGGTCCCGTTGGTGGTCGATCCTGCCGAGATGGAGCGGGTGGCGGTAATGCTTGCCGAGGAGCAAGCCGCCTTCGGCATGGATCAGAAGGTGAAGTTGGGCAACATGGTGGAGATTCCCCGCGCTGCCCTGCTGGCGGGGGAACTGGCCCGCATCTCCGAATTCTTCTCTTTCGGCACCAACGACCTCACTCAGACCACCTTCGGCCTCAGCCGCGACGACGCTGAGATCCGCTTTCTGAACACCTATCTGGCCGACGGCGTGCTGTCCCACAATCCCTTCCAGTCACTGGACGAGCGCGGCGTGGGATTGCTGGTGAAATGGGCTACCGAACAGGGCAAGGCGGCCCGCCCCGATCTATCGGTGGGCCTGTGCGGGGAGCACGGTGGCGATCCCGACAGCATAGATTTCTGCCATCGAGTTGGCCTGGATTATGTGTCGATGAGCCCACCCCGCATTCCTGGCGCTCGTCTCGCCGCCGCCCAGGCGGCCATCCGCAACGGCCACGGTTCCGCTTCAGGATCCTGAGCGATGGCGGAAGTCAGGCTCACTCCCGGAGGCGCGCCCCACACCGTCCTGCCCGATCCACCCTCGGAGGTGGTGGCTGCCCTCACCGCGGCAACCGACCGGGCAGCGCTGGTGGAGGTGGCGGCCGCTCATCCCGACCTCCCAGAGGTGTGGGCCGCATTGGGACACCTCTGTGAGTCAGAGGCTGGTGATCTGGCGGCTGTCGTGGAGGCCTACGCCTACTACCGGATCGGTTATCACCGGGGTCTGGACGCCTTGAGACACAACGGCTGGCGGGGTTCTGGATACGTGCGCTGGGCTCATCCCTCCAACAGGGGTTTTCTTGCCTGCTTGGACGGTTTGAGGAGGATGGCGCAAGCGATCGGCGAGGATGCCGAGTCTGATCGTTGCGCGGAGTTCCTGACGATGCTCGACCCCTCCTATCAGTCCTAGCCGAAAGGCTCTCGTTCAAGACAGGTCGCACCATCGGGGGGCGGCGATCCGGTCAAGATCGGAGAGGGCGATGGGAAAGACCGTGGTTGGCGTCCCGGCCGCCGCCCATACATGTCCGTGTCTCTTCAAGGCGGAGTCGGCAAACACCCGCAGCGGTTGGGAATGGCCGAAAGGCGGCGTTCCCCCCGCGGCGAAGCCGGTGGCCTCCCTCACCCGGTCGAGAGAAGCCCGGCGCGCCTTCAGCCCTCCGGCCGCTTGGGCCAGCCTTTGGACGTCGAGTCTCCGATCCCCAGGAACCAGGGCCAGCACCGCCTCACCGTCGACCTCGAACACCAGCGACTTGACTATCTGGCTTGTGTGGCATCCCACTGCCCGGGCAGCCTCGACAGCGGTCTTGGTCCCGCTGGGAAAGGTTCGGATTTCCCCTTCGATGTCCAATGCTTCGCATCTGTCCACGAAACGGCGGGTCGCAGCAGGCAGATTGGCTGGATCTGACACGCCCCTAAACCTTAACAAATGGGCCGGGGGTATTCTCGGAGACGTTCCAGACCGGGACCCGATTGAAGAGGAGCACCCATGAGGAGAACCATCGAACATGTCAGGGAATTCGCGGCTGCTGATAAGGGACTGGCATTTGTTTCTTTTGCCCGGGCGAATGGGACGGTGCACTCCACTCTGATCAACGCAGGGGTGATGGCCCATCCCGTCACCGATGAAGAGGTGGTGGCGTTCGTGGTACCCAGCAACACCGTCAAACTCCGTCACTGGCGACACACTCCCCAGGCCACCATCACCTTCCGGGCAGGATGGTCGTGGATCGGCGTGGAAGGCGCCGTCACCAAGGTCGGTCCCGATGATCCCATGGAGGGATTCGACGCCGCCGACCTGCCAATACTGCTCCGGGACATCTTTACGGCCGCGGGTGGAACCCATGAAGACTGGGACGAGTACAACCGGGTGATGGCCGCCGAGCGGAGGACGGGTGTGTTCATCCATCCCGCCAAGATAAGGGGAACGAACCTGGGGTTCTAGCGCACCGGCCGTCTACGACTCGGGGTTAGGTCAGGAGATGCTCCACGTGCCCTGGGGTCCGGTTACCGTCCAGCCGTCCGGGCCGTCGGTAACGCGGTAGGTAATCCATAGACCACAGATGCCACCGCACCACAGGTTGGCCCCGACCGTGGCTCCCTCACTGTCGAACTCGACTGGCGCCAGGGTAATGATGGCACTGTTCCGGATAACCGGCGCCAACTCGCCCTCCCGTATGTAATCCCATTGGCTGTCGATGAATCTGACCGGCGCCAAGTCTTCTATAGCGGTGTTGATCGCAGCCAACTGATCATCACTGAACAGACCGGTTGACCTGCCCCATGGCTCCAGGGGATCGCCGGCGTCGGGCTCAAGGTGGTTGACTACCAGGACTTCGGCGAACCGGTGATTGGGGCCGAAGGTGTTGTCGAATTCAACAAGATGGCGGGTCACCGCCGCATAGATCTCAGCCTCCGCGGAGGTGCGGTCCTCGCCCGTGGGCGGACCACATGCCCCCAGCAGGAGAAACCCGATCAAAGCGACGGCCACTACCGAGGACCCCCGAGCCCTGCCGCCGGGTCTTGTCACTGTAAACGCACCCATTGACCGCTCTCTGACGGGACCCGACATGATAGGCCAGTATGGCAGGGAGCGTTCCATTTGGCCCTGTAACTTCGCCGAACCTTTGGGTGCGCCTCGGTGTCACTGTCCGTCGGCACGGTATCGTGGCTCTTGATGGCTCTGTTCGCGTCCCGCCGGGAGCGCCGTCTGTGGCTTTGGACGGTGGCGGTGGTGGTGGCCATCTATTCGACTCTCGGGTTGGCGGGGACATTGGCCGAGAAGTTGCCCGACGCCGGCGTGCTGGACGCGGCGCTGTTCCTTCTTGGCATGTTGCTGGTTGGGGTGACAGTGGTGATTCACGGGGTGAGTTCCCGCCCCGCCGGTGCCCAGATCGGCATCGCGCTGGGCGTCGCAACCGTCTACTTTATGGTCTTCTTCCGGATGACCTTGGCGGAGCGCAGTCACCTCATCGAATTCGGTGTGGTAGCTGTGTTGATCTATGAGGCTTTTAGGGAGCGAATGGCTCAAGGCCGGCGAGTCCCTATGGCTCCGGTGCTCACCGTATTGCTCACGGGCTTGGTGGGGACCCTTGACGAATGCATCCAGTTGTTCCTGCCCAATCGAGTCTTCGACCCCGTGGACATAGTCTTCAACATCCTGGCGGCAGCCATGGCGGTCACCGCCAGCCTGGCGCTGGGATGGGCCAAACGCCGAGCATGGCAATCTCGGTCCAGGTCGGCAAGGACTCAGAGGGCGCGGGGTTCGGGCGATGCGTGAAGAAACAGTCTCCCCGTTTGCAAGAAAAGGACGGTAAAGGGTTGTCTTTGTCCCATGAATGTGGCATATTGGATACTGTCACGAAAAACACCTCCCGGCCCCGTCCTGACGTCAACCCGGGCCACGATCTCTGATCGGAGGTCATAGTTGAAGAGCACCTCCCCCTCTGGGATGGTCTGCCGAAGCGCGTCCTTCGACCCTTGGCGGCGGTGGCGGGGGTGGGGCCCAACGGGCGAGTAGGAACAGGTAAAATGTCGCGGGATAGCATTGAGTTTTCGCGATATTGCCGGATCCGGTGGTGTGACTGGTCCCGCCTCCCCGCGCATCCTCGATGTCACCCTCACGTCGGGAGGTGGGGGTGCCCTTGCGTTGGCTTATGTCCATGCCTTAACTGATTGATACTCTGGCGGCCTATGACTTCCGATTTGGATTCTCGAAGAGCGGTGGTCACCGGCGGGGCGGGGGGTCTGGGGTTGGTGATCGCCAGTTCCTTGGCAGAAGCCGGGGTTTCCACGTTTGTCGGTGACATCGACCCATCCGCAGTTGCGGCTCTACCTACCAATCTCACCGGATGTACGGTGGACGTCGCCGACGCTGACGCGGTAGCCGCCTGGCTCGATCCTATCGCAGCCGAAGGCATTGACATCTTGGTGAACAACGCTGGCTCGGCGGGGCCCACCGCCGCGGTGGAATACATTGATCCGGGGGAATGGCGAAGATGCCTAGAAGTCTGTCTGTCAGGTCACTTCTACTGCGCTCGCCGGGTGGTTCCCGCCATGAAGCAGCGCGGTGGAGGCGCCATAGTGAACATCACCTCCACCGCGGGGTTGATGGGCATGCCCAATCGCACCCCCTACGTGGCGGCCAAGTTCGGAGTGATCGGCTTGACCAAGACTCTGGCTATGGAACTGGGCCGTCATAACATCAGGGTGAACGCCATAGCCCCCGGTTCGATCACCGGCGACCGGATGGACCGGGTGATTTCCGCACACGCTGTCGCGGAAGGCATAACCGTCGAGGAGGCTCGCTCGGCGTACGTACAGGGAACCTCGATGGCCACCTTCGTGGCGCCCCAGGAAGTGGCGGACTTGGTGCTGTACCTGGTCGGCTCTTCTGGGCGTAGCATCAGCGGGCAGGTGATCTCTGTCGACGGCAACACCGAGACCCTTTACCCTCGTCTTTGAACTGGGGCGTGTTCACGCTCTTCCCGCTTGGACAACTCGACATTGTTTTTCAAAGCGTTCATGACTTTCGCCCTCACCCACGACACCCCACGAACCGGGATCACGCCCTGGGAAGGTCGATCATTTTCTTTGTTTGGTGGGGCGTTTGCGGGTGCGTCGGCGTCGCCGGTGGCGGGGGTGGTGGTTGGTTTGGCGGGTGGGTCGTCGCCAGTCGGTGATCGGCGGCCGGCGGAGCGTGTACTTCCCGGTTGGGGTTTGGTGCACGGTCCAGTCTTGGTCGTGGACCTTGTGGTGACATCGGGTGCACAGCAGGCACATGTTCTCCAGGCTGGTGGGGCCTCCGTCCTGCCAATGAACAATATGGTGGGCTTGACACCAGGACGCTTTGGCGCCGCAACCGATGCAGTGTTTGTCGCGGGCGACCAAAGCAGCGCGTTGGGAACCGCTGGCGGTACGCCGGGCCCGTCCCAGGTCCACGGGTATCGAACCACCCGAGAAGATGGCAGGCAGCACCTGAGCGTCGCACCCCAAACGGCGCAACGTTCCCGCCGGAACCGGGGTGCCGTTCTCCAAGCGGGGGTTGCCCAACCGTCCGCTGACCGCGTCGTAGTCGGCGATCAACAACAGTCGCACATCCTGAGAACGACCCTCCCCACCCTTCCCTTGACGAGTAAGAAGTTTTGCTAGGGCGTCGGCCATCCGCTGTGGAGCCGTGGCCCGGTCGGTGGGGTCCTCCTTGTGCCACAACTGGTTCATCATCGCCGAGACGGCCGTTTCGATCCGAGCGCCGGTAACAGGGTCGAACCGCCCGTACAGCACGGTCATTCCATCGTCGGCATCGGTGGTGATCTTCGCGAAGCGGCGGGAACGCTGATGCTCCAACCTGGTGACACCATCATCACGGGACTGTCGTTGTTCGTGCTTGCGGACTGACCGGGCGAACTTGTCAGGAGACTGGGAACGGGCATCATCCAACAACTCGTCCTCTTTGATGGTTCCCCGCTGGTTAGCACTGGCCAGGATGCGGGCATTGTCCGCAGAGATCTCCCCCTTCCAGAAACCCTCCCGCGTCTTGGGCAACTCCTCCAACTCCTTGGCGGTTTCCACCTCCGAACGGGCCCGCCGTCTGCCCAACAAACCATCCTCCCGCAAAACCGATTCCACCAGTTCGGCTCCCTCGCGTCGTTCCAGTTCCGCCACCGCCTCGGCACGGTCCGCAGCAGCCTGGTTCTGACAGCGGATCGTAGACCTAATCCGCTGTCTCAACTGTTCCACCGACGCCTCCGCCACCGGCAGGGTGGGCCTCACCAGACGCGCCCTGTTCACCACCGCGGGGTTCGCAGACTCTGTATTCATATCCACCAGTATGCACAGACCCTGTGACAAAACACCCCCACACAACACTACAGTGTGACAACAAACACTAAAACTTCAGTGGAACCCCACAACGAACATGCCTACTGGTCCTGATGACTCCGTTTACGTTCCCCTCTCGTCAACTTCGCTGTCATCCGCGATACCCCCCGAAACGTAAACACGCCTAGAGGGGTGACCCTGAGAGACACCGCCCGAAAGGCCCACGTTTCGAATCAGATGCTGCCCTCGACCTGGACCCTGATGATGTCCACGCCGTGAAACTTCTGGTGTCGTACGCCTGAGGCGTGGTATCGCAGCAGCCGGAGCGAGAGATCATCGGCGGTCGGCACGGCGACTTCGTCAGTCAGGAACGCCAGTTGATCCTCGATGTTCTCCTGGCGCGTTGTTGCTACGAACTCCAGTTCCACCATGACGCCCTGCGGCCGCGCCACGATGACGAGGCGAGGGGTCTCCGAGTCCCGGGTATCGTCCTCTAGCCACAGCAGGCTGGCGAGGGTCTCCTCTCCCGCCGATCGCAGCCGGAGCGCGGAGGCTTCGTTCCAGTTGAGCCTGGATGCCAGACCGGCGAGGAATCCATCGATCTCCGCTAGCGAGGACATGTCCAGGGTGACCTCGAGGCGGGAACGCCGCGTGCTCATAGCTTCCAGCAGGAGCGTCATCCCGATCGCCGCCACCGCGCCGATGGTGACGCCGTTACCGAGCAGGGCGCCCAGATCATCGCCCAACAGGTCCCCTATCAAAGGGTGGCCGTGGAGACCCAGGCCCAGTGCGGTGGCCACCGCCACCACCAGCACCCGCTGGGGGTCGATGCCGTCGCGCAGGATCGTCTGGCAGCCACTGACGAAGAGGATGCCCATGGCGAGCATCAGGTAACCGCCCAACACCGGTCCGGGGATGGTCAGCAAAAGAGCCGTGAACTTGGAAAAGAAGGCCAGCGTTACGGAGACGATCCCCACAGCGATGCCTACTCGGCGTGCGGCGACACCGGTGAGATTGATCAACGAGAGGCTGTACGAGGAAATGGTCATCGGTGGCAGGGTGCCGCCAAGGCCGGCCAGCAACATCCCTATTCCGTTGACGCTGACCATTCCCTGGATCTTCCGGAAGTCGATGGCCCGCGGCCGGCGGCGGGAGTCCTGCTGAATCGCCACGCTGTCGCTGATCGTCTTGAGTCCGATCACCAGGGTGAGAATCGCGAATGATGGCAGAAGCGACCAGAACTGCTTGCTCAGTGTGAGATCGAAACTCAAGTCCGGCATCTGGGGAATCCCGAACCAACCGGCGTTGGCGATCCGGTCCGCATCGAGCACACCGAATCCGGCGGCGACGGCGCATCCGGCCAGGATGCTGATGAACGGCGCCACGAGGCGCCAGCGTCCGCTGGCGCGCAGCGTGACGATCACCGAAACCAGCAACGTCGCCGCGGCGATCGCCGGGCCGGCGACGGCTGGGGTGCCGGTTGGCAGGTCGCGGACGCTGCCGAACGCAATGGGCAGCAGAGTGATGGCGATCAGGATCGTCACCGTGCCGGAGACCGCCGGTGTGATGATCCGCCGCAGCGTCGGCAGCCACCAGGCGAGTGCGACCTGGATGAAGCTGCAGACCATCAGGAGGCTGGCGAAGGTCGCCGGTCCGGCTATAGAGACCGTTGTCACCATGATGGCGATGAACAGCGCCGCGGGGATGGTGAGCACCGCATGGCCGGCGCCGAATCGCCTCAGTTGGGAGGCTTGAAACGCCGTGGTGGCCGCGCAGACCAGCATCGCGGCGAAGACGCCCCAGGTGAGGTAGGTGTCATCTAGTCCCGAAGAGCGAATCGCAATAGCCACGTTCAGCACGGTCGGCGCCAGCACGAGTGCGGCGCCCTGGAATCCGACCAGCAATGCGATGGACGGAGGACAGGCCTCCTCGGGCTCGAATCGAATGGGCTGTTCGGCGCTTTCGGCAGTCAACGGTCAACCAATTGCTGTGTCGTTATCCAGCACGGACATCTTGAGAATGGTAAATGGTCATCCGACTGGCTGGCGAAGCCTGACGCTGCCAGGTATGACCGGCTCCAGGACATCCTCTCGTACGAATTGGCTCCAGTTACTGATGAACTCGATCGGCCCAAGATGGTCGATGGCCGGGATGATTGTTTGTCGTTGCTCCTCGGTGAGCGACCGGCCCGACCGGCCCTGGTTCATCGGATCCCCAGCGTGCGGGTCAAGGCGGTCCAGTATCAGGATGCGGCTGAATCGATGATGAGGACCGAACGTATTGTTGATCTCTACCAACTGGCGCGTTACCGCAGCGTAAATCTGGACTTCCGCGGCGGCACGCTGCTCTTCTGTCAGTGCGCCGCTCCCACAAGCCGGTAGAAGAAGGAAGCCAACCAGGACGATGACCGGTGCCAACACGAGGGACTTCGACAGGCTCCGTCCATTCGCCGATTCTTGAGTTGCATGCGGAAAAGGCATCTCGCACGGGTGGGACTCTAACCATATCCCGACAGTATGGCGGCAGAGGAGGAAGCGGGACTATGATGTCTTGTGTCCGCACCACGCTGACTCTGGACGACGACGAGGCGGCGTGCCGCCTTCGGACAGAAATCGACTCCATTCCCGAGGACATGTGGCCGTACCCTCAAGGAACCCGCCCGGCGAGCGCGCCTGTCATCCAAGCGGATCGTCAACAACACCCCGCGTGGTGCCTGTGACGGACTCTTATCGAGGCAGAGTCCCGATGTGACGTCACTCCCCACCACCGCGGATGCCGGCCCGGCTTGGACCCGAGGCGGCTCAACCAGTTCAACGGGGCGCTCGAGGCCGCCGGCATCGGCAGTTGGCCGTCCGAGTGATCGTCCCCGAACTGTACCTGGTTCTTCACGCGCCCACCGCGGGCGCGCCGCAGCGACGAGCAGGAACGCCGGTGGTGGGAGGAAATGGCGTGTGGCTGCGGCGATTTGGGCGATCGCGATCATTACCGCTAGCTGTGGGGGCGACGCCGACATCGCCGAGCCTCCCCCAGAGACGACATCCGCCATCGCCACGACTCCAGAAGAACCGCGGCCTGAGCCGACGGATACTTCCGACCCGGCGCGGCAAGACGACGCCGAAGCCGCCGATCCCAGCGACTCCTTCTTCGCCCTCGATCGGGTCTTGGAGATCGGCATCGAGATCGCAGCCGACGATTGGGATACGCTGCGCCACCAGACCCGGACTTTCGAAGACCTGATGGCGGAGATCGAGGAGTACGAACTTTCCCGGCCCTTTGCCAACATCTACACTTGGTTCAGCGCCACGGTGACGGTGGACGGAGAGATCCACACCGGCGTCGCGGTGCGCAAGAAGGGTTTCCTGGGCTCCCAGAGCGACACCAAGCCGTCCCTGAAGCTCCGCTTCGACAAGTATGTCGACGACCAGTCGCTCGGCGGGGTCATGGAGCGGATGACCCTCAACAACAGCGTGCAGGACCCATCGATGGTCAACACCTGCCTGTCGTATCGGGTATTCGCCGCGGCCGGCGTTCCCGCGCCGCGTTGCAACTTCGCCACCGTGTCCGTGAACGGGAGAGAATTGGGGCTGTACGTCCATGTGGAGGAGATCAAGGCCCCGTTCCTGGCCCGTCATTTCGACAGCGCCGGGGGCGCCCTGTACGAGGGTACGGTCAGCGACTTCACGCCCGAATACCGCGGCACCATAGAGAAGAAAACCAACGAGGACGCCGCCGACTGGTCCGACATCGACGCCGTGGTGGCCGCTTTGGAGGACCGGTCCGACGCCGGCCTGAAGGCGCTGGGGGAGACTGTGGACCTGGAGCGGTTCTTGACGTTCTGGGCGACCGAGGTCCTGATCGGGCACTGGGACGGGTACGCCGGCGACCGCAACAACTACTGGTTCTACCGCGAACCCGACGGCCGCTTCGTGTTCCTTCCGTGGGGCGTCGACGACACCTTCCACCTTAAGGACGACCCCAATCCCTTCGACAACATCTCCGACCCGCCCCCGTCGGTGCTGGCCCTCACGTCCATTCCGAACCGCCTGTACAACCACCCCGACTGGCGGGCCAGGTACGTCGAGCGACTCGAGGAGATACTGGAAACCGTCTGGGACGAGGACGAGTTGCTGGCCGCGGTGGACGAAATGGCCGCTGTCGTGCAGCGGCACGCTCTCCCCGCGGCCCGCCACTCCGCCGCTGACGACACCGAACGGGTGCGCAAGTTCATTCTGAAGCGGAAGGGCGAGATCCTGGCCGATCTCACCCCCGAGCCGCCCGAATGGCCGGAGCCGGAGGCCTACGTGCCGCCCGCCGTCGGGTCGGGAACCCTGGAGATCACCTTTGAGGCGACCTGGGACAGCAACCGCAGTTCCAACCCCCTGGGTGAGGGTGAGGTCACTCGCCTGGTGCTGGACGGGTCCCCCGAGACGGCCGAGAACACCGCGGTCCTCGCCGGCCACTCGGGTCCGGATGAGATCGGCCTGCTTCCGGGCGCTGACGAGCCCGCTTCCATCGTGGTCTTGAGCTTCGAAGACGATGGTTCCCTGTCGGGGATGACACTGGTGGTGGAACGGGACAGCCTGGCGCCGGGAGCCACGCTGGTGATCGGCGCCGACGCCATCGCCGGCGGGGTGTGGTCCCTCCCGGCGGGAGCGACGGCACCGGACATGTTCACGCCTTTCGCCGAGGGCGTGCTGAGACTCACGGCAGCCGGAACGTCTCGCGGCGACACTATCACCGGCGCCTTCTCAGGCCGGTTCGGATGGGAACCCGCCCCCACTGCCGGCGCCGGCGCCGGCGCCGGCGCCGGCAGTGCTCCCGCCAACGTCGGTCTGGTCATCAACGAGGTGGCCGCCAAGGGGGACCCGCTGGATTGGTTCGAACTGCACAACACCTCGCACGAGGAGATATCGCTTGACGGCTTCGTGGTGGCGGACAGCCTCACCGACGCCGGTAAGCGGGTGGTCTTCCCGCCGGGCACGACCATGGCCCCCGGCGCCTACGTGCAGTTCGCCACCGACAAGGAGGGCTGGCCCGGATTCGCTCTGGGCGGAGACGAGGAGTTGGGGCTCTGGCTGAGCGACGGCGCTGCGGTCGACCAGGTCGACTGGAACGAGGGCGACTCCGGCGAGGGCCAGAGCTATGCCCGTGTGCCCGACGCCACCGGCGACTTCCAGACCGTCGACAACCCCACCCCGGGATCCGCCAACCAACCGTGACGCTCGATTTCCGCCTGTGGAACAGCCGCACCGGCTCGGCGTCGCGCCAGTCGTGGTGGATGCCGTGTTGGATACTGAACAACCAATCCATATAGATCGGGCGGGTTCTTGCTTTTGGATCATCTGCCTGAAGGAGCGATCTGCCTTAGAAGCAGACAGACCTCAAAGCAGTACTCGGCAAAGTTCTCTTGCTGGTGATGACGCCGGTTCTCCCGCCCGTTATCTTCACTGTTGATGGCTCTGTTCGTGTCGCACCGGGAGCGTCGCCTGTGGTTCTGGACGCTCACCATAGTGGTGGCCATCTTCTCAACCCTGGGGCTGGCAGGAGCACTCGCCGAACAGCTTTCTGAATCGGGCCTGACCACGGTGGGCTTTGCCGCCGCGATGCTCCTGGTCGGGGTCACCGTGGTTATCCAAGGGTTGAGAACCAAGCCGACTGGCGCCGAGATCGGCGTGGCTCTTGGGGGTGGCAGTGGCCTATCTGATGGTTCTGATCCGGATGGCGCTCGCGGAACGTAGCTACCTCATTGAGTACGGAGTCGTGGCCTCATTCATCTACGAGGCACTCAAGGAGCGAGCCGCCCGCGGTGGCCGGGTTCCCGTTCCCGCCGTGCTGACCGTCTTGGCCACCGGGGTGGTGGGAGTGTTGGATGAGGGCATTCAACTCTTGTTGCCCAGTTGCCACTTCGACCCGGGTCGACATGCTGTTCAATGCGCTGGCCGCCGTCATGGCAGTCGTGGCGCGGGTGGCGCTGGCCTAGGCGAGACGTGGGAAAGCCGCCACACGGATCTGGAGACGGACAGCACCCTGGGTGATACGCTGCCGGCATGGGTATCCGTTTGGATTCGTTACGGTCGGTGGTGACAGGGGGTGCAGGTGGCCTTGGGCTGGTGGTGGCCGAGGCATTGGCCGGAGCGGGCGCCACCACCTTCGTATGTGATGTCGACTCTGTGGCGGTGGAGTCGCTTCCTTCTCATCTCCATGGGGCGACTGTTGATGTGGCCGATGCCGATGCAATGGCTGCCTGGCTGGATCCGATCGCGGCGGAGGGGATCGACGTGCTGGTGAATAACGCTGGGGCGGCGGGGCCGACCGCGGCCGTGGAAGAGATCAATCCCGCGGAGTGGCGAAGGTGTGTAGAGGTGTCCCTGTCGGGGCAGTTTTACTGCGCCCGCCGGGTGATTCCCGCCATGAAGGAGCGAGGGAGGGGAGCGATCATCAACATATCCTCCACGGCCGGGTTTATGGGGATGCCGAATCGCTCTCCCTATGTGGCGGCCAAGTTCGGGGTGGTCGGGCTGACCAAGACCTGGCGATGGAACTGGGCCGAAGACCGAACCGCGATCGCCACATGCATCACCGTCGGCGCCAAGACAAGCGCGGCGCCCTGAAACCCGACCAGCAGCGCAATCGACGGAGGACAGGCATCCTCGGGATCGAGTCGGATGGGTTGTTCGTGGTTACCGGCCGTCAATGGTCAACCAATCGCCCCACCGTTCCCAGGCAGCGACAGTTTCTGGAGATGTTTGCTAAAGAAGTCAACTTGGATAGCCATGCATATGACATGCATGCGTCAACGGCAGTGCACGCATCCTCTCCGAATCAGCACATTTACCATGAAGAATCTGGGAATAGTGGAGGCTCTTGGGGGAATGGTTGCAAGGTGGCTCTTCACTTTTGCCAGGCAAAGGACGGGGAAGACTCAAACGATGGGCTTCTCCGCTCGGGCCGATCGGGAGGCCGGACCCCACCAAATCAAATGCAGCGGCAAACCTGGCTCTAACGTACTGTTAAAAGTTAACAGTAGAATCTCTCAGCTTTGCTTATAATCTCGACTAGGAGAGGTTGAGGATATCGTATGACCACTACCGCGGTCGAGAGGGCGCTGGGCGCCGACCCGTCCAGTTGCGGTGCGCTGCTTTGTCAGGTTCCCGAGAGCCAGTGGTTCGACCGCAAGAGCCCACGGGTGACCGCTAGGGATCTGGCCATTGTCTTGGTGGGATTCGCTAACGCAGACGGGGGAGTGGTCGTGGTGGGTTTGCATGGGGGGCACGTTGAGGGAATTGACCGCTCCGGTCCTCGATGTCTGGCCGAGTGGCAGCAGGCCGCAATCGACTTTACTGTCCCGGTGGTACCGGTGGCCATGCAAGTGCTGACTTGTCGCAATGATCGGGGTGATGAGGATCATCTGCTGGCGATCCGGGTCAAGAAGTCGAATGTGGTACATGCCACAGTCGCCGACCAGGTCTATCTTCGCGTAGGCGACGAGACGAGGAAACTCCGGTTCGATCAACGGCGGGAGTTGTTGCACGACAAGGGACAGACCATCTATGAGGCGACTTCGGTCCCAGATGCTTCCGGTTCGGATCTGGATGCAGACTTGATCGAATCCTGGGTGTCTGCGGTGGGAGGGGAAGACGGCCACAGGCTCTTGGCCGCACGGGGATTGGTGAACCGTGATCGGCATTTCACGATTGCCGGGGTACTGCTGTTCGGGATGACTCCCCAGGCATGGCTACCCCAGGCTCGAGTGCGCGTCTTACGGTATCGAGGAAGAGCGAGAGGTGCCGGTCGTGACCAGCAGTTAGAGATAGATGTGCAGGTAGATGGGCCTCTGCCGCATCAAATCGAGGAAGGAGGTCGCGTGCTGGTGGAACTGGTACCCACCCGCCGAGCATTAGGTCGTGACGGGAAGTTCCAGTCCGTGCCGATCATCCCCAGCGATGTGTGGCGTGAGGGATTGGTGAATGCGGTGGTGCATCGCTCCTACAGCCTGGCTGGAGACCACATTCGGATCGAGGTGTTTGAGGACCGCATCGAAGTCCATAGCCCGGGCCGGTTTCCCGGTCTCGCCAACGGTGTCGACCCCCGTGAAGTGATGCGTTACGCTCGAAATCCCAATATCGCTCGGGTGTGTGCCGACTTGCGCTTCGGGCAGGAGTTGGGAGAGGGGATCCGTCGCATGTTCGAGCGGATGCGACAGGAGAGATTGGCTGATCCGGTATACGAGCAGGGACCGTCATCCGTTCGGCTGACCCTGTTCGCCCATACGGTGGATCCGAATCTGGAAGACGGGTTGCCGAAGATGGCCCAGCAGATTCTCCAACTGCTTCGCGCCGAGGCGAGCCTGTCAACCGGCGATCTGGTGGCCGCCACCCGGCGTTCTCGACCTGCTGTCCTGCACAACCTCAGAACTCTGCAATCCGCGGGGATCATCAAATGGGTAGGCAGGTCACCCAGAGACCCCCACGCATACTGGACGCTGCACACCCGTTCATGAACTCTCTCCCGAGTCTTGCTCTAACTTACTGTTAACTTATTAGAGATAGGGGTGTGGGCCAACCACGGAAGCTGGAGCGCCTCATTCCGACGACTGAGTCGACTTGATCCGGTCGATGATGAATGGTCACCACCCGAACTCGGGTTGCGCAGTACATCTTCGGGCTCGAGTCGGATGGTTGTTCGTGGTTACTGGCCGTCAATGGTCAACCAATCGCCCCACCGTTTCCCGGCAGCGACAGTTTCTGGAGGCTCTATCCGAACAGCATCCCATTAAGCCTCTCCTGCCACTCGTCCTCATCCACAACCTCGAAGCGCATCACCTTGCTTCGCATCGCAGGCACCAACTTGGCCCAGTCGGTCTGGTGGGCGTGCTCACTGCAAATGTCAAAGACGGACCGCTTGTACTCGGTGTCCTCGGATGCCTTCAGGTGAACGCCCTTGGTTTCGACCACGAACACTTGGTGGAAGCTGTCGTCCGTCCCGGGCTCGTCATCCTGTAGCGTCACGATGAAATCGGCGTAGATCCGGCGCGGTTTCCATCCCTGCAGGTAATAGTCTTTGCGGGCGCGGTTGCGGTACCAGAAGAAGAGCCGTGCCTGTTGGTCTAGGTAGGTAGCGACTCTGTTTTCGAACTGATTGAGATCGTCCTCCGTGGTGATGTCGAAGAGATTGCGCTGATAGGGGGTGCCGTCCTCCCGGTTCGCCTTCTTCGCTTTCGGAACGTCAATCTTCGCGGGAAGCCGGTTGAAGTTGAGATCCTCCGCCACGACCAAGAAACGCATCGTCCCCGACTCCAGAAGAGCATGGAATTACCTCTCGCGACAGGCGTTCGCGTTCCTTCTCGATCTGCTGGCGTAGCTTTTCGAGGACAAAGACATGATTGGCTGCCACGCTCTCGGTGGGATAGCGATCAAGCAGAGCCTCGAAGGTAGACCGGGCCAGATCGCGTCCCCGCCACGGGTTGGGAACCAGGTCCAAGAGGTGGCTGGCCGCGAAAAAGAAATCCACCGGATCGCCGCCGTTGTCCGGGCCGGCATCGCCAGGGGCTTTGGCGTTTTCGAGTTGGCCACCTCCATCCGGCTCTGGGACAAGCGTCTCCTCGGTCAGGTTCGTCCGCAGCAGGACATCTCCCCCTTTCCCTTCGCCCAGCGTCAAATCCCGAAGTGGCGACAGATCGATGGCGTCCCAGGGCAACCGCGAAAGAATGTCCGCCTCGTAATGGACCAGACGCCAGCCGTCCACATCCCGAATCATGAAGGCGGGTAGGACAAGATCGCGCGTAGCGACTCAATACCGCGCCCGTTGCCGGGTTGCCAGTTTGTCCGCTGGGCGGGTTGGGTCGCTATCGGACACAACCCTCCCCTCCAGATCCTGCAGACCTTCCAGCCCGAATCCCTTCCTGACCTCTTGCAACAGGTCGCGGCCCCGGCGGCTGAAGCAGAAGACGTAACTCTCGTCAAGCCAGGTGACTCCCGTCTTTCGAGCGTAGGGCTGCCGCAGGATCCGTCCCACAAGCTGGGTAATCCCTGTCTTTGACACCGGGTTGGCGAGGATGGTGAGAACGTAGGCGAACGGGCAGTCCCAACCCTCCTGGAGGGCCTGCTTGGTGATAATGAACCGAATTGGGCAGTCGCGGGACATCAGGCCGCCAACGTCGTCAACCTCCTTGAGTTCATCCTTCGTGCTGGTCTTGACCGCAATGTACTCCTGGTTGATTCCCGGGTGCTGGAGCAGGTAATCGCGCACATTGTCGGTGTGCACAAACCCAGGTCTCCTCTGCTGCCGGCCGGTTCTCTCAACCTGGATAACGCAGATGGGCCGGATGTATGTCCCGGACTCGGCTTCGTGATGCCGCGCCTCGACCTCAAGACGTTCGCGGTGTTCTATAGATGCCAGCAGCGCGTCGCGCCAGTCGCCGCTGGCTTTGTTGAGGATGTGCAGGTCGAGCTTGATCATCTCTTCGGCGTTCAACTCCCGGCCCAGGATATTGACAAGGACGTTGGCCCCTTTGGCGGGAGTGGCCGACAGTTCGACAAATCATGCAGGGGTTGAATCCTTCAAGCGTCGCCTTCGCGTTGACACTGTACGCCTTGTGTCCCTCGTCCAAAATGATGAGCGGCCGGAGAAGCCGCACAGTGTTGCCCAGTGAGGCTTTTACATATCGGCCCCAGAAACCGGTGGTCTGCTCGAAGGTGTCCAGATTGGGGTTGTCCGCGAGCAATTCTGCATGCGCGGCAGGATCGTCGTCCAGAGGGAAGCACCGGTCGAAGCCCCCACTGTCGCGGAATATCCGAAGTGTGTCCCTAGTCCGCCGGTTGGCGGACGGCAGCATGAGCAGAAGAATGCAGAGGTTTTCGGCTATGTCGCGCGGTCCGAATGCCGCGGTCTTCTCAAAGATGAGGGTGCGCTGTCCAGATGCCAGATCAAGTTGCTGCCGGTACGGGTGGTCGCGGTCCTTGAGGGCCTTTAGCGTCTGGTTGTATATCTGCGTCGTAGGCACGATCCACAGCACCAGCCCGCGCCGACTCTGCCGGAAGTTTCTGTTGACGAGGTCGATCACCCGGGTGGCGAGCAGCGTCTTGCCGCCTCCGGTCGGGATCTTCAAGCAGAAGGCCGGCAGATGCTGGCCGAGTCCGTTGCGGCGTGGGTAATACGGGCGTCCGTCCACGGTCTTCTTCCACGCCCGCTGAACCCAGTCGAAACCCCAGTCGGGATCCTGGCTACGCGCCGCCCTGTCCTTTTCCCGCCACTCGGCTAGTTCTTGGAGGAAACCATGGACCGCTCCAACCGTCCGCTTCTGGTAATCCTTCAGGATCATTGTTCCAACTTGTCGATCGCTTCGTAGATCTGGAAAGGCAACTGCTGGAAGTCGATCTTGTATCTGTGAAGGAACTCACGATCCAGAAACTTGGTGGGCGCGAAGACGAGCTTCCTTTTGGATCCGGCGGGCAGCGCGCGGGCCAGAGGGAGGGTGAGCGCAAGGTTCTTGAGCTTTTCGACATCCGGTTCGTAGAAGAGGAAGACGTCATGGGATGGGGTCCGCCCAATGAACCCGGTTTCCCGATCGGTCTCGGTCGGATCGAACTCCTGGCCCGTTGCGGTGAAAAAGATGTAGCTGGCGAGCTTTTCCCAAAGCGGCAGGTGGGAGCCGTCGAGGAGGGACTCCTGGCGCAGGGGGCGCCCCAGCTCAAAGTAGCTGAAGGCGCCGCCGAGTCCAGCTTTAAGTGCGTCGTCCTTGGCGCTGGGTACCCCCTTGATGACACGCCGGACACGCTCGGCCGTAACGGTGTCCGCGTAGTCTTCGCACTCGACGAGAATGAAGCGCCGGTTGCCGCCATCTTCCTGATTCTGCGCGAGAACGGCATGGGCGGTGGTGCCAGAACCCGCGAAGGAGTCGAGGACGATGGAGTCGGGATCGGTGGACAATAGGATGATCCGTTGGATTAGCTCAAAGGGCTTCGAAGTGAAGCTGGGAGTCTCTTCTGGGAATAGTTGAAGCAGGGTCTTTCTTGCGCCTTGTGTGTGATTCACTTCCTTATACGTCCAGATCGTTTCCGGGACCAAACCTTGCTTTACTTCGGAAAGAAAGCGTTTTTAAGGCAGAGGTACGGCTGGCCAGAGAGAGTCTCCAGAGGCGTGACGGTGCGTCCTCAGGACGTCGCGTCAGCGGCCAGGTGTTCACCGTCGACACCCACGCCGAGAGCCTCTATTCCAGCACTCTCGATTGGCCGCCCGCCCCTCGGGCCAGACTTGAGTCCCTCCGAATTCTCCCAGGTCCTGATGAGTGCGGCGAGCGGTCCGTCGCTGCCCGCCAGGTCCTCGTAGCTGCCGTCTTCCACTACTTGGCCATCTTGCATCACCAGCACCCGGTCGGCGCGCCGGGCGGTCTGGAGGCGGTGAGCCACCACGATGGAGGTGCGGTCGGCCAGAAGGGTTTCCAGAGCCGTCTCGACTTGACTCTCCGTTTCCGGATCAAGGTTGGAAGTGGCCTCGTCCAAGATGACTATCGGTGGATCCACCACCAATGCCCTGGTCAATGCCACCAATTGCCGCTCTCCCGAAGACAACCGGTTCCCCCGTTCCCGCATGGGTGTGTCGAGTCCCTCGGGGAGACTCTCCACCCACTCGGCGATCCCTGCCGCCCGGCAAGCTTCCCATAACTTGTCGTCACTGATCTCCTCCCCTCCGAAGGCAAGGTTGAAACGCAGTGAATCCTCGAACAAGAAGCCTTCCTGTGGAACCATGGCCACCGAACGGCGGAGGTTGTCGAAGCTCAGATCCCGCAGGTCGACTTCATCGATAGTGATGAAGCCGGTCTGTGGATCGTAGAAGCGGGCCAATAGCTTCACCAGGGTGCTCTTCCCCGATCCGGTGGAGCCCACCACCGCCACCCGTTGCCCGGCCCGCAGGCTCAGGTTCATGTCGGTGATCACCTGCTCCTCAGCGTCATATCCGAATGTGAGTCCCCGTACTTCGATGTTCCCGGCGACATGGGAAGGGAGTTGCCGGGGTTCCGCCGCTTCCTCTATGGCTGGCTGCTCATCGACCAGTCCGTACAGCTTGTAAAGGGCTGCCAGGGCGCCTTGCAGCAGGTTGTAAACGTTCGCCAGTTGCACGATGGGCTCGAAGAACCAGTTGAGGTAGAGCAGAAAGGCGATCAGCGATCCCAGGGTCAATTCCCCATCCAGGACCCGGTTTCCACCTATGAAGAGGACCATCGCCAGCCCTACGGCGCGCAGCGCGTCCATTCTGGGGAAGTAGTCGACCACTGTTTTGGCGGCGTTCATGGCCTTTTGGTAGTAGGCCTTCTCGATCTCGGAGAAACGCTCTTCCTGGCGATGTTCCTGGGCGTTGGCCTGGACCTCCCGGACGCCCGAGATGTTCTCCGAGAGGGCAGCAAGCACCTTGGCAATCTCGCCCCGCCACTCCCGGTAGGCCTTGGCCGAGTTGCGCCCGAAGCGGTAGGAAGCGAACAGAAGGAGCGGCATCAGCAGCATTACCAGACCGGCCAGCAGGGGGTCGACCACGAAAAGAGCCACCGACACTGTAACCACCATCAGCGTGCTCCCCACCACCGCCAAGGCCCCTTCCGAGGCGAACACCTGCAGAGACTCGATATCGGAGGTGAGCCGGGAGACCAGTACTCCCGTCTTCGTCCTTCCAAAGAAAGCCATGTCCAGCCTGAGCACATGGGCATAGATCCGGGTTCGAAGATCCATCATGAATCTCTCGCCCATCCAGGCCACCGTGTAGAGGGTGATCCTGGTGGATACATATTGAGCCACCACGATCCCGGCGAACACCAGCGCCGCCATGGTGATCACGGAAGTGTCCTGGGGGATGATCCCACCGTCCACTCCTTCCCGGATGACCAATGGCCCTGCCACCCGCGACAAGGTGGCAACCACCGCGGCCACCGCCGCTCCCAGGGCAGGCAGGGCCATGTATCGAGCCGATCCCGCAGCCCGGCGAATCAGGTTCAGCCGCTCGGGGATGGGATCGTCGGTTCCGTAGCGAGCGTACATTAACGGTGAACCGGACTCGCCTCGGCCAGTAATTGGCGGTAGCGAGGCACGTTGTCCCACAGGTCTTGGTGCTCGCCGAACGCCAGGACCTTGCCGTCTTCCAGGACTATGATGCGGTCCGCCAACAGCAGAGTCGACGTGCGGTGTGCGATCACGATGGTGGTTCTCTCCTGCGTGGCTTCGATCAATTCGGCGTGGATATGAGCCTCGGTGATGGCGTCCACCGCCGAGGTGGCGTCATCCAGGATGAGGATGCGTGGGTTGCTCACTATGGCCCTGGCCAAAGCCACCCGCTGGCGCTGGCCTCCCGACAGGCTCAACCCCCTCTCTCCAACAACCGTGTCATACCCCTCGGGAAGGCTTTGGACGAAGTCATGGGCATCGGCGATCCGGGCTGCGGCCACTATCTGGGAAAGTTCGGCGTCGGGGGCGCCGAAAGCGATGTTCTCGGCGACCGTGGCCGAGAAGAGGAACGGTTCTTCGAAGGCGACCGCCACCTCGCGGCGCAATTGCATGGTGTCGAGTTGCCGGACATCGGTTCCATCGATTGATACCGTGCCCGCCGTGGGGTCGTAGAAGCGGGGAATCAGATGGGCCAGAGTGGTCTTCCCGCAACCGGTGGCGCCGAACAGAGCCACGTTGCTGCCGGCCGGTATCAGCAAATCAAGATCCCGTAGAACCTCCTGGCCGTTGTAGCCGAAGGTGACCCCGTCGAATCGGATCTCACCGCCTCGCGGCGCCAGGGGGGCAGGGCTGGCGGGCGCCCTGATGGATGGGGTGGTCTCCAGCAGTTCCACTATGCGGGCGCCGGCAGCCGAGCACCGGGGGAGTTCGGCAAAGAACCAACCGGTCATGCGGATGGGGAAGTAGAGGACCACAAGGTACTGGGTGAATGCCACCAGGTCACCGATGGTCATGTCACCGCCGGCCACCCTCAACCCACCCAGCCACAGAGCCCCCAGAGTCACCAGGGTTGGTATCAATTCGAACCAGGGGAGATAGAGCGACCGAAAGCGCGCCAATCCCATCGACTTGGAGAAGATGTCCTCGGCAACCTGTTGCGCCCGGCGTGATTCGCGCTTTTCCCTTCCGAACGCCTTGGTAACCGCGATTCCCGAGATTCCCTCTTGCGCCAGTCTGCTCATCTCCGCCAACGACTGCTGCACCTGCAATGAGATGCCGGTTGTCTTGCGGGCGTACAAGATTGCAAAGCCCACCATCACGGGCAGGGTCAAAGCCGCCACCGCCCCCATGACCGGATCCAGGACGAAGGCCATCCCCACCACCATGATCACGGTGATGATGTTGGCCAATGTGATGGGCAGGATCATGTACACCAGCCGGACCTGGGTGAGATCGGTGGAAGCCCGGGCCATCAGCGATCCCGCCGAGGAGTGGTCGTAGAAGTCGAACCCCAGTCTTTGGATGGTCGAGAAGATGCGGCCCCGCAGGTCTACCTCGTAACGGTAGGCGAGCTTGAAGGCGTACCACCGCCGCCATCCGATGCTCACCGCTCTCATAAGCCCGGCGAGCAAGAGGATCAACACGAGAGGAACGAGCAGGTTCCTTTGCCCCTCTTCTATGGCGTGGTCGACCACGAGTTTCTGCAGGTAGGGGTTGACAACCGTTACCGCCATCCACACCAGGGCGGCCAGGATCGAGATAACCAGCAGGCGGGGGTAGCGGAGAAACCCGGAGGCGATCAGCCGCAAACCTATTCGTAAAACCGACCAGTCTCTGCGTCTGTCCATCAGATGGAGGCTAATGAGCGGCGCCGGAAATGTTCAGGGGGCCAGACCGGGGCGCCGCCCACTATCCCGCCGGTTGTTCAAGACGCCAGGCGAAAGAGAACATCTCCTCCTTGGGCATGCGCCTCTATGGTGGAGTCCTGCGGCCACTCGGATTCAAGCATGGCGATGGCCAATGGATCGGCCAAGCGACGCTGGATCACTCGCTTGAGGGGCCTGGCACCGTAGGCGGGATCGTACCCTTCCTCGGCCACCATGGCCTTTACTTCGGCCGCCACACTCAAGCGGAAGCCTCTATCTGCCAGCCTCCGCACCAAATGTGCCAACTGGATCTCGACTATTTTCGCAAGATCCTGGCGGCTCAGCCGGTCAAAGACAACTATGTCGTCCACTCGGTTGAGGAATTCCGGACGGAAGTGGCCTCGGACGGCTCCCATCACCCGACTCTTGTTCAAATCCCTTCCCAGACCCGGGTCGATCAGTTCCGATCCCAGGTTGGAGGTCATGATCAGCACCGAGTTGGTGAAGTCGACCGTGCGTCCCTGGCCGTCGGTGAGCCGGCCGTCGTCCAGCAATTGCAAGAGGGTGTTGAAGATCTCCGAATGGGCCTTCTCCACCTCATCTAGCAGGATCACCGTGTAAGGGCGTCTCCGCACCGCCTCGGTGAGTTGCCCACCCTGGTCGTATCCGATGTATCCCGGTGGCGCCCCGATCAGGCGGCTCACCGAGTGCTTCTCGGAGTACTCGGACATGTCGATGCGAACCATGGCCCGCTCGTCGTCGAACAGGAAGTCGGCCAGGGTGCGAGCCAATTCGGTCTTCCCCACGCCGGTGGGGCCCAGGAACAGAAAGGACCCGACCGGGCGGTTGGGGTCCGATAGACCCGACCGGCTGCGCCGAATGGCGTTGGAGATCGCCTCGACGGCCTGATGCTGACCCACCACCCTGGTGTGCAGATGGCTCTCCAGGTTCAGAAGTTTGAAGGCTTCTCCTTCCAGCATCCGCGCCACCGGGACGCCGGTCCAATGTGACACCACCTCGGCGATGTTCTCTCCGGTGACCTCCTCCGACAGCATGCGACCGTTGGCGGCCAGCTTCTCGAGATGCTCTTCCTTTTGGTCCAGGTCGGCTTCCAATCCGACCAGCACCCCGTAGCGAAGTTCCGCCGCCCGATGGAGGTCACCGCGCCGCTCTGCCATCTCCGCTTCTGCTCTGGCCTGCTCGATCCCTTCTCTGATGCTGTGGATGGAGGCGATTGCGTCCTTTTCCTGCTGCCAGCGGGCGGTCAGGCCTCCGAGAGTCTCCCGGGTATCGGCCAACTTCTGCTCCAACTCCTTCAGGCGGGCTTTTGTCTTGCGGTCCGCCTCCATTTTCAGGGCCTCCCGCTCGATTTCAAGGCGGGTTACCACCCGGGTCAATTTGTCAATTTCCTCTGGCATGGAGTCGATCTCTATCCGAAGGCGCGACGCCGCCTCGTCCACTAGATCAATGGCCTTGTCAGGTAGGTGCCGTCCGGTTATGTAACGGTCGGACAGGGTGGCTGCCGCCACCAGGGCCGAGTCGGTTATCCGCACCCCGTGGTGGACCTCGTAGCGTTCCTTCAAACCCCGCAGAATGGCCACCGAGTCGGTGACGGATGGGGCCGTGACCAGTATCGGCTGGAAGCGCCGCTCCAGTGCCGCGTCCTTTTCGATGTGTTGGCGGTGCTCGTCTGTGGTGGTGGCGCCGATCATGTGCAGTTCGCCCCTGGCCAGCATCGGCTTGAGCAGGTTGGAGGCGTCCATTGCCCCTTCGGCGGCGCCGGCTCCCACGATGGTGTGCATCTCGTCGATGAAAGTGATGATTTCACCCTCGGAGGCGCTGATCTCGGTCAGCACCGCCTGCAACCGCTCCTCGAACTCGCCGCGGTATTTGGCGCCGGCAACCATCGCTCCCATGTCCAGGGCGACGATCCGCTTGCTCTTGAGGCCCTCCGGTACATCGCCGTCGGCGATCCGCCGGGCCAGTCCTTCCACGATGGCGGTCTTTCCCACCCCCGGTTCGCCGATCAGGACCGGGTTGTTCTTGGTGCGGCGGGACAGAACTTGCATCAACCGGCGGATTTCATCGTCCCTCCCGATGACCGGATCGAGCTTTTGGCGACGGGCCAGGGCGGTGAGGTCCCGCCCGAAGCGTTCCAGCGCTCCGAAGGTGGCATCCGGGTCGTCGGTGGTGATGCGATGTGCTCCCCGTAGCTTGGTGAGCGCCTCGAGGATGTTCGGGCGGTTGATCCCATGACGCCGAAGCAGGTCTCCAGCCGAACCCTTCCCTTCCACCAGGGCTATCAGCAAGTGTTCCACCGACAGGTAGTCGTCTTTGAAGTCGGCCCGGGCGCGGTCGGCCCGCTCGAGAGTCTTGGAGAATTCCCGGCTGGGCGCCGGGCCGGCGTTTCCGTAGGCGCTGGGAAGTTCCTCCAGCAGTTGGTCCGCATCGGCCTTGAGAAGGGCGGGCTGGGCTCCCAGCGAATCCACCAGGGGCAGCATCATGCCTTCCGACTTGCCAAGCAACGCGGCCAGCAGGTGGACTGGCGTAATCTCGGGGTGATGCTTTCGCCGCGCGGCAGCATCTGCATCGGTGATTGCCTGCCTGCTCTTGGCAGTTAGCCGCTGAAAAACCTCAGACATGTGGTTGTTATTCCTTTTGGTATAAGAAAATCTTAGTCTACTTATATCAACTTAGGAACCACGGAAGATATTCCCTCGGACAGCGCCATTTGGCTGAATGATCCGGGACCGCAGGTTTGCTACCCGTTGATCGCCCTACTCAGGAACTCGATGATCCAGTTGCGGAGCAACGGGGCTTCAGGGGTGGTCTCCAACGAATCCAGGGCGGTGTCTGCCACATCCGGGGGGATGCTGATACCGCGCTTCAACTCGATGAGGCCCCTTATGTACGGAATCGGCATCTCGGGGTGCCCCCCGATGCCGAGGACATGATCCCCTATGGCGAACATCGAGACCGGGCAGTGGTCCGTGGACGCCAGCAGTCGGGAGCCAGGGGGGAGTTTGGTGATCTGGTCCTGATAGGAGACCACCACCTGGAAGGTGTCCCGGCGGGGAACCATCCACGCCGCGTCTGCTCTGACATCGGTCTCGGTGACTCCCAGGCCCCAGCCGGCGGCTTGGAGGGTCACCTCACCCCCCAGGGCGTGGGCGATCATCTGGGCCCCGAAACAAACGCCGACGTGAGGCGCCCTCTCTTCATGCAGGCGGCGGACGAATCCGGCCAGCCAAGCCACCCACGGCTCGCCGTCCGACACCGCATGTTTGGAGCCGGTGGAGATCCAGCCGTCACAGTCCGAAGGGTTGTCGGGGTATTCCCCCTTGAGCAGGTCGTAAGCGAGTAGTTCTATCTCCGGGCGTTCCGAGAAAAAAGCGGTGAACCTGTCCTCCTGGCTGCCGGCTATCGGCAGAAGTCTGGGTAGGACGTGGTCGCAGACCAGCAGCCCGATTCTCATGACTTCGGGAGGTGGTCGGACACCATGACGGCCAAGAACCACTGGAACCAGCCCAAAAGACCGAGCCTCTCCGTTACATTGTCAGATTGCTCTTCTCGGGCGAGAGTCAGAAAGGGCATGACCCCTTAGGTTAATGGCGGCCAGGCGGTTGGTCAGGCTTCTCATTGGGACTGCTGACCTTAGGATTGGCAAGCGGCAAGACCACTGGGATCGGAGAAGACGCCGTTGGCGTACTGCAACTCCCTCACGTAGCAGACAATCAAGTCAACATCCTGATTGGACAGTCCCTCCACCGGGTCCATGACCCCGAAGTCCCAGTGATGTTGACGCACTCCCTGCCGCACCGCGATGTGAAAGCTGACATCCGCATGGTGACCGGGTTCGTAGATGATGTGCACCAGCGGTGGGCCCTCTGATGAACCCGCTGCATTTGTCCCGTGACACTCCGAGCAATTGGCAGTGAACACTTCCCTGCCTTGAAGAGCAGTCTCCGACAGGTCCGGCGCCGTCACGGTGGCGATTTGAGGGTCGCTCTCCCCTGTGGCTCCGTATTCAGATTCACTGTCCTCTCCACACCCTATAGCCAGAAAGCAGACCAACCCGGCGACCAGTGGCCACCTGAGCCGGGGCCTGCGGCTACCCATCATCTTCTGAACGCCCTGGGTCTTGGCGCTTCTTCAAGTCTGCTCGCTGCCTGAAGAATTTGACTATCCCGTAGATGACCATGATGACGCCGATCCCTACGGAGATAAAGCTCAACTGGCTGGCAAGCTCCATCTGCTGATTCCTCTGGGTGGGGGTCGGAACGAATTCTAGGGAAATTGTTGGACATTGTCATGACCGCCAGTCACAACTTGTGAAAAGCCTGGTCCCAGGGGTCTCTCCAACTGGTCCATGGTGCATTCGAGGGCAGGTTTGTCGGGTCTCCACCGGTGGAAACGGGTGGCGTGGCGGAACCGGTTGTTCTGCAACTGGTCGTAGCTGATCTCGATCACCACTCCCGGTTGGACCGGCGTCCATTCCTTGCTCTTGGCAGTCGACCAGCGGCTCTGCGCGCCTGGGGCCCGCGCCTCGGCATCGAAGGAGTCAGGTGACCGCAGACTCTCGAACATGGTGAGCATCTCGGTCCGGTCGGCGTCGGGAAATCCCGAGCAGTGACCGATGAAGTGCAACGACCCCTCGTCGTTGTAGAGGCCTAAGAGCAGCGAACCGATCTTGTCGCCATCCTTGTGGACGCGATATCCCCCCACCACGCAATCCACATGGCGGCGGTGCTTGATCTTGATCATCTTTCTCTTGCCGCTCACGTACCCCTCGTCAAGGCTTTTGGCCACCACCCCGTCGCATCCCGCCGCCTCGTACTCATAGAACCAGCGTTGTGCCACCGAGAGGTCGGTGGTGGTGGGAGTCAGGTTCCAAGGAGAAGCCAGTCCAATCGCCAGTTTCTCCAGTTGTTGCCGCCTTGCGGAGAAGGGCAGGGACCGCAGATCCTCCCCTTCGACGGCCAGAAGGTCAAAGGCCACCAGTTGGGCCGGAATCTCCTCCGACAAGCGCTCGATGCGACTGCGGGCGGGATGGATGCGCATCTGGAGAGCATCGAAGTGAGTGACATCGTCGTATACGACCACTACCTCACCGTCCACCACCGTTCCCGCCGGCAGTTGCTCCAACGCGGCATGGAGTTCGGGAAAATAGCGGAGCAGCGGGCGTTGGTTGCGGGAATCGAGGCGGGGCTCCGGTCGGCTCCAGGCAAGGATCCGGAAACCGTCCCACTTGGGCTCGTAGGCGTAAGAACCTCTTGGCCACCGCTCCCAAACGCGAGCTTCCATGGTGGCCAGGGGAGGGGCGAAGGGCCAAGACGTCATGTATTCCGAGATTACGCCGGCCTGCATGTGAACCGGCAATCACTATCGTCTGGCAGTGCCTATGACAACATGGAGACCAGGCTCCATGTCACCATCAGGATCCCTGCTGCCATCATGAATGCGGCCCGTTTAGGGCGAAAACCCCCTCTCTGGCCGGGGGGAGGTTGTCCTTTGAGATGCCGGAAGGTGGCCCAGGCGTTCCCGGCCAGCAATGCCAGTCCGATGGCTAGGATCATCTGTGTAACCAGGATGTCTAGTCCAAGTATCTCCGCCATGAGTGTTCTCCCACTACTCGATTCGTCCACCATGATGGTATGTCCATCCCTGGCGAGTTGAAATGGCCCGCCCTGCGCAAGTTCTGAGGGTGTTCACCGATGGAGCCACCGGTGGGAATCACCTGGGAGTGGTCGCAGACACCGTAAACCTGGACGCCGAGCGCATGCAGGCCATTGCCACCGAACTGGGGTTCAGCGAAACAGTGTTCATTGATTGGGAGGTTGGCGCCCCACCACATGTCCGCATATTCACACCTGTGTCGGAGTTGCCTTTTGCCGGACATCCACTGGTGGGAGCTGCCTGGTTGTTGCTCCGCGCCGGTCCGGGCGGAGTGGACCGGGTGACCTGCGGAGTGGGAGAGGTGACCATCTCCGCCGATGGCTCCATGGTTTGGATCGAGCCCCCTTTCGCTCAGCCCGTCAGGACCCAACACGATCCGCCGACCCTCGGCTGGTGTTCTCCCATTCGGGCCTGGGAAGTGGAAATGCCGCTTCCTTATTCGGTCTGGCAAATGGACTCCCCCGAAATGGTCGGCGCCCTGGGGCCGCCACCCTCCGACTTGGGGATGACGCTGGCGTGGGCATGGGAGTCCTCACCGGACCGTGTGAAGGCCCGTTTCTTCGCTCCCAGCATGGGAGTTGTGGAGGATCCCGCCACCGGCAGCGCGGCGGTTGCCTTGGCGGCGGTGCTATGTTCAGACGGAATGGCGGCGGGTAGTGTCCAGATTTCCCAAGGAATGGAAATAGGCTGGCCGTCGTTGATATACCTGAGTTGGGAAGGAAGTCGGTGCCGGGTGGGGGGAACGGTTGTTAGAGATGGGGTCAGGGAGATGAAGTGGTAACCGTGGTTATCTCGCCAACCTCGGCAATGCGGCTGAGAAAAGGTAGGTCAACGGACCGTGGCTAGCGGAGGATCACGACTGGCGGTGATCGCCGCTCTGGTGGCGAACTCCACCATAGCCGTTGCCAAGCTGTTTGCCTTCGTGATCACCGGTTCGGCCGCCATGCTGGCGGAAGCCATTCACTCGGTGGCAGACTCCTCCAACCAAGGCATGCTTCTGTACGGATCGAAAGCCGCCCGGGAACCGGCCGATATCACCCATCCATTCGGCAGGGGCAAGGAGGTGTACTTCTGGAGCTTCCTGGTGGCGGTGATGCTGTTCTTCGGAGGGGGAGTCTGGGCCTTCTTGCACGGTTGGGAGGCGATCAGCCATGCCGAGCCGCTTGGAAACCTCACCGCCAGCTTTGTCGTCTTGGGGTTCGCGTTGGTGTTGGAATCGATCAGTTTTGGGGTGGCCCTTCGCGAGTTCAATCGTCATCGGGGCGCTACTTCGATGTGGCAGGCGGTGAGGGAATCCAAGGATGCTTCTTTGATTGTGATTCTCCTGGAGGACACCGCCGCCATGTTGGGTTTGATCTTTGCTCTGGTGGGCACCACTGCTGCTTGGGCCACGGGGGACTCCCGTTGGGATGGGGCGGCATCGCTGCTGATCGGGGTCATGCTGGCCGTGGTGGCGGTGTTGCTGGCCTTCGAAATCAAAGCCCTGCTGATAGGCGAGGCGGCAGGTCGACGTGACCGGATGCTGATCCGGGCGGCGCTTCTGGGAATGGACGAGGTTGCCGCGGTGGGGCGACTTCTCACCATGCACATGGGACCTGACGACCTGCTGGTCAATGTGGAGGTTGATTTTGTGGAATCACTTGCCGCCGCAGAGATTCCCGACACTATCGCCAAGGCGGAAGAGGTGATCAGAGGTCACATTCCCGGCGCGGGGAACATCTTCGTGGAACCCTATGACCAAGATCAAGGCTGAAGCATCGGCGCCGGCTTCCTCGGCCAACCTGGGTCCCGGATTTGACTGTTTGGCTGTGGCGCTGGAGATCAGGTGCCGGGTGAAGGCTCGACGCGCTGAAAAGTGGGTGGTGGAACATGTCGGTGCTCACACCCCTCCTCGAGGATCTTCGGACGCGGTGCTCGATGGAGCACGGTCGGCGGTGGGGATCGAGCATCCGCTCAGCATGGAGGTGGACAATCAGATCCCGATTGGCAGCGGTCTGGGTTCATCCGCTGCTGCCTACGCGGCCGGCATGGCTGCCGCATCTCGCTGTATGGAAGAACCCGTCGACTTCGACCAGGTTTTTCACAGGGTGGCGGCACTCGAAGGCCATCCCGACAACGCTGCAGCCACGGTTTTCGGCGGCCTGGTGCTCGTCGGGGCTGAGGGCAGTGTGCACCGGCTCCGATTGAACCAGAGGTTTGGGATCTTGGTGTTGGTGCCCACCTTCCGGCTGTTCACCAGTGAGTCTCGAAGGGTTGTGGCGGGGACCTTCGACCTGCGAACGGTGATCGGCAGCCTCTCCAGGATGGGTTCTTTGGTGGTGGGACTGACCACCGGGAGGTCTGACATGCTGAGTTCGGCCCTGGGGGACCAGATTCACGAATCCAGCCGGAACCGATTACAGCCCCTGGTGGGGGACTTCATCGACGCGGCACTGGGAGCGGGAGCGGTCTATGCCGCCTGGTCGGGGAGCGGCCCTTCGGTTCTGGTGCTCACCGAGTCCGGGGAGACCGACAAAGTGGCCCTTGGGATCCAGTCGGCCATGGGTTCTCAAGTCGAGATACTCCGTCCAGGTGTGGCCCGCCAGGGTGTGATCTGATCAGAGCCACGAAGAGAGCCTGCCAATCAATTCGTCGTTCCGTGGCGCACGGTCGAAGAAATGTGCGGTCTGGTTTCCCCAAGTTCCCGTGGCGTGGTACCCTCCGGAAGGTCCCCGTCGGCCAGGGTGGGCTGATGGGGACCTTCAGATCGGCCAACGAGAAAGCCAACTATGGGTTCGCTTGTCAAGAAGCGTCGCAGAAAAATGTCCAAGCACAAATATCGTAAGCGGCGCAAGGCGAATCGTCATAAGAACAAGAAGTAGTTCTCAGCATTGACTGCGGGGCCGCTGTGCTTACACATTCGAGTATTCGTCCTAGCTGAGAGAGGCTAGACAATGGTGCCCGATCCTCTCGATTTTCTGGATACGGCCGGTTTGCTTTCGGACTCCGAGCGACTGGTGGCCCAAACGGTGCGGGAGTTCGTAACAAGCCAGGTCCTGGGCGAGATAGGCGAGTGGTGGGAGGCTGGAGAGCTTCCCTTGGGCCTCGTTCCTGAAATGGCTCGCATGGGGATGTTCGGCATGCATCTGGAGGGATACGGGTGTGCGGGTATGGGTGCGGTCGAATACGGGATGGCTGCCCTGGAGTTGGAGGCTGGGGACTCGGGCCTGCGCAGTTTCGTGTCGGTGCAAGGTTCTCTGTGTATGTTCCCCATCCACCAGTACGGATCCGAGGAACAAAAGCAGGAATGGCTTCCCCGTATGGCCAGGGGGGAGGTGATCGGGTGCTTCGGTTTGACCGAACCCGACGCCGGGAGCGATCCGGGTTCGATGCGTACCACCGCCCGACGTGCTGGTGGCGATTGGATTATCGACGGAACCAAGGCCTGGATCACCAACGGTGGCATCGCAGACCTGGCGGTGATCTGGGCAAAGACCTCCGAAGGCGTGCGCGGATTCCTGGTTCCCACTGATGCCCCTGGATTCGAGGCGCATCCCATCGAGCGCAAGGTCAGCATGCGAGCTTCGGTCACTTCCGCTTTGGTACTGGATGGAGTACGTCTTCCCGAAGAAATGATGTTGCCGGGGGTGGCTTCCATGAGAGGGCCCCTTTCCTGCCTGACCGAGGCGCGGTTGGGGATTGTGTTCGGGGCCATGGGGGCGGCTCGCGCCTGCTATGAAGCGGCGCTTCACTACGCCTCCGAACGCCGACAGTTCGGTGTGTCCATCTCCTCCTTCCAGTTGACACAGGCCAAGTTGGTGGAGATGATGGTGGCTGTCCAGCGGGGCACTCTGCTGGCCATCCGGATCGGCCGGTTGCGGGAGGAGGGAAAGCTCACTCCTGAACAGGTCTCGATGGGGAAGTACAACAATGTGGGAGATGCGCTGGCGGTGGCTCGAACCGCCCGCAGCGTCCTGGGCGCCAACGGGATCACCCTCGATTACCCCATCATGCGGCACATGGCGAATCTGGAGACGGTGTACACCTACGAGGGAACCCACGACATACACACCTTGATCCTGGGCCATGCCCTCACCGGGGTTCCCGCCTTCCGGGCGCCGGGTCCGGCGGGAAGGAGTTGATTTAGTGAGTGACCAGTCAATCAGCGTGGCGGAGTTGATGGAGAGGGTGGGAAGCGAGATCGGAGTCTCCGACTGGTTCGCAGTGACCCAGGACCGGATCAACGACTTTGCCGACGCCACCCTGGATCATCAGTTCATCCATGTGGATCCGGCCCGGGCCGCCGCCGAGTCGCCCTTCGGGGTCACCATTGCCCACGGTTTCCTGACGCTTTCCCTGTTACCCCATCTGGGGTCGGGAGTAAAGGTGCTACCGAAGGGGACCAAGGTTGAGATCAACTACGGGACTGAAAAGGTGCGGTTTCTTGCTCCGGTGCCAGTCAACAGCCAGATTCGCGCTCGAGCCACCCTGGCTGACGTCACTGAGCGCCGACCCGGCCAGTTTCTGATCAAGAAGACCGTCACCGTGGAAATCAAAGGCGCCGATCGTCCCGCCCTGGTTGCTGAAACTCTGACTCTGGCCATCACCTGACGCCGGGGCGGTCCTTAGAGGACCGCGGGTGAGATACTCTGATTCAGGTAGGTTCCTCCGCTTCCCGGGTTGCATGCCTAGAGCTTGATGCTGTCCCAAGGTGGTGGTCGTGCCAGGCGAGAATCTGCTCGAAACGTTCCACGCGGTGGCGGGGCGCTCCGCTTCGGCTCAATTCGTGTCCCTCGTCGGGGAAGCGAAGCATCTCAACCTCGACGCCATTGCGCAGCAGAGCCGTGAAGAACTGTTCCGCTTGGCCGATAGGGCAACGCAGGTCGTTCTCGGAGTGGATGATAAGAGTGGGTGTGGTGACACGTCCGGCCGAGGCGAGTGGGCTGGCCTCCCACAACGCCTCATGGTCGTCGGCAGTGGCCGGGTGCAGATACAGCCCCGAGAAGTCGCGATTGATGTCCGAGGTCCCCCCAAAGGACTCCCAGTCAATCAGGGCCCGTTCCACGATCGCCGATTGGTAGCGACCGTCACGAGCGATTGCCCAAGCTGTGAGGAATCCTCCATAGGAGCCTCCCATGATCCCGACACGGGACGGATCAAGGCGTGCGTCCCGCCCGATGGCCTCGTCGATTACCGCGGTGATGTCCTCCATGTCCACCACGCCCCAGCCCGGGCCTGTCACGGCGCGCAGCCACTCCAGGCCTCGTCCCTCCGACCCGCGGGGGTTGGCGGCGACTACCGCGTAACCCGCTGAAACGTAGATTTGGAACTCGTCGAAGAAGTAGTAGCCGTACTCCGAAGCGGGGCCTCCGTGGATGTTGAGGAGCACCGGGAAGGGTCCATCCCCTTCAGGCACGAACACCCATGTGTCCACATCAACTCCCGGCGCACTTTCGGTTTGGAAGAACCCGGGACGCACCAACCCACCGCCTGAGCGGATCTTCTTGTTGAACTGGGTAAGGCGTCGTTCCTCTCCATTTGGGGTTCGTTCGTAAAGCTCCCCCGGGCAGGTGGGATCGGTCGCAGTGAAGGCCAACCGTCCCGAGGACGCCTTTGACAACCCGGTGATATACCGGTCTCCATCCAGCACGGTCGAAGGGTTCCCTTCGCTGTCGAACTCCACAATGTGACCTCGGCCTCGGTCCAGCACGCTGCATAGGAATCCGTCATCCAGCCAGATGGGTGTCTCCAGGGCGGATGGGACCGCTAGACCGTTTATGCTGCGATCGATGTGACCGGTGAGGTCCACGGGAGGTTCGCCAAGGCGCCACAGGGAGAATACGTAAGGGTAATCGGGGGTGGGGCCGCCTATCCCGTAGAGGGCTCCGGAGGGGTCGTAATCGGTGAGGTAGTAGCCGGACCGCCGGGCATGCAGCGTCTCGGCGCCGCTTGCGAGGTCCACCTCCACCACTTCGATCCCCTCCTCGAGTAGCCGCGGGTTGTCACGGTGGGTGACCATGGCCACCCTGGCGCCGTCCGGAGACCATGCCAAACCCGACTCGCTCTCCGCGGAACTCCCTACTCTCGAGGGTTCCGTCTCACCGGAGGGGTCCACCACATAGGCGTAGCCACGCCGGTCATGCAGCCAACCCTGGTTGTCCAGTCGGGCTTCGAAACCGGTGATGCGCCGGGGACGTCGTGCTCGTTCGTCCTTGTCGAGTTCTGCCCATTCTCCGAACCACTCCGTCGCCACCACCATCAGGCGTGATCCGTCAGGAGACCAGACCGGCGCCCGCGCCCCGAGTTCGAATGAGGTGACCACTCGTGCCTCTCCGCCGTCGGAGGGCATGATTGCCAGTTGTTGTGGGTCGGTGCGCTCCGTTCCCTTTCTCAGGAAGGCCAGGTACCTGCCGTCCGGCGACCAGCGGGGCGCCGAATCACCGGATCCGAAAGTCAATTGCCGTGCCTCACCGTCCCACATCCACAAGGACGAGCGGTAGCGATCGTCGTCCAGATCGATGGTGGTTACCACAAACGCGATCCGCTGGCCGTCCGGATGGATCTGAGGATCGGACACAGAAGTGATGAGGGCGAGATCAGCAGGCTGCATTCATCCGAGCGTAGCGGGATTTGGAAGGTGTCACTCCGCCAATTCTTAGCTCAAACAGGAACCGCCATCACCGCGGCCGGCCAGGGTGTAGCTGACGTCAGTCCGATTTGGGGAAGCCCAGATCCACGCCCCGATGGATGGGATCTGGCCAGCGGGATATCACCACCTTCTGGCGGGTGTAGAAGTTGACTCCCTCCGGTCCGTAGATGGCGTGGCCGCCGAACAGCGACTCTTTCCACCCTCCGAAGGAATAGAAGCTGAGCGGTACCGGGATGGGCAGGTTGATGCCCACCATTCCCACGGCGATCTCTCGTTGGAACTTGCGGGCGGCGCCGCCGTCGTTGGTGAACACCGCAGTGCCGTTCCCATAGGGGTTGGCGTTGATCAGATCAATCGCCTCCGTGTAACTGTCGGCCCGCACCACCGACAGCACCGGTCCGAAGATTTCATCCTGGTATATGGACATTGCCGGGTTCACCTGGTCGAACAGGCATGGTCCCAGAAAGAACCCGTCCTCGTATCCTTCCACGGCAAGGCCTCGCCCATCGGCCACCAGGTCGGCGCCCTCGGAAAGTCCCTGTTCGACGTATCCGGCCACCCGCCCGAGGTGCTCGGCCGTAACCAATGGGCCCATCTCGCTCTGGTCGTTGGCGCCCGGCCCCACCCGCAGCCGGTCGATGCGGTCGGTGACTCGAGGAATCAGCCGGTCGGCCGCGTCCCCAACCGCCACCACCACCGAAATGGCCATACACCGTTCTCCAGCCGATCCGTAGCCGGCGGAGACCGCCGCGTCCGCCGCCAGGTCCATGTCGGCGTCGGGCAGCACCACCATGTGGTTCTTGGCCCCGCCCAGCGCCTGCACACGCTTGCCGTTGCGAGCCGCGGTCTCGTATATGTAGCGAGCGATGGGAGTGGAGCCCACGAAGCTGACCGCTGCCACTTCCGGATGCTCTAGCAGACCGTCCACGGCTACCTTGTCACCATGCAAAACGTTCAACACCCCGTCCGGCAGACCGGCCTCCGAGAACAACTCCGCGGCGAGCATGGAAGGGGAAGGATCCTTTTCAGACGGTTTGAGAATAAAGGTGTTGCCGCAGGCTATGGCAACCGGATACATCCACATCGGGACCATCACCGGGAAGTTGAAAGGGGTGATTCCAGCCACCACTCCCAGGGGTTGGCGGAATGAATAGGTATCCACTCCGGTGGAGACCTGCTCGGAGATCTCTCCCTTCAGTAGCTGAGGAATGCCACACACGTACTCGATGACTTCCAGGCCCCTCTGGACTTCCCCTAGGGCGTCATCCATGGTCTTGCCGTGCTCGGCAGTGATGAGCTTTGCCAGGTCGTGGCGGTGATCGTTCACCAGTTGTCGAAAGGCAAAGAGGATGCGTTGGCGGCGAACCACCGATGTGTCCCGCCACTCTCCGAAGGCCCGTGCGGCAGCGTCGACTGCCAGTTCCACCTCGGTCGGTCCGGCCATGGCCACTTCCCCGGTTTGGTGGCCCCGCGCCGGATCGAACACCGGTCCGGTCCTTTCCGGTGGGTCCTCCAGCAGGCGCCCGCCGATCCAATGCTTCACTACGGACATAGGCAAAACCCTTCTCGCTCCATCGGTCTGATTGGGGCTTATGATATTCCTTGACCAGAAGGGGAGAACCGGTGATAGATGCTCCGCAACGTTTAGAGGCAATAGCCAATGGGTTGTCGATCGGCGGTGTCCAGCGACATATCTTCCTCTGTGCCGGGCAGTCCAAGCCGAGATGCGCCACCCGGGAAGAGTCGGATCTGGTGTGGCGGCACCTGAAGCGGCGTTGCAAGGATGAAGGGCTGGCGACCGCCCCTCCCCTGTGGTCGAGGAACCCCCGCTTGGAAGCCCAGCAAGAATCCCCTGGCGATGGTCTGCTGTTGAGGAACAAAGTGGACTGTTTGCGAGTATGCGAACAGGGTCCGATAGCGGTGGTCTATCCCGAGGGCGTCTGGTACCGGGGGGTCACCACCGAGGTGCTGGATATGATCATCGAACAGCACTTGGTGGGTGGCAGGATCGTAGAAGAATACGCCTTCGCTACCGGATCTCTGGAAAAATGAAATTTGTTGAGTTGTGGCGATTCTTATTGAACAAAACAATTTCGGTGGGAAGTTCGCAGGTTTTGCAGCATCAGATCTGGTTTAGTCGTCAGATCCCCGGATCTCCATTATCGGGTAGCCGGACAGTCCACTCGTGGTCACGAGGGCTGAGCAGGCGCTCCGCTTCCTTGGGACCCCATGAACCGGCAGGATAGGGATGGGGACTGATGGCAGCCTCGAGCATCGGTGTATAGCGGCGCCAGGCTTCTTCCGCTTCATCGGAGCGGACGAACAGGGTCCGGTCTCCGGTCATCACATCGTAGAGGAGCGTCTCGTAGGCGTCGGGGAGACTTCCGAATGCCTCTTCGTAGGCGAAGGCCAGGGATCGGGTGTCCAGTTGGGGGTGGTCGGACGGCTTCTGTACATCGAACAGAAGATCGAATCCCTCGTGCGGTTGGAGTTTGAAATAGAGGACGTTGCCCTGCCGGCCACTCCTCTCGAAGGACTTGAACAGCGTGACCGGCGGCCCGTGGAAGGTCACCGCCACCTGGGTGAGGCGACTGTGCATGCGTTTGCCGGTGCGCAGGTAGAAGGGAACCCCCTGCCAACGCCAACTGTCCACGAACACCCGGAGGGCGGCGTAGGTGGGCGTGACCGAACCCGGGGTTACACCCTGCTCCTCCAGATAACCCGAGACCGACCTTCCGTTGGCTTGACCGGCGGTGTACTGACCGAATACCACGTCGTCGGGGCGCAGGGGGCGGACCGACTGGAGTATCTTGACCTTCTCATCCCGGATGGCCTCGGCGTCGAAGGAGACCGGCGGTTCCATCGCCACTAGGCTGAGCAACTGGGTTAGGTGGTTCTGGACCATGTCTCTCAGGGCGCCTGACCGGTCGTAATAGGCGGCCCGTTGGCCGATCCCTACCGCCTCGGCCACCGTGATCTGGATGTTGTCGATGCGGTCCCGATTCCAGACCGACTCGAAGAGGGGATTGGCGAAGCGGAACACCAATAGATTCTGAACAGTGGCCTTCCCCAGATAGTGATCTATGCGGTAGATCTGCGGCTCGTCAAAGCACCCGTGGAGTACCCTGTTCAGCGCCACGGCCGATTCGACGTCGACGCCGAACGGTTTCTCGACCACCAGACGGGTCCATCCCGCGCTGTGGGCCAGACCCGATGCTCCTAAACCCCTCACAGTCGGGCCAATGGCGGCCGGCGGCAGGGCGAGGTAGAAGATGCGGTTGCCGGAAAGGCCGTGCGCCGCCTCGATGCGCTCGATCCGGTTGCGGAGAGCCCGGTAGGCATGAGCCTCTCCGGTCCCGATCGACTGGAAGTACAAGGCCTCATCGCACCAATCACCCGGATCGGCGTACTCCTCTCCAAGTTGGGCCTGTCCGCGAGAGATACCTTCTATCGATACTCGGGAAAGTGCCCGGAAGTCTTCGTCCTCCATTTGCGAACGGGCTACTCCGAGAATCAAGAAGCGATCCGCCAGGTTGTATTGTCGGACCAGGTGGTAGAGAGCCGGGACGAGCTTTTGCCGGAAGAGGTCACCGGTGGCGCCGAACACCACCAGCAGGTGGCGGTCCACCGCTCCTGGCCCCGCAACGGGTAGTGATTCCACTTGTCGTACTCCCTATGGACGCTTGACACTTGATTTGCTGAAACGGGGTCGAGTTCCTGGCTTGAAGAGCTCCAATCACCCGTTAGCAGGCCTTTCGTGGCGAATGGTAGAACACCAAGGGGCAAGTGCGGTGATGGTATATTTTCGACGCCAGTTGCTGCCGTCCGGTCTCCGTGGTGGACCTTGCGGCGACCACTACCTTTGTGAGAGTGCTGTCTCGTCGTCTGCTGTTGGGCACGGTGCTGGCCGTCGCCATGGCAGCTGCCACTCTTGCCCCCATAGTCTTCGGTGTTCTCGCTTCGGAGTTGATATCTTCGTTGGGAATTGATCGGTGGCAGGTGGGAATGCTGGTGAGCGCTTCCACCTTGGGAGGCGCCTTCCTTTCGGTCTGGTTGGGAAGATTGGCTGACAGGATCGGTGGCAGACGGGCAACGATTGCCACGCTGACGGTGGCGGGGGCGTCCCTGCTGCTAATTGGTGCGGCGCCCGGTCTCATCTTCATGGCAATAGCGGCTTCCTTTGCCGGGATAGCCTCGGCCAGTTCCAATCCGGCCACCAACAAGCTGATTTCCACCGAGTATCCCACCGGCAGCCAGGGACTGATTGTGGGACTGAAGCAATCGGGCGTTCAGATAGGGGTGTTTCTCGGAGGTTGGCTGCTGCCCGTCTTTACCATCTGGTGGGGCTGGCGATGGGCGGTAGTGCCATTCGCAGTGATTCCGCTGGCCCTGGCAGGCATCTACTGGCTGGCGACAACGCATGTCATGCCAACTCCCGGTGATGCAGCCGACATCCCGTCGGGCTATCTGCCCAAGTTGATATACCGCCTGGCAGTGTACGGATTCATGATGGGGACCGGCATGTCGGTGTTGCTCACCTATCTGCCTCTGTTTGCCGAGGAGGTGTTCGGCATGAGCCAGGAACTGGGTGGTCTGGCGGTGGCCGTTACGGGCTTGGTGGGAATTGCGGCCCGGCTGGGGTGGGCGCACTTGGCTGAAGGGCGCCTCGGATCAGTGCCGAGTCTGAGGATCATTGCCCTGCTGGCGGTAGCCACGGGGGTTGTACTAGCGGTCGGGGATCAGTTGGGAGGCTGGTCCGTCTGGCTGGCTGCGGTCCTGACTGGTCTCAGTGGCAGTGCCTGGAACGCAGTGGGCATGTTGGCGATAATCCAGATGCTCCCAACCTCTCTGGCTGGTCGAGGGTCGGGGGTGGTGCTGTTCGGATTCTTGGGGGGTCTCAGCCTGGGAGCGCCTCTGGTTGGATGGTCGGTGGACACCTGGGGGACTTATACGCCGGGTTGGATAGCGATCACCGTTCTGTTCGCGGTCGGGTATTTCGTCATGGGCCTAGATCGTCGGTAACTCTCCCGCAGGGCGGCCCGCATCATTACCACCTGGACGGTAAAGCCCCCCAGAGGGCTGGAGCCTTGGGCCCCCTGCGGTGTGTTATGTTGGAGTGTCTGAAGTTCACTCCCCATCTCCGCCTGGTGTCGGTGCTGGTTGTGACCATGGCTTCCGTGACCTTGGCCATCACCACCTTCGGGGTTCTCGCCTCCGAGTTGATTTCTGCCATGGGTATCGAGCGTTGGCAGTTGGGAATGCTCGCCACCGCCGGCACCCTGAGCGGTGCCCTATTCTCGTCTCGACTGGGTAGGTGGGTTGATCTGGTCGGTGGTCGACGGGCCACAGTGACGACCCTCATAGTTGCCGGAGTCTCTCTGTTCTGTGTGGGAGTGGCGCCGGATTTCTCTCTGATGGTCGGTGCAGCATTCCTGAGCGGGGTTGCATCGGCCATCTCCAATCCGGCTACCAACAAGCTGATTTCCTTGGAAATCGAGCCGGGTCGGCGGGGAGTGGTTATCGGCATCAAGCAATCGGGAGTGCAACTCAGCATTTTCTTGGGAGGATGGTTGCTGCCGGTCTTCACCAACTGGTGGGGTTGGCGATGGGCAGTGTTGGTATTTGCGGCGGCGCCGTTGGTGGTGGGGGTCCTCTCCATGGTCACGGATTCTGCGGGAGAGGTTGCCGGCTCGGGGCCGGATATCAGGGGGGTGCCGGGAGAAGCCGATCAGGAGTCTGTGGGTCGACTGCCCCCGGTAGTCCGCCGTCTGACCCTATATGGATTCCTGTTGGGGATGGGAGTGGTGGTAATGGTGGTGTATTTGCCGCTCTACGCCGAGGAAGTCATGGGGATGAGCCGGGGCCAGGCCGGATTGGTTCTGGCCGTGACCGGGCCGGTGGGGATCATTGCCCGTATCGGATGGGGGCGCGCAGCAGAGGGCAGGCTGGGGATGGTTCGGAGTCTGATGGTCATTGCCCTCTTGGGAGTGGTGTCAGGCATTGGCCTGTCCTTTGGGGACCAATTGGGGATATGGGTGATCTGGGCCGCGGCCGCAGTGGTCGGTCTTAGTGTCTTCGCATGGACATCAGTGGGAATGCTGGCAGTGATCGAAGTTCTCCCCGCCTCTCTTGCCGGGAGGGGTTCGGGAAGTGTCTACTTCGGCTTTATCAGTGGCTTCGGCGTGGGTGCTCCCTTGTTCGGGTGGTCGGTGGACCACCTGGGGACCTATACGCCGGGTTGGATGGCGATCACCATTCTGTTTGCGATAGGGTTTTGGGTCATCTTTGCAGTCAAGGGTGACGGAGCCATCGCCGGGCCGATCAAATCGGGATTGTAAAGGTCGCCCTTTCTCGTCCTTGTTAAGGGGAATGCTCGTACTCCCTCCCCGCTGCGGGGTTCTCCTCGTCGTTAGTACGGTTATCTGATGTGAATCCTCCTCGGGTGGCCCTCGGCACGGTCTTGGTTGTCACGATGGCGTCGGCCACCTTCGGGTTCGCGGTGTTTGGTGTTCTCGCCTCCGAGTTGATCCTCCACCTGGGGATCGAACGCTGGCAGTTAGGAATGCTGGTCAGCGTTGCAACCCTGGGGGGTGGGGCGTTGTCTCCCTTGATAGGGAGATGGGTCGATGAGGTGGGCGGACGTCGGGCTGTTACCACGACCCTGGTGTTGTCGGCGGTGGTGCTCGTCACGCTCGGGGCGGCGCCGGAGTTTTCCTTGATAGTGGGCGCCGCCTTCTTGACCGGGCTGGCAACAGCCATCTCCAATCCGGCCACCAACAAGCTGATCTCAGTGGAGGCCGAGCCCGGTCGTCAGGGTTTCATCGTGGGAGTGAAGCAGACGGGTTCGCTGGTCAGCGCCGCCGTCGGGGGCTTGTTTCTTCCGATACTCACGGATTGGTGGGGATGGCGGTGGGCTGTGATCGCGTTTGCCGCGGTGCCGCTGGCCTTTGGGGTTCCTTCCATGGTGAGAGGCGTGCGGCTCAGGACAGCAGCATCGGCGCCTCCCGAGAACGGCATGAAGAATGAACCCCGGGCGACTAGGGACCGGTTACCGGGATGGGTATATCGTTTGACGATCTATTGCTTCCTGATGGGAGCGGCCATCACGGCCGTGCTCACCTATCTGCCTCTATACGCTCAGGAGGCCCTGGGAATGAGCCAGGGGGAAGCGGGTCGCGCCCTGTCGATTTCCGGATGGGTGGGGATTGCCGGTTTGGCTGGGTGGACTCGTCTCGCCGAGGGCCGGTTTGGAGCGGTGCGTAGCTTGATGGTCATTACGTGTTTGGGGGCTGGTCTGGGGTTTGTCCTGGCCTATGCGCAGGAACTGGGCACTTGGTCGATCTGGTTGGCGGGGTTGCTGACCGGTCTGAGCGGCAGCGCCTGGAACGCGGTGTGCATGCTGGTGGCGATCCAGGGGCTCTCGGGCTCCCTGACCGGCAAGGGCTCGGGGGTGATGCTCGCCGGGGCGCTGGGCGGTGGGGGATTGGGAGCACCGCTACTCGGCTGGTCGGTCGACCTTCTCGGTAGGTACCGGCCGGGGTGGCTGGTAGCGGCCGGCTTCTCTCTGGCAGCCCTGTTGGTGGCGGCAACGGTCAGGGGCGAAAGGGGCCTCCCCCGTCGCACCCGGGGCAGCGGGTGACTCAGGATCGAAGTATCACCGTTACTCCATCTGCGAAGGGGAGCATCACAGCTTCGAAGTCGGCAGAAGTGGAGACCATCTCGTTGAGGCGTCGGATCCCTTCGGTGGCGTCGGTGTGATCCTCGGGGTCGATCACTCGACCCGACCACAATGTGTTGTCGGCCACGATCACCCCACCGGGCCTCACCAGTTGCTTCAGCATTTCGAGATACAGGGGATAGTTTGGCTTGTCTGCATCGAGAAAAGCCATGTCGAAAGGACCCGCCAGGTCGGTCAGAGTGTCCAGCGCCGGACCCAGCAACAGGGTTACGCGATCGGCCACGCCTTCTTCTCGCCACGCTTGCCGCGCTAAGGCGGTGTACTCCTCGGAGATATCGCAGCACACGATCTCTCCGCCTTCCGGTAAGGCTGCGGCCATGAACAGAGACGACAGGCCGGTGAATGTGCCGATCTCCAAGACTCTCCTGGCGCCGACCAGCCTAACCAGCCATGCCAGAAACGCGCCCTGTATAGGATCGACTTGCATCTGTGACACATCTGGAAAGAGGGCGGCGGTCTGTTCCATCACCCGGCGGCCCACCTCGCTCACCGGGCTGGAATGGGCGACCGCGTACCTTGCCAGGTCGGGGTTGTTGGCAAGGTATCTCTCCATAGGAATGTAGGTTAGATCTACCCCTTGCAGCTAAGCCCGCTGGGTGCCATTGGCACCCGACTCATTCAAGGTCTTTCCAGGGACACGTTCTACTTGGAGCGTCGCTCCGGATCATGAACCGTGGGCATCGTCCCAGGAGACTATCGGGTTGCGGAGCACACCGATACGTTCTATTTCCGCCTCCATGACATCGCCCGGCTTGAGGTACAGGGACTCAGCATCCAGGCTGAATCCGGCCACTCCGGAAACCGTCCCGGTGGAGAGAACGTCGCCAGCGCTGTAGCCCATCGGGGAGTAGTGGGACACGATCTCCTGGATCGTCACCGACATGTTCCCCGTGTTGGAGACCTGCCGCCTCTCGCCGTTCACGCGCAGTTCGACATTGAGAGAGTGGGGATCGCCGACCTCGTCGGGGGTGACTATCCAGGGTCCGATCGGACAGAAGGTGTCTATCCCCTTGCAGAAGGAGAAGACACCGGACTTCATCTCCCTGCGCTGGATGTCACGGGCTGTCATGTCATTGAAGATCAGGTAGCCGGCTATGTACTCGTCAGCCTCTTCCGCCGAGAAGAACTTCCCGGACTTTCCGATGACCACCGCAAGTTCCAATTCGTAATCAAGCTCACTGGTCAGTTGGTGGGGGTAGACGATAGGGTCGTCGGGTCCTATGATGGCGTCGATGTTCTGGAAGAACACGATCCAAGGCAGAACTGGGTGCGACCAGTTGACCCTGAGCGACTCCTCATGGTGTTCCTTGTAGTTGCCGGCGGTGTGGAAGAACTTCTTGGGTATGATCGGCGCCTCGATCTTGACCTCGGAGAGACCGTAGTCCGCTCCGGTCTCTTCCACGTCGCCGCCCCGCTCGAAGTACTGCCTCATTGTGGCGACATCGAGTTGGACTACGCGGTCACCCTCAATACGCCCGACTTTCCCACCACTGAATGTAGCCAACTTCATTTAAGACCTCTGCCGAGTTGATTGCACAACTCGATCCAGCCTAGTGATCGTCGGCAACCGTAGTTCAATCAGGCCATACCAGTTTGCCCAGCTAGACGCCTTGTTTTGAGGTTAAGGCCTTGACCATCTCCACGAATCCTTCGTTCGAGACCAATCCCCCGGCTCTTATTGCCCGCTGCTTCACCCGCTCTAGCAGGATGGCGTGGTACTCCTTGGGGATGTCGAGGCCCAGTTCGTCAGCCTTGATCTTGATACTGGCCAGTCCGCTCTTCTTTCCCAGGACCAGTCCTCGCTCGGCGCCCACTAGGGTCGAGGAATAGGGCTCGATGGCGGTTGGGTCGTGAAACTGGGATGCCACCGCCCCGCTTTCCCTTATGAAGAGATTCCGGCCGGTGACAGGCTTCCAAGGTGCTAGGTGGTAACCGGACAGTTTTTGGACTGTGTCAGCCACCTCCACGATGTTCTCAAGCCTCATGGCGGTCCGGCCTCCGTAGACAGCTTCGAAGGCGATGGCAAACTCGGCGATGTCCATGTTCCCGGCCCGTTCTCCCATGCCGTTGATGGTTCCCTGGACCCAGTCCGCCCCTGCTCGAACCGCCTCCAGGGCCCCGGCCGTGGCTAGACCGAAGTCATCATGGCCATGCCAGTGGATGGGAATGTCATCCCCCACCCACGAACGAGCCTGGGTCACCATATCTGCGGCTGCCTCCGGGGCTGCTATTCCCAGGGTGTCCACCAAGGCGATCTCGGCGGCCCCGGCTGCGATCGACTTGGTGTAGATCTCGTCCAGAAACCCGAAATCGGCTCTGCTGCCGTCAACCCCGAAGAAACAGACGTGAATCCCATTGTCGACCGCGAAACGCACCGAATCAATCACCCGCCGGCTGACAACTTCGCGGGTTAGCCCATAGGCCGATAGCTTGCCATCGCTCACGGGTGTCTCGATGACCGCCGCTTTCACTCCCAGGTCGACCAATTGTTCCACATCGGCTTTCACGGCCCTGGAAAACCCCCAGATCTCGGCCCCTAGCCCGGCGGCGAGTATCAGACGAAAGGCCTCTACGTCATCTTGGGAGACGCGGGGGAAGCCCGCTTCTATCCGGTCGACACCCAGGCGATCCAGGGCAAGTGCTATCTCGAGCTTCGCCTCGGGGCCCAGTGCGACGCCAACGGTCTGCTCCCCGTCGCGAAGGGTGGTGTCATAGATGCCGACACCCCGTTCCAGAGCCTTGTCGGAAGCGACTTCGTTGAACGATCCCGTCCAAACCAAATGGCGATCAAGCATGAGTCCTCGCAGTCACGAATGCTGGGCGGATTATATGTTCCAAGGGTCAAGCCTGGGAGACCGGCGAAGCAAATAGGTGACAGTTCACCAGGTGGGTCCTATCCACCTCAACGGTCTCGGGAGTAGTGGTGCAGATCTCCATAACATGGGGGCAGCGGGTCCGGAACCGGCAACCGGAGGGGGGGTCGAGTGGACTGGGCAATTCGCCGACGATCTCCAACCGGGGGCCGCGGTCCCGGGGATGGTCGGGCAAGTCGGCTGCCAGCAGTCCCTGGGTGTAGGGGTGCTGGGGTGAATCAAAGATCCGGTCGGTGGGCCCCTGTTCCACGATGCGACCCATGTACATGACCGCCACCTGGTCGGCCACGTATTGCACGGTGGCCAGATCGTGGGAGATCATCAGATAGGTGGTGTTGAAATCTCGCTGAATGTCCTTGAGTAGATTCAGCACTTGGGCTTGGACGGAGACATCGAGTGCTGAGACTGGCTCGTCGAGCACCAGTAGCCGGGGATCGGTGATTAGGGCGCCTGCCAAAGCAATCCGCTGGCGCTGACCACCGCTGAACTCGTGGGGGAAGAGTTCTCCGTGCCACCGTTCCATGCCCACCTTCTCCAGCGTCTCTCCCACCCGTTCTCTCAACTCCTCCCTCGAAACGCTTCGATTGACGACCAGAGCTTCTCCGACGATATTCCGCACTCGCATTCGTGGACTCAACGAGGCCCAGGGATCCTGGAACACGGCTTGAAGGTGGGTGCGGAACCACCGCCTCTCGCTGCGTTTCAGACGGTGAATGTCCTTGCCGTCCAGGGTCACCGTCCCGCTGGTAGGCCGGGTCAGTCTCAGGAGGAGGCGGGCCGTGGTTGTCTTGCCACATCCAGATTCACCCACCAGGGCAAGGGTCTTGCCCTCCTCGATGGAAAAGCTGACTCCGTCAACGGCTCGAACATGGCCAATGACCCGACCTCCGTATTGGCCTGACGACACCGGGAAGTGCTTTACCAAGTCTTCGACGACCATCACCGGATTCTTCATGGTGTCTCCTCCGCCAGCCAGCATGCCGCCCGGTGGTAGTCCCCTATTTCAAACGACGGGGGATACTGCTCCTCGCAGCGCCGGTATGCATGACGACATCTCGGCGCGAAGGCGCACCCCGGAGGCAGATCGATGAGCGAGGGAGGTTGTCCTTCGATGGAGGGCAGTCTGGCGGCTTGGCGTCCCCGTCGGGGACGGGCCTCCAGCAGCGCCCTGGTGTACGGGTGGCGGGGATTGTCGAATATATCGGACACTGGTCCCTGCTCAACAATCCGCCCTGCGTACATCACAGCCACCCGATCGCAAGACTCCGCAATCACGCCAAAGTCATGGGTGATCAGGATGATGCCGATGGAGGTCTCCTTCCGGATCTCGTCAAGGAGACGCAGGTACTGAGCCTGGATCGTTACGTCAAGCGCCGTTGTCGGCTCGTCTGCGATGAGGACAGACGGCTGACATGCAATGGCCATGGCGCCCACCACCCGTTGCTTCATGCCGCCGCTCATCTGGTGGGGGAAGTCGCGCAGGCGCCGCTCGGGCGCCGGTACCCGCACGCTCTGGAGGGCGGCTACCGACCGCTTGAGAACCTCTGCCGAAGAAGCGGCCATGCCATGCAGGCGAATCGCTTCGGCCAGTTGGTTTCCCACGGAATACACCGGGTTCAACGATTGCTGTGGGTCCTGGAGGATCATGGAGATCTCCCGCCCCCTGATCCGGCGCATCTGCTTGGCGCTGAGCAAGAGGAGGTCCTGCCCGTTGAGCAGGACCTGGCCCCCGAGAATCCGTCCTGCTGGCTCGGGCGTCAGCCTCACCAGCGACAGAGCGAGCATGCTCTTCCCGCTGCCGGATTCACCCACAATGCCGAGCATCTCGCCCGGGTAAAGCCGGAGAGAAACCCCATCCACCGCCTTGGTCACGCCCCAACGGGTGTACAGATGTGTGACTAAGTCCCTCACGTCCAAGATGGGATCGACATCCCTTCCAGGTGGCACGGCGGTCATCGTCGCTGGCGCATCTTGGGATCCAGGAAGTCCCGGAGCCAGTCTCCGAGAAGGTTCAGCGACAGCACCACCAGGAGGATCGCCAATCCGGGAAAGAGCGATATCCACCAGGCGATCAGCACCTGGTCCCTTCCGTCAGCCACCATCACTCCCCAACTCGGGTTGGGTCTGGGGATTCCGGCGCCGATGAAGCTCAGCGACGACTCACTCAGGATCACGACTCCAACCTGCAGGGTGGCGAGAACGATCAGGGTGTTGGCCACATTTGGTAGCACGTGCCGCAGGAGGATCCGCCATGGGCGGGAACCGGCCACCTTGGATCGGGCGACGTATTCGGATTCGCGCACGGCAAGCGTGTCACCTCTCACCTGTCTGGCGAAGTATGCCCACATGGTGATGGCAATGATCGTCACGATGGTTATGAACGACGGTCCGATCGCCGCCACGATGACCAGTGCCAGCAGCACGATGGGAAGACTCAGGAAGGTGTCGATCAGCCAACTGACCACCCGGTCGATCCAACCACCGAAATACCCGGCCATCAGTCCCAGGGTGGTGCCTACCGAAGCACCGACCAAGATCGTGAGCGAGGCCACCGTGAGGGAGATTCGGGCACCGTAGATGATCCTGGTGAGGATGTCGCGGCCCAGTTTGTCGGTGCCCAGGGGATAGGTCCAGGACCCACCCTCGATCCATGCCGGTGGGGTCAGGCGGTCAGCGAGAACTCCTCGGAGGGGATCGTGAACGGTGATCACATCTGCCAGGAGCGCCGGAAGGAGTAACAGGAACACGATGATGCAGATGGGAATCCAGGGCACTTTGTCGGAGCGGGTCCGCAACCAGGGAAACCAGCGGCGTCGACCCTCGGCCGTGCCGACAGCCTGCTCAGAGGAAGCAGTTGGAGATTCCCGTCCCGACCCGGAGAACAACCTGCCAAACGGCATCAGGCGAGAGACCTCTGCCCGAGTCTCACCCTCGGATCGAGGTAGGCGTATGTTACGTCGACCAGAAGATTCATTACGACGATCACCGTCGCGGTGAAGAGGGCCAGTGCCTGGACAACCGGGAAGTCACGGGCATTGGCCGCCTCGAAAGCCAGGAACCCCACGCCCGGCCAGGAGAAGACGATCTCCACCACCGTTGCCCCGGTGAGCATTCGAACCGCAACGCCCCCGAAGAAGGTCAGGGGTCCGATCGAGGCTGGCTTGAGGGCATGCTTCATGATCACCCAGAACTCTGAGACTCCCTTGAGGCGCGCCAGTTTGATGTACTCGCTTCCCAGGGTCTCCAACATGGCCGATCTAAAGAGGCGCAGGAGGGCGGCGATGCCGAAGATCGCGATGACAAAGCTCGGCAGGATATAGCTGGACCAACTGCCTATACCTGAGGTGGGGATGAATTTCCACGGCACCGCGATCAGCCAGATGAGCATGATGGCCAGCCAGAACTCAGGAACCGACTGACCGAACAGCGCCAGGCCCTTGGCAATCCTGTCCGCGGGAGAGCCGCGTTTGACCGCCGAGAGAATCCCCAGGGGGATGCCGATAGTCACCACCAACAGGGTGGCCACCATGCCCAGCCTGATCGAGGCGGGGAGCCTGTCGGCGATGATGCCCCCGGCCGTCTCGGTGGGATACAGGAAAGAGGGGCCGAAATCACCCCGGAGGGCGTTGGCTATGAAAGACCGGTATTGCTCGGGCAGGGACTTGTCGAGTCCCCACTGCTCCCGCAGCGCCTGCTCGTCCTCGCGGCTCATGTCCACCGGAGCCAGAACGTCCAGGGGGTCGCCGGTGAGCCGCGCCAAGGAGAAGACAATGAAAGAAACCGCCAGGATGGTAAGCACCCCGCGGACGCTGTTGATCAGGACGTAGCGGGCCATCAGGCCAGGCTCTGGGGACCGGCCCGGCTTCTCATAGCCCGGGATCGACTATGTAAAGGCCATCGCCGAAACGATCGCTGACATACACCAACCCGTCTTCCGCGGCATAGACATCGTTGAACTGGATCGAGTCTCGACCGGGTGGCGCCGGCGGCACCAGGTGAGCGACTTCGACAGGATTGCTGGCGTCGGAAACGTCGTAGGCGCGTAGCCCGCCGGCGAAATAGGTGAGGTATACCAGGTTGGGGTCGGTAAAAGACCCCGGACGCATTTCATGGAGATTGTGGGGTCCCCACCGAATGTTGTCCTCATGCCGGGCGCCCCGCGGAACGGGGAATCGTGTAATCACCTTCGGGTTGGTCTCGTCGGCGACGTCAACCACCCAGACATGGCGCTGGACTCCGATCCATCGGTGGATCAACTCATCGGTGACGATGAGGATGTCCCGGCCGGGCAGTCGGAGAGGAGTGTGGGTGTTACGGCTCTGGGGACCGAACTCGAGTTGACTGATAAGTCGCGGGCTGGCGGGGTTGCTGATGTCCAGGATCATGAGACCTCCGTCCCAGTAACCACCATAGGCGCGGTCACCGTCGGGGAGGGCATGGTGGAGGTTGTACTGGCGGCCCTCCTGCGTCACGTCGGGAGCCGCGGCCATGCCCCAGTTTGACGACTCGCCACCAGCCACATGCTGACCGGGATACCACCAGCGCCCGACCTCTGCGGGGGAAGTGGGGTCGGAGAGGTCGACTATCCCCAGGATGCGGCCCGAGTACCCCTCTTCGCCTGACGAGACGAGGGCGTGGTCGCCTTCCCACCAAGCCATGCGGTGTATGCCGGTGCCGGTGGTCGGGTGGAAACCGATCTGCTGTGGGGAAGCGGGGTCGGAGACATCATAGATGGCCATCCCGGCACTCCACTCCATCGGATTGTCCTCGAAACGGTTTTTTTCGTGATTGACCAGAAGAAGCGAGTCCTTAACCTGAACCTTGTGACTGTGGGTACCCGCAGGTCTGGGGATCTGGGTAATCACCTCAGGCCGGGCAGGGTTGGAGACATCGATAATCGATGTTCCCAGTTCGTTGTATCCCATGTGCCCGACATACGCCACGCCGTCCACCACGTTGATGTGCATGAGATCACCCTTGCCGTCAAGGTCGATGTGACCGACGACGGACATCCGGCGGGCATCGGTTCCAGTCATCTGCGTATTCCCTTCAGTATCCGGGAGACATTGCCATGGAGAATCATCTCCCGGGCTTCGTTGGTCAAACGGGGGATCGAATCGATAAAGGCAGCAGGAGCCCGCTCATGCATGGGGTAGGGGTAGTCGGTGCCAACCACCATCTGGGTCGGTCCAACCAGGTCCATCAGGAAGGAGAGCGCCTCCGGGAAGTGAACGAGGCTATCGAAATAGAGGTGCCTCACGAACTCGAGCGGTGACTTGCTGATATTCTCGGCGGTGAGATGGGGGACCACCTTGTATCCCTTTTCCCAGCGTCCCAACTGGTATGGCATGTAACCACCACCGTGGACCATGCAGATGACCAGGTCCGGGTACCGTTCCAAGACCCCGCCGAAGAGCAGGTGGCCCATGGCGATCGTGGACTCGGCGGGCCTGCCGAAGATATTCGATAGGAAGTGCCTGCTGAGGTCATAGCCGCCCAGAGGGTCGTACGGGTGCATCAACACCAGGCACCGGAGTTGGTTGGCCACCTCCCAAAAAGGGTCGAGTCCGGCATCGACCAGGTGGACCCCGTCGACCGTGGTGGCGATCTCCACTCCGACCATTCCCAGGTCGCCCACGATGTACGCCAACTCGTCAGCCGCGGCGCTTGGAGCTTGGAGAGGGACGGTCCCCAGGGCCAGGAGGCGGTCGGGGTACCGGGAGACCTCTTCGGCGAGGATCCGGTTGAAGTCTCGGGCGTACCTGGCGCCGGCCTCCGGATCCAGAGCGTAAGCGCTGAAGTCGGTGCGATGGGACACCAACTGGATGTCCACGCCGCCGCGTTCCATCGCCCGTAAGCGGGCATCGAGATCGTATAGCTCCTGGGGGAAGGGGCCGATTACCTTCGTGCCCGCCAGGCGCAGCAACTCCTCTCCGGAGTCGTCATGGATCACCTCGATGCCGTAGTCGTGGCCTCGGTGTCTCAGCAATTTCATCAGCTCGATGGGCACGATGTGGGCATGGACATCGTAGGTCATGTTGAAACCCTTTCCTGGCTGGCGGCCTGTATGGCCTCCCAAACCCTTACCGGGGTCAGGGGGAAACTGGTCAGCCTGACGCCGAGCGGGCGCAGCGCGTCGCAGACCGCGTTGAAGATGGCGGGCGGCACGCCGATACACCCCGCCTCGCCGGTCCCCTTGGCCCCCAGGGGGTTCGACGGCGCCGGATAAGTGAGTCGTCCGGTCTGAAGGGGCATTGGCTGGGTGGCGCCGGGGATCAGGTAGTCCATGAGACTGGTGGTGAGAGGCTGGCCGTCGGGGTCGTAGACGACCTCTTCCAGGAGGGCCGAGCCGATTCCCTGCATGACTGAACCGTGGACCTGTCCCTCCACCACCATCGGGTTGATCACGTTCCCGCAGTCATCGACCGCCGCCAGTTTGACCAGGTGCACGAACCCGGTCTCGATTTCAACCTCGACCACGGCCACGTAGGCGCCGTAAGGGTAGGTGAGGGCGTAGGGATTGAACATCTCGTCCGCCGCGAGTTCCACACCACGAGACTGCGCCTCCATGGCAATTTCCATCAGGGAAAGCTCAGGGTCGGGAGAACCGACCACCCGTACCCTGCCGTTGGTCAACTCGAGGTCTTCGGGGGCTGCTTCCAGCATCTCCGCCGCAAGATCCAGGACGGCGTCTCTCACTCTTCGTGCGGTCTGCAGCACGGCCGAGCCACCCAACTGCAACGAGCGGCTTGAGAAACTACCGATGCTCTTCGGGATTGCCGCGGTGTCGCCGGCATGGAACACTGTCCGGTCCACGGGGAGGTCGAACACCGAGGCGGCGATTTGGGCCCAGACAGTGCGGTGAGCCTGACCGGCCGATGTCGAACCGGTGCGAACCTCCACAGATCCGTCGACCATCAACTCAACCCGACCCCACTCCCACGAACCGACCGCGCCGCCTGCCCGCTCGATGAAGGAGGAGATGCCGATCCCGATGGGGTTCCCGCCGAGGCGGCGCCTCTCTTCCTGTCGCTCCCGCCATGACTCGATGCCGAGTGTCTCCAGGGCTAGGTCTAGGGCTTCCCGGTAGTTGCCGGAGTCGTAGATGGCGCCGGTGTGGGTGGTAAAAGGTAGCTGGCTGGAGCTGATGAAGTTCCGGCGCCTCACCTCTTCGGGCTGCATGTCGATTTCCGCCGCGAAGGCGTCAACGGCGCACTCGATGGATATGGCAGCCTCAGGTCGTCCGGCGCCCCGGTAGGGTCCGGTGGGCGCCTTGTTGGTGAGGGCAGCGATGGCATGGACCTCGAGGTGCTCGATGTCGTAGACCCCCTGGACCATGAACTGGGAGAAGAAGGGTATACGCGAGCCCGTGCTCGGATATGCGCCCACTTCACCGAGGAGGACGGCCTTCACATAACGGATGCGGCCCGAGCGGTCCCCACCTACCGTGACATTCACCTGCTGGCCGCGGCCGTGGGTACCCGATCGGAACTGTTCGCCCCGCCTCTCGATCCACGCCAGAGGTCTATTGAGCCGATGGGCGGCGACGGCCACCACCACGTACTCGGCGTAGAACTGTCCCTTGGTGCCGAAGGCGCCGCCGACACTCGGGACGCGGGCTCGGAAATCCTCCGGTGGGATGCCGACGAAGGGAGAGAGTTGCCGCGGGAGACGGGACGGCGCCTGGTGTCCGCACCACACTTCAAGAGTCCCGTTTTGTGGGCGGACGAGCATCGCCAGCGGTTCCAAGGTCACCGGCGAGAGCCGTGGGATGTCGATCTCGACGGAGGCCTCCACCTCTGCTTCGGGGCGAGGTCCCGGAGTGGCGAACCTGTTCTCATGGACGAGGTTGGTCCCCACTTCCGGGAATAGGAGAACCTCCCCGCCAAGGGACTGCCTGGCATCGATGACGGCGGGCAGGGGATCGATGTCAACCCACACCATCTCGGCGGCGTCGACCGCTTGGGACGGGGTCTGGGCAATGACCACTGCGATCGGGTCTCCCACATGGCGAACCCGATCGCGGGCCAGGGCTGGCTGGTTCATACCGGTTGCCTCCGGCGCTCCCCGTCCCGGCGTGGAGGGAAGGTCGGGAATGTCAAGATTGCGGGCATCGAAGATCGCCACGACGCCGGGCATTTCCAGGGCATCCTCGAGGTCGGGCGGTTCGAAGGTTCCATGGGCGACCGGGCTGCGGACGAAGGCACAATGCAGGGTGTCCCCGTCGACGAGGTCGCTCACATACGATGCTGCCCCGGTGACGAACGGATAGTCTTCCAGTCTCAGAATCGAGTCCCCGATACCTGGGTTCCTATTCACCACGCGCCCCTTCAATCGTAATCGGTGTCTCCTTCATGTTCCGTTGCCCGGATGTGTGCTGCTTTCCCTGAGCACCCATATGCCTTCGTTGAGTCCACTCAAGTAGATGTAGCCACGGGGGTCGACAATCACATCCTGTGAAGTGACGTCGCGTACGCCGCTATGGACCACGTCGAAGATGCGCATGTACGGCCGGGGGTCCACTATCCGGGTGGGCGTCGGCGGCAGGAAGGAAGCACTTTCGGTTGGCTTGTGGGGGTTGGACACGTCGAACACCCGCAGGCCGGCGTTCATGTAGGCGTTGTAGACCTTGTCGGCTACCACCTTGGAGCCTTGATGGTTCTCGTGGAGGTTGTGCGGACCGAACCGCTCACCCTTCTGGTAGTAGGTCTCGTACGGTTCCCCCTCAGTGGGATCGGGGATCGGGAGCGTGGAGAGTTCGGTGGGGTTGGTCTCGTCGGAAATATCCCACAGCCGGATGTTCTTGGGTCCTTCCAGGCCGAAGGTTGCCATGGGCTCCTCGACAACCACCAGGATGTCTCGGCCGGGAAGGGGGACGCAGGTATGCGTCTGACCATCCGTCAGGTCCGGGAAGGTCCGGACGTGGCTCACCAAGGTGGGGTTGCCGGCGTCGGAAACATCGACGATGGCGAATCCGCCGTCGGAGTAGGCGATGTAGGCGCGGTCTCCGTGGACGAGGGGAAAATGCACCCCGAAAGTCTCGTCTTCCAGGGGCGGTCGGCCCTCCCCCAGTTGCACCGGGTGCCAGAAGTCGGTGACTCTCTTGGGCGATTCGGGATCGGAGAGGTCGATGATTGTCATCACCCGCGCCCGGTCCAGGCGCCAGTGATAGCGGAAGCCGGGCGCGTCGATCATATTCGACAGATAGGCGTAGCGGCCTCCGTTCCACCAACTGCGGTGGATCCCGTAACTGCGGGGATCGGGCTCGTCCCAGTGGGCCAATTCTCGGGGAGCGGTGGGATCGGAGACATCAAAGAGCCGAACTCCTTTCCACGCCTGAGGCGGGTCGCTCCTTGGGTTGAAGAAGGCAGGCTCACAGGCGGCCATGAGTATGTTGTCGGCTACCTGTATCTTGATGTGCCAGGTGTGCTCGTTAGGGGTTGGGATGAAGGAGGCGACTTGGGGATCGCTCGGCGAGGTCACATCCAGCACGGTTATCCCGCTCGACCATGGGTGGCCGATGTAGAGATAGGTGTGCTTACCCACGGCTTGGAGTTGGAGTTGTGCACCGTCCAACTTGCCGTCGAGGTCGCTGAAACCGACTATGTCGATGTTGGTTGCGACCGGTTCGGTGACGGGCTTGGCGGACATCTTGCGGATTGATCGTTTCCAGCCAGGTTCCCTTGCCGCCATTCTCGGTATCTCCTATCAGTGGGTGCGAGCAGGACTAGACGCTTGCACATCGGTTGTGAAGTTGTATGGGGGGACGCCCCCGAGGCGTTTGTGTGCCTGGGGGGCGTCCGATAGTTGGGTTCAGCAGGACTCGATGTATTCCACGAAGCTGAACGGTGCGCTCATGTTGGCGCCGGGGTAGCTGTAACTGCAGACGGCATCAGGATTGACAACGGTCTCGGAGAAGGTCCGCAGCAACGGGACGTGCGGGGCGTTCTCGAAGACGACGTCGCCGAAGTCACGCCACAGCGCGGCCTGCCTGACCGGGTCCAACTCGATGAGGATCGCTTCGTACTGGGTGTCCCAGTCGACCATGCACACAGGTCGCTGGGAGTCCTGGTTGCAGTATCCAGCCGGTTCGAAGCCGGTCACATTCTCGGAAGCGGTGTCGTCGAATTCCACCATCCGATCAAACTCCCGGGCCTCGCGGGCGGCCGAATACTGGCCACCGTCCATCGACACGAGTTCCACGTCGAATCCGGCGTCCAACAGCATTGTGGCGACGGCCTCGCTGATGTCGTTCTTGGCGTAGACCTGGATACTCGCTCCGCCGAGTCCGTCCAATATGGCCTGGGCTCCCTCGGGGTCGTAGCCGATGTGGTCGGCGAAACGGGTCTCCCAGTCGGGGTTCCAAGAATCGGTCTGCTCCGGCAGCCAGTACCACATAATGGCCGTCTCAGCCTCGCCTCCGAAGAAGGCGTCATTCAGAGCTTGGCGATCGATCGCCTTGTTGGTGGCGATACGGATGTCCTTGTTACACCACGGGCTGTCCGGATAGAGGCGTTCACCACTGGTGAACACGTCCGCCGACTTCTCGCCGGGGATGGGTGGCTCGAGGTAGTAGCAACCCACCAGGGCCAGGCCGTAGCGGCGTCCGGGGAGAGCCGACTTTATGACCTGCATTCCCTGCGACTCGGCTTCGTCGCCGAGTTCCTGCGACAGCGAGGTCATGTGAACCTCACCCGCCAGGAGCGAGGAGATCCGGGTGGCCTCCTCGAGGATGAACCGGTACTCGATCTCGTCGAAGTCGCCATTCTGACGCCAGTGGTCATACGGCACCTTCTCGAACACGACATTCTGGCCGGGATTCCGTTCCACGAATTGGTACGGCCCGGTGCCCGCCAGCGGGGCCTCGTCCAGACCCGGGGAGGCAGGCGAGCCTCCGCCTCTGGACTCCCAGTCGGCCTTGCTCTTGATCACGGCTCCCGCGGCACCGTAGCTGATGCCCTCGAAGAAGGCGAAGGAGAGGCCTTCGCCCACGTGGAAAATCACCGTGTAATCGTCCACGATCTCGAACTCGCTCACGGCGTTCCGCACCGCTTCCGCCACACCGGAGACGGCGCCGGGCGGGTCGATCAGATCGGTGAGGGAGAAGACGACATCGTCGGCGGTCATCTCACCGAAGCCGTTGTGGAATTGCACTCCCTGCCGCAGGTGGAAGGTAAGCTGGTCGCCGGCGTCGTTGAGTTCCCAACTCTCAGCCAGCATCGGCGTCCACGCGGCCGTCAACGGGTCCACTCCGACCAGGTTCTCATACATAGGTTTGAGCTGGTACTCATCGTTGGGCTGTATGTCACGGTTGGGGTTGTTCGATTCACCCTGCTCGGGCGGTGGAACGGCAAATACAAGTCTCGTCCGTTCCGGTTCCGGCTCCGGCGCGGCGGTTGTTTCGGGTGGGGCAGCGGTAGTGGTAGGGGCGACCGTGCCTGCAGTAGTAGCTGGTTCATCAGCCTCGTCATCGCCGCATGCTGCGGCCAACAAAGCAAAACAGGCCAGTAGTGCCACCATGCTCTTCAACTTCTCTAATGTGCAAAGACTATCTGTTCTCACAACGCACCTCTTTCTGGCTGTTTACTGTCAAAGAGTTCCCTGATTGTTGAGGTGAACCTCCTCCATCGCATCGGGAGTGATAACATATACCGTATCAGTTGACATTGGGGATTGTCACAAAACAGCCACTTAAGTTCGAGGATCGGAACCAAGTGGGTAGGTGGTCGTGGTGGGGGGAATAGCGTGCAAAGAGTCAGAGAGGTAGTAAAGATGACGGTATTCAAGAGGTTTGTGGGGAAGCGGGTGCTGGTCACAGGCGCAGGCACCGGATTTGGCAGCGCCATCGCCCGTCGTGCGGGTCTGGAGGGCGCGCGGGTCGGCGTGCACTATTACAGTTCCGAGGCGGGCGCGGAACGGACGGCCCAACAGATTCGCGACATGGGCGCGGAGGCCTCGATATTCCAGGCCGACATCAGTTCCTGGGATGCGGTGAAGGCGATGGCCGAAGCGTGCTTCGATGAGTTCGGCGGGTTGGACGTTCTGGTCAACAACGTCGGGGATATCGCCACCGAGCAGATGTCATGGAGGGATGTCACGCAGGAACTCGTCGACCGGGTAATCGATGTCGACATCAAGGGAACCCTCTACATGATCCACGAATTCGGTACGAGGATGATGGAACAGGACGAGGGCGGCGCCATCGTGAATATCGGCTCGACCGTGGTGGTGAGGGGCAGTCCCCGCGCCCCCCAATATGCCGCCGGAAAGTACGGAGTCATGGCTTTAACCAAGTCATATGCCCGGGCCTTCGCCCCCAAGGTGAGAGTGAGCGCCTTCGCGCCAGGCTTCATGGCGACCGAGTCCACGGTGTCCCGCGAGGATTGGAACACCGGACGTCGCGAGGCGATCACCGCGGCCACCCCGGCGGGGCGGGTCCCGACTCCGGACGACTTGGCCGTACCGGCTCTGTTCCTGGCCACCCCCGAGGCTAGTCACATGATCGGCTCCTATGTCATCGCTGATGGGGGCCGTAGCACCGTGGGCGCCTGACAGACTGAGGAAAAGGCGCCCCGCCAAACATGCAACAGGTGCCGTTAGGCGTTTAAGGACGTGGTAATGGTTGGCATCCGCGGAGTCTCGTAGGGGACACCTGCTGGCTCCCCCCGCGAACGGTTAGCAAGAGCCGTGCCACAGGTACGGTTAAGGATGTCCCTTCATGTTGGATCTGTCACACGGAGAAGATGACTACCCGCGGGCTTAATAGAGCTTGGTTCACCCTGCTGCTGTTGGCCGTTGCTTGTACTTCCGAAGGCGAGGTGTCAGTAGTTTCTCCCACCATGCCGGTTTCCACCACCGAGGCCGTTGCTCAGTCCGCGCCTACCGTGACCACGGTATCTCCCGACACAGTCGTTGAATCGGAGGTGTCTCCCCAATCCACTACCACCTCAACGGTGACCGAGACACCCTCAACAACCGGCCCTCCTTCCGACGTCATTACGTCGCTGGCCGCAACTTCGACAACCGGTCCTTTGACCACCACCACAACGTCTACCACCACAACGACCACCACCACCTTGCCTGACGATTTGACCGTTGTGGAAGTGGTGGTTAGAGAAGGGAGGGTGGTATCCAAGGACCGGGTTGATGTCGTCCTTGGCAACGGGATCTCGTTGAGATTCGACTCCGACGCTCGTCTCCTGGTTCACATCCATGGCTACGACGAGGAGTTCTCCGTCGAAGCCGGTGTCTTGACCACCCATGAAATGGTGGGCGATCTGCCTGGAATCTTCGAGGTGGAGGATCATGTCACGCATCGTCTATTGATCGAGTTGAAAGTGTCGCCCTGAAGGTGGGAGCATGACACTGGCACACGGCATTGGGGGGCGTCTGGATCTGCCCATCCCCCTTCTCTATTTCACGCTTGCGGCGATAACGGTGCTGGTGGTTACCTTTGCCATGCTGTCGACCCGATGGCACGAGCCGCGACTGCAAGCCCCCACCGGCAGGGTGTTCGACGCACCTCCCTGGTTGGGGCTGGTAGGAGGGATCTTCTCCGTGGTGTCGTTGGCGCTGCTGGCAGTAATGGTGCTGAGCGGCTTTCTGGGATCGGAGGACGCCCTCGAGAACCCGGCGCCGGTGATTGTCTATGTGGGACTCTGGTTGGTCCTGCCTTTCATGTCCGCCCTGGTTGGTGACTTCTACCAGGTAATCGCTCCCTGGCAGGTGCTGGCCCGCTGGCTCAAGATTGGCGGGGTAAGCAGACCGGGAGTAGGTGCTCGCCTCGGGTACTGGCCGGCGGCGATGGTTCTTTTGGTGTTCACCTGGTGGGAACTGGTCTCGCCGGTGGGCGGCGTCCCGCTGTGGCTCGCGGTGATCGCGTTGGTTTACACGCTGTGCATGCTGGTCACCACCGGCCTCTGGGGTGGGGAAGCCCATTTGACCACATGGGACGGCTTCGGGGCTTACAACCATCTCATGGGAGCGATCGGGCCCATCGGCAGGAGTGGGGACGGTGAACTGGTGAGGCGGGGATGGTTGAGAGGTCTGCCGCTGGTGGCCGAGCGCCCCGGACTGGACGTTGTGGCGGTGGTACTGATCGGGGGAGTCACCTATGACGGTCTCACGGGGATTCCCTTCTGGCGTAACCAACTGGCCGGTCCACTGGAGGACACCCTGTCGAGTCTCGGGCTGGACTGGAAGGTGGCGGAGATGGGGGTGGGCACTTTCGGATTGCTGGCAGTGGTCCTGATGGTCGGTTGGGCCTACCATGTGGCGTGCGCCTTTTCGGTCATCCTCTCGAAGGCAGACACAGGCGTTTCCCGGGTGCGGATCCGATTCGCTCACACCCTGGTGCCCATAGCCTTCGCCTACGCGTTTGCCCACTATTTCACCCTTGTTCTGTATGAGGGACAGTTCTTCCTGAGCGCCATCGGCGATCCCTTCGACCTCGGCTGGGATCTGTTCGGACTCACCGGGCGAGCAGTCGATTACACACTGATCTCTCCGAACGTGGTCTGGTACATCCAGTTGATTGCGGTCATTGCGGGCCATGTGGGTGGTGTGATCCTGGCGCACGACCGGGCGCTGGTTGACTTCCCTGGGGTCAATGCCATACGATCCCAGTATGCAATGCTGGCCTTGATGGTGGTCTTGACGATGCTTGCCCTGTTCATACTTACTTCTGGATGATGATTGCCGTCGCTCACATTCTGGGAGGAGGCGCAGTTGACGAGATTGTCGCCTCCGGACTAGTGCTGGTCGGCCTGGTTTGGCTGTTGCGCCGCTCGGAGCGGAAGGCTCGCCAACGCCGACGGGAAATGGAAGAGAATGCCTCCACACCGCAGTAGCGATCCGGTTCCGCCCCGGTGGTAGGGGGACTCATCTGGTCGTGTATCCTCAAGGACGGATATGAGTGAGTTCTTGGCGGCGGCAGCGGCGGTTCTCAACGCTCCTGAAGAATTGGTCTTGAGGTCGGCGGAAGCGAAGGCAGATGCCCTGGGGGGTACCGCCGATGATTACTTGGCAGCCTGGGGAGGCGGGGAGGCAGCACCTGCTCCGCCTGTGACCGCAGTTGCGGCGCCCGCCGAAGCCCCACCTGTGGTGGAGAGCGCCCCTGAACCTGCCGTCCCGAAGGCTGTTCCGATGCCGACTGCAGCCCCCATGGCGGTGCCCGTTCAACCGGTAGTGCAGGCGGCCGTCGTGGAGGAGGAGCCTCCTCCACCCGTTGATCCTGCGCCGCTGCGGGTCCGGCGAAAGCTGGGAGGCCGACTGGGAACCGTAACAGGCGCAGCCATCGGACTGGTGAGCCTGGTTGCTCTGAGTCCATGGCTGGCGGCGCGCGCCGACACCCTGGGTGAGGAGGGTCCCTTCTCTCCCTCCTTGATCATGACGCCCAACTGGGTGACTATCGGCTTGGTGGTGCTGTTCGGTGTGTACGGCATGATTCTGGCTCTGTTCACCACCGAGGCGGTCGGGTGGCACGGCCCTGGCATGAGGATCGTGGAGGGCCGAGGTTCCATCCTGGTGGGAGGGATGCTCACCGGCTTTGTTGTCGGAGGGGCGGCGGGCGCGGTAACGACCGGCATGTTCGGAACGGTGATACCCGGCGCCGAAGAGGTGGAGGTATCGGTCGTGGCCGGTCTAGCGGTGGTTGTTGTGGCGGGGGCTGCCCTGGGTTGGGCAGTGGGCCAGTTGTCGCAGATATTGGGGGTTCCGGAGGGGATGACTGGCGCCGAGGGTGAGGAAGCCACAGTGGTGAGGTTCCGATTGAAATCCGCCTTGGCGCTGCCTGTAATCGGATTGGTGCTGATTGCAATGTTGGTGTTGCCGAACGCCTATGTGTTCCTGCAGTTTCCAAGTTGGGCGCCCATCATGGGATCGATTGTGGCTGCCAGCATCCTCACTTTCGCCGGGCTTGCCGCCTCCCGACCGGGGATGCGTATAACCCGGGGAGAGTTCCTACTGGCCGCCGCCGGGATAGGTGTCATGGTCTTCATCCTTTTTGCAGTGCTGAACACACAAGGCGCGGGGCACTCCGAATCGGAGGACGATCACGGTGTCGAGGCCGAGGCGATCGAGGTGGTCGTCTCCTCCTAGCCCTCGTAAGGGGAGATTGGCAAACCTTCGCTTCTCGGAACTGACGGTTGCCGCCGGGGTGGCATTTTCCGCCGCTTGAGTCGCTCCGACGGCCGGATCAGGGGGAGGGACGAAGGACCAGGGTGTCCTCGGCCAGGGACTGTACCGCGTCGTAGTCCCAGGGAAGGGGCTGCATCTCCCCGGCCGCCCAGGGTTCCAGCAGGTCGTCGTAGTGGGGGTGGTAGGCGTGGCCTGACTGGCCGGGGGCGTGCATGGAGAGGGAGGCGTCCGGGTCCCCCAGGTCGATCACCATCCGAAACGACGGTATCCCTTCTGTCCCGTACCCGTCTGAGGTGATCCATTGGGTGGCGTTGACGATCCCAGATCCCCCGGAGACATTGTTGCTACGGCGATTGAACACGGCTTCGATCAGGGAAACACCCGACTCCCCCAGGCTGGAGTTGTTGAACACACCGGTGTGTATGTCTCCCCAGCGCCATCGCTGCGGGTCATCGCCCATCAACGCTACCAACTCGGCGTGGGCCTCTTCCAGGGCCCTATGGAGCACATCGTCGCGCGTTTCCCGGCGCTCGGTTCCCGCCCGATCCCACCAGGGGTCTTCGGAAGTTTCCAGCAGGGCTTTTATGACCTCCACGTACCGGCTTCCCCCATGCGCCTCGTGACCTTCAGGAAGCTCGTCGAAGGTGAGAGCCAGCAGATGGCGCCAGGTGGCTGCATAGGCCGCTGCTGCCGCACTGTCGGAGTCCATCTGTCCCGCTCGCTCCCCCCGCATCCATCCGGTCAGCAGATCCTGCATCACCGCCACCTCATCGCTGCGGGGTGGTAGGGCCGTTAAAACCGGAACCAGGAAACCGGCAGCGGGATCCTGGTGATCGAACTGGATGGCGCTCATCCTGGCGGTGTCCATCGGGAGGGAGTCGGCCAGAAGTTCGTGGATGCGCCGGGCCCGGTGGCCGTAGTCGAAGTCACTGCCGATGTGGCGGACTAGGTCTGGCCGGGCCAGGGGTTGGTTGGCGGCCACCACCATCCCCGAGGGGGGATTGAACGACCAGGGAAGGGTCTCGAAGGGCCAAAAGCCCTGCCAGTCGTATTCGCTCGACCACCCCGGCGCTGGGTAGCGTCCATCGCCTGCTGTTCGGATCGGGATGAGCCCCGTGGACTGGTAGCCGATGTTGCCGTCAGCATCGGCGTAGACCATGTTCTGGGGCGCCATGTCGAACAGCGCCGCCGATGCTCGGAATTCCTCCCAACTCCGGGCGAGGACCATCCCCAGCACCGCGTCCAGGTTGCGGGTGGTTTGCAGGGCGGTCCATGCCAGGGAGACGGCGTGAGGGTCGGGCAACTTCACCACCCCGGTTCCTTCCAACTCGTCGACGGGTTCATAAATCCCCGAGATCACCGGTCCGTGGTGAGTCTCCCGGACCGTGATTTCCACCGGATCGGCGTTGGCCACCTCGATGATCTCGGTCCTGGTGGACATGGGCAGCCACTCTCCGTCCACCTCGTACAGAAGCGGGTCTTCGGGGTGGATTCGCTCGATGAAGAGATCGGAGACATCCCCTCCCAGGTTGGTGAAACCCCAGGCCAGGAAACCGTTGTGTCCGATGATGATCAGCGGTGTGCCCGGGAGGCTGAATCCCGCCGCCTGCAACGGGCAGGCGTCCCCCAACGGCTGGCAGTGGAGACCCACCCGGTACCAGATGGAGGGGGTCTGTCCCCCCAGATGCGGATCGTTGGCCAGAAGCGGTGCGCCCGAGACGGTGTGCTCGCCCGACACCACCCAGGAGTTGGAGCCTCGGGTCCGGTTGTCCCCAAGTGCGCCGACACCGGCCAAGCCCACGGAGAGGACTTCCTTGGTTGGCAAGACGTTGAAGGGTTCCCGAACCGATGGCGAACGTTCACTCCAGACGGTCTTCTGCGGCGACGGCGCCGGTTGATCCCATTCGGGGACGATCACCGGGTGACCTTCGGGGTACTCCGGCCAGAGTTGGGAGACATGTTCCACCGGTATCGACTCCGAGAGCACTGCTCTCTCGAGTTCGGAGACGATGTTGGTGCGAAGGTCCCAGGCCACTACCTTGGAAAAGGCCAAAGTGTCGGTGGGTTTCCACGGCGCCGGCCGGTAGTCGGGGTTCTGGATTCCCAAGAGGACGTACTCCAGGCTGAGTTCCCATTCCCCTCGCTCCGACAGGTAGGCGTTGACTCCGCGGGCGTAGGAGTCCAGCAGGGTCCGTATGAGGGGCGACGACTGCTGGTATTCGCGGGCCGCCACCCGCTCCCATCCCAGGGTTCGCAGGAAGATGTCGGCCTCCAGTTGGGCCTCGCCGAACATCTCAGCGGTGCGCCCGGTGGCCACATGTCGGTAGAAATCCATCTGCCAGAAGCGGTCCTGGGCCTCCACGAAACCCTGTGCCATCACCAGGTCCGAAAGGGTGGAGGCGTAGATGTGAGGTGTCCCGTGACGGTCCCGGATCACGGTGGCCTCCCCACACAGGCCTGGCAGCACTATTTCCCCGTCCACCTGGGGAAACGATCGGCGGACCACCAGCAGTCCGGCGGCGGCAACCAGCACGATGAATAGCGCCGCCCATGGGCCGATGAGTCTTAGCAGGCGAAGCGGAAGGGGCCGGCGCTTTTGGGAAGGGGGCGGAGGATCGCCGGGAGTCCGCGAGTCCTTCAACTATCGGTTTCCGCGGCGGCAGTCCGGCGCAGACGGCGCTCTATGGAGTCCCAGTCCCGCTCGGCGGCGATCCACTTGAACCAGATCACCACGATCGTTGCCCACAGTATCAAGCCCCCGCCCAGTTTCATTATCAACCCCGCCACCTGCAGGTCAGTGACGCTCGAAATCCCGAAGGAGGTCGCAGAATCGACGTAGGAGGGGTACAACGGTGTGCGGCTGAACGTCAGGAAAGAAGCTGGAACGGTGGGGATAATGGAGTGCAGGAACAGAATGAACATCCGCAAGGGTGGGTTCAAGCGGGGAATCAGGGGGGTGGGACTCACCACCGGGAGCCACACCAGCACCGCCGTGGCGAACAGCCAGAGGTGGGCCAGGAAATGGAACGCACTCGAGGCGACCATCGTTTCCACAATGGGCCGCCAGTGCAGACCGGCCAGGCTCAGGTGGAAGAGGAAGAAGGCGGGCAGTGGTCTGCTCAGTCGGTGTAGCACTGCCAGGACCCGGGGAGATTGGAGACGGTGATCGGCCATCCACCGGGGGGTTCCCATCAGCATCAGAGGCGGGATTACCAGCGCCACCAGCATGTGCTCGGTCATGTGAAGACTGAAGAAGACCTGCTCCGCCAGGTCGTGGAAGGGCCAACTGGAACTTGCCGTCAGGATTGCCAGGGCCCCGAACCACAGCCAGCGTTGGCGGGAAGTGGCGGCCGGCATGTTGGGCGCCACCAAGGGGCGGATACGCCATTCAGCGTGGAGGTAAAGAACTCCCAGCGCCACCACCACCGCCAGGACATCCCAGTGAGGATGCCAAGGTGGCAAGTTGTCAGCTTCCCAGCGCTATAACGCCGAAGGTCAGCAGCATCACCGCATACAGGATTATTGCCAGGATGAATCCGGCGGTGAAGAACTTGGACAGGGTTGAACTCTCAAAACGCAGGTGCATGTACCACCCCACGACGATCACGAATTTGAGAACGGCCAGAAAGATCAGAAGCGGCGCGTCCCAGCCACGCATGTCCGCCGCCTCGTTCACATAGAAGAGCGCTACTTCGATGACGGTGAGCACCGCCAGCAAGATGGCGATCTTCACATATTGGAGCGGGCTGGGATGATGGTGCTCACCGGGGTGGGTGGCCATTGTCAACCAACTCCCACCGGTGCGCTGGCCAAGAGATACACAACGGTGAAGATCACGATCCAGATGATGTCCACAAAGTGCCAGTAGAGACCCACCAACTCCAGGTTCAACCCGGAAGCTTCCGAGAGTTCACCCTGGCGGCGGGAAATTCCATACAGTGTGAGCAGCATCAGGACTCCCAGCAGCACGTGAAAGCCGTGGAAGCCGGTGAGCAGGTAAAAGGCCGAGGCAGCCGGGTTGGTGGTGAGTTTCATTCCACTGACGGAGATGAACTCGGTGAATTCGAAGACCTGCCCTCCGAGGAAGACCGAGCCCAGCATGGCAGTGGCCAGCAGCCAGGTGCGGGTGGCGTGCTGGTCTCGGCGGGCCAGGGCATTGTGGGCCAGCACCATGGTCAGAGAACTCATCAGCAGGGCGAAGGAGGAGAACGAGGTGAAAGGGATGTCGTATATCTCGGCCGGATAGGGACGGGCGAATCCGGGCTGTCCCTGGTAGAGCAGATAGTTGGTGATGAGGGCGCCGAAGAACAGGAATTCGGAACTGAGGAACACCCACATCCCCAGCTTGCGGTGGTCGATGCCGGTCGACTCGTGCTGGTCGTGATGATCCATGGCGGCCGCTGCTTCCATCAGGCATCACTCCCATAGGACGAATACCCCGAGCCCGATGGCTGGTCGGAGTGGTCCTCATCATGCTCCTCGTGGGGCTCTTCCAGGGGTTCCATGCTCCAGCCAAAAGCGGCCGAGGCCACCACCAGCACCCCGACCAGAATCAGGAGTTTGCCTACTAACGAGGTGTGAAAGATGATCCCCCACCCCACCAGCGGTATCCCCGCCGCAAACAATATGGGGTAGTAAGACGGAGCGGGAAGGTGGATGGGATGGGGAGGGTTGATCCCGGTTTCCATCAGATCCTCCAGTGTTTCTTCCGCCTCCGGCCTTCGGACCGGCCTCCCTTCCGAATCTGAGCTGTACTTCTTGTGCCAGAAGTCATCCAGAGAGGTGATGGTGGGTGACACTCCGAAGTTGTATTCGGGAGTGGGATTGGGAATAGTCCACTCGACGGTGCGGGCGTCCCAGGGGTCGATGCCCGAAGGCTCGCCGTGCTTCTTCGAACGCCACCAGTTGTACATGAAGACGAGCACTCCGGCCGCGATGATGAAAGCCCCCACCGTTGCCACCAGGTTCCAGAAATCGAACCCGGCCTCGGGTGGGTAGTAGGCGGTGCGCCGCACCATGCCCTGCAGACCCAGCCAATGCATGGGAGCGAAAGTCAGGTTGAAGCCGGCGAACAACGTCCAGAAATTGATCTTGCCCAACCGTTCGCTGAGCAGTCTTCCCGTGATCTTGGGGAACCAGTAGTAAAGACCTGAGAAGATGCCGAACACGGCCCCTCCGAACAGCACGTAGTGGAAGTGAGCGACGATGTAATAGGTATCGGTCTGCTGCCAGTCGGAAGGGACCACGGCATGGGTGACGCCCGACAGACCTCCGATTACGAACATTGCCACGAACCCGATTGCAAAGAGCATGGAGGTGGTGAAACGTAATCGACCCCCCCACATGGTTCCCATCCAGTTGAAGATCTTCACGCCGGTGGGAACCGCGATGGTCATGGTGGACAGGGCGAAAGCGGCCTGGGCAACGGGGCTGATCCCCGACGAGAACATGTGGTGAGCCCAGACCCCGAAGCCCATGAAGGCGATGGCCGCCCCGGCGATCACCACCGCCGCGTAGCCGAACAGCGGTTTGCGGCTGAACACCGGTAGCACTTCGGAGACGATGCCCATGGCCGGGAGGATCAGGATATAGACCTCGGGATGGCCGAACAACCAGAAGAGATGCTGCCACAGGATGGGATCGCCCCCAGCCTCGGCTACGAAGAAAAGACTCCCGAACTGACGGTCGAAGGTGACCATGAACAGGGCGATGGCGATGATGGGAAGGGAGAAGAGCAGGAGAAGGGCCACCACCAGGCTCATCCACACGAACACCGGCATCCGCAGAAGCCTCATGCCCAACGCTCGCATGTTGAAGATGGTGACGATGAAATTGACAGACGAAATCAGGGATGCCAATCCCAGGAACTGGACTCCCAGGGCCCAAAAGTCCATAGCCGTCCCTGGGGAGTAGAACGGTCCGGCATTGGGCTGGTACCCGAACCATCCCCCATCCGGCATGCCGCCGAGGATCGTGTTGTCGGCGGGGTCGAGGTTCCCCGGCACCCCCTCCACACCGGCCGGCGCGGCCGGATCGCTGAAAATGAGCACCGAATAGAGGAAGATTCCCCCGAACAGGAATATCCACCACGACAGGGCGTTCATTCGGGGGAAGGCGACATCCCGGGCGCCGATCATCAGTGGAAGCAGATAGTTGATGAAGGCGGCCGAGATGGGCATCACGAACAGGAACACCATGGTGGTGCCATGCATCGTGAAGGCGGCGTTGTATTCGGCGGCGGTCAGGAAGGTGCTGTCAGCCGCAGAAAGCTGGATCCGCAACAGGAGGGCCTCGATGCCTCCCACCAGGAAGAAGATGAAGGCTGCGTACCCGTACATGATTCCGATCTTCTTGTGATCGGCAGTAGTGATCCACGACCAGAACCCGGTGGTGGACCGGGGCCTCCGAAAGATGGTCGTGGTGGGGCGGCGCTCGGCGGTGGTGGTCATATCAGAAAGACCGGCCTAGGGACCATGAAGGGATTCTCCTTCCGGGCGGGTCGGGCAAAGGACAAGTTTACGGTCACTGCAGCGTGTCCAGCCAGGCAATCAGATCCTCTATCTCCTGGTGAGTCAGATCGAGGTCGGGCATGAAAGACCCGGGTTTCACGCCCGGGGGGTTGGCTAGCCATTCCCGCAGTCCATCGGCGTGGGTCTGCCCTTCCCGGGGCAGGATGGCGCCGGCGAACACGTTGCGGGATGCAAAGTGAGTGAGGTTCGGCCCGTTGTAAAGCTCGTCGGCAACCAGATTGGTGCCTGCAAAGTCAGGTCCGTAGTCCACCGTATGGCATTGGGTGCAACCCTGCTCCTGGAATACCTTCAATCCGGCCGCCGCCGGAGTGTCCGGTTCGGGTGGAACGGCCAGTTGCTGCTGAGCAGCAGCCCAGGCGTCGAAGTCAGCCTGGGTCATCGAGACAACCCTGGCGCGCATCAAGGAGTGGGAGAGTCCGCAGAACTCGGCACAGTGTCCCCAGTACTCGGCTGGCTCATCCGCCTGCAATTTGAGGGTGGTCTCCTGTCCGGGGACCAGGTACCGCTTACCCATCAAATGGGGCACCCAGTAGTTGTGGAGGACATCCGCCGAGGTCATGAAGGCGCAGACTTCCCTGTCGACAGGAATAGCCAGGACACTGCCCGTCTCAATTCCCAGTTCCGGGTATCGGTACTCGAACCACCACTGGTGCCCGATGATCTCCACCGGCATGGCGTCGTCATCGCACTCGGTCAACTCGAATACGCCTTGGACGGTGGGGATGGCGATCACCGTCAGAATCAGCGCGGGGATGATGGTCCAAGTTATCTCCAGCTTGTTGTTCCCGTGAATCTGACGGGGTTCTTTGCGGCCTTTCCGATCCCGGAACAGCAGGACGATGAGCAGTATCCCCCCCTCCACCACCACGAAAATCACCACCGCGATCCAGAACACCTGCCAGAAGATGGCGTCGATCCTCTCGGCGAAGGGACCGGCCGGTTCGAAGGTCGTCAGGGGAGCATCTTCGATCTCCACCAGGCTGCAGGCAGCCAGGCTGAAGATTGTTAACGAAAGAACCGTCCCCCACTTGACGAATGGTCGTATAAGCCGCCTCACCTGCCGCCAGATCATATCGGGCGAATGATACGATCCAATGCCTCCGTTCCCAATCCGGCCACCCGCGGAACCAACACTGGGAGCGCTCACCACAAACCAGGGTCATCCCGGATTGCTACGCTGAAAACGAAGATGCTGAATGGCGAGGCTCAGGCTTTGGTGAAGCTGGAAGATGTGGTTATGCATTATCCGGTCAGGATGGAGGGGATGGTCGGTGGCCGCCGCCAGTTGAGAGCGGTTGATGGAGTGAGCTTTTCCATCTCCGAAGGTGAGGCGTTGGGGCTGGTAGGGGAGTCAGGCTGCGGGAAGACCACGGTTGCGAAGCTGATGATGCGTCTTCTGACGCCAACCAGCGGACGGGTGGTGTTCATGGGACGGGACGTCACCGACCTGGGAAGGCGAGAGATGCGACCGCTGCGGCACCACATGCAGATCGTCTTCCAAGACCCCTTCGCTTCCCTGAATCCGGGTATGAAAGCCGCGGAGATCGTGGCCGAGCCTCTGGTGGTTCACGAGGGTCGGCGCCCTGAGGCCGCAAGAGTCACAGAACTCTTGGAATTGGTAGGTTTGCACCCCGGGGACGCCAACAAGTATCCCCACGAGTTCTCGGGAGGGCAACGCCAGCGGATCAGTATTGCCCGGGCTCTGGCGCTGCGGCCGAAACTCCTGGTGCTGGACGAGCCCGTGTCGGCTTTGGATGTCTCCATCCAGGCCCAGATCATCAATCTCCTGATCGAGTTGAAGCAGAGCCTGGGCCTGGCCTATCTCTTCATTGCCCATGATCTGTCCGTGGTGCGGCATGTGTGCGAGCGGGTGGCCGTGATGTACCTGGGAAGGATCGTGGAGTGGGGTGATCGTGAGGAGGTCTTCAACCGGCCCTGTCATCCGTACACGCAGGCCCTGGTTTCGGCGGTACCGGTCCCAGAGCCGGCCTCCCGGGCGGAACGGAGTCGCATTCTTCTTGCGGGAGATGTGCCAAGCCCTCTCCATCCCCCCTCCGCCTGCAGATTCCGGACCCGTTGCTGGAAAGCGCAGGATCTCTGTTCTGAAGAAACACCATCGTTGGAGCATCGCTTAAGCGGAAGCGGGAAAGCGGCCTGTCACTTTCCCGAGCAGTTGGAATCGGCCACCGCCTACGCATGATCCGACTGCGCACCGCCCATCTAGAGGTGAGGGTGGACGAGAACAGGGGCGCCGAGATTGTGTGGCTGGGCCGACCGGGGGGTCCCAATCGCTTGGCGTGGATCGACTCTGCCTGGCCGTTGCGCGCCTCGGCTGGGGCCTCCTACTACTCCTCCGACCTGGATTGGCTGTCTGAACATCGTGGTGGGTGGCAGGAGATGTTTCCCAATGCCGGCGCAGGTTGCACAGTAGATGGCATTACCCATCCCGTTCACGGCGAGGCCTCCCTGGCGCCCTGGGAGTTTGTGGAGACTGCGGGTGAAAGCCAGGTAACCCTCCGTTGCCACACCCACACTCCGCTGATCCTTGTCCGGAGAATGAGGCTTGATCTGGAATCTCCCCGGCTTGACGTGGAGGAGGAGATTCGTAACCCCTCTGGTGTGGACTTTCCCTATCTGTGGGGCCACCATCCGGCATTCGATGCGCCGCCGGGCACCCGGATGTTGATGGAGGGCGCCCGTTTGGAAGTTCCGGGGTTGGGCGTGCCCGAGGACGATCTGTCGCCGGGAGGTCCGTATTCGTGGCCTTGGGTGCGGGGTCATGAGGGTGAGCCAATCGACCTGGGCGAGATGCCACCCCAGGCCGTTGAGCGTCTGGCTTATCTCACCCACATTCCCGAAGCGGCATGCCACATTCTGCGACCTGATACCGCAGATCGGTTGACTTTCGAATGGTCGGCGGATGCATTTCCCTTTGCGTGGTTGTGGATAAACCGTCACGCTTCCCGTTTTCCCTGGTTCGGACGACTCAGTTCGATGGCCGTTGAGCCGGTTAACGCCTGGCCCGCTGACGGGCTGGCGGCTGCCATGGAACGGGGACAGGCGCCGGTTCTGCGGGGTGGAGGGACACGCCAGGCATGGCTGAGGGTGAGACTAAGTGATCTATGAACACAAGGAGGATTTGAGATGGCAAGTCAGGTAGAGGTGTACAGTGCCGGCCTGGATCATCCCGAGTGCGTGGCGATCGACCCTGATGGGCGAGTCTGGGCCGGTGGAGAGGCGGGGCAGGTGTATGTGATAGATCCACAGACCCGACAGCCGGAAGTGATCTGCCAGTTGAAGGCGATGGCCGCCGGACTGGCGTTCGACCGCAACGGCTACTGCTATGTCTGCTGTCAGGACAACACCATCGTCCGAGTCTCGGCCTCCGGGGAATGGGAGGTGTTCTGCGACTCGGTGGAGGGGCGTCCCCTACGAGGACCCAACTTCCCGGCGTTCGGCCCCGACGGGAGTCTCTACGTGTCGGGGTCCGGGGACTACCCGGGTCCAACCGGCGAGATATACCGGATAGATTCTTCTGGCGAGGCGTCCGTGTTTCACTCCGGTCCCTTCTACTACGCCAACGGGTTGGCCGTGGATAGTTCCGCCGAGTACCTGTACGTTGCTCAGACTGCCACCGACGACGTGGTGCGAATACCGATGGACGACACGGCGACACCGCCCGAACAGGTGTGCCCTCCCGGGGCGCTCCTGCCCATGCCGGATGGCTTGGCCTTCGACGCCGCCCAGAACCTCTACGTCACGTCTTTCGGAGCCAGCGCCCTGGAGCGCATCCGGCCCGATGGCCAGATTGAACTTGTGGCTCAGGACGACCGGGGCCTGACCATGAACCGGGTGACCAACTGTGTCTTCGGGGGACCCGGTCTGGAGCAATTGTTCCTGGCCAATCTGGGAGGATGGCACATCTCCGTGATGACCTCGGACACCCCCGGCCAGCCTCTGTTCAACTAGGGTCGGGGAATTTCCTGCAGTGCATCCCGAGTTTTTCGGAGTTTACGCATTTTGCGTTAACTCCGCACAATTGCCACAGAAACTTTCGTATAATGTAACATGTGAGCTTTAGCAGACCTGAATTCAAGGTATCCCGATCTGAGTTCTACAACCGCCGGATACTGGATATCGCTCTTCAGCGTATCCGTACCAATCCGGTAGTTGTGCTGGAAGGTCCTCGAACGGTGGGAAAGTCCACCTTGCTCCAGCAGATCGCCGGCCACTTATCCGCCGACATCATTGACCTTGACGATACAACCGTCAGGGATCAGGTTGAATCCGATCCACATCACTATGTGAGAGCCTCCCGTCCTGTTCTCATAGATGAATACTTGCGCCTTCCACTACTTGAGTACATCAAGGCTCAACTGAACAGGGATGGTTCTCCCGGCCAATTCGTGCTGACCGGATCTGCCGGTCGCCAAGCAAATCGGGAAGGTCTAAGGGCTTTGGTCGGTCGGCTGGCGGAAGTGGAGATCCTTCCACTTTCGCAGATCGAGATAGAGGGACTTCAGAGAAATATGGTTCTGACCGCGTTCCGTGACATGGAAGAACTCCTGTCGTGGGGTCGTTCTCACACCACCCGGACGCAATACATCGACCGGGTGCTGACCGGAGGGTTTCCGCGTGCGCTATTGAGCGACAATGTCGCTGGCCGCTTCGAGGTTATTAACAACTACGTCGACCAATCTCTCAACTATGGAATCTCTGCTGTGGCCAATGTCCGGGAACCCGAGGACTTGCGCAGGTTATTGTTTCGTTACGGAGCACAGACTGGGCAACTGCTCAACATGGCTCAAGCTGCCCAAGACCTCGGGATCAACCCACGAACTGGGGAGAACTACACCCGCCTACTTGAACTACTGTTCTTTGTCTACCGCTTGTCTGCCTGGAAGAAGAGCGACCGAGGTCCTGTCTCCCGGCCCAAATTGCACATGGTCGACTCCGGTGTGGGGGGTCGGATCCTCCGTCTCACTAGGGAAAGGGCTGGGGGCAACGACCCTTCGTTCCTGGAGCGATTTGGCCATCTGCTGGAGACCTTCGTGGTTGGTGAGGTGCGCAAGGCGGTTTCCTGGCTGAATGAACCTTTTCAAATCGGCCATTGGCGAACCGGACGGGGGTTGGAGGTTGACTTGGTGGTAGAGCGTTTAAGTGACCAAACAGTGCTTGGAATGGAAGTCAAGTCCGCCTCTCGGGTTACGAGTAAGGATTACAAGGGACTTCGCGTCCTACGTCAAGAGCTGGGGTCTCGTTTTCATGCCGGGATGGTTCTCTACACGGGAGACATGCCATACCAATTGGACGAACGAATCTACGCGGTGCCCATCGACAAGCTCTGGCACGGTGATCCGCAGACACCCCACCAACCTCGGACCTTGACGCCAAGCATATTGACTGCCGACGGTGATCCCCTCTCCCCGACAGTGCGGGCGGCAGCCGATGAAATGCTGGAGAGGTTGGCTCTCGGTAAGGCTGCATGGTGGGAACTGGCGATCGTCCCCTCGTCAAACATATCCTTCAGTGACTTCTACTCATCAGAAGGCGTAATGGGCGAGCTTGCAAGGGTGGTGACGAACTCCCTTCGACTCGACCATGGATATGGGCTGGGCAATGGCATCGACTTTCAATCGGTTGATCAATGTGTTTCTCTGATCGCAGAAGGCACTCGCGGCGTCCTCATTGACCCTCTCGGAACGATGGTGGCTATAGCGGGAAGCACCTTCTTGCGGGATCCCCGCTTCGACCGCAGTGGCTCTGTGACCTTTGTCAATCACTTGGCGTTGAGGGAGTGGGCGCTTGAGTTCGTTCGATTCTCCTATCGCGTCTTGTTACCCCAAGGGCAGGGGGTGTCTTGGACCTTGTGGTCACGGGGCCGGTCTCTTAGGGAAGGACAACCACCAATGCAGGTTTGGCCCTTCAAAAGACAGGGCGTAGTGGACAACCCTCCCCATCGCGGGATCCTTCTCACGGGTGATCCGGAGGTCGATGCTTTCTATTTGATTTCCTCTTTCTATGAATGGTTCGGGATTCCGGCTACAGAACTCTCCGAGGCGAAAGAGGGCCGTGTCTCGGCTGAGGAAGTCCTAAAGACATGAAGAACAGTGTCTCACGCGTGATACACTATAGGTATGGCCGAGGTAACAACTCGCGACTTACGCAATAGCGGAGGTGTCGTACTTGACCGTGTCCTCGCTGGAGAGCGGCTCACTGTAACCCGGTCTGGACGGCCTGTTGCTGAACTTCGTCCACTGTCTCGTAGAGGACCTGACCCGGCGACTTTGCTCGGTCGGTGGCGCCATTTGCCCCATCTTGACCCGGTAGCTCTGAGGAAGCACATAGACGAAGTAATCGATCCCTCCTTGTGACCTCTTCCAACAAGGGCGTGGGCATCCTCGACACCAATACGGTCATCTTGCTCCCCCGCCTCTCGAACCCGGATCTGCTTCCCAAAAGGCCCACAATTACCGCCATCACGCTCGCGGAACTCTCTGTCGGACCTCTCGTTGCTGCCACCCTCACCGAACAAGCCGACCGTCAAGCCCACCTCCAGCAGGCGGAGTCAGACTTTGATGCCCTACCTTTCGACCAAGCATCGGCCAGGGCTTTCGGTAGGGTGGCGGCGGACCTTCGCACGGCAGGTCGAAAGACCTCCGCCCGCGCCTATGACGCTCTGATTGCAGCCATAGCAGTCGCCAACAGCCTTCCCCTGATCACGACCAACCCCGCTGACTACCACGGGATAAGTGAACTCACCCTGGTTGCGGTGCCCCATCCCGATCAACGGTGAGTAGCTGCCAACTTGAAGACCTGGAATCACAGCCGTCTAACTGCGCATCCGGTGTCCGTCGGGGTCGAAGAGGGGAGTGGGCTGAACGATGGCGCTCCGGCGATCTCCGATGATCTCGATCCGGAGAGGCGCAGCGGGGTCGGCCAGATCGGCCTGGACATACCCCAGGGCTACCGAGCAGTCCACGGTATGGGCGTAGCCGCCCGATGTCACCCATCCGACCACCTGGTCGTTACACCAGATCGGCTCGTCGCCCACGACGTCGGCGTCACCGGCGTCCACGACCATGGTCACCAGTCTTCGACTCGGACCCCTATCGCATTCCAACCGGGCGGCCTCCCGACCGATGAAGTCGCCTTTTTCAAGAGCCACGAAGCGGGAGAGGCCGGCTTCTGCAGGACCGTAGATAGGTCGGTATTCCCGGGCCCACGTTCCGAATCCCTTCTCCAGGCGCAGCGAATCAAGCGCCCGAAGGCCGAAGTCACGGATCCCGTATCCCTCACCGGCCTCTTTCAGAAGTTCGTAAAGTCCTCGCAGGTTCTCGGGGCCGACCCAGATCTCGTATCCCAGGTCTCCCGTGAAGGTGAGCCGCCCGATCACAGTGGGGACCATCCCGACATCGATGGCCTTGATGTCCAGGAACCGGAAGGCTTCTGGCCCGACATCGCGATGAGTCACCGACGCCAGGACTTCCCGTGATGCAGGACCGGCTATTGACAGACCGACCATGGTCTGCCCGAGTGGAGCGACCCGGACCCTTCCGTCACCGGGAAGGGTGGACAGGAACCAACGCATGTGATAGTCCTCTGCCGGTCCCGAGCCGAACAGCAGGAAATGGTCTCCCAGGTTGGCGAGAGTAAAGTCGCCGATCAATTTGCCTTGATGGTTCAGCATGGGACTGAGAGCTATCCGGCCGGGTGGTGGGACTCGGTTTGCCAGTATCCGGTCCAGCCAGGATTGCGCCCCTTTCCCCTCCACCCGGTACTTGGCGAACCCTGAAGTCTCGGTTATACCCACCGCGTTCCGAACGGCGGCGCACTCGGCCGCCACGACGTCGAAGGCGTTGGAGCGGCGGAAGGTTATCTCCTCCACCGGTTCTTTGCGCGGGTCCTGGAACCAAAGAGCCACTTCGAGGCCGAAGGAGGCCCCCCACACCGCATTGGATCGGGTGTAGCGGTCATAGAGAGGGCTGGTGTGCAGGGGACGCGCAGCAGGAAGTTCCTCGTTGGGGAAGGTGATCTTGAAGCGGCGTGAGTAGTTCTCCCTCACCTTGGCGTTGGTGTATGCCATGGTGGCCCAGTCCCCGAACCGGGCGGCGTCCATGGCCCAGATGTCCATACCGGGATCTCCTTCGGTCATCCAGTTGGCCAGCGCCAGGCCGACCCCGCCCCCCTGGCAGAAGCCGGCCATAACCCCGACGGCCAGCCAGAAGTTTCGAAGACCCTTCACCGGACCTATGCAGGGGTTGCCATCGGGGGAGAACACGAATGGACCGTGCACCGTAGTCCTGATGCCGGCTTCAGCCAGGGCGGGGTATCTGGCCAACCCGACTTCCAGTTCGGGTGCTATTCGATCCAACTCGGGTGGTAACAACTCTTTCCCGAATGACCACGGTGTCTCCCGGGGCGACCATGGCCTGTGGTCCTGCTCGTAGGTGCCCATCAGGATCCCGCCGGACTCCTCTCGCATGTAGATCTCGCCTCCGAAGTCAACCACGATCGGAAGTTCTGTGCCCGCAGTGCTCCGGTATTCGCTCACTGCTGGGACCGGTTCGGTGACGATGTACTGATGGGCCATGGCCAGGAGGGGCAGTTCCAGCCCGACCATCCTTCCTACCTCCCGGCCCCAGAGACCGCCGGCGTTCACAACATGCTCGGCGTGGATGTTCCCCCTACTGGTGCGGATGTCCCAGGTGCCGTCCGAACGTTGTGAGAGGGCCTCGACCATCGTGTGACGTGTAACGGTGGCGCCTCTGATCTGGGCCGCTTTGGCGTAGGCCGCGGTGACTCCGGCAGGGTCCACATGACCCTCGTGCCGACCCCACATGGCGCCCAGAAAGTGGTCGGGGTTCATGAGAGGAAAGAGCTCCGCCGCCTCCCGCGCCGAGATGAGTTCGGTCTCCATCCCCACGTACCGTCCGCGGGCATGCGCCATCTTCAGCCAGTCCATCCACTCCGGAGAGTCAGCTAGTTGTAACCCTCCTGTCATGTGGATACCGCAGTCCTGTCCGGACTCCTTCTCCAGTTCGGGGTACAACTCCACGGTGTATCGCTGCAGATCGGCCAGATAGACGTTCCCGTTGATCGTGTGGATCTCTCCGGCGGCGTGCCAGGACGATCCTGCCGCCAACTCAAGACGCTCCACCAGCATCACATCAGTCCAGCCGGCCCTGGTCAGGTGGTAGAGCACGGAACAGCCGACCACACCCCCGCCTATTACTAGGACCTGCGTCTCAGATTTCAAGTGATTTCCCTTCGCGCCGGACGGTTGCCCTCCAAGCGGGTTACCCGGCAGAAAAGTCTTTGGAGAGTTCCGGCATGCCTTTGATGAGGCCTATGCCGAGCATCACAAAGTACACATTGCTCAGGATTATGGCCAGGGCGAACACCCAATAGAAGGTGTCAACCAGGCCTGCAACCGGACTGATGACGGTCACGAACACCAGTGATACGAAACAGCACACGACCATCAGCAACGATACGACTCGGTGGTAGTTGGACTGGATCCTGAACAACAGGCCCACGCCAATCCCCATCAACCCCAGAAGGATTGCGTAGAAGCCCATGAGGCTGATCCCGTTCTCCGTGGCCAGCAGGATCAAGGCCACAAGATTCAGGAGTTGGGTTTGGTCGGCCCCGGCGCCGGCACCCAGGCCATTCTCCAAAGTGTGGACAACCGAATAGACCAATCCCCTCTCTATGACGACGACAACGGTTCCTACGGCGAGGGACATGACGCCGAACCTGGCGATGGTGTCCCCGGCGCCCTCACTCTGTATGGCGCGCCGAAGAACGAGCAAGCCATATAACTGCATTATGAATCCGAGAACACTCAAGATCGTGGTGAAGAAGCTAAGGGCCGCACCTTCGTGCAGGGCACGGCTGGCTTCAATGTAGTTAGTGGTGTCCACACGGTCGATAAGGGCAGCGCCAGGAGTGAACATATAGGTGCCAAGAATCAGAATGGCGCTGATGATCAGAAAGAAGCCGCCGATCCTGTTCTGAGGGGTGGTTACCAAGGTCGTTCCTCCTGACGGCCAGGGTGCGCCGCCATGTCAACAGAAAAGCTACCACACTGGGCTGGTTGGTACGTCAGCGTCCAGGCATATTGTTGAAATGACTTGGAGTGCTACGTGGGAAACGGGTAGGCAGGGCGTCCCTGTCCCGACGGGGTGATCGCTGCTGCCCCCTTTAGCTTCACCAGCGGAATCAGGGGGTACGTAGCTGGGCGGTGAGGCCGCCGTCCACCACCAAGGTCTGACCGGTGATGAAGCTGGAGTCTTCGCTGGCCAGGAAGGCCACCGCCGCCGCAATGTCGGCGGGCTTCCCCCGCCGGCCGAGAGGGTGTAGGTCGGTCACCGAGGCGGCAAACTCTTCAGCATCCTCCAAGCTGGCCAGCACCCTGTCCCAGGCGGCGGTGTCGATGAACCCCGGCGCGATGGCGTTGACCCGGATCCCGAGGGGTCCCAACTCCAGAGCCAGGGTCCTGGTTATGCCGATCACCCCCGCCTTCGAGGCCGTGTAGGCCGAATAATTGGGAAAGGTGTAGCGGGCCATGACGGAAGCGATATTGATGATGCTCCCTCCTCCGGAGGCCTGCATTATCCCGGCGGCCGCCTGCGCCGAAAAGGCGATGCTGCGAAGATCGACGGCCAGGCAACGATCCCAGGCAGCGACAGTCATCTCGAAGAGGGACTCGTTGTAGTCCAGGCCGGCGTTGTTCAACAAGACATGCAGCGCGCCCCACCTGCCTTGAACGGCTGAGACGATTTCCGGGAAGGCGTCGGGGTCTCCGATGTCCGATTCGAAGAAGAAGGCTTCCCCGCCGTCCGCCCGAATCCGGTCGACCACCAGTTCGCCTCCTTTCACGTCGATGTCGATCACCGCTACCCGGTAACGATCAGCAGCCAGCCGGAAAGCGCATCCCCGCCCTATGCCTGCCGCACCGCCGGTGACCACCGCAACTTTGGGGTCCATCATCTGATCGGTTCTCCTTTCGATCTCGGATCGAGCACATCTCGGAGACCATCTCCCAGCAGGTTGGTGGCAAAGACGGTTATCGCCAGCGCCACACCTGGGAAGAAGGCCAACCACCCCGAAAGGGAGACGAATTTACGTCCGTCCTGAATCATGTTTCCCCACTCGGGGTTGGGTGGGGGGATCCCCAACCCCAAAAAGCTCAACGCGGCGCCAGCCAGGATAGCCCCGGCCACATGAATGGTCATCATAACCAGGATGGGTGGAAACACCCTGTGGATGATGTGACGGAACATCACCCGGGCATCGCTGGCGCCGATAGCGATGGCGGTCTGCACGAAAGGAGCCTCTTTGGCCTGGATTACCTGTCCTCGGGCCATCCGTATATAGAAGGGAATCCCCGACAGTCCCAGGGCAAGGGCGATGCTCCACAACCCCGGGCCGAGCACGGCTACCACCGTCAGGGCCAACAGGATGGGGGGGAACGCCAAGGCGATGTCAACCAAGCGGGTCATCATCAGGTCCGCCCATCTGCCGTAGTAGCCGATGATCATCCCCGCTGTGGTCCCGATAATCGAAGAGATCAACATCGGCACCAATCCCATGATCAGCGAGGGTCGAGCACCGTGGATTACCCGGCTGAAGACGTCTCTGCCTAATTGGTCGGTTCCCATCCAATGTTCACCGCTAGGTGGTTGCAGGGCGTTGACCGGATCGGTATCCACCGGATCGAAGGGCGCCAGCCAGTTGGCAAACAGGGCGGCTATCAGGACCAGCGAGAAAAGGATTCCGCCCACAACCACCGACCGATGGGAAAGGAGCCGCCGCCATAGGCGGACAGTTGTCTCGGGCAGTGGAGCAGGGGTGGGGGTGGCATCGAGCATGCGGTTAAGTCGTTCCCAGCTTCACTCTGGGGTCGAGGACTTTGTAAAGGACGTCTACCACCACGTTTATCAGCACAAAGATAAAGGCAAGAACCAATATGGACCCTTGCAGCACCGCCAACTCGCGTTGGAGGATGCTGTCTACTACCAGTTTCCCCACGCCCTGGCGTCCGAACAGGGTTTCTATCACCACCGAAGCGCCCAGCAGGTTGCCAACTTGCAACCCGATCATGGTTACCACCGGCACCAGCGCATTGCGCAACCCGTGCCGCCAGGTAACCACCGATATGGAGGCGCCTTTGGAGCGGGCGGTTGTGATGTAATCCTGTTCCAGGGATTCGATCAGGCTGCTTCTTACCAGCCGGGCCAAAATGGCCGCCTCCGCCAAACCCAGAGACAAGGCGGGAAGCGCCAGTCCGTCGAAGCCTCCTGAGCTGAGGACGGGGAACCACCCCAAGTTGACGGCGAATAAGAGAATCAACATCAAGCCCAGCCAGAATTGTGGAATGGATAATCCCAGCACTGCGGAGCCCATGGCGGCGGTGTCCAAAAAGGTGTTGCGCCGGCGGGCGGCCAGCACCCCCAGAGGGATGCCAATCACAAGTGCCACCAACATCCCCGCCGCCACCAAGATCAGAGTGGAGGGAATCTGGGCCCCGATCAGGTCGAGGACCGACCTGCCGGACACCGAGCGGCCCAGGTCCCCCTGCACCAATCCCAGTAAGTAGTTCCCCAACTGAACCAGGAGGGGCCGGTTCAGACCCAATGCCTCTCTCATGGTTTCCTGCTGCTCGGGGGAGAGCTTGGCGCCACCGGTCATCATCGCGGACACGGCATCGCCAGGCACCAGTTGCATGAGGAAGAAAATCAGAATGGCGGCCCCAACCAACACAGGGATAGTTAGCGCCAGCCTGCCGAAGATGTATCTCAGCACTGCTTGTTCATCTGCCTTAACTCCGGACAGGCTGGGGGCGGCAAGGTCTGGGACCGTGCCGCCCCCGGTGTCGTTGAAGTAGACACCGAACCTGTCGGGTTTCGAGTATTCCTATTGGCTAATGGACGCTCCAGCGAAGTACTTGTAGAACCCAGTTCCGTCAACTCCGAATCCGCTCAAAGCGTTCGAGAACGCCGTGAAGAAATGCAGCTCGATGATCGGCACTATGTAAGCCTGATCCATTATGTATCGCTGTATTTCGGAAAGGATTTCGGCGCGGACCGCCAGGTTGACCTCCTGGGCGGCGGCGTCCAATAAGGCGTCCAACTCATCATCTTGGATGTGACCGACATTGATGTTGCCGGGGCCGACCGAGGACGAGTGGAAGTCTCGACGCAGAGAGGCCGGGGACCCGAATACATCTCCCATCGAGGCCAACTCATACTGCGTTTCACCGGTCTGCTGGAAGTAGCCGCCACCCTCCAAGGTGATGACTTCGGCGTCGAACCCGATCTCTCCCAACTGGGACTGCAATAGGGTGACCCATGGATTCCAACTGCGATTCTCAATGATCCGGGCGCTGAGAGTCTCGTCACCCTTGCGCCGGAGTCCGTCTTCACCGAGTGTCCACCCAGCCTCGTCCAGCAATTGTGCGGAGAGAGCCGGGTCGTATGGGTAGTAGGTCTCCACGATCGGGTCGTACTCGGCGAAGTCGCTGGAAAGCGGACCGTAGGCGCGGGGCGCCCTGCCGAAGAACACCGCCTGGACCATGGCGTCCTGATCAACTGCATGCAAGATGGCCTGGCGCACCCGGATGTCGTTGGTGGGCGAGATGTTGGGGTTGATGTAGTTGACCTGGGGCAGGCCGGGGAGGGAGAACCCTTCCACCGTTATGCCGTCCAAAGCCTCCAAGGGTGAGATGTTCTGGAAGGGAACCAGGTCGAGGAAGTGGATTTCCCCGGTAGAGAGAGCCGCGGTACGGGCCTGCTCGTCGGGGATATAGCGGAAGACCAAACGCTCGGCTCGGGCCGGGCCGGTAGTTCCGTAGAAGGAGAAGGCGCCCCATGTCCAGTCCGGATTGCGGACCAGAGAGATGTGGCTTCCTTCCACCCATTCTTCGAAGATGAACGGACCGGTGCCGATGGGTTGTTTGCCGGCGTCATCGCCCAGTGCTTCCACCGCCGCCGCGTTTGTGATACCGGCGCCGGGAGTAGCCAAATCGATGAGAATGTCCGGGACCGGCTTGGAGAACACCAGTTCCACTGTGTAGTCGTCGATCACCTCAGTGTCTTGGTAATTGGTGGCGATTGCCGCAGTCACCGCTCCGGCCACATCACCCTTCAGGCGGTCGAAATGGGCCTTCACCGCTTGGGCGTTCAAAGGATCACCGTTGTGGAAAGTGACGCCCTGTCGCAGGGTGAAACGAACCCGGGTGGCGTCGGCGTTCTGCGACCAGTGAGTGGCTAGGCCGGGATGAAGTTGCATTCCCTGGCTCAGAATTACCAGTGTCTCATAGATCTGCGCAACCACCGCCTGGTCGTTGACCGTGGTGGAGTTGAAGGCGTCAAGTTGGGAGGGCTCCTGGTTGGTGCCGAAGACGATCGTTCCTCCGCCCATCAGCTCTTCGATTTGCATCTGAGCTTCATCGACCTGCATCTGGGTCTCATCGGCCTCCATTTGGGCTTCCTCGGCAGCCTTCGCTGCTTCGGCAGCGGCCATTTCGGCTTCTTCAGCCGCTTTCATGGCTGCGTCCAGCGCGGCCTGAGCCTCCTCGCCACCTGCCGCAGCTGCCGCTTCCGCCTCTTCCAAGGCCATCTGGGCCGCTTCAGCTTCGGCTTGGGCCTGATCCAGGGCCGCTTGGGCTGCCTCCGCTTCTGCCTGCGCCGCCTCCGCTTGGGCTTGCGCGGCTGCCGCTTCTGCCTGGGCGGCTGCCGCTTCTGCGGCGGCCTCCTCTGCCGCTCCATCGTCGCCACAGGCGGTGGCGATCAGGGTAAAGGCGAGAAATACGCCGAGCAGCGCCCGGCCGGATAGTCTCTTCATATTTTCCGCTCCTCTTCTTTGTGGTGGGCTGCGATTTGTGTCCCACTCCTGCCAACATAAGATAACCCGCCTCCCTCAGTGAGGTCAACTGAAAGCCGATTCCGATTTCACCGGAGCAGTAGGTGCGTCAGGTAGACGCGTCTGACTAGTCTTTGTGTCCTGGCCATTGTTTACTCTACGTATGAAGCCAAGGCGCGGTTCTCCGAGTTGTTGCGGTTGGTCCGGGAAGGACAAACTGTGACTGTCTCCTACCGGGGAGAACCAGTAGCAGAGGTAAGACCAATCTGTCAACCTGCCAAGGGCATTCTGGAGCGACTCGATGATCTGGAGCGCAAAGGCATTGTGAACTCTTCCAAAGGCGAGAGGACACCCCTCCGCCCGGTTTTACCCCGTAAAGGGGCCTTGGGGCGTTTCCTAGCCGAGCGTGATGAATGAGCGTTGCATACGTCGATACGTCCGCAGTGGTTGCGGTCGTTTTTCATGAGCCGGGAGCCCGGACCCTTTCCCGGGCGTTGAGCGACTTCTCTCGCCTTCTTTCTTCGAGTCTATTGGAGGCTGAACTACGCTCCACTTTTGCCCGAGAGGGCGTTGAATTCGGCGAGCAGCTTCTGTCAAGTATTGACTGGATCCTGCCGGACCGACCATTGTCCCGGGAGTTCAATGCGGTATTAGCCTCAATCCACCGATTTGACCGTCCGGGGGTGGGGTGATGTGGGCTTTTTGGTTCTTCGGGAGCGTGAGGGATGGTTTTGTGCCGGGTGTGTGAGGGTTTGCTGGGTGTCCGCTCGGTTTGG
>Ga0209544_1000131_pt1 | contig 113990 bp, 99 predicted proteins | sample MesohylPK_FD_187297 | JGI IMG/M metagenome (GOLD analysis project Ga0209544, IMG submission 187297) | Host-associated microbial community of the marine sponge Aplysina aerophoba from Gulf of Piran - sponge mesohyl, lysed by proteinase K... | ecosystem: Host-associated > Porifera > Sponge >... | reverse complement strand
CTCATCAAGCGAGTGTCGTTCGGGATCACCAACTTCGACCACTACCGAATCCGAGTCCTGCTCTATGCAGGCAAACCCGACTGGACCCTCCTCGACACCCTCACTCCACGCTAAAACGCGAAGAGCCCTGAAGCTCCGCCCGCTGGACGACGTCATCCAACGGTCGAAGAAGGGACTGCACCGCCCTTGCCTTCAAGGCCTCGGTACGCAAACTGCTCGGTACGAGATCCTGCAACGATGCATCCTCGAATGGGTCGGGAAAGAGGCGATCAATCTGCCGGAGAGACTCGTCACGCGCCTCGATGAGATCAGCCATGGCTGTGGCGAGGGCATCGTCGGTCACCAACTCGACCGGCACCATGGTCTGCCGATTCAGACGCCTGACGACCGATGCAGTTTGTTGTCGCAGGCAATCGGGCGATGCCAGCCACCGGCTCAGGAGGAGTGCGTTGCTTCGGATGCCGTCGCCGAGACGCAGGACCGTGAGGTGTGTTGCTGCCGATCCGAAGTCACTTGGCAGCACTCGCCATGTATGAGCATCGCCAACGATGTCGCCCCCCATACAGATGACATGCCGAGCGCCCACTTCGGCCCTCTCGGTAAGCGACACAGCTTTAGGAGTTCTTGATTCGAGATCTTCCATGCGAAGCAGCGGCGCTGCGCTTTCGAGCACAACCTCGCGACAAGACTCGACGAATTCGTGCAGAGGTCGGTGAGTTTCACGGTCAACCTCTGCCATGAACATCCACGGCTCGATCGCGCAGCGTCCTGACTCGGGGTCGACAAATTCGGCGTTCGGAAGAACCCGCGAGCGCCCATCACGGTCGTGGTCTCGGACCTGACGGAGAATCTCCTCGGCCTGATCGGATGTAATCTGCTTTTGTTTGCTACCGAGGTTTCGTCGTATCCGAGCGAATGATTCACGTGCATCGACCAACTGCACGGTCCCCTGACGGTCTTCAGGCTTGCGATTACTCAGCAACCAGACGAAGATCGGAATTCTGGTGCTGAATAAGAGTTGATCTGGCAGCGCCACAACTGCGTCGAGGAGGTCGTTCTCGATGATCCACCGTCGAATCTTGGACTCGCCTGACTGTGCGGTTCCTGTGAACAGCGGCGACCCGTTGAGAATCACCGCCAATCGAGAACCGCCTTCCTCGGGCGGCTTCATCTTGGAGATCATGTGCTGCAGGAACAAGAAGCTGCTGTCGTTAAGTCGTGGTATGCCGGCGCCGAAACGGCCGGCGAAGCCGCGGGTCCGGTGCTCGTCGTCGACAACGTCGCGCACCTGCTGCCATCCCATCCCGAAAGGCGGATTCGCGACGATGTAGTCGAACTTGCCGAGTGCCTGCCCGTCATCGGCGAGCGAATCGCCCAAGAGAATGTTCGTGGCGCCGTGACCCCTGAGCGCCATGTCTGCTCGACAGATCGCCCATGTTTGCTGATTGAGTTCCTGCCCATACAGATGGACGCCAAGATCATCCGTGTTGGCTTGGAGCAGATCCTCCGTCGCGGCAAGCAAGCCTCCCGTTCCACATGTGGGATCGAAGACGGAAATGTCCGCACCTTCCGTAACACTGCGCGGATGCTCTCCCTGGACCAGCAGGCGTGCGACGAGTTCAACGAGATCCCTGGGGGTGACATGCTCGCCTCGCGTTTCGTTCGACAAGTCAGCGAACCGCCGTACAAGCTCCTCGAACAGGTGGCTCATTTCGTCATGCGTCGCCGTCGCCGCGCCCAAGTCCAGTTCCAAGAACCGCTGGCCGACCACGTCAAATAGCCGAGTTCGTTGAAGGCGATCCACCTCGTCAAGGAAGCCGAAACCATTGAATACCGACCGGATATCGGATCCGAACCCGTCGATGTAGGCCTCAAGGCTGATGCGAGCCTCCGAGGAATCTTCGAGGACCTGTGCGAGCGAGAGGCCAGACAAGTTTCGGATCGGCTGAGCCCCCGCCGCATCATCTCCCTCATCGCCGCCGGAGTCCCCACTTGTCGACGCAAGCAGGCAGTCGAGTCGGCGCAGAACCGTGAACGGCAGGATGACCTGCCCGTATTCGGATTTCTTGTAGCTACCCCGCAAGAGATCGGCCATTGACCAGATGAACGCCGCTGGGCCGTCGTCGCTGCCTTGGCTCACTCGCTCGCTCCCCTCATACTGCGCCCGCCCCGGGCACGCCTTGATGCGCCGCTTTCTGGCTATGGCTGAGACGGCTTGCTTGACTTACCTTGCCGATTGGCGCTTGTGTCGCGTCGGGCGCTCGGCGGACAACAGCATGCCCAAGGCGCGGTGCCGATGCTGCAGGCTGCGTCACATGTCTCGGCCCGCGGCTGTCGTGAGGCTGTAGTCGATCAGGTGACGGCTTCCCGGGAACGCTGAGTCGGGGGATCCTCAGATGTTGATGCGGTAGAGCTCTGCGGCGTTGAGGGACATGATTCGCTCGACGTCGGCGGTGGGGATTCCTTCGAGGGCTCTGGCCAGGTCGTGGTCGTCGCGGGGGTACAGGCAGGTGGGGTGGGGGAAGTCGGTCTCGAACATCAACGACTGCGCGCCGACGTATTCGAGGGTGGGCCGGACCGTGGAGCGTTCGAACCAGAAGCAGCCGTAGAACTGGCGGCGGAAGTAGTCGGAGGGGAGCATCGAGAGGTCGGCCAATTCGTTGGGGGCCGTCTCGTGCATCTGGTGGTCGAGCACTTCCAGGAAGAACGGCAGCCATCCGACGCCGCTCTCGACGGACACGAACTTCACGTTTGGGAAGCGCTCGGGCACGCCGGAATAGATCATGTTGCCCACGACCCGGGCGTTGCCCATAAACAGATTTGCCGAGCCCACCGCCAGGCGCCGTTCGGGCCCGAACGACGGCCACGGCGCCTTGCCGTAGTAGTCGAGGTTGCCCTTCGACGAGCCGATGTGGAAGTTGATCGGCATCGCAAGGTCTGAGCAGACCTGCCAGACCGGGTCCCAGTGGGGCATCGCCATGTCGGGCAGCCCGGCTTCCTCAGGATTTGAGCAGGTCACGATGCCGCGCAGGCCGTTGGCGTGGCAGCGCTCGATCTCGCGCACCGCAGCGTCGAGATCCCACCACGGCAGCAGCGCCATACCGAACACCCGCTGACTGGTGGCCTCCTGGAACTCGGCGAGCGCGTCGTTGTAGATCTCAACCGAAATGAGCCGCAGCGCATCGTCGGGCGACTTCAGGAAGTTCTGATTTCCGAAGCCGGCGACGTTGGGGTACATGATCTGCGCTTCGATGCCGAGCTCGTCGAGCATCTCGACCCGAGCCTGCGCGTCATAGCTGGCGCGGTGCACCATCTCGTTGTCGAAATCGAAGAACACCGTACCGGTGACCTTCTGACCGTCAGGATCGACGACCGACGACGCGATCGGCAGCCCGATCGGGATCGAATCGTCGAACCACCAGCGGCGCTTGCCGTCGCGCTCGGCCATCCGCGGGACACGGTCGCGATACTTCGCAGGCGCCCGCGACGTCCACAGGTCGTAGGGCTCGGACCAGTGGCTGTCGGTGTCGATGATCTTCAGATCGTCGAGGATCGTGCCGCTCATCGCTCGGTAAGTCCCCCTGAGGGTCGGTCAGCTCACCGGTGGGACGGTCACCGGGCGGTCGCCGAACTCGGGCCGCTCGGTGCGGGTCTTCTTCAGCTCCCAGAAGCCGTCGATGTCCATCATGGCGGTCATCCCGTCCCACAGCTTCAGGGCGTCTTCGCCCTTGGGGGCTCGGGTAATCACCGGACCGAAGATGCCCACTCGCTCGCCGTCGGCGCGGTCCAAGGCGATGATCGGCGTGCCGACGTCAGTGCCGACGAGCGCCAAGCCCTCGTCCATGCGCGTGCGGATCTCGGCATCCCACTTCTCGTCTGTGGCTGCCTTGGCGTGCTCGGGATCGATGCCGAGTTCTTCGAGGGCCTTCGCGATGTCGAAATCGCGGTCGCCGTCGTGGTGGATGCGGCTCGCGAAATCCCAGTAGACGCCGAACACGGCATCGTCGCCCTCGGCGGCTCGGATCGACTCCATGACCCGCAGCTGACCGTGCGTTCCCACGACCGCGTCGTAGTACGGGCTGTCCGTCGGCGGCTCGTTCTTGAACAGCAGGCTGATCGGCTGCCACTTGACCTTCAGGTTGCGCTCGGAAGCGACGTCATCGACGACCCACCTGGCCGTCACCCAGCACCAAGGTCAGATGGGGTCGACCCAGAACTCGATCTCGGTTTCTGTGCCCGTGTCTGTTGCCATGCGGGCAATCTACCGGTGATGTGCCGTGCTCATCAGAGACACGACGCGCCGGCAAGCGGCGCAGTGGCTACATCGAGGTGCCGTCGGGGTTCAGGTAGTCGCGGGTGATGTGGCCTTCGTCGCACAGCGCCTGCCACTGGGCGTCGTCGAGGTCCAGGACCTGCCGGAACACGTACTCGTTGGCGTCGCCCAGGATGCCGATCGGGCGCCACGGCATCTCGGGGCCGTCCCAGCGCCACTGGCGCCCTGGGAAGCTGTACCAGCCCTGCTCGACCGAGCCGTTCTGGCGGAACCAGCAGCGTTCGCCCATCTGGGGGTCGGTGCGCAGTTGCGACTCACGCATCACTGGCCCCGCGGGCACCCCGGCCTGCTGGCACTGGTGGAACACCTCAGCCGATCTGCGCTGTTCGGTCCAGGCGCCGATGCGCGTGTCGATTTCGTCATGGTGTGAGATGCGGCCGGCGAGCGTCGCGAAACGAGCGTCGTCACCGAGCCCCGCTGCGCCATCGGCGCGATCGCTGTCGACCAGATCCGCAAGTGCACGCCAGTCGGCGTCGGTCTCGCACGCAATCACCGCCCATTCGTCGTCCTGGTCGGGGCGGGCGGGGTCGATTGCACAGCGATAGCAGCCCTGGGGGGCACGGGCCACCGAGCGATTGCCCAGCGGCTGGTGGCGCGTGCCGCTCGTCGCGGCATCGATGAAGTACTCGCCGATGTGCTGCATCACGTTCTCGGACTGCGAGAACTCGATGAGCTCGCCGACGCCGGTGCCGCCGGTGCCGCCGGTGCCGCCGGTGCCGCCGGTGCCGCCGGTGCCGCCGGTGCCGCCGGTGCCGTCGACGCCGTCGCGGCGGCGCAGGACCGCCAGCAGCGCAAATGCCGCGGTGGCCGCGCTCGCAGGGTCCATGTGAAACACCGACGTGAGGCTGGTGGGGTTGTCGTCGGCGTAGCCGCGCAGACCGGTCAGCCCGCACAATGCCTCGAAGTTGGCGCCGAATCCCACCCAGTCCGAATACGGGCCCTCGAGGCCCATGGGCGGCATTCGCAGCACGATGGTGCGCGGGTTGACGGCGTGCACGGTTTCCCAGTCGAGACCCAGCTTCGGCAGCACGCCCAGCGAGTTGTTCTCGACGATGACATCGGTTTCCCGCACGAGCCGGTGCAGCGTCGAGCGACCGAGTTCGGTCCGGGGATCGAGTGTGCAGCTCAGCTTCCCGCGGGCGTGGGCGCTGAACAGGTTCTGGCGGTTCCACGGGCGCCGCCCCGGATCGTGATCCGGGTAGCCCGACAGCGGCCCCAGTTCGGGAGCGATCTCCCGTGACGGCCGGACCATGAGGCCCCGCGTCGCGGTCGGGAACACATAGGGGTTGTCCACCCGGATCACTTCGGCGCCGAGATCGGAGAGATACATGGTGCAGGCCGGCCCGGCCCACACCACGGTCAGATCGAGGACGCGGATTCCTGCCAAGGGCAGCTTGGTGGGCGGAAGCGTTGCTGCGGCGGGCGGCAGTCCTGCGTTGCCGTTGCTGCGGGACTGAACCGCTGCCGCGGGCGGGCCGGCCGCAGCAGCGCGCACCTCCGCATCGTGCTCGCCGAGCAGCGGCGCCGGGCGCGCAGTGGCCCGTTTGGGCCCGGGCCCGCCGGCGTCGCCGGCTTGATGGAGCCGGAACGGCGCATCGAGCTGGGTGATGGTGCCCGCGACGGGGTGTTCGATCGGCACGAAGAAGCCGCGGGCCTCAAAGTGAGGGTCGTCGAGCAAGTCGACCGGCGCGTTCAACGGGGTGACGCCCCATTTGTTGACCTGTGCTGCGGTGCCGACGCTGCTTTGGGTATGGCCGGCCAGCCACACGTACAGGGCCGTCTCCACCATGTCGGGAAGTTCGGGATCGACCAGCCACGCCGGACTGGCGAACCGTTCAGCCAGCGAATCACCGTCGCCTCGTTCGCCTCCGAGTCCTGCGTCGGTGAGCGTTTGCACCATCCGCGGGGCCCACGAGGGCAAGGTGAACACCAGCGCCCATCCGTCCGCGGTGGGGTAGAAGCCAACGGGCGACGCACGTTGGGGCTGGCGCGGGTCCGCCCGACATCAGTGCCGGTCCACGCCTCGTACAGCAGGTAGGACGCGCGCCGGTCGATGGTGCCGGCTTGCGCCTCGAATGCCGACACGTCGATGTGGCTCGGGCGACCGTGGCGCTGGCTCATCATGAGCGCAGCCAGCGTCGGCACCGCTGCCAGGTTGCCGACCTGGTAGGAGGTGACGTCGCCGCTGAGCTTCACTGGCTCGCGTTCGTCGATGCCGGTGCCCCACATCGGGCCGCCCATCGCATAGGTGACGATGTCGCTGCCCCGGTAGCCGGCGTCGGCGTAGGGGCCGGTCTGGCCGAACGGTGTGATCGAGGTCAGCACGATGCCGGGCCGCAGCGTGCACATCACGTCGTAGCCGAGCCCGATCGAGTCGAGGTGACCCGCTGGGAAGGCCTCGACCACGATGTCGGACTCCGCCACGAGCGCTCGGACGAATTTGATGTCATTGGCGCTGGGCGTCGGGCTGCCGATGTCGGCGATGACGCTGCGTTTGTTGGTGTTCAGATGCAAGAACAGCGGTGAGCGTTCCCGGCTGTCGGCATCGGCGGGTGGGCTGGCTGCGTCGCCCCACGGGCCGTGGGCGCGTGCAGGATCGCCGCTGGGGGGTTCGACCTTGGTGACTTCGGCACCATGGTCGGCGAAGAGCTTGCCCAGATACGGACCCGAGATGCCCGTCGCCAGTTCCAGCACCCGGATGCCGGCCAACAACTGGCTCACCGCAGCCCCCTCTTCCGGCCCGACGGGCCAGTTCCGACGCGGCAAGTATGGCCGATGACCCCGATTGGCTCAGCGGGCGAGTCAATGGCCCCGTCGATGGGCAGACTGTGGCGCTGCTCGCGCCAAGGTTGGCGCGCGGGCCGTGATATTTGCGAGTATCTGCCGCGACATATGCGTGAGCGGGCCATAGGGGGTCCATGTGAATCTCGGAATGCTGCTCTTCATGCCAGCGACGATTGCTGGCGAACAGGTCATCCTGATCGACACGTCAACGGAGGCCGGCGGAGGCACCGCACGCGAGGTCACCTACCAAGAACTGCTCGACAACGTGGCGCGCACCGCCGGCCTGCTCACCACGCTGGGGGTGGGGGTCGACGATCGGGTCGGCATTTTCGCCACCAACAGCGTGGAGTGCGTCGAAGCGATCTTCGGCGCGGCGTTCGCGGGCGCCTCGGTAGTGCCGATGAATTTTCGCGCCGGACAGGAGGAGACAGCGCACCTGCTCAGCGACAGCGGCATCGACGTGCTGTTCACCGAGTCGCGCTATCTCGATCTGATCAACCTGAACAAGCCCGCAGCGCTCGAGCACGTATATGTGCTCGACGACCCTGCCTCCTACGAGGCGGCGCGCGACGAGTCCTTCGAGCTTCCCGTGCCCGAGGAGGTCGACTTCGACGGCTTGTGCGCGCTGCTGTACACGAGCGGCACCACGGCCATGCCCAAGGGCGTGAAGATCACCAACGGTGCTATCACGGGGTATGTCATGGGTGCCAACGATGCAGCCACCGGAGAGGACATGGGCCGGATGGCTGTCGCGGCGCCGCTGTATCACATCGCCGGGCTGACCTCGATGCTCAACGCTCTGTACAGCGGGCGCGTCGTAGTGCTGCTGCCGCAATTCCAAGCCGACTCGTGGATCGACTGCATCCAACGGCACGGCGTAACCCATGCCTTCCTCGTGCCCACGATGCTGGCCCGAGTGCTGCACGCGCCGAACTTCTCCCCTGCGGCATTCGACAGCCTCGAAGCGATCACCTACGGCGCCGCACCCATGCCGCCTTCGGTGATCCGTCATGCCATCGACGAGTTCCCGTCTCACGTTGCGTTCGCTGGGGCCTACGGTCAGACCGAGACCACCTCCACCGTCGCCGTCTTGGATCCCGACGATCACCGAATCGAGGGCACGGCCGAGGAGCAGGAACGCAAGCTGCACCGGCTGTCGTCGGTCGGCCAAGTGCTTGAGGACGTGCAGGTGCGGATCGTGGATGCCGACAGCGGCGAGCCGGTGGCGCCTGGCGTGATCGGCGAGGTGCAGCTGTGGACCACCCGCGCCATGGACGGCTACTGGGGCAATGACGAGAAGACCCGAGTCACGATCGACGACGAGGGTTGGGTCCATACGGGAGACCTCGGCTACCTCGACGACGACGACTATCTGTTCCTGCACGGTCGTACCGGCGACATGATCATCCGAGGCGGCGAGAACGTGCTTCCCGACGAAGTCGAGACCGTTCTCTATGACCATCCCGACGTGCTCGAAGCGGCTGTTGTGGGTCTTCCCAGCGAGGAATGGGGCGAGCGAGTGACGGCTGCCGCGGTGCTGCGCCCCGATGCGTCAGCCTCCGGAGACGACCTGGTTGCCCATGCCCGCGAACGGCTGGCGCCCTTCAAGCGACCCGAGTTCGTCCACCTGATGGATGAGCTGCCCCGCACGTCCACCGGCAAGCTGCTGCGCCGCGACCTCATCCCGATGCTCGAGGAGCTGGGCATCTGAGGACTGTCTCGAGTTCTCTACTGGGCCGCTGAGAGGCAGGTCAGGCTCGGGGGTTGCCGCCCGCGAGACCTGCGCCGGCTGCCGCGGCGGCTGCTTCGGTAGGCATCCCGATACCCAAGTAGCCCTCGATGCGCGCGAGCCGCTCGCGGATCTCGTTGACGTCGGTGCGGAGTGCGCCGATTTCGGTCCGCAGTGCGCCGATTTCGGCTCGCATCTCGATCCGCAATCGCTCAGTTGATCGCTGCTGGTGCCACACGATTGCGAGCACCGCCACCGCCATCGAGATGACTTGGGTGAGGATCACAGCGTCCACGCCTCGAACATAGCATCGGACCATATAGCTGTCGAAGCCAAAGTAAAAATGATTTACTGAAAGATACTAAAAAGCATCAAAAATGGCACCACGGCACTGTCCGCTACGCCGCGCAGGTGCGCAGCGACGCGATATGCACGAAGACATGGCGCCGGGGTATCGGGACGATCATCTGCACTTGCTGGCGTGCGCCGCCGCACGCCGATCGGTGGACGTGCGCGACGCAACGACGGTGGAAGAACTGCTGGGCGTCATCGGGCACGCCGCGCGCGGCGTGCGCACCTCCGGTTCGGCCAAGGGCGGCCACGGCGGCACCGTGGGGGCCAGAGACTCCTCGCGCGCTTGGCTGCGGGTGTGGGGTTATGACGATGCGCTGCTCGCCGAGCGCCGCCACCCGACAGTTGCCGAACTGGACGCCGTGACCAAGGACCGCCCGACGGTCCTGCACCACATCACCGGTCATGTGGCGGTGGTGAACACGGCCGCTGGCCGGGCCTTGGGCCTGGCGTCGGGCGAGGTGCTCGTCGAGCGCCACGACCTGCTGGCCGGCGTGCCCCGACCCGATCGCGCTGAGACCATGGTGGGCGTCGCTGAGGTGCTGACCGACCTGGCCGCCGCAGGCATCACCGCCTGCACGGACGCAACCCACACCAACGACCTCGCTGCACTGGAGTTGCTGGCCGAAGCAGCCGCCGGGGAGCCCGCCGTGGACGTCACCGCAATGGTGGGTGCCGACCGGCTCGACTCGCTGGAAGGTCTGGCCTTCGGCGAATCGATCCCGTCGCGGCAAACCCCGGTCGATGGGGTGGGGGTGCGCATCGGACACGCGAAGGTGATGCCGCCTCACGACGACGACAGCGTGATCGCCGACCTGGTGAGGGCGGCGCGCGCTCTGAGGTTTCCGGTCGCGGTTCACGTCATGGACATCGACACGCTGCAAGCGACTCTGGATGCTCTGGAAGCGCGTCCGCCTCTGCCGGCCGAGATGGCGTCGAGCAAGCCAGATCGCGTCGAGCCCGATCGCATTGAACACTGCGCGCTGGCGCTGCCGGAGCAGCTCGATCGGATCGCCCGGCTCGGCATCACGGTGGTAACCCAGCCCAGCTTCGTCACCCGCCGCGCACAGAAGTACCGAGAACAGCTCTCGCCGACCGAGCAGGCATGGCTCTGGCCGCTGGCGAGCCTGCTGCGCCGCGGCATCCGCGTCACGCTGTCGTCGGACGCTCCGACGGTTCCCCCCGATCCTGCCGAGTGGATGGAAGCGGCCGCCTGTCGGGACCTCGCTCCCGCTGAGCGAATCGACCCCGAGCGCGCTCGTGAGCTCTGTCTCGCTGACCGCTGAGTACCCTGCCGCATCGCCACTGCGCCGGCAGGGCGCAGCCAACACTTCTGTGCCGGCATGGCACAGCCAACACTTCGTGAGCAGGGGAGCAGCGATGGCCGGGCCGATGGAGGGCATCCGCGTCGTCGAGTTGGGCGTGTGGATCGCTGGACCAGCCTGTGGCGGGATTTTGGCTGACTGGGGTGCCGATGTCGTCAAGGTGGAAACGCCAGACGGCGACCCCTTCCGGTCGCTGGATTGGCTGTACCAGGGCGACGGCAACCCGCCGTTCGACCTCGACAACCGCGGCAAGCGCAGCATCGCCTTGGACTTGCGGCAGCCGGAGGGACTCGCCGCCCTGCATGGGATGCTGGCCGATGCCGATGTCTTCCTGTCGAACATCCGACCCGGCGGGCTCGAGCGCATGGGCCTCGACTACCCGTCGCTCGCCGAGCGCTACCCGCGCCTGATCTACGCGAGCGTCACCGGCCTGTCGCTTCGAGGCGACGAGCGAGACCGTCATACCTACGACGTCGGCGCCTTCTGGTCTCGGGCCGGGATCGTCCGGTCGCTGACCCCCGGGGATGCCGACCTGCCCTACCAGCGCGGCGGCATGGGAGACCACATGACCGGCCTGGCGGCAGCCGGAGGGGTTGCGGCAGCGCTGTTCCATCGCACCAGCACGGGCCGAGGCCAGCTTGTGGAGTCGTCACTGATGCGCTTGGGGACCTACATGCTGGGCTGGGACCACAATGTCACCGCCATGACGGGCGCTGAGACCGAGCCCTGGGGTCGTGGTAGCCCGCCCAACCCGCTCATCAACTGCTACCGATGCGCCGACGGCGAGTGGCTCTGGATGCTGGGTCTCGAAGGCGACCGGCATTGGCCCAGCGTCGTCAGCGCGCTAGATCGGCCCGAGTGGCATGACGATCCCCGCTACGGCGACATCGAGCTGCGCCTGGAGAACGCGAGGGCCCTCACCGCAGACATGGACGCAGTCATGGCCACCAGGACGCGCGCCGAGTGGGGTGAGATCTTCGACGCGAGCAACGTCTGGTGGTCTCCGGTGCAGTCCACCTTGGAGTTCCGGTCAGACCCGCAGGCGCGCGCTGCGGGCTGCTGGGTGGAGGTGCCGACGCCTGACGGCGGCGCAATCGAGATGGTCGCGACACCGGTGGACTTCTCCGAGAGCGCGTGGGCCCCGAGCGGACCCCCGCCAGAACTCGGTCAGCACACCGAGCTGATCCTGCTCGAGCACGGCTACGACTGGGACGACATCGAGAAGCTGAAGCAAGCAGGCGTGATCCCCTGAGGCTTGCCCCACCCCGGGTCGCGCGTCGAAACTGCTGCTGGACGTGAGATAACTTCGATCCGCCGCATCGCCGCACGCTCAGAGCTCCTCTACCCGGGCTCGACGACACTGGCGAACGGGATGTGGCGGCGGGAGGGAGAGCGGATGATCGAGCCCGTCAGCGCTCGTGTGTTGACGCCCGAGTGGGCGCCGACGGTGATTCCCGCGCCGTACGACTCGCTCACACCGCACGAGCACGCCCAGCATCTCGCCGACAATCCAGACTCCTTTGCTCATGTCGCCGGGTTGCCACCCGAGAGCTTCGGCCACCCCAGCGAGCATCTGCGGCACGCCACACGCAGCACCCAGGCGCTCGATCGGCTCATCGGCCTCGGAGCGTTCGGCACGACCCGAGAGCCGAGCCTGTATGTGCAATGCGTTGAGGCCGACGGCCATGCGCAGCATTCGCTGCTCGGGGGCGTGCGCCTGTCCTCCATCGAGCTGCGCCCCCACGAGGACACCCAGCCTGGGCGGGTGCACGGCTTGACAGTGCACTTCACCGAGGTCCGCCGCATGTCGAGCCCGGTGGTGGTCACCGCGCCACGGTTGACGGTGGTCGCTGAGGTCATCGAGGACACCCTTGCCGCGGCCGGGGCGTCCATACCGCTTGAGCCGTTGCTCGACACCAAGACCGCTGATGGCGCGCGGGTCACGCTGTGGCCGGCCGTCGTCGGAGGTGGCGAGGGCGCCAGCGTCGGCCTCGACGGGCCGCTGTACATCGTGGACGGACATCATCGTGTCGCAGCCGCCAGGCAAGCTGGCTTCTCGCATGTGCTGGTGGCGTGCGCACCCACCGAAGAACTGCACCTCGGCAGCTTCGACCGCGAGCTGAGCGAACTCGACATGATGCCTAGGCGCGTCGTGGAGCTGATGAGGTCTCGTTGCGACGTCGAGGAGGTGTCTGACGCCGTCGCTGCTCGTCCGGGAGCGCCCGGATGGATCGGTGTCGGCGTCGCGGGCCACTGGTTCCGCGCCCGCCCACGCCTGGAAGGATCCACCGACGATGCATCACCGGTCCACAACCCCGCGACCCGACTGGACGCCGCGTTCGTGCATGACTTCCTGCTTGGCGAGATATTCGGTGTGACGAGCGCTTCGGACCCCCGGCTCACCTACCGCCCCACGACCGTCGCTGCGACCCCAGCGCCGGTCACGATCCTGATGGCGCCGGTGCCGCTCGGTGCGGTGTTCGATGTCGCCGATTTCGGTGGCGTGATGCCGCCGAAGACCACCTACTTCCTGCCGAAGGCTCGCTCCGGATTGCTGCTGGTCAGTTGCTGACCTGCTGTTGATTGGTGCCCCCAGCAATGCTGATTGCCCGGCCATGCTGATCGCGTTCACCGGCGGCGCTCGCAGCGGGAAGTCCACAGCGGCCTTGAGCGCAGCGATGTCGCTGGATGCGCCGGTGACCTTCATCGCGACGGCCGAAGCCGGCGACGCCGAGATGGCCGCACGCATCGAGCGGCACCGAGCTGGTCGGCCTGGGGACTGGACGACGATCGAGGCACCCCTGCGATTGGCGGCGGCTGTCCGCAGCGTCGATGCCGGGGCGACGATGGTCATCGATTGCATGTCCATGTGGGTCTCGAACCGGATGCTGGCCGAGACCAGCGGTGCCCCAGCTGGGCCGGCGTCGGGGACGAGCGGTGGTGAGCCGCACAGCCCTGAGTTCATTCGCTCGCTGGTCGATGAGGCCGGCAATCTGGGTGCGCTCTTGCGCGAGCGCAGCGGCACGGCCATCGTGGTCACCAACGAGGTCGGCTCGGGTGTCGTTCCGGCCCATCCGCTCGGGAGGGCATACAGAGATGTGCTCGGGTCGGTGAACCAGGCCATCTTTGCGGCGGCGAACCGCGCCTACCTGGTCGTGGCAGGCCGCCTGCTCGAACTGCAGGACCCCAGCGATGGCTTCTGAGACACCGCCTCACTCACGCGTCGGTGGCCTGCTGGAACGGATGCTGGACGATATGGCGGGTCCCGATGAGGCCGCTCGACAGGCCGTGGCTCAGCGTGCGTCGCAGGTGCTGCGCCCTGCCGGCGCGTTCGAACGGCTCGATCGGGTCGCCGAATGGCTTGCCGGCTGGCAGCACACTCCTGAGCCCTCTGTCGTGCGGCCGGTCGTGCTCATCTTTGCCGCCGACCATGGCGTTGCCGCCGAAGGCGTGAGCGCGTATCCCGCCGATGTGACTGCCGCGATGGTGTCCGCCATCGAAGGCGGTGTCGCCACGGTGACCGCAGTTGCCCGCCAGGTGGGGGCGGTCGTGCGATGCGACGACGTCGGCGTGGGAGCGCCGACCGGCAACATCCGCACGCACGATGCGATGAGCGCCGGCGAGTTCGACGCATCCGTCAATGCGGGCGCACTCGCTGTCGACCGCGCTGTGGAGACTGATGGAGCCGACGTGTTGGTGCTGGGCGAACTCGGCATCGGCAACACCACGGCGGCGGCCGCCGTTTGCGGCTTGCTGTTCGCCGATGAGGGGGCGTCTTCCGCAGAAGCCGCAGCGCGCTGGACGGGTCCAGGCACCGGAGTGCATGCGGGTGCGCTCGACCACAAGCGCGCTGTCGTACGCGATGCACTCGAACGGGTGGGTCGCGTCTCGCCACTGGAAGCGTTGCGCCGGGCAGGGGGACGTGAGCTTGCGGCCATTGCCGGCGCGGTCGCAGCGGCGCGCCATCGCTCGATCCCCGTGATACTCGACGGGTTCATCGGAACGGCTGCCGCAGCGCCGCTGGCGCTGGCTTCGCCGGGCGGGCTCGACCACTGCATCGCCGGACATTGCTCCGCCGAGCCAGGCCATCGTGAGCTCCTGAGCCGGCTCGGTCTCGAGCCGCTCGTGCATCTCGACCTGCGGCTGGGCGAGGCGACCGGCGCACTCATCGCGGTGCCCCTCGTGCGGATCGCGGCGGCGGCCGTGACCGATGTCGCCACCTTCGCTGAGTGGGGCTTGGTCACAGCGTGAGCTTGCGAAACGTAGGGGATACGGCGTGAGCTTGCGATATGCGTGGGCTTTCCTGACCCGGCTTCCCGGAGGCGCGCACCCGACCACCGAGCGCGACTTGGGGCGCAGCGTCCCGTGGTTTCCGCTCGTCGGAGCAATCGTGGGTGCCGCGAGCGGGGGTGTTTTCTGGGCGGTCTGGCAGCCGCTCGGGGCTCCGCTCGCGGCGATTCTGGCTGTCGCCACCGGGTCAGTCATCACCGGTGCGTTTCACGAGGACGGCTTGGCCGACACCGCAGACGCTCTCGGCGGCACCACACCTGAACAGCGCCGCGAGATCATGAAGGACTCCCGACTGGGAACCTTCGGCACCCTCGCGCTGGTGCTGGGGACCCTCGTTCAGGTCTTCGCGGTGATGCCGCTGGCGTCACGCGACGCCGTGATCGCCATGGTGCTCGCCCACGGCGTCGGCCGAGCGTTCGCGGTAGCGGCAATGGCCTCAGTGCCGGCAGTCGCCGGCACGGGTCTCGGCCACGCCTATGCCGGCCATCTGCGTGGCGTGCCGTGCGCGCTCTCGCTGCTGGTCAGCTACGGCGCTGCCTTCGCGCTCGGACCCGTGGGAGTCTTCGCCGTGGGGGCCGCCACCGCCGGCGCCGCGGCGGTGAGTCTGGTCGCCTACCGCCGATTCGGCGGGCTGACCGGCGACGCCCTGGGGGCGATCGCTCAAATCAGCCAGATGGCTGCGCTGGTGGCGGTGTCGCGACTCCTCGGTGACTTCGGCTGGTTCTGGACCTAAAGTCCTGGCCGAACAGCTCGCCCTCCAGTTCAAATGAGCCGACAGCGGATGCGCAATCCAACCGAGTCATCAGCAGAGGACAAGACGAATCGCGACGGATTCGCAGCGATGGCGATTCTCGCGTTGAGCATCGTGTTCATCGTCTCGATCATTGTGTTCGCGATTGCCTAGGCCCGCGTCGAAGTCCGACGCGACATGATCGGCAGCGGCACGAAGTGCCCCGAATGGCGCGCCTTTGACCCACCGGCAGTCAGCCGACGGCTGTGCTTGAATGGCCGACTTGGCAGGCGGCAGCCGCATCGGCTCGCCATCGGTTCTGCCGTGTCCCTAGGGAGGGGAACGACATGACGACCAGTGATTGTGCTGTGCTGCGCCATTCGAGGCGCCGAGCGTGGCGGACGGTGGCGGCTCTTCTCGCCGTCTTCGCGCTGACCGCTGCCGCATGCGGCGGAACCGACGATGACGACGGAGCGAGTGCGACCGAACCCGCCGCCGAAACTACCGAGGCGGCCGCTCCCGAGACCACGCAAGCACCTGCGCCTGCGGATGCGGCCCCGAGCGGCGAGCCCATCAAGGTCATGACGGTCACCACCCTCAACGCGGCAGGTCCGACCTACCACAACATTGCGAACACCGCCGAGGCGTACGCCAGCTACATCAACGCCCGAGGCGGCATCGGCGGTCGGCCGCTTGAGGTCACCGTCTGCGACGAGATGTTCGACCCCGCAGTGGCCGCGGCATGCGCCCGCGAAGCCGTCGAGGAGAACATGGTGGCCGTCGTCGGTTCGTTCACGTTCTTCGCGGAGAGCATCGTGCCGGTGATCGCCGAGTCCGACATCACCTGGTTTGGCCCGTGCTGTCCGATCACGCCGTCTGAGCTGACCAGCCCGCACTCGTTCCCCATCGGCAACCAGCCGATGTATGCGGTGGGCATCATCAAGAGAGCTGTCGAGGACGGGTGCCGTGCGATCAATGCCGTGATCATCGACGGCGCGCAGATCTTCCTGCCGCCGATGGAGAACGCGATTGCAGCCCTCGGCCAGAGCTTCGGCGACATCATCATCCTGCCGCCGACGGCCCAGGACTACTCCTCAGAGGTCGCCCAGGCGACGACCGACGCCGACTGCGTGATCGGCATTGTCTCGGAGACCCCATACATCACGTGGAACACCGCGTGGACCCAGTCGGGCACCGACGCTCGCCAGTACGGCCCGCAGGGCAACCTCAATGAGATCTCCGCTGCAGGCAACGAGGAGTCGACCGACGGCGACATCATCGGCGGCATGTACCCCGACATCTCCACCGCGCCGTGGGACGAGTACCGGCTGGCTCTCGACGAAGGCGGCTGGGACACGACCGAGCACGACTACAACAGTCTGGGCGGCATGGGTACGTGGGCGGCGTTCGCAGCCTTCGCTCAAATCGCCGAGACCATCGACGGCGAGATCACCGCGACCTCGTTCTTCGAGGCTGCATCGGCCACCGACAACCTCGATCTGGGCGGCATGGTCCCAGTCTTGGACTTCACCCAGGAGTGGACGGATGGCCTCGAGGGCTACCAGCGCCTGTTCAACCGCAGCGTCGTGTTCAGCGTGCTGCAGGATGGCAAGGTTGTGCCGCTGACCACCGAATTCGAAGACGTCGGCGAGCTCGCCACCGGCAACGCCGGCTGACCGTGTTCTGAGTTCAGGCGCCCGTGCTGGGGTGGTCCGGGTGAGTGATTGCCCACCGCCCCGGTACCAGGGCGAATCGGCCGAGCGCTGCTGCGACGGGGGGATCATTGGACGAGATCATTCGGTTCGGCCTCTTGGGTCTCGGTGTCGGCGCCTTGTACGCCCTGGCCTCGCAGGGCCTGATCGTCGTTTACCGCGGGACCGGGGTGCTGAACTTCTCCCTCGGCGCCACGGCGATCGCGGGTGTATTCCTGCAGTGGGAGCTGCAGAACAAGGCCGGCTGGCCCTTCCTGCCATCCGCGTTGACGGGCGTCGCGCTGTCAGCGCTGCTCGGCGCTTTGACGCACTGGGTGGTCATGCGGCCGCTGCGGCGCGCCAGCTCGCTGATCCGCGTCATCGCCACCCTCGGTGTGCTCATCTTGATCCAGGCCGGCGTCGTCATTCGGTACGGCTCCAATGCCCGCCAGGTGGACAGCTGGCTGCCGACCAACCGGGTGACGCTGTGGGGCGAGGTTGCGATCACCGTCGACCGGCTGATTCTGTTCGGAGTGGCATGGGTGTTCGCCGTGGTGCTGTGGTCGATGTATCGACGGAGCCACTTCGGCCTCGCCACCGAGGCAGTGTCCGAGAGCGAGCGAGCCGCATCGGCCATCGGCTTGTCGCCGAATACGATCGCCATCCAGAACTGGGCGCTGGGCTCGGCTATCGCTGCTGTTGCGGGCATCTTGGTGGTGCCGATCATCACGTTGCAGGTCACGGCCATGACATCGCTGGTGCTCGCAGCCTTGGCCGCGGCGCTGGTCGGGGACTTCCGGTCGTTCCCCATCGCCACCGCCGCCGGCCTGGCGTTGGGCATCGGTCAGACACTTGTGGGCCGCTTCGTCGACCAGCAAGGGCTGGGGCAGTCGCTGCCCTTCCTGGTGATTGTGGCTGTGCTGGTGTTCAAGGGCCGGTCGCTGCCGCTTCGGGACTACTTCTTGCGCGAGTTGCCGATGATCGGCAACGGACGCATGTCATGGGACTGGACGATCTTCGGCATCGGCACGGTGGCGTTCCTGATGCTCACCAAGCAGGCCAAGTGGATCGACGCCCTGACCGTCACCATGGGCGTTTCGATCGTCCTGCTGTCCATCGTCGTGCTGACTGGCTACGCGGGCCAGTTGTCGTTGGCGCAGTACACCATCGCGGGGTTCGGCGCGTACGTGTCAGGTCGCCTCGTTGCGGTGTTCGACATCCCGTTCCTGTTGGCGCTGGTCGCCGGCGTGCTGGCCTCCGTGCCGCTGGGATTCATCTTCGCCTTGCCGGCTGCACGAACCCGCGGCATCAACCTGGCAATTGTCACGTTGGGACTCGGCACCACCATCGAGCTGATGCTGTTCCGCAACCGCGAATACACCGGCGGCGTGCAAGGCACTCAGGTCGGCAGTCCTGACCTGTTCGGCCTCGACATCGGCTCCATTCGTTACCCGGAGCGATACGGCCTCTTCGTGCTGGCAATGGCGCTGCTGGCGGTGTGGGTGGTGTCGAACGTCCGTCGTGGGCGCAGCGGGCGGCGCCTGCTCGCCATTCGAACCAACGAGCGGGCCGCTACGGCGCTCGGCATCGACGTGCCCAAGGCGAAGCTGTTCGCCTTCTCGCTGAGCTCGGCAATTGCGGCGCTGGGCGGGATAGTGCTGGCGTTCCGGCTGACTTCGATCAGCTACACGTCGTTCACCAACCTCACCTCGATTCTGTTTGTGGGCCTGGCAATCGTGGGCGGCGTCGGACATCTGCTCGGTGCGTTCGTGGGCGCCACCATGGCGACCGCAGCCTTCAGCCAGGAAGTGCTCGAATCGACGTGGGATGGGGTGGGCCGCTGGACCCAGCTCATCAGCGGCATCGCCATTTTGCTCATGGTCCTCGGGTACAAGGACGGTGTCGCCGCCGAGTGGGTGAAGATTTTCCGGCTGGTGAAACGAGCCCGCAAGTGGGGCCGCTCATATTTCGTCGAGCTGGAAGACGTCTCCGATCCGAGCGCCTCTGAGAGCGAACAGTCAAGGGTTCCGGCTCGCGTACTGAGCATCGAGAACATGACGGTGCGCTACGGGGCCGTCGTAGCGGTCAATGATGTCAGCTTCAACCTCACTCCGGGCACCATCACGGGGCTGATCGGCCCGAACGGCGCCGGCAAGACGTCGCTGATTGACGCCGTGTGCGGCTTCGCACCGGCGGAAGGTCGAGTGGCGCTGGACGGCGAGGACATCTCGCGTGTGTCGCCCTCCAAACGTGCCCGCCTCGGCATTGCTCGTTCGTTCCAGACGCTCGAGCTGTTCGAAGATGCGACGGTGTTCGAGAACATCAGCGTTGCCGCGGACCCTCAAGACATGCGGTCGTACTTGCGCGATCTGGTAGCGCCGGCGAGCCCTCCGTTTCCGCCTGAGGTCGTGCGGGCGATCATCGAGTTCCAGCTCGACGGCGACTTGCACCGCGACGTGAAGGATCTCTCATACGGAAAGCACCGGCTGCTCGCGATTGCCCGGGCGGTTGCGATGCACCCGAGCGTGCTGTTGCTCGATGAGCCGGCCGCTGGCCTGAGCACCGCCGAGAGCGAAGAGCTGGCCGTGGTGGTTCGCCGTCTGGCCCAGGACTGGGGCATGGCAGTGCTGGTTGTCGAGCACGACATGAACTTCGTCAACGAGGTGTGCGACGAGGTGGTGGTGCTTGACTTCGGCAACAAGATCGCAGTCGGGAGCCCTGAGGCAATTCGTCTTGACCCAGCCGTCGTGGCCGCATATCTGGGAACCGAGGCCGACGAGCACGACAGCGAACCCGAGCCGCGTACGACGCAAGCTGTGGGAGGTGGCGCATGAGGCCGCTGCTGCAAACGCGAAGCCTCAAGTGCGGGTACCTCAACCGGGCGGTCGTCCAAGGAGTGAACCTGAAGGTCCACCAGGGCGAGGTGGTCTGCCTGCTTGGGCCGAATGGCGCCGGAAAGACCACCACGCTGCTGACCATCGCCGGTGAGCTGACACCCGTCGACGGAATTGTGATGTTCGGCAACACGCCTACCTTCACGCCCATGTACCAGCGCATCCGGCGAGGGGGAATCGGGCTGGTGACTGAGGAGCGCTTGGTGTTCACCAAGCTGTCGACTCGGGACAATCTGCGAGTGGGCGGCGGTTCGGTGGAAGCAGCGCTGGAACTGTTCCCCGAGCTCGAGCCTCGACTGGGCGTGCGCGGCGGCATGCTCTCGGGCGGCGAGCAGCAGATGCTTGCGCTGGCACGGGCGCTCAGCCGTCAACCGTCGATTCTGCTTGCCGACGAGCTGTCGCTCGGGCTGGCGCCGATCATCGTCGATCGGCTGCTGGGAGCGGTCCGCAAAGTCGCCGACACTACGGGCACCGGCGCGTTGATCGTCGAGCAGCATGCCCGCAAGGCGCTGGCTGTGTCTGATCGGATGTACCTGATGGCCCGCGGCCAGATCCTGCTGGAACTGCCGGCTGCCGATGCTCTCGGCCGCCTCGACGAGATCGAAGAGACGTACCTGACGGGCACGTCTGAGACCGAGGAAGACCACATCGAGCGATTGCGGCGCAAGAACAAGAGGAAAGCTTGGAGGCGCCTGCGGGTGCGCGAGCGCGAGCTGAAACGGCTGTCCGGCAAGCTTGCCTCGACCCGTACCGCCGCCGAAGACGACTTCTATTTCGAACGCGAACGACAACGACGACACGCGGCGATGGTCCGTCGAAAGAGGTAACCACCATGGGGTATCGAACAGCAGAGCTGCCCGACGTGGATCTGGACGAATTCGCGAAGATCCCGTTCTTCGAACGGATGAAGCTGCTCCAGCTCCACTGGGTGGAACATGGCTTCGGGACGCCGAAGCAGACCGGCACGTTCTACGCGTGGAAGATCTTCCTGTACGCACTGTTCGGGCTCATCGTCGCCGGCGCCTTCACTGCGGGCCTCGAGTTCAACGACATCGGCGGCTGGTGGGACGAGCCGATCCTCTACCAGAAGCTGATGATCTGGACGATCCTGCTCGAGATCACGGGACTGGCGGCCACCTGCGGCCCGCTCGCGTTCCACTTCGATCCGCCCATCGGCGGAATCCTCTATTGGTGGCAAAACGACACGCTGCGCGTCCCGCCATATCCCAAGCGCGTGCCGCTCACCAAGGGCAATCGACGCACGCCCTGGGATACCGGCCTGTACAAGCTGATCCTGGCCAGCCTGATTCTGCTGCTGGTGCTGTCGCCTCAGCACGTTGACGGGCTGCCCGAGGGCAGCGCCGGGATACTGCCGCAGTGGGCGGTGCTGATCTACTGCGGCCTGATCTTGTTGATGGGCCTGCGCGACAAGATCATCTTCCTGTCGTCGCGAGCTGAGCAGTATGTGCCCACGCTGCTGTGCTTCGCGCTGTTCTCCAACTTCGTCGACATGGTCATCGCGGCGAAAGTCTTCATCGTCATCATCTGGATGGGCGCCGGGTTCTCCAAGATGCAGCACGGCTTTTCCTCGACGGTGTCGATCATGGTGCAGAACACTCCCTGGGTCGTGTGGGACAGGTTCCGCAAGGCGACCGTCAAGGACTACCCGAACGACATCAGACCGTCGAGAACGACGCACCTGCTGGCACACATCGGCGGCACCACCTGCGAGCTGATCATGCCGCTGGTGCTGTTGTTCTCCCCGTGGGGGTGGGCGACGTGGATAGCGATTGTGTCCATCTGGATGCTGCACACGTTCATCATCTCGACGTTCCCGTTGGCGGTTCCGCTCGAGTGGAACGTGTTCTTCATCTTCTGCGTTGCGTTCCTGTTCGCGAATTTTCATGCGGGTGACGGCTACGCCGTGTGGGACATGGAGCCGCTGTTGCTGGTCACGGTGCTGGTTGCTGCGCTGTTCCCCATCGTGCTCGGTGCGCTGCGGCCCCAGTACGTGTCGTTCCTCGTGGGGATGAAGCAGTACGCGGGCAACTGGTCGGCAGCCACGTTCTCCTTGCGTAACAAGGAGATCGAAGACCGGATCAACGACAAGATCGTGAAGTCCGCGGACAACCAGATCGACCAGCTCGAGCCCCTGTTCGGCCCCGAGATCTCCGAGATCTTCATCCAGAAGGCTGTTGCGTTCCGGATGATGCATCCCATGGGCCGGATGCACATCTCAGGTTTGATGTGCCACGTCGACGATCTCGACAAGCGGATCCAGCGGGAGGGCGAGTTCCTCAGCAACGTGCTGACGGGCTGGAACTTCGGCGACGGGCACTGCCTCGACGAGCGGCTCATCGCCGCCTGGCAGGAGCGCTGCGAGTACGAGCCCGGAGACGTCATCGCTGTGTTCACCGAGTCGCGGCCGGCGTTCACCAACATCGTGCAGTACCGCGTGATCGACGCGGCACTGGGCACCGTGGAGAAGGGCTTCTACCGTCACGACGACGCCTACAACACCCAGCCGTGGCTGCCGGACGGTCCGATCCCCCACACGGTGACGTGGCGCCAGGAGGGCTATGAGCCCCAGGGTGTGCCTCATCCCGGCAATGCGCGCAAGGTGCCGTCCATCGCCCACGATGGGACCTGGCTCATTCCGCGACGGAGCGCCGCAGACAGCGGATGATGCGGTGACTTCGGCCATCGTCGTCGGCAGCGGCCCCAACGGGCTCGCTGCTGCGGTGCACTTGGCCAGAGCCGGCGTCGAGGTCTCGGTACTCGAGGCGGCTCCCGAGATCGGTGGGGGCACCCGAAGCGCGGAGATGATCGTGCCGGGACTGGTGCACGACCAGTGTTCCGCCGTCCACCCGGTTGCTGCCGCATCGCCATTCCTGCGTGAGCTCGACCTCGGCCTGCTCGGTCTGCGCTGGCGAGCGCCCATCGTCGATTGTGCCCATCCTCTCGACGACGGCTCGGCTGGCGTTCTGTACCGATCTATCGACGACACGGCGGACGGGCTCGGCCGCGACGGGGCGCGCTGGCGGCAGCTCTTCAACGCGTTGACAACCGACCTGGACAGTCTGTTCACCGACATCACTCAGCCGCTGCTGCGGGTGCCCCGCCATCCGGTGCTGACGGCGCGGTTCGGCGTGGCGGCGATGACTCCTGCCACCGTCTTGGGCCGGTTGTGGCGTGAAGAACCCGCGCGTGCCCTCTGGGCAGGGGTTGCGGCGCACGCGTTCTGGCGGCTGGATCGCCCGATGACCAGTGCGGTCGGCCTCATGATCCTGGCTGCAGGTCACTCCCATGGATGGGTCGTCGCCGAAGGCGGGTCACAGGCAATCGCCGACGCACTTGCTGCAGACTTGACGGCGCACGGCGGGCGGATCGAGACCGGTGTCCGCGTCCGTTCGGTGACCGAGCTGCCGCCGACCGACCTGCTGCTGCTCGACGTGTCACCGTCGAGCGCAGCCGACATCTTGGGCGACCGCTTGCCGCGTCGAGTCGCTCGCGCATACCGCCGGTTCCGTCACGGCCCAGGGGCGTTCAAGGTCGATTTCGCCATCGAGGGTGATGTGCCGTGGCGGGCGAAGGCTGCGGTTGACGCTGGCACGGTGCACCTCGGCGGAGGCTCGGCCGAGGTGATCGCCAACGAGCTGGCGACCCATCGTGGCCGCATGCCCCACAGACCGTTCGTCCTGGTCGGTCAGCAGTACCGCGCCGATCCTGGCCGTTCGGTCGGGAACATTCACCCGCTGTGGACCTACGCCCACGTTCCCCACGACTACGCGGGCGACGCCAGCGAGCAAATCATCGCCCAGATCGAACGGTTTGCCCCCGGCTTTCGGGAGCAAGTCGTGGGAACCGCGGTGCGTTCGACGACCGAAATGTCGGTGTACAACCCGAACTACATCGGCGGCGACATCCTGAACGGTGCGTCGTCGCCCCTGCAGCTGCTGTTCAGACCCCGCGTCGCTCGGGATCCCTACTTCACCGGTGTACGAGGGACCTACCTGTGCTCAGCATCCACCCCACCCGGGGCGGGGGCGCACGGCCTGTGCGGCGTCAACGCCGCCACTCGGGCCCTTGCTGCATTGCGCAGAGACCAGTCGGCTTAAGCCGGACGGGCTGCCGGTCGCGAGGAACGCGCAGGGCCGAGCGATGGACGCGTAGCGTGGCTGCGACATGCCGGACTTCTACGAGCAGCCGATCCTCAACTCGCCGTACGAGGCACCCGCGCGCCACTGGGAGCTCGACGACGATCGCCAGCCCACTGGCGTTGTGGCGGAAGGTCGTCGGCCGGCCTCGTTTATCTCCCCGATACCGGCCCCGCGCAAGCACGGCAAGAAGGGCGCGAAGGCGGACACGTCGAAGCAGCAGGCCTTGGTATTCGACGAGCAGGCGAAGTCTCTGGCTGACGACAGCCAGCAGTACGACCTGTCTGAACTCATCAACACGATCCGCGGGGAGGTCGCCAAGTGGCGATCAGAACCTGACGAGCGACGCTGGCACGTCACCGCGGAGACGGCACGGCTGCTCAAGCACTGGCGGCACTTCGACTTCCCAGGCATCCGGCCGTTCTTCTGCCAGGTCGAGGCAGTCGAAACAGTCATTTGGCTCACCGAGGTCGCTCCGAACACGGCCGTCGGACGCCGCCTAGGTGACCGGATCGCTGCCGCCAGCGAACAGGCCAATCCGGGCGTCGCTCGACTAGCGCTGAAGATGGCGACGGGTTCGGGCAAGACGACAGTGATGGCGATGCTCATCGCTTGGCAGACCATTAATGCAGTGCGGCATCCCCAAAGGCAGAGATTCACCCGCGGCTTCCTCGTGGTCACCCCCGGCATTCCCATCCGGGACCGGCTGCGCGTGCTTCAGCCCAATGATCCAGACAGCTACTACCGCAGCCGTGATCTTGTCCCGGCGGACATGGCGAGCGAGCTGGGCAAGGCGAGAATCGTCATCACGAACTATCACGCGTTCATGCGGCGCGAGACGATGAGTCTCGCGAAGGGCAGCCGCGCCTTGCTGCAAGGTCATGGACCTGAGATCGACACACGCGAGACCGAAGGTCAGATGCTCCAGCGAGTGATGCCCGAGTTGATGGGTACCAAGGGTGTGATGGTGCTGAACGATGAAGCACATCACTGCTACCGGGAGAAGCCCGGATCGGCTGACGATTCAGATGAACCCGACTTGACCGGCGACTCCCGCAAGGAAGCCGAAGACAACGCCGAAGCTGCTCGCGTCTGGATGACCGGCATCGAGGCGGTGCAACGCAGGCTGGGGCTGAAGCCCGTCATCGACTTGTCAGCGACGCCGTTCTTCCTCAGCGGTTCGGGCTATGCCGAAGGCACCCTGTTCGGCTGGGTGGCCAGCGACTTCTCGCTGATGGACGCCATCGAGTGCGGCATCGTCAAGCTGCCGAGAGTGCCTGTGGCCGACAACATCCCCGGCAACGTGATGCCCACCTATCGCGAACTGTGGAAGCACATCGGCAAGAAGATGCCCAAGAAGGGCTTGAAAGCAGTCGGGAAGCTCGATCCCGAGGCGGCGTTGCCAGTCGAACTGAAATCTGCTCTGGAGGCGCTGTACGGACACTACGAGCAGGTGTTCAAGCAGTGGGAAGCGCAGGCAGACATCGAGGTCCCGCCGTGCTTCATCGTGGTGTGCAACAACACGGCCACCTCGAAGGTCGTCTACGACTACATCTCCGGCTACCGCCGCGAGTTACCGGACGGCACGGGTTCATTCCGCAACGGTCGGCTGAACCTCTTCCGCAATTTTGACGCTCAAGGCAATGCGCTGGCTCGGCCCCGAACGTTGCTCATCGACAGTCGGCAGCTCGAATCTGGCGATGCCCTCGACCCGAACTTTCGGGAGGCGGCGTCGGACGAGATCGAGCGCTTCCGGCGGGAGATCATCAAGCGGGGCGGCGCGAGCCAGGAGGCTCAGAACCTCAGCGATCAGGATCTGCTGCGCGAGGTGATGAACACGGTGGGGAAGCCGAACCGACTCGGAGGCGACACCAGGTGCGTGGTGTCCGTCGCAATGCTGACCGAAGGCTGGGACGCCAACACCGTCACGCACGTCTTGGGCGTGAGGGCATTCGGTACGCAGCTCCTGTGCGAGCAGGTGGTGGGCCGTGCCCTGCGCCGCCAGTCGTATGACCTCAACGAAAACGGGCTATTCGAGACCGAATACGCAGACGTCTTCGGCGTGCCGTTCGACTTCACTGCCGAGCCTGTCGTCGTGAAGCCCAAGCCGCCCAAATCGACGGTTCAAGTACACGCCCGCAGCCCAGAGCGAGACGCTTACGAGATCCGTTTTCCGCGGGTCGCTGGCTACCGGATCGAGCTGCCAGAAGATCGGCTGGACGCGAAGTTCACCGACGATTCAACGCTTCGGCTGACACCCGAACTTGTCGGTCCGACTCGCACGCGCAACGAAGGGATCATCGGCGAGGGCGTCAACCTCGACCTCGCCGACATCGGCGGCACGCGTCGCTCCACGGTTGTCTACTACCTCACTCGGTACCTGCTTCACACGAAGTGGTGCGACCACGACGGCCAGCCCCGGCTGCATCTCTTCGGGCAGCTCAAGCGCATCACCGAGCGCTGGATCGACGAGCACTTTGTGTGCGAGGGCGGCACGTCGCTCGGCCATCTGCTCTACCTCACGCTCGCAGACCAAGCGTGCGAGCGGATCACCACGGCCATCGTCGAAGCCGAGCGCGCTGTTGGCGGCAACATTACTGCGGTGCTGGACTCGTTCTCACCTGTCGGAACCACCCGTGATGTCAGCTTCACCACCTCCAAGCAGCTGAAGTGGCGCACCCGCGCAGACCGCTGCCATGTCAACTGGGCCGTGTGCGACAGCAACTGGGAAGCGGAATTCTGCGGCGTGGTCGAGGCCAATCCCGATGTGCTGGCATACGTCAAGAATGCCGGTATGGGCTTCGAGGTGCCGTACCGGACGGGCGGCCAGAACCGCATCTACGTGCCTGACTTCATTCTGCGGGTGGGCGACGAGGGCGATGGTGAAGGCGAACCACTGCATCTGGTGGTGGAGGTCAAGGGCTTCCGCGGCGAGGACGCCAAGGACAAAGCCGCCACGATGCGCAACTACTGGGTACCCGGCGTCAATCGCCTCGGCACGTTCGGCTACTGGCAGTTCGTTGAATTCTGCAACAGCTGGGTTTTTGCCGAAGAACTCCAGACAGCCATCACTCAGGCTCGCCGGGAGGCGCATGCGTTTCGTACGGGTGGGTCAGCTCTCAGCAGTCGAGAAGCGGTCTTGGCCGTACTGCGAGAACTCAAACCGCGCCTGCAGCGAGAATTCGGCATCGCCAGCCTCAAGCTGTTCGGATCGTTCGCCCGAGACGAAGCCCAGCTCACGAGCGACATCGACCTGATTGTCGAATACCACACCGAGCCAGAGAGCTGGGGCAATTTCGGCGAGGGCCCTTTCTTGGAAGAATTCCTCGGGCGCACTGTTGACATCGCGGTAGGCAAAGATCTGCGCGACCATGTCCGGCCAAACGCCGAGAGGGACGCAATCGATGTTTAGATGTGTGCAGCCTGATGAATGGCTGCCTTCTCTTCGTCATATGAGCGAAGCCTGCCAAAAAATACAGCGATACGTAGCCGGCATGACGGAGGATGAGTTCAGGGCCGACGAACTACGCCAAGACGGAGTCATTCGGCAAATCACGATCATTTGGGAAGCCGCTGGGCGGCTGCCCGACCAAGTACGCGATCACTTAGGAGACATACCCTGGAGCGATGTCCGTGGAATGAGGAATCGACTCGTACACAAGTATGACGACGTCAATGAAGAGGCGGTGTGGAACGCAGTAACGATGTCGGTGCCGCAGCTCCTCAATGTTGTCCAAAAGGTTCTCACCGAGTACGGCGAGGAGTGACCGATGGCCAAGCGAGGCGCAAAACAGAAGCGGGTAGACAACCTCACGCACGATGAGTCAGCCAGGCTGAACATTCCCACGGCTGAGTATCAGACGCAATCTTCAGAAGAAGCGGTGGCGGCGATACGAGTCGCCTACGAGCGGCTCAATCGCGATCTCGACCCCCAGCTCGTGTGGCGAGGCAAAGACGTGGCGGACTGGTCTGACTTAGTGGTTCAGGCACCGCCGCTGTACATCCAAGAGAAGATCCAGCCCAAGGCGCTCATCGAAGACTTGCGGCGTTTGAGCCATCACCGCAGTATTGAGCAAGCGGCATCCGAGGCGGGCTTCCAGGTTGAGTTGTTCTCCGACTTTAACGGGCTTCCAAGTGCCGATGCCAGAACCGAGTTCTATCAGCACCAGATGAACTGGTCGAACCGGATGATCCTGGGTGACGGCTTGCAGGTGATGGCCAGCCTCGCCGAGCGCGAGGGATTGCGTGGCCAAGTGCAGTGCATCTATGTCGATCCGCCCTACGGCATCAAGTTCAACTCAAACTTCCAGTGGTCCACTACGAGTCGCGACGTACGAGACGGCAAAGCCGACCACATCACCCGCGAACCCGAGCAAGTGCGGGCATTCAGAGACACTTGGCGCGACGGCATCCACTCCTACCTCACCTACCTCCGAGACCGCCTCACAGTCGCACGAGATCTCCTGACGGAGAGCGGTTCCATCTTTGTGCAGATAGGCGACGAGAACGTTCATCGTGTGCGCTCGTTGATGGATGAAGTATTTGGCGCTGACAATGTTATTGCGAGCATTGTCTTCCGAAAAACAACTGGGAAGGCGGCATCGCTATTGGATAATACCTATGACGTCATCTTGTGGTATGCGCGCAATAGGGCGCAAACAAAGAGTCGAGAAATAAAGTTCCAGAGGATCGTGAGCGATGACAACAACTATCGTTACGATTGGGACGCGGCGGGTGAGTTCATTCCTGCCGGAGATGCGCCTCATCGCATTTCCAGAATGAATCCGCTTACATCTCAATCTGCGAGCGCGACGACAGTATTCGAATACGAATACTGTCGTAATTTGTTCCGGCCCGGAAGTGGAGGCTGGAAAACAAATAAGACAGGCATGGACCGCTTGAAGAAGTGCAATAGACTGACGTATTCGGGAAAGACACTTGGCTTCGTCCGGCCCTTTTTGGATTGGCCTCTGCAGGACTTTAACGATATATGGGATGACACACGTCAAAGCGGCTTCGGGGAGAAACGAGTCTATGTCGTACAAACGGCACCGCGTGTTATTGAACGGTGCTTGCTGATGACCACCGATCCCGGAGACTTAGTGCTCGATCCGACTTGTGGGGCGGGAACGACTGCGTACGTGGCAGAACAGTGGGGTCGCCGATGGATCACGATCGATACTTCGCGGGTTGCGCTGGCCTTGGCAAGAGCACGGCTCATGGGGGCTCGCTATCCGTACTACTTGCTGTGTGACAGTCCCGAAGGGCTACAGAAGGAAGCCGATCTCAGCCATGCGGAACCGTCTGACGCCACGACATACGGCGACGTGAAGCAAGGTTTCGTCTACGAGCACGTCCCGCACATCACCCTGCGGTCAATCGCGAACAACGCTGAGATCGATGTCATCTACGAGCAGCGCCAGCCGGTGGTTGAGACTGCGCTTGCGGATCTCAATTCGACGCTGCGCGCCGACCCACCGTCGACGTTCGAGGTGAAGATCGGCGGCCGGAAAGACCAGCGGGTCGACTTCGGGCTGCCTCCCGATGCCGCCGTCGCGCTGCCGTCGGGCGAGGAAGCACCTGCGAGTGGCCTGCTCGAATGGGAAGTGCCTCGCGAGCGGCCCGGCGATTGGCCGGCAGCCGCCGCTGAACCGCACGAACGGTTCTGGCAGGCCCGCCTTGAGCGGCAGCGGGCAATCGACGAGTCCATCGCTGCGAAGGCCGACTTCGAGTTCCTCTACGACAAGCCCTACGAGGACAACTCGAAGGTGCGCGTCGCGGGGCCGTTCACCGTCGAGAGCATCTCGCCCCATCGCTACTTGGGTCTCGACGCCGACGACAATTTGATCGATCCCGTCACCGAGGCACGATGCGACGGCGAGAAGCCGCAGGACTTCGTCTCGATCATTCTCGACAACTTGCGAACCGCGGGCGTGCAACAGGCGCACAAGGCAGACCGCATCAACTTCATCTCGCTCCAGCCCTGGCCCGGCGACTACGTCTGTGCGGAGGGCGCCTACATCGAAGCGTCGGCTGCTTCGTCCGGAGAATCGGATGAGGCCGCACCACCCTCAGACGACGAGACCGCTGCACCAGCCGCGACACGAAGAGCAGCGATCTTTGTTGGTCCCGAGTTCGGCACCGTCAACCGGTCGGAACTTGTGGCGGCATCCCGCGAGGCCGCAGAGGCTGGCTTCGATGTGCTCATCGCCTGCGCTTTCAACTATGACGCGCACGCGTCGGAGTTCACCAAGTCAGGGCCGTTGCAGGTGTTGCAAGCCCGGATGAACGCCGACCTGCACATGGCGACCGAGCTCAAGACCACCAGCAGCGGCAACCTGTTCGTGATCTTCGGCGAACCGGACATCGAACTAGTTACGGCGCATCCGGCTGATGACGGCACCGAACAGTTCTGCGTCAAGCTGAGAGGGATCGACGTGTTCGACCCGACGACCGGCGATGTGCGGAGCGACGAACCTGACTCGATCGCCTGCTGGTTCGTCGACACCGACTACGACCACGAGAGCTTCTTCGTGCGCCATGCCTACTTCCTCGGCGCCAACGATCCCTACAAGTCGCTCAAAACCACCCTGAAGGCCGAAATCGACGAGGACGCCTGGGCTTCACTGCACAGCGACCTCTCACGTCCATTCCCTGCGCCCGAGACCGGCCACATCGCCGTAAAGGTCATCAACCATCTCGGCGACGAGGTCATGAAGGTATTCCGCGTTCCCAGCACCGCCTGAGGTCGCTGGCGCGTACCGGCGGCGGGCCGGCAACGTCGTCAGGGCGCGATTCGGAGGGCTTTGCGTCGTCCGGGGCCGTACCGGTAGACCCGGAAATCTCGGTCGAGTGAGATCGCCTCGGTGATGCCCAGCCGCTCCATGACCGCCCAGCTTGTCCGGTCTGAGAGCGAGAAGTCCTGATCGCTGAAGGTTGCGCCGATCTCCGCCGCAACTTCCAGATCGCCCAGCAAGGAGACCTCGACGCGGGCGATACCCCTGCGGATCGCGTTCACCAGCGTCTCCGCGGCGAACCGGTCATGGCGATGCCTCATCACCATCCACGTCTCCTGCAGCACGTGATCGGTCGTCAGCAGCCGACCTCGTCTGTCCCCAAGTGCCGCCGCCACCCGCGCGTGGGTTGCTTCCGCGCTGTCAGCCATCGACACCCACGCGGAGGTGTCCACGAAGCTGAGTTCCATCTGTCAGATCCGGCGATCAGTCGATGTGCTGTATGTGCTGCGCCGCCGCAGCCTCAGCCACGATGGCCTGGGCGTCCGCGGCCATGTCGAACGGCTCGCCATGCACCATCGCGCGGATGGCTTCCAGATCGCCCTGAGGCTCTGCCGCGCCGAGTTCTCTGTCGAAGAGCCGTCGCGCAAATTCCGCGAAGCTGATTCCCTGATCTGCCGCGCGCCGTTTTGCCTCGGCGTGAAGATGATCTGGCAGCGTGATGACCGTTCTCACGATGACATCATAGCATCACCTCGAAGGTGCAAACTGGAGCAGCCCCTTCCGACGTTGAACCGCGTTCCCGCTGGTCGCTGGCTGCCGTACGGTGAGTGGGCATGGTGCGTCGGACGGATGGTCGGGTTCCGAATACGCGTCGACTACTGGCTGCCGGGCTGTTGGCGGCCGTCCTGGCAGGATGCGGCGGGGGTTCGCGGGACGGCGGAATCGGCGACGACCTCTCCTCGGTACGGACCGAGGCGGCGACGAGCGGCACAGCCAGCACCGATGGCGCGGCCGCTGCCACATCCGCTGACGGCCCGGATGCCACGGGCATCGACGGGTCCGGTCTTGAGGACTGTGATGACGTCGCGATGATCACGGCGAGCGTCCAAGGTCCCCTGCGCAGGACCCAGAACTATCCATCGGGGCTCCAGGGAGCTGTGTGGCAATACGGCAGCCAGTTCGACACGTATGGCGGCTATTGGCTCGACCGCGACAACGGCGGCACGATCATGGTTGGCTTCACCGACGACATCGAGCAGCACACAGCGGCGTTGTCGGCACTGCCGCCGTCTACCGAGTATGGCGACGTCGAAGACATGACCCCTCTGGGACAGCGTGACGATCTTGTCCTCGAAGTGGTGCAGGTCACATTCAGCGAGCGCGAATTGATGGCAGCCGAAGGCAGGATCAGCAGAGCGACGTGGGATCAAGAACTCGGCATCTATGGATACGGCATCGACGTCAAGCGGAATCGGGTGAATCTGGTTGTTGAGAACCCGCCTCCGGGCGCGTTGGCCGAGATTGCGGCATCGGTGCCGCCGAAGTTCGGACTCGGTGTCGTCTGCGTCGAGTTGACGATCACGGCCCCGCCGCCCACCGGAACGCTGCAGGTGCTGCCCGACTTGCGCGACCCGGACCCGATCGTTGCCTGCTGGGGTGCGCCGCCCAAGCCGTACTCGGAACTGACGGCCTGGCAGCCGATCGACGAGGTCGATCACCCTGCTGTGGACGTGTTTCGAGACGAGCTCGAAGCGCGTCAATCCGATCCGTCGCCACGCCCGCTATCTCAAGGTGACTGGGCTGTCGTCCACATCGGCGAGGACTTGGTGCGCTTCGTACTTGACGGAGGCGAGTGGCAGGAGGAAGCAGCCGTCGAGCGCCGCGGCGACCGATGGCTGTGGGCAGGGGAGGGTTCCGGGCCGCGCTGCGAGCCTGCCGTGGTCCTGCCCGAGGGACTCGGCCGTGTCGAAGTGCATCTGGACCCCGACAATCTGCCCGGTCCGGACGATGTCGAGATCACGCTGCTGGTCACCGAGCAGGGCTGCGCCAGCGGCCGTGAGATGGGTGACGCGCTGCGAGGCCCCGAGGTCGTCGAGACTGCCGAAGCAGTGGTGGTGGCGTTCGCTGTGGTGCCCGTCGCCGGCGCCGCAAACTGCCCCGACAACCCGCCGACCTCGGTGACGATCACGCTGAGCGAACCCCTCGGCGACCGCGCCATTCGAGACGGCCTGTACTTCCCTCCCAAAACCGTCACCACCGAATCGCCGTGAATCCGAGGTCCATCTGAGTTCAAGCAGGCATCTCGTGTCTCGACGGACGCCAGTCACGCGTCCAGCAATGCCAGCCGGAGTCTGAGAGCTGCCATATCGGCGACGTGAAACCTTGGATTTCCGGCTCTACGACCGGGAGCGTGAACTTCGATACCCAGGCGCAGTCGTAGCCGTCTAAGTCAAGTCTCGGCGGGAGCCACGCGTCATCGGGAACGAAGGGCGAGAACTTCATGCCTGCCGTCTCGCTGCGCGAGACGCCGAGCGGCATCCACAAGAAGAGATGAGCCTCATCGGCACCGAGATCTTTGGCGCGCCTGAGGATCGCGTAGTCGCACGCGAGATGACGCTGGATTGCCTTGGAAACGGTGCTCGGCGCGAATGCGACGATTGCTGCGCCCCTGCTAAGGCGAATCGTTCCCTCGGTGATCCAAGGGGCGGGAAACGCGTTCCCGATGCGAAGTCCGCGAAGCTCGGTGCAGATCGGGTGCTCGAGCGAAGCCGCGCCTCCGCTGGCCGAGCGGATGTCTCGGACGTGATCCTGCAACCCATCGCGTTCCACACGCGCAAGCAGCGCCTCGATCTTGCTGCTGACCTCATCAAACAACACGACGGCAGCGTCAGCATCAGCGAGTTCGTCGTCTGACACATCGAAATCCACCATCCATCCGCTCTGCAGCGAGGTCGCGCAGATTGGTGTTCTCTGGCGCCGCTCGACATCGAACGCAGATGGCTGGTGCGCGGGGTGGATCTTGACCTCGACAGCAATGCGCCGACCGTCGCCGAATACCAAGTCGAAGTCGTGCATGCCCTCAGGACCGCCGCTGAAGTCACGTGCTTCCCAGCGTTCGGACTTCAGCAGCAGATGCAGCAGTTCTGCAGCCCACCGCTCCTCATCGCGCCGCATCGCTTCTCGGTGGCGAAGTTCTCGCCAAGGCTGATCGTCGGGTTGTGTCGGCGTGTGGGAGTCGGTGCCGTCCGAGGTGTCGGTGGTCTCAGGAAGATCAGGCATCTTCTCCACCGCGGAATAGCAACGCGACCGACTCCATGAGCGCGTCGTTCTCGATTCTGACGCCGCCGACAACACGCTTGATCTCGGTCACGTCCGCCTTGACGTGCGTCACGACGTCCTTGACCTCAGCTACGTCGATCTTGACTTCCACAAGTTCCGCTTCGATTCCTGCGACGTGGGTCTTGAGCTCGGTGACGTCGGTTTTGACTTCGGTCATGTTGGTTTTGAGCTCGGCGATGTCGGTTTTGACTTCGGTCATGTTGGTTTTGAGCTCGGCGACGTCGGTCTTGACTTCGGCTACGTCGCCGTCAACCCGATCAAGGCGTTCGTGCAGGCGGCCTTCCATGTCCCGCATGTAGGACAGGACATCATCTGGAGCGTCGGCTGCTGGCTGTGCCATGCGCCAAGCGTAACTTCAGCCTTGCGTTGGGTCGAAATGATTTTCGCGTGTCACGCAATGCATGCGGGCTACAGGCCGAACACGCGGCGAGCGTTGTCTCCGATGAAGGCCCGCCGCCGCTTCGCAGGGAACATGTCGACGAGCTCATCGAGGTCGAGCACGTATTCCGGTGTGTGGTCGGCGTGAGGGAAATCGCTGGCCCAGATGAACCGGTCGTACCCGTAGCGCTGTGCGAGCGAAGGGATCGAGCGTTCATCGGGGTCACACGAGATCCATACCTGCCGCATGAAGTACTCGCTGGGCTTCATCTGAAGCGGCACCCGGGTGCCCGTGTAGGTATGTCCGAACACGGCATCGATGCGGTCCAGGCAGTAGCCGAGCCAGCCGCCGCCTGACTCGAGCACCAGCACCTTCAACTCCGGGAATCGGTCGAAGACGCCGTAGTCGAACAGTGACACGAACTGGTGCCGCACGCCGTCCGACGCCGTCATCGATGCCGTGAGACGCAGTTCGCGCACGTGCTCCCAGGTGCCCATTCGAGTGCCCTTGGTCCACTGGGGCTCGAACGTGGGATGGATAGCGAACGGCACGCCGAGATCCTGCGCAGCTTGGAATACTGGGTCGTGGTCGGCATGGCCGAGCGGACGCGTCGAATGGGTGAACGGCGCCACGAAGCAGCCGCGTGCTCCGTCGGCTACCGAGCGCCGCAGCTCGGCCGCTGCGGCGGCCGGATCGGTGAGCGAGATGTGGGCGACGGGAATGAGCCGGTCGGAGTGATCCCGGCAGAACTCGCAGATCCACCGGTTGTAGGCACGCGTGTACGCCTGGCTCAGCTCGGCGTCTTCGAGCTCGGCTTCCCACAGCAGCCCCATCGTCGGCAGCAGGACCGCGATGTCGAGGCCTTCGGCATCGAGCAGCTCGATTCGCTGGTGAGGGTCCATGGCCCCGAAGGGGATCTCGCCTGCGTAGGTGCGATCCGGGTTGAACATGATGTCGGGCAGATCGGCTGCGCCCATGGCGCCCAGCGTCGAGACCATGCCGGGGCGGGCCAGCTTGCTTCGCTGGTTGTCGATCATGAGCACTTCGAGGCCGCGCTCCGGCTCGATCTCGATGCGCAGCGCCCGGTCCTTGTAGCGATCCTCGAGGTACTCCTCCCACAGGTCGGGCGGCTCGAGGATGTGGCCGTCGGCGTCGACTGCGCCGGCGTGCGCGATCTTGTGCACCTCGTGCATGTGGCGCTGTCCGCCGTCGGCGGTGATCTGCTGCTGGATGGTCGTGGTCATGATTTCCCCCGTAAACCCTGATACCCGTTCGGATTCTCTCACGTCCGAGCTCGGGCGTCAGCGGAACGGCTCCGAAGCGGAACCGCTCGGCGATGCCGAGGCGCAGCGACGTCACATCGGCCACAATCGCGGCGTCGTATTGGGCAGCAGGGGAGGACAGCACGATGAGCGAGAGCAGCGGCAATCCCGCAGGGCGGCTGGCTGGCAAGGCCGCGGTGATCACCGGCGGCGCGAGCGGCATGGGACGGTCGACAGTTGAGCGATTCCTGGCTGAGGGCGCCTCGGTCGTCGTCGGCGATCTCAACGCCGACGCCGGGCAAGCTTTCATCGAGGAGCTGACCAGCGCCGGTCTCGGCGATCGCGCTCGCTTCACGCGGACGGATGTGTCGGTGGAAGACGACGTGGCCGCCATGACCGAATTGGCGGTCGAGGCATTCGGCCGGCTGGATGTCGTGTTCAACAACGCCGGCATCGGCGGGGCGTTCGGACCCATCACCGAGCTGGAGGTGGATGCTTGGGACGAGACGTTCGCGATCTTGGTGCGTTCGGTGATGCTGGGCACCAAGCACGCTGCGCGGGTCATGATCCCCCAAGGCACCGGCGGCTCGATCATCAACACGGCATCGATCGCCGGCGTAGGCGGCGGCGCCGGCCCGCAGGCGTATTCGGCGGCCAAGGCGGCCGTCATCAGCCTTGCTCAGACGACCGCGCTGGAGCTGGCGCCTCATCGCATACGGGTGAATGCCATCTGCCCGGGACTGATCTTCACTCCGCTGATGCACAGCGGCAACGAGGCCCAAGCCGAGGAGGTCATGGCCGAGTTGCAGCCATGGCCCGACCGTGGCGAGGGCACCGACATCGCAGCGATGGCCTTGTTCCTCGCTAGCGACGACAGCGAATTCGTCAGTGGCCAGCAGTTGGTGGTCGACGGCGCGATGCTCGCCGCCGGACCGCGCATCCACGGCAAGATCCACAACACCCGCAACATCCATCGAATGTCAGGCATGGCCTACGGCACGACCGGCAAGGCGGCATCGGTTCGGCGCTTGTAGCAACGGCCGGAGCGCACCGCTCGATTCGACGAGGTCAGCGCAGGCGTTCTTCGATCAGCGCATCACGAAAGTCAGGGTGCGCAATCGAGATGAGCAACTCGGCGCGCTCGGCAAGCGAACGCCCCCGAAGCTCTACCGCGCCGAACTCGGTCACGACGATGTCCGCCACATAGGAGGGCAGCGTCACCGGAGCGCCATGTTCAAGGTGCGCCACGATGCGCGAGATGCGCCCGCCTGCCGCCGTGGAGGGCATCGCCACGATGGCTCGGCCGCCGGTTGCCACGCAAGCGCCGAATGCGAAGTCCGGAGCACCGCCAGGTCCGGAGATATAGCGGCCGCCGATCATCTCGGAGTTTGCTGAACCGTCGAGCGCCATCTGCACGGTCGACTGCAGCGCCACGAAGTTGCGCACTTGGGCGATGCCCTCGATGCCGTGGCTCAGCGTTCCGTTCACCAGTTGCACCGCTGGGTTGCGGTCGACCCAGTCGTACAGCCGACGGGTGCCCATCACCTCCGCCGCGACGCTCGCGCCATCGCCCAGCGGTCCCTTGTGGCGATTGTCGACCGCGCCGCTGTCGATGAGGTCGATGCAAGCGTCGTTGATCATGCCGCCGTGCAGTCCCAGGTGACGGCGGTCGGTCAGGCTTGAGAGCACGGCATCGGGGATCGAACCGATCCCGAACTGCAGTGTCGTCCCGTCGCCGATGAACTGGCCGACGTGGGCAGCAATGGCCTCAGCGGTCTCATCGACGACAGCGGGCGCCAGCTCGGCGAGGGGCTCGTCAATGTCGACGAGCACGTCGAAGTCGGTTCGGTGACATTCGCCCTCGCCGCAGACATAAGGCATCTGCGGATTCACCTGTGCGATCACCAGCGAGGCGGATCGCAGCAGCTCGACATGACCGCCGACCCCGGTGCCGAGGCTCATGCGGCCATCTGCATCGGGTGGGCTGGCTTGGCACACCAGGACGTCGGATTCCAACCCGCCGCCGGGTCCGACGAGCCCAGTGATGTCGGAGTATCTGGCCGGGACCACGCTGAAGTTCGGGTTGTCTCCCACGTCGCGAACCGCGCCGCTGGGCTGCAGCGACGTCCAGCGGAATGGATTGCCGAGATGATCCAGTGGGCTAGGGCGGTCGAGCAGGAAGGCGCTGACGAACTCGATGTGCTCGAAGCGGTCGTGTGCGGCGTCGATTGCGGCAAGCAGGCCGAAGGGCGTGGCCGAGCCCTGCGCGACGTAGACGCGTGCCCTGCGCCCGATGCGCCCTATTGCATCGTCGACCCCGAGCTGGGTCCCGCCACGGTTGCCATTGCGGGTTGCAGCACGGTCGGGACTCATCGGAGCGGTACTCCTCGACTTGGGGTGCGCTGGCGTCGCGTCGCCAGGCTCCGGCGAACTCTAGGGGTCCGCAATGGCAAGATTCCGGGTCATGACGACTCAAGCGACCGACTTGCCCGCTCTCGACTCGCCCTCGATGCCCCCAGTGGATCTGGCAGCGGAGCTCACCCCTGACGTCGCCGACGCTGCGGTCGGCCAGCAAGATCAAGCGGTCATCGAGCGCGCTGCGTCATGGGCTCGCGACTATGTCGCGCTGCACGCCGAGTCATGGGAACGTGAGCGGCGTTTCGCAGCCGAGGCGTTCTCGGGCGCGGCTGGCCAGGAGCTCTGCGGGCTGTTGGTTCCCACGGCTGACGGTGGGTCTGGCATGACCCAGATCGGGCTCGCACGTGTGCTCGAGGAGATCGCCGCCGTGGACTTCGCCGTCGCCTTCTCGCTGGTGTGTCACAACAATCTCGCGGGTGCTGTGAGCCGGCGCGCCCCCGCGGATCTGCGCGCCCGCGCGCTGCCGCCGCTCACTCATGGCGAGCGGCTTGGAGCTTTCCTGCTGACCGAGCCAGGCGTGGGCAGCGACGCCGCCAAGATCACCACCTCGGCGCGTCGTGACGGCGACGAATGGGTTCTCGATGGCGAGAAGGCCTGGGTCAGCAACGGCACCTCAGCAGAACTGCTGTCGGTGTACGCGCAGACTGATCCCGTAGCTGGCCATCGCGGGATTGTCACCTTTCTCGTCGATGGCGGCACCGACGGCGTCGAGCGTTCGGAGGGCTACCAGCTGAGCGGTGCGCACGGCCTCGGAACGAACGGCATCAAGTTCGAGGGATGCCGCGTGTCCGACGCTGACGTGATGGTGCCCGTCGGCGAGGGCTTCGTCGCTGCGATGGAAGGCATCGACATTGCCCGGGTGCTGGTTGCGGCCATGTGCTGTGGCATGTTGCGCACCGGGCTGGCTACGGCAGTGTCCTACGTGCGCGAGCGCCAGGCTTTCGGGGGGAGAATCGCTGACCTCCAAGGGGTGCGGTTCCGGCTGGCCGATGTGGCCACTGATCTCGAAGCGGCTCGCCTGCTTGCATATCGAGCGGCGCTTGGGATTGCCGAGGGTCGTTCCGCCGGGGTTCACGCAGCTCATGCCAAGAAGTTCGCGACCCGAGTGGCCGAGCGCCGGCTGGCCGACTGCATGCAGGTCATGGGCGCCGTCGGCGCGCGCCGGGATCATCCCCTACCGCGCCACCTTGCCGCCTCGAGGCTGACGCACTACGTCGACGGCGCGACCGAGATCCAGGATGTCGTGATCAGCAGGTCCCTGCTCGACTGACTCGTTCGGTGGGGCCCCGCTCAGCTCATGGGAACATCGCCGAGCCAGCCGACGATGGCGTTCGCGACTTGCCGCTCCGGTGCGTCGTCGGCGGTCTCGACGCGCGTCAGGGCCGACCATTCCAGTTCGAGCCCGGAGCGACCGCAGCGCACTGAGACAAGGCGTCCGGAATCGAGCCAAGGCGACATGGCCCAGCGGCTGAGGATGGACACGCCGAAGCCGGCTGCGGCCATCTCGGCGATGGCACCGGTCTGCTCAAGCACAGTGATCGTGCGGGGCGACAGTCCCGCAGGACGCACGAATCGCTCGTACTCGAAACCGGGTGACGGCTGGCGGTTGTAGGTGAAGTAGTTCTCTTCGGCAATCGCCTCGGGTCCGATCCAGGATTGGCCTGCGAGCGGGTGCTCCGGATGCGTGACGAGTACCAGCTCATCGGTGAACAGGTGCGTGGCCTCGCAGGCCCCCTGTGCGGGTCCTGGAGCGAGCACGAGGTCGGCTGTCCCGTCAGCGAGCCGCGGCACCGGCATGTCCCCGACGACGACCAATTCGAGCAGCAGCCCTTCCAGCCGATCGCTGCACGCTGCGGCGAATGGCGCCAGCCAGTGGTAGCAGTCATAGGAGCCGACACCAATCCGGACAGTGGCTGAGACATCGCCGCTGCTGCGTATGAAGTCCTGCTCGGCTCTGGCGAGATCAGGCATCGCACGCTGAGCGGCCTGGCACAGCGCAAGCGCTGCAGGGGTCGGTTGCATGCCACGCGACGGCCGATGCTCGAACAGTCGGCCGCCGAGGCGCCGTTCGGCTTCGGCCAACCGGTGGCTGACTGCTGATTGGCTGACATGAAGTCGGCCGGCTGCCGCAGTAATCGAGCCGGTGTCGGAGACCGCAATGATGGTCTGCCAATGATGTATCTCCAAGTAGTCGCTCATCGTCGGGTACCAGCTTGCTTGTGCGATCTGCCAGATGCCGCCTTCAGCGTAGGTGGCGGCGATCTGCACGCTGCATGACGGTCGTACGACGAGCGACCCGGCGGCGGTCAGTGGCGCATCGCGGTGCCTTCCCGATCCCAGAGGCAGCCGTCGACCAGACGGGCGGCGCGTCGCTCCCCGACGATCTCTATGTCAAACCGGACCCCGTCGTGAGCAAGTTCGGCCGGCACGTACCCCATGGCGACCGACAGGTTGCTGTGATGGGCGAAACCGCCCGAGGTCACCCAGCCGACTGGTTCCCCGTCGCAATAGATGGGCTCGTCACCGGCTGCGTCGAAGCCAGACGCATCATCGCGACCTCTGAGCGTCCATGTGCGCAGCGCCATCGCGCCAGCGGGCGCCTGCACGCCGGCGATCGGCATCTTGCCGTTCCCGTATTTGCTGATGAGGGCCGCCCGCCCGACAAAGTCGTCGCCGTCGTCGTTTGCTCTCGTGAGACGTACGAATCGACCCAGGCCCGCTTCGAAGGGGTCGTATGCGGGCCGGTACTCGCGTGCCCAGCTTCCGAAGCTCTTGTCCAGACGCAGCGAGTTCAACGCCGCCAAGCCGAAGAGGCGCAGCCCATGGGACCGGCCACGGGTCACGAGCAGGTCAAAGACATGGCGCAGGTAGCTGGCATCGGTCCAGAGCTCGTATCCGAGTTCTCCCGTGTAGCTCAGCCGGGCGCACCACACGCGTGCCCAGCCCACATCGAGCGCGGTGAAACTGCCGAAGCGCATCGCTTCGTCGGAGACGTCGGCGTCAGTTGCCTCTGACAGGAGCGCTCTCGACTTCGGCCCGGCGATTGCCACGCCGCACATCTGGGATCCAAGCGTTCGATACCGCGCCGCCCCATGCGGCGCTGTATCCGATGACGCCGCCCCATGCGGCGCTGTATCCGATGACGCCGCCCCATGCGGCGCTGTGCCGTTCCAGCGGGCAAGGTCCGCATCGAACCAGCGCTCGTAGTAGCGCTCGGCGATGCCCGAACCGAACAGCATGAAGCGCTCGGTGGTCGCCGTGTTCCCGGTGGCGCCGCCGGTGACTGACTGGATAGGCCCTTCTGGGGTCCCGATCGCGGCAGGCAGGCAGGCCACGGTGAGGTCACCGGTGAGATTGCCTCGCTCGTTGCACATCGGCGCGAGCGCGATCCGGCCTGGTTGCGGCAGCCTGCCCGCCAGCAAGTGCGTGAGCCATGCCCGCGCACCGGGGCCCTCGACTTCGAACTTGGCGAATCCGGACGTCTCCATAAGCCCCACGTCATGACGGACGGCATGCACTTCAGCGCGCACGTGGGGCCACGCATTGGAGCGACCGAACGTGACGTCTTCGACCGTGTCAGGCTCGGGTGCGAACCACAGCGGCACCTCGAGTCCGTAGACGTCGCCAAAGACGGCTCCTGCGTCGCGCTGCGGTTCGTAGATCGAGGTGGTTGCCAGCGGACGTCCCTCGGGAAGGAACTCGTTCGGGAAGGCGATGCTGAAGCGCCGGCGGTAATTCTCACGCACCTTGGCGGCGGTGTAGGGGCGGGTGGCCCAATCGCCGAACCGGGCCAGATCCATGGCCCAGACATCAAATCCGGGATCGCCGGTCGTCATCCAGTTGGACAGTGCGAGGCCGACGCCTCCGCCTTGGCACAGCCCGGCCAGGACCCCACAGGCTGACCAGAAGCCAGGCATGCCCCGGATCGGCCCGACGAGCGGGTTCCCATCGGGCGCAAAGGTGAACGGACCGTTCACCACCCGGGCGATGCCGACATCGCCGAGCACGGGGAAGTGCCGAAACGCCGTCTCGAGAGAGGGCGCGATGCGCTCGAGGTCGGGCGTCAGCAGACGCCGTTCGAAGTCCCACGGCGTCTGGCGGCGCTGCCACGCCACCGCCGCCTGGTCGTAGGTGCCGACGAGCAGGCCCTGGCCCTCTTGACGGGTGTAGATCTCGCCACCGAAGTCAATGGAGCCCATGAGCTCTTCGCCGGTGCTCTCGTTGTGGGAGATGACGTCATCGAGCGGCTCGGTGATCACGTAGGTGTGCTCCATGGCGAGCACCGGCAGTTCCACACCCACCATGCGGCCCACCTCACGGGCCCACAGCCCGCCAGCGTTCACCACGTGGGTCGCTTCGATCCACTCATCGCAGCCGTCGTCGCCGGTGGCATCCCGTGTACCGGCGAGGTCGCCGGCGGAGGTGTCGTACAGGCCGATGCGCCAGGCACCGTCGGGCGTTCGCTCGATGCGGCGAGCCCAGGTGTGGCGGCGGATCTGGGCTCCGGATGCGGTCGCCGCCCTGGCGTAGGCAAGGGTCACGCCACTGGGATCGACGTGACCGTGTTCGGCATCGAGCATCGCACCCACGAATTGGTCGGGGTCGATGATGGGCAGCAGCCGGGCAGCTTCGTCGACCGGGATCATTTCTGAGGTGATGCCGAGGTACTTGCCTCGTGCATCCGTCATCCGCAGCCAGTCGAGGCGCTCAGTCGTGTCTGCCAGGAAGATGGCGCCGGTCATGTGGATGCCGCAGTCCTGGCCCGAGAACTCCTCGATCTCTCGGTACAGCTCGATCGTGTACTTCTGCAGCTTTGCGACCGTCGGATCGGCGTTGATGGGATGTATGCCGCCAGCGGCATGCCACGTCGAACCCGCAGTCAGGTCTGCTCGCTCGAGCATCACAATGTCGGTCCAGCCGGCGCGAGTCAGGTGATACAGCACCGAAGCTCCGACAACGCCGCCGCCGATGACGACCGCTTGGACGCGTTCGGTCATGTGGGAACTATTGCAGCCGTACTCACCGGGAGGCGTTCGATGGCGGGCGGCGCAGGGTTGGGGTCGCTTCCGTAGAGATCGACGTGTCCAGAGCGATCGCCTTGGGGAATCTCCACGTCGGCAAGCGAGGGCAGCGTCATCAGGTCAGCGGTCATCTTGTGGAAGCGATTGAGCGGTTCCTCGAAGCGAGGGGCCAGAGGTCCGGGCGGAGCTCCACCCCGCGAGATGCCGCGTTGAGCGCGTTCGCAGATGTCGATGTCCTCGTCGTTCACCTCAATCCAGAAGCGGCGAGTGATCTCGAACGATTCGCGCAAAGCGGCCGAGGGCTCGCCCTGCGTCATCGGGCCTGGCGGGAACAGGAACGTGCAGTGTTCGAGCGTGCGGCCGGCGCTCAGCGGCTCCAACCGCATCAGGAACATGTGGCTCGGCAGCACTGCGAGGGTCACGTTGGGGAACAGTGCCACGAACCTGCCGCTGGCGGCGTCGGAGTCGTCCAGACCTGCTGCGGGGGGCAGCGTCAGCCAGTCACCTCGCTCGTCTCCCGACACCGGCGTGGTGGTCTGCCCGCAGTACATCCCGGGTCCCTGGTAGCGATAGTGGTCGGGCACCCGCGACACCTTGGCCAGCTCGGGATGCACCCAGGGCAGGTGGTAGTACTCCGCGAAGTTCTCGGCGAGGAGCTTCCAGTTCGCGGCGACGTCGAATGTGCACGACACACCTTCGAGTGCAGCCGGTTGCCACTGGTCGAATCGGTAGTCGGCCATCCGATCCGGCAAGTCGCCGAGCCATGCCTTGAGCGGTGGGGTGTCGTCGCTGAGACTGACGAACACCAGGGGCCCCCAAGTATCGGTGCGCACCGGAATCAGCCCGTAGTCAGCCATGTCGAAGTCTTCCCGCGGCACTTCGTCGAACAGCGGAGCAGCCACGAGCCGACCGTCCGCGCTGTAGTGCCAGCGGTGGTAGGGGCAGCGAATCGTGTTGGCGATATCGCAATCACTGTCCGCTAGCTCGGTGCCGCGGTGGCGGCAGGAGTTCAGGAAACCGTGCAGTCCGGCTTCGGACCGGGTCGCCAAGATGGAGCGTCCGCCGACTGAGCGCACCAGCAGCCGACCCGGTCGCGCCAACTCCGATGCCAAGGCCACCGCCACCCATGCCCGGCCGAACAGGCGGTCCTGCTCGGCGGCGAAGAACGCCTCGTCTGCATAGACGGCCGGTTGCATCGCGAACGACGTGTCGACGGTGGTGCGCTGGGGAGCCCAGAACTCGGATCCCGGCTGTGTCCAATCAGCCTGTGGCTGTGTCCAAACAGCCTCCGGCTGTGTCCCATCTGCTGCCATTGTGCAGTTTTACCCCGTCTGGGAGTGCGCTCCGAACAGTAGTGCGCGGGCATGAGCCGAATTCTCGGACCACGGCTTCGCCTATCGGCTCAGCCTCAGGTGTCGTGCTCGGTCTCGGGGCTGCCTGAGCGGCCTGCCGGGCGGATCTCGGCGATCAGATCGCCGGGTTCGAGCAAGGCGCCAGGCGCTGCAGCGATCGAGACGACGGTGCCGGTCACCGGCGCCGAGATCGAAGACTCCATCTTCATGGCCTCGATCACGGCGATCGTGTCGCCGGCGCTCACCGAGTCGCCCTCGGCCACCGACACATTGACCGAGCCGCGGAACGGCGCTGCGACGTGGCCGGGAACGCTCGAGTCGGCTCGAGCATGGGTTGGTCGGTCGGCGGCCACGGTGCGATCCAGCGTGTCGATATCCCTCGGCTGACCGTTCACGCGGAAGCTGACCATGCGGATGCCTTCGTCGTTGGGCTCGCTGATAGACCGCAGCCCGAGCAGCAGCCGCACACCGGGGCCGAGCGCGACCGCAGTGTCGTCGGCGTGAGCGTCCAGCCCGTACCAGAACAGCAGCGACGGCAGCACCGAGAGGTCGCCATAGCGCTCGGTGTTCTCAGCCTGTGCTGCTGAGGGCGTCGAGAACAGCAACCGGTTCAGCGTGCCGACACGGTCACCGGCCAAACCGGCCAGGTCGTCTTCGCTGAGATCCTTGGTCTTGGGCGTCCAGTCCCGGCCTTCGGTGGCTTGGGTGCGGAAGGGCTCGGGAAAGCCGCCGGGCGGTGTGCCGAGCTCGCCGTGCAAGAAGCCGATGACACTGTCAGGCAGGTCGGCGGCAGCGGGATGAGCTGCCAGCTCGTCGGGCGTCACGCCCGAGGCCACTAGGTGCAATGCCAAGTCGCCGACGACTTTCGATGACGGCGTGACCTTGATGGGACGGCCCAGCAGCTCGTTGCATGCTGCATACAACCGCTCGACTTCCTCGAAGCGATGCCCCAGGCCCAGCGCCCGAGCCTGGGCCCGCAGGTTGGACAGCTGACCCCCGGGGATCTCGTGGCGATACACGGTGCCTGTCGGCGACTGCAGGCCGGCTTCGAACGGCGCGTACACCCGGCGAACTGCTTCCCAGTAGGGCTCCATGTCGCCGATGGCATCGAGGCTGAGGCCGGTCGCACGCTCAGTGTCGTCGGTCATTGCCACGATCGACGCAATCGACGGCTGGGAGGTCATGCCCGACAGCGGCGGCGCAGCGCCGTCGATGGCATCGACCCCGGATTCGATTGCTGCGAGGTACGTCGCGAGCTGACCGCCTCCCGTGTCGTGCGTATGCAGGTGCACCGGCTGGGGAAATCGGTCGCGCAGCGCGCTCACCAGCGTCGTCGCAGCCGGCGGGCGCAGTAGCCCCGCCATGTCCTTGATGCACAGGATGTGCGCCCCCGCACCGTCGAGCTGTTCGGCCACCCCCAGGTAGTAGTCGAGCGTGTACAGGTCCTCATCGGGGCTCGTCAGGTTGCCCGAGTAGCAAATGGTGCCCTCGGCGACCGCACCTGCGTCGATCACAGCCTCGATGGCGGGTCGCATCTGGTCGATGGAGTTGAACGCATCGAACACCCGGAAGATGTCCATGCCGCACGCAGCAGCCTCAGCTACGAACTCGTGGGCCACCGTGTCGGGGTATGGCGAGTAGCCCACCGTGTTGCGACCCCGCAGCAGCATCTGTGTGCAGATGTTGGGCACCGCGGCGCGGATGCGCCTCAGGCGCTCCCACGGGTCCTCGTGCAGGAACCGCAGCGCCACGTCGAAGGTGGCGCCGCCCCAGCACTCCAAGCTGAACAGCTTCGCCATGTGGTGGGCCATCTGGCGGGCACCGGCGACCAAGTCGATGGTGCGCAGGCGGGTGGCCAGGATGGACTGGTGGGCATCGCGCAGCGTGGTGTCAGTGACCGCGACGTTGCTCGCTGCTCGCAGGTCAGCCGCGAAGCCCGCCGGTCCGAGTTCGTCGAGGCGCTGGCGGGACCCCGCCGGCGGTGTGTGCGGAGTGGCTCGAAGCTTGGAAGCGGGATCGGTGCTGGTCGGTGCGGGACCGTTGGGCCGATGGACCGTCACGTCGGCCAGATAGCGCAGCAGCCGCGTGGCGCGGTCGGCGCCGACGGAGGCCGCCGTCAGCTCCGGCCGATCGTCGATGAACGTGGTCGTGACCGGCCCGGCCCGGAATTGCGAGTCGGCCAGGATCGCCTGCAGGTAGGGCTGGTTCGTCGACACGCCGCGCACCCGGTACTCGGCCAGGGTGCGCTGCATGCGGCGCACGACCGTGTCGAAGTCGGGGCCCCGGCAGGTGATCTTCTCGATCATCGAGTCGAAGTGCGGCGTGATCTCGACGCCCTGGTACACGCAGCCGTCGAGGCGCACCCCGGCACCGCTGGCGGGACGGTAGGCGACGATGCGGCCGGTGTCCGGCCGGAAATCGTTGGCCGGGTTCTCGGCGGTGACCCGGCACTGCATGGCGACGCCGCGCAGGCTGATGCGTTCTTGGAGGAGCCCGAGATCGGCGAGGGTGGCGCCCGAGGCGATGCGCAATTGCGACTCCACGAGATCGACGTCGGTGACCTCCTCGGTCACCGTGTGCTCGACCTGGATGCGCGGGTTCATCTCGATGAAGACATGGCGCCCACCCGCATCGACCAGGAACTCCACCGTGCCCGCATTGACGTAGCCGATCGCCTCGGCGAAGCGGACGGCGTCCGCGAGCAGCTGCTGGCGCACCCTGTCACCGAGGTCGCGGGCTGGAGCCATCTCGACCACCTTCTGGAAGCGCCGCTGGACTGAGCAGTCCCGCTCGAAGAGGTGCACGACGTTGCCGCCGCCGTCGGCCAGGACCTGCGCCTCGATGTGGCGCACGTCGGTCATGGCTTCTTCCAGAAAGACCGTGCCGTCGCCGAAGGCGCTGTGGGCCTCGCGGCGTGCGGCCTCGACCGCCTCGGTCAGGTCGTCGGGGCGCTCTACGCGGCGCATGCCCCGGCCTCCGCCTCCCGAAGCCGCTTTGACGAACAGCGGGTAGCCGATCGCGGCTGCCGTGTTCGTGATGTCGGCTGCCACGCCGTCGACTGGAGCCGACTGGCGCAGCACCGGAAGGCCGGTCTGCTCGGCTGCCTCGCGCGCCCGCATCTTGTTGCCGGTCAGGCGCAGTACGTCGGCGTTCGGTCCCACGAAGGTCACGCCTGCCGCAGCACAGGCGTCCGCGAGATCCGGGCTCTCAGACAGGAAGCCGTAGCCGGGGTAGATGGCGTCGGCGCCGACCTCGACAGCCGTGGACACGATGGCTTCGTGATCCAGGTAGGCCCGCACCGGCCGACCCTCTTCGCCGATGACGTATGCCTCGTCGGCCTTGATCCGGTGCAGGGCCCCGCTGCGTTCTTCCTCGACGGGAAGGATCGCGACGGTCCGGATGCCGAGCTGAGTGGCCGCCCGGAAAGCACGGATGGCGATCTCGCCCCGGTTGGCCACCAGGAGCTTCTTCATGACAACCTCCGGCGTTCAGACTTCATGTTCGCGCCCGGCGCCAGTCCGAAATCACTTCGCCGCGGCGTGCCCCTGCCGTAGCGTGCCGTGTGTGACTGCGTGGCTGTTGGATCCAGAAGTGCTGCATCTCAATCACGGCTCGTTCGGGGCTACTCCTGCTGTCGTACTTGAGGCCCAGCGACGCATCCGCGAGCGCATGGAGGCCAATCCGACCCGGTTCTTCCTCGAGGGCGAGTACCAGGAGCGTCTGGACTGCACGCGCCAGGCCGTAGCGCAGTTCGTCGGCGCTGACCCCGCAGGACTCGTGTTCGTCGCGAACGCCACCGCAGGCGTGAACTCGGTGCTGCGCTCCTTGGAGCCGAGCCTGTCGCCCGGCGACGAAATTCTGGTGACCGATCACGAGTACAACGCTTGCGCCAATGCCGCGGTCGTGTCCGCTGCCCGGGCGGGTGCAGTAGTCACCACGGCGGCAGTGCCGTTCCCGCTCGAGGACCGCAGCGAGGTGGTCGATGCCGTGCTCAGCGCTGTCACCGACCGCACGCGCATTCTGCTGATCGACGCGGTGACCTCGGCGACCGGCCTCGTCATGCCGGTGGACGAGCTGGCGGCACGGCTGGAGCCCGACGTGCGGGTGCTCGTCGATGCGGCGCATGCCCCCGGCATGTTCGATTTCGACGTGACCGAGCTCGGTGCGTCCTACGTCACGGCGAACTGCCACAAGTGGATGTGCTCGGCCAAGGGCGCCGCGTTGCTGTGGGTGCGACCCGACCGGCGAGACGGGATGCACCACGCAGTCGTCAGCCACGGTTACAACGGCGGCTGGCCGTCGCAAGGCGGTCACCTGCACGCGCAGTTCGACTGGACCGGCACCCATGACCCGACCGCCTGGTTGACCGTGGCCGATGCGCTGGCGGCAGTCGAGGCCATGCACCCAGACGGCTGGCCGGGAGTGAAGGCTGCGATCCGCGGGCTGTGTCTCGGGGGCCGCGACGTGCTCATCGAGGCGCTCGGCATCGACCCGCCGGCGCCGGAGGACATGATCGGCGCAATTGCGAGCGTGCCGCTGCCACCTGCCGACGATTCGGGCTCGGCGATCTTCGACCCGCTGATGGCGGCGCTGCGGGAGCGGCACGGCATCGAGGTGCCGGTGTTCACCTGGCCTGCGCCGCCCGATCGCGTCCTGCGAATCTCGGCCCACCTCTACAACCGGCAGTCCGACTACGACCGTCTGGCCGAAGCCCTCCGTATCGAACTCAGCGCCTAGAAGTCCGCGCGTCCAGGCGTGCCCGCTGCGGCGGCCGAGGCCAAGTGGCAGGATCGCGGCACCCAGGGTGAAATCCGCCCGACCATCGCAGCCCAGGAGGAACCGATGTCATCGAGCATCGCAGCAACACCCGGCGCCAAGATGATCTTCCTCATCAAGCGCCGACCCGAAGCCACCCGCGACGAACTGGTGGCGAATTGGTACAAGAACCACATGCCCGCGGTGATCGCCGGGCAGGCGCGCGCCGCCGCCGAGGGCAAGGTCCACGCCACGAAGTACATAGCGACGCTGTTCGATCAGCGGCCCGGCCGCGACGTGCCGTGGGATGGCATGGCGCAACTGTGGTTCGACCGGGCGATCCCGAACCCGCCCGAGCCGCACGGAACCGTGCCCGCCGACACCTTCCAGCAGAAGGCCGAGCCGTACGTGGGGTGGGCGACCACCGAGTACGTGGTGATCGACGGCGAGCTGCCCGTGGTGCCGAACACGCTGAACGAACCGTTTCCGGTGACACGGTCGGGATTCTTCAAGGTGTCATTCCTGGTTCCCGGCCGTGACGGCGTCGACTACAACGCCGCATTCCGCCACTGGCTGGACGCACATGCGCCCAACGTGCGGAATGTCATGAATGAGATCGGCGGTCTGCGCTACGTGGTGAACCACAGCCAAGATCCTGCGAACGAGGCCTACATCGGCATGGCCGAGCTGTACTTCAGCGACCCCCAGGGCTGGGACGATTACCGGGCCACGATCACCGAGGACGGCTTCAGCGAGTTCGTCGACTTCAACCGTCTGGTGAACATGCACGCGACCGCGCAGATGATCGGGATCCCGGGCTAGACGGCTGCCTGGGGCTCGGCGCTAGGCCTCTGCGGCCGCCTTCATCGCTGCGAGCGTGGCGCGGATGCCCGCCCGAGCGTTGCCGGCCCGGTAATCGAGTTCTTTCTGGCCGAACTCGACCATGCGCGGCGACAGCTTTCGCAGCGTCCAAGTTTCCGTCAACGTGGTGCCGGCGCCGTTGGGCGCGAGCTGGTAGCGCCATAACACGATGTTGTATTCCAGGCCGCCCGTCACGAAGGCGAAGTCTTCGTTCTCGACGCGACGGATGATCTCGACCGGGGCCTTCCACTCCTCGCCGTCGAGCCGGTTGACGCCGACGAACATGTCGCCGACCTGCCCGGTGCCGGGCACGCCGTCAGGTCCCTTGCGCCAGTACCCACCGGTGTTCTCGTTGCTCCACTCGCCATAGCGATCCAGCGCAGTCACCATCTCCCACACCTTCTGCAGTGGGGCGGCGATATCGACTGACTCGCTGTGGGACATCACCGGGTCGTCAACGTGCCCGGGCAGTTGCTCGCTCATAGGCCGCAGCCTTGCAGACGCCGTCACTCGTTGGTGGGGTACAGCTCGCGCCAGTCGATCTGGTCGTCTCTCGGCAGCACTGCGTTGAGCGGAGCCATGTCGGCCAGTAGCCGATCCGCTGCCTCGTCGCCGATCGCAGTCCAGTGGGCGCCGTCGAGTCGATCCGTCATCGCCTCGACTTCGGCTCGCCCGGCGAAGCCTGCATTGGTGGCCCGCCCCGCGGCATCGATCCAGCCCCGTTGCCGGAGCCGCTCGGATGCGGCCGCGGCTTCAGTTTCTGACCAGCCGGCTTCTTCGTGAATCCACTCGCGGGGTGCTTCGTTGACGGCGACCTGGGAGACGACCGATTCGCAGCCATCTAGGCCAACCGCTGCCAGAGCGATCAAGTGGCATCCGCTGCGGTATTCCCGCAGCAACGTGCAGCCATGCCACAGGGCGAGGTGCGGCTCGTCGGGCCAGTCCAGCGATGCCCAGCCGGCGAACAGCGTGCGGCCGACGGGGTCGGCGGCATCGCATGCAGCCCGCACGACCTCGGCGCACCGGCGAATAGCGTCGCTACCGCCGAACTCGCCGAGTTCTCGCAGCAGTGCCCGATCCATGCCCAGGTAGCGCGCTGCCAGCACCTTCTCCGGAGTCGAGTACGTCCAGGCATCCGGGATCGCCCGCCGAACCCGCGCAGGTGCGTAATAGAAGAACAGCGACTCCACGACGCGCGCAGGCACGGGTCCCAAGGGCGCTGACCGGGTTGCGAAGTAGTTCATCCAGAAGCCGCGCAATCCCGCTGCAGTGCCCGTTTCGCGCACTTCGGGCGCCCAATAACAGAGCTGGTGGTAGCGCTCGACGCATTCCCACATCTGCCGCGCCCGCTGCTTGGTCGTGTCCGCCATCGCCTGACGTTCTACCTCACCTCGCGCATCAGGAGGGCTGGTTGATGAGGTGGGTGGCGGCGTTGTCGAAGTGGGCGAACATGGCCTGAGCGATGTCGGGGTCGAGCGGTGATCCATCGGGAAGCTGTGCCACCGCGAGCGAGGCGACCATGTGGCGCATCCAGGCATCGCGTTGTGCTGGGCCGATCGCGAACGGCATGTGCCGCATGCGCAGGCGCGGGTGGCCGCGCTCGGCGCTGTAGTCGGCCGGGCCGCCCCAGTACTGCGCCAGGAAGCCGGCCAGACGCTGCCGGGAAGGCGTCAGGTCGCCGGGGTACATCGGCCGCAGCAGTGGGTCGGCTTCGACGGCGTCATAGAACCGGTCCACCAGATCGTCAAAGAACCGCTGACCGCCGACTGCGGCATACACCGTCGGCGGCTGTGGCACCGCATCGGCGAGGCTGCCTCCCAGGGTCAGTCCTCCCGCACCCCACGCCGAGCCTTCACTGCCTGGCGGGTCCTCGCTCGGCTCGCTCGCGTCGGCGTCAGTCACGACGCTCAGGCTAAGAGCGGCACCGGGCATCCAGCAGGGCCGGGCGCGTACAGTCTGTGGCGCCGGTCGACGGACCGGACCGTGGCGGTCTGGCTGTTCTGAGCCCGGCTGAAGGCAAGGGAGACACGATGGCTGTGACAGAACGCTCCGGGCAGCAGAAGAACGGTCGCCAGGGCAATGGCCGGAAGCCGGACGGGCGGCGGGCGTACCGGTCGTACCTGAGCTACATCGACAAATCGCGCGAGTACTACGGGGCGCATGGCTACCCGCAGCCGTATCAGTGGGCGTACAACCACGAGGTGGCGTTCACCCCCCTGTCCAAGCCGTTGTCGGAATGCACAGTCGGTCTGGTCACGACGTCGTTCTTCCGCGCCGGCAGCGAGCCGGCCGGAGTGCCTGCCGCGCGTCCCAAGCGGCCCTATGCGGCCCGCTGTGACGACGCGCTCGAGGGCCTGTACAACAACGATCTCTTCTGGGACAAGGACAACACCCACACCGAGGACCTCGACACCTACCTGCCGATCAACCGGCTGCGTGAGTTCGCCGCCGAGGGGCGGATCGGCGCTGTGTCGGAACGGTTCTACGGCATTCCCACCGACTACAGCCACCGTCGCACCCAGCGCAACGACTCGCCGCATATCGAGGAATGGATGCGCGAAGACGGCGTTGACGTGGCATTCCTGGTGCCCCTCTGACCTGTCTGCCACCAGACCGTGGGTCTGGTCGCGCGACACCTCGAAGAAGCCGGCATCCCGACCGTGGTCGCCGGCAGCGCCCGCGACATCGTCGAGGAATGCGGCGTGGCGCGCTTCGTGTTCACCGACTTCCCGCTCGGCAACCCCACTGGCAAGCCCGGCGATGTGGCGATGCAACGCGACATCGTGGGCACCGGGCTTGACCTGCTCGAGCGCGCCTGGCTTCCGCGCACGACCGTGCAGACGCCCTACGTGTGGGAAGCCGACGACAATGACGGCTGGCGCGATCACTTCATGCGCGTCGACGATTCAAACCGTGCCGCGCTGGCAGCCGCAGGCGAGGCGCGTCGGCGCGACCAGGCCGCAGCCAAGACCGACGGCCGCGCACGGACCACCTGAGCAATCAGGACATCTGCGGCTGCCGCAGCCGGCGCCAGCGCGAATGAGAGGCAACACATGAGCGACGACCAGCGCAGGCCCCTGTTCGACCCAGCCGACGCCGACGCCCCCGACTTCGTGCCCTCGGAGCCGGCCGGTGCCGATGTGTACTCCCATCCGTCCGAGCACGGCGAACGCATCACTGACACGCTCATTCCTGACCTGATGATCGAAGCGTCGGGGGGCGTCAAGGTCGCCGCCGATCTTTACGGCGACGACGGCCCGCTGGTCCTGCTGCAGCACGGCGGCGGCCAAACCCGCCACGCCTGGAAGGGAGCGGGCCAAGCGCTCGCCGACGGCGGCTACCGGGCCGTGTGCCTTGATGCTCGAGGCCATGGCGACTCGGACTGGGCGCCCGACGGCGACTACACGACCGAAGCATCGGTGGCCGACCTGGTCGCGATTGTGGAGCACTTCGCTGAACGGCCAGTGCTGGTCGGCGCATCGATGGGCGGGGGAACCTCGCTGACTGCAGTCGGCGAAGGTGCCGTGGACGCACTCGCGCTCGTGCTCGTGGACACAGCGCCACAGATCGAGGCGGCCGGTGTGCGCAAGATCCGCGATTTCATGGCCCAAGGCGCCGACGGGTTCGCATCGCTCGAAGAGGTTGCCGAGGCCATCGCGAATTACCAGCCACACCGCAAGCGGCCGAGAAACCTCGATGGGCTCGCCAAGAATGTCCGCCTGTGGCCAGACGGCCGCTACCGCTGGCACTGGGACCCTGCGTTCATGCACCGCCCGCGCAGTTTCGCCGAGCGCATCCCGCGTCAGCAGGCCGCCGCGGAGAACCTCACGCTGCCGACGCTGCTGGTTCGAGGCGGCCTGAGCGACGTGCTCTCAGAAGAGGGCGCGCAGTCGTTTCTTGAGGCGGTACCTCATGCGCATTACGCCAATGTGGGCGGTGCCGCGCACATGGTGGCTGGTGATCGCAACGACATTTTCGTCGAGTCGACGCTCAAGTTCTTGGCCGAATTCGTGCCAGGCGCGCGGGCGCGGGTTTGAACGCGGCCTTCGCGCCGTACCCTTGCGGCCTTCGGCCGGACAAGCCGGTCTTTGAGAGGCATAACATGCGCGGAACAGTGAAGTTCTTCAACAACGAGAAGGGCTTCGGCTTTATCTCCCGTGAAGGCGCCGATGACGTCTTCGTCCACTTCTCCAACATCGTCGGTGAGAACTACCGGACGCTGGAAGCAGGGCAGGAGGTCGAGTTCGACATCGGACCCGGCCGCAAGGGCGACGAAGCGCAGAACGTCAAGCCCGTCTGAGCCCCGGCGGCGTCTCACGCCGTCTGCGTCTTCAACACATCTGGCTGATCGGCTGCAGAGTGCTCTGTGAGCATTGAGCAGCGCGCGCCGGTACCCTCTTGGCGTCCGGCCGGCATGTTCGGCCGACGGGTTCGCAGGCTGGTCTTGGTTCTTCCTGTCGACGTGGACCAAACCCCTGTTATCTCCGACCTCTTCCTCCCCTGTTGAGGCGCAACCGAACCCTCAGAAGCCCGCGCGTCACGCGCGAGGAGACATATGCCCCCCACCTTTGCCCAGCTGGGCGCGCCCGACTTCATCGTCAGCGCGCTCGCTCAACGAGGCATCAGCCAGCCATTCGCCATCCAGGCGGCAACCGTGGCCGATGCCCTGGACGGACGCGACGTCTGCGGCCGCGCACCCACCGGATCCGGCAAGACGCTGGCCTTCGGGATTCCGCTCGTGGCCCGCGTCGGCAATGCCGAGCCGCACAAGCCGCGAGCACTCGTGCTTGCGCCGACCCGCGAACTCGCCGATCAGATCAAGACAGAGCTACGAACCTTTGCAGGCAAGCGCCGCGTCGGCGTCGCCTACGGCGGCGTGGGCTACGGCGCCCAGATCGGGTCGTTGCGCCGCGGGGTCGACATTCTCGTGGCGTGCCCTGGTCGCCTTGAGGACCTGATCTCCCAGGGTGAGGCCAACCTGTCCGCAGTCGACAAGGTCGTGATCGACGAAGCCGACCGCATGGCCGACATGGGATTCATCCCGGCCGTCAGGCGCCTGCTCGACCAGACCGCCACACGGCGCCAGACCATGTTGTTCTCCGCCACGCTCGACGGAGACGTGGCAACGCTGACGCGCGATTATCAGCGCGATCCCGTGCGCCACGAGGTCGGTGACGAGACTCCCGATATCAGGGCTGCCGACCACGTGTTCTGGAGCGTGGCCAAAACTGATCGAACCGAAATCTGCGCCGAGGCTGTCGATGCTGCAGGTTCAACGGTCGTGTTCTGCCGGACCCGGCACGGCTGCGACCGCGTGGCAAAGCAGCTGAAGAGCCGGGGCATCCGAGCGGCAGCGCTTCATGGTGGGCGCAGCCAACCACAGCGCACGAGGGCGCTGGCCGAGTTCGCCGCCGGCGAGGTGCAGGCGCTGGTCGCAACTGACGTTGCTGCGCGAGGCATTCATGTCGAAGGTGTCGGCGCCGTCGTCCACTACGACATCGCTGCCGACCATAAGACCTACCTTCACCGGTCGGGCCGCACTGCCCGTGCCGGCCAGGGTGGGGTGGTGGTCTCGCTTGTTCAGCCCGAGCAGGTCAAAGAGCTCAGGTCCATGCAACGCAAGATGGGATTGGAACAGCCCATCACCGAAGCCGACGTCGCTGCGATCCGGCAGCCTTCACGCCCGCAGACGCGACGTCGCACGCTTGAGCGTCCGGCGGCCGAGAACCCGGCGGCGAAGCGTTCGGCGACGAAGCACCCGGCAGCCAGGCACCCGGCGGCCAAACACCAATCGCGGCACCGTCGAAACAACAACCGTTCGAGGTCCAAGGGCCGCCAGCGCTCGTCGCAGCGCTGAGCGCGATCAACCGTCCGTATCGTCCTGCGGCTCGTTCAGTGTTTCGAGACTGGACGGAGCGAGATTCGACGCGAACTTGGACATGTTGTCGCTCAGCGCGCTGATGAGCTGCTCCACGAACTGCGGCGACATGTTGACCCGCTGCACCACTACGCCCCGACGCGGTGATTGCTTGCCGCTGAAGTCCAGCCTGATGAAGTCGAGCGTGAACTCATACGGCGAGTGGCGCACCACGGCGAAGTTGGACCACACACCGGCTTCTAGTTCGGGCGGCAGGCGGATCTGCAGCTTCGTGCCGTCAGGCAGGGCTTCGTGGGCATTGCCGTCTGTCACCCGTCGAAACCTACTGGGCGTTTGCGTCTGGACGCTCTGCGACGCTCGCACGGGTGCGGACGTGGGTCCTCAGCGCTCCTCGCGGCGGTACGGCAGGGTCAGCGCGGCGGGCGCCGGGCTTGGACGGTGTCGTGCCCGGAAGCTGATCCCAATGAGCACCACGACGGTCAGCAGGAACGGCAGGATGCCGAGCAGCGCCGGAGAGATCCTGTTGACCTCGAGTCCGAAGATGGAGAGCTCGAAGGTCTGCACCCTGGGCTGCAAAGCCAGCGTGAAGCCGAACAGCAATGAGCCGGCGGCCAGGCGTCCAGGCCGCCACGCCCCGAAGATGACCAGTGCAACGGCGATCCAGCCACGGCCGGCGATGAGGCCTTCGGTCCAGCCAGCGGCCATATAGAGCGACAGGAAAGCGCCGGCGGCACCGGCGAGGGCGCCCCCGACCAGCACAGCCCCCGAGCGCAGGAGCGTCACCGAATGGCCCACCGAGTCCGTCGTGGAGGCAGATTCCCCTACTGCGCGCAGCGCGAGGCCGAGCCTGGTTCTGTTCAGCACAAACCAGGCCGCGATGCCCAGGAAGCCTGCGAGGTAGACCACCGGCGGTTGGTTGAACAAGATCGGGCCGACCCAGCGGATGTCGGCAAGGCCTGCGATGCCGAGATCGGTGAACACGGCGTCGGCGCGCTGGCGGACCGCATCCTGCCCAATGAAGGCGGCGAATCCGAGACCTCCGATAGTGATGGCGAGGCCGGACACCACTTGGCCGGCGCCCATCACCACGCTCACCACGGCATGGACGCCTGCGACCGCCATGCCAACCAGCGCAGCGAACGCGAAGCCGATCCAGGGCCGTCCGGTGGCGAGTGCCATCATGAATCCCGAGACGGCACCCATGGCCATCATTCCCTCGACACCGAGGTTCAGCACGCCTGAGCGCTCCGCGATGAGCTCGCCCAGCCCGGCCAGGTACACGAGCGTGGCGAACTGCACGGTGGCCACGAGCAGCCCGACGATGGCGGCCTCAGACATCTGATGCCCCTGGGTTCGGGGAAATTCCCGGATGGGACGTTCCGCTCGATGTCGGCTGCGCCCGCGGTTCGGTTGTCTCAGGCTCGTGGCCGACCGGTCGCACCCACCGGATGCGGTAGTTGAGCAGCACGGCGGCCACCAGTGCGCCGATGAGGATCATGGCTTGCAGGATCGTCGCGATGGAGCTGGTGACCCCAAGCGTCTGGATCGACTGCCCGCCCACTTGCACCGCGCCGAACACGAAGGCCACCGCTGCCACGCCCGATGGCCGCATCAGCGCGAGCGCCGCCACGATGATCCCGGCGAAGCCGTATCCGTTGGACAGGCCGGGATCGAGCCGCGTCGCCGTTCCTGTGAGCTCGATGGCGCCAGCGAGGCCGGCCAGCCCGCCCGACAACAGCAGCGCGGCAAGCACCTTGCGCTGCAGCGAGATGCCGGCATAGCGAGCTGTGGCCGGTGAGGAACCCGCCATGCGCAGCTCATATCCCCACGCCGTGCGCGAAACCGCCAGCCAGAACGCGACCAGCAGCGCTACGGCGAACAGTGCGCCGATATGTGCGCGGCCGAACAGTCCCGGCAGCGAAGCCTGGTCGGGCAAGGGCTCGATCAACGCGAAACCTTGCGACTCGGGGTCTTTCCACGGCCCGGTCTCGAGCCACTCCACGATTCGGATCGAGACCTCAACGAGCATCAACGTCGTGATGATCTCGCTGACACCGAGATAGGCGCGGGCGAGCGCCGGTCCCACCATGAGCACGACGCCGCCCACCGCGCCTGCAATCAGCATCAGCAAGATCAGCAAGGGACCCGGCAGGTCGCCCGCCGACATGGCAAAGCCTGCCGCGACCGTCGCGCCCGCCATCATCTGGCCTTCAGCGCCGATGTTCCACAGACCCATGGACCCAGCAACGGCGACTGCCAGCCCGGCCAGCGCCAGCGGTGTTGCTCGCAGCAGCGTTCGCGAGATCGAATTGATGCCGCCCAACGACGAGTCGATCATCCGGCCGTACACCTGGGCGGGATCGTTGCCGGCGGCGAGCAGCAGGAGCGCCCCCGCAATCAGGGCCACTGCGATGCCGATGCCGAATGCGACGGCTTGGGCGGCGGGCACTACATCGGCGCGTCGCTGCAGCACCGGTCGCCCCAGCCCGCGATGCCAGCGGGCCCGGCCACGCGACACGGTGTGCAGCGGGGCGTGGGTCGGTTCTGGCGCTGCGTTCGGATCGGTCATGCGCTGCCGCCCACAGCAGTGGCCGTACCTCCGGCCATCGCGGCGCCCACTTCGGCTCTCGTGGTGGTCGTCGGGTCCATGCGGGCTGCGATGCGCCCCTCGTACATCACGATCAGCCGGTCAGACAAGGCGAGCAGCTCATCGAGGTCCTCGGAGATCAGCAGGACCCCGACGCCGGCGCTGCGCTGGGCAACGATCTGCTTCTGGATGGCGGCGATGCCTGCAACGTCGAGGCCACGGGTGGGCTGAGCGGCTACGAGCACCTTCGGCTCGCCCGTCAGTTCGCGTCCCAACAGCAAGCGTTGAAGATTGCCGCCTGACAGAGCGCTCACGTCCTCGTGCAATCGCCCCACCTGGACGCCGAAGCGCTGGACGAGGCTCTCGCAGAATTCTTCGCAGCGCCGCAGATCCAGCATGAGGCCGCGGCTCAGTGTCGGATACGAGCGCAGGACGGAGTTGTCGACGACGGACATATGGGGGGCGAGGCCGACACCAAGGCGGTCCTCGGGTACGTAGGCCAACCCTTCGCGCGAACGGGCCCTCGGGGACGCACCGGTGAGGTCGTCTCCCAACAGGCGAACCGTCCCTGAGGTGACCGAACGCAAGCCGGCGATGGCCTCTGCGAGCTCCTTCTGGCCATTGCCGGAGACTCCCGCAACACCCACGATCTCGCCGGCGTGCACGTTGAGGTCGACGGAGTGCAATGCCCCAATGCCCCGGTCGCTCAACGCCGAAATCCCTTCCAGCGCGAGCACGACATCACCAATCGGCTGATTCGCAGGGCGGCTCACCTGCGCTGCAGCTTCGCCGACCATCATCTGGGCCAAGTCGGACCGCTCGACTCCGGCGAGACTGCCCGGCCGCGCGACGGTGACGCCGTTGCGCAGCACGGTGGCCTCGTCGCACACCGACAGCACCTCGTCGAGCTTGTGGCTGATGTAGATCACCGAACGGCCCCGGTCGGCCATCGCTCGCAGGGTGAGGCCGAGATCGGCCGCCTCGGCAGGCGTGAGCACCGCAGTGGGCTCATCCAGCACAAGCACGTCGGCGTCGCGCCAGAGCGACTTCAGGATCTCCACGCGCTGACGCTCGCCGACGGACAGCTGCCACACGGGCCGGGTTGGATCGGCGTCCAGCGAGTAGGTCGCAGCCAAGTGCGCAACACGCTCGGTGATCTGGGTCATGTTCAGGTAGCGCGGCGCCGAGCCGAGCACGACGTTCTCGGCGACCGTCAGCGTTGGCACCAGCCGGAACTCCTGGTGGACCATGCCGATTCCCGCGGCGATCGCATCTGCGGGCGAGTGGAACTGCTGTTGCTCCCCGTGTACCCAGATCTCGCCGCCGTCGGGCAGGTAGACGCCACCCAGCACGTTGACGAGGGATGTCTTGCCGGCGCCGTTCTCGCCCAGCAGCGCATGAATGGTGCCCGCCCGCACCGACAGGTCGGCGCCGTCGCAGGCCACGACCCCCGGGAATTCCTTGCGGATCCCCCGGAGGTCGACGGCGAACGACGTTGTCAGTTCAGGTGACGAGTCGGGATCAGGGGCTGGCGTCACCCACGACGCCTTCGACGAACCAATCCATGCCGAGCATCGAGCCGTCGTCCATGGTCTCGCCGGCGGCGACGCGGACGTTGCCGTCCTGGTCGCGGATCTCGCCGGTGAACACGTCCCACTCGCCGTCACGGATCTGATCGGCGACGTCGTCGATCTGGTCGGCTATGTCGCCTGGCACGTCGTCAGCCAGCGGTGCCAAGTCGACGATGCCGTCGTCCATGCCGCCCCAGTACGAACCCGGTGTGTAAGTGCCTTCAGCGACCGCCTCGATGGTCGCGGCGTAGCGCGGGCCCCAGTTCCACACCGGTGCGGTGATGAACGCGTCAGGTGCGAAATCGCGCATGTCGGAGTTGTAGGCGACCCAACGGGCCCCTGCGTCCTGCGCTGCGACACCCGCCGCGGTCGAGTCCTGATGCATCGCGATGACATCGGCGCCCGCTTCGAGCAGGGCCTTCGCCGAATCGCCTTCCACTGCCGGGTCGAACCAGGTGAACGTCCAGATCACGTTCACCTCGGCCGACGGATTGGTCTCACGCACACCGAGGGTGAAGGCGTTGATGCCTCGGATCACTTCGGGGATCGGGAACGCAGCCACGTAGCCGAGCTGCCCGCTCTCGGTCATCGCTCCAGCGGCCATGCCAGACAGGTAGCGAGGCTGGTACATGCGGCCGAAGAAGTTGCCGAAGTTGGTGTCGTTCATCTTGAAGCCCGAGGCGTGCTCGAACACGACATCGGGGTATTCGTCGGCGAGTTCGAGCATCGGGTCCATATAGCCGAACGATGTGCCGAAGATGACGTTGGCGCCTTCGTTCTGGATGAAGTCGACAGCGACAGCCTTGAAGTCCTCAGCATTCTCGGGCACGCTCTCGACGAACAGCGTCGTGGCGCCCGTCTGGTCTTGCGCGTACTGGCGACCTTGGTCGTGCGCCCAGTTCCAGCCAGCGTCGCCGACTGGTCCCACCAGCACAAATGCCGCCGTGACGTCCTCGGGATCGCCATCGTCGCCGCCGCACGCTGCTCCCAGCAGCGCCACGCCGGCCAAGGCAATGGCGAATCGTGTCAGAGTCCTCGAACGCATGATCTCCCTCTCCGCTCACGCCCGCGAGGCAGCCTCGGGACGGTCGCCATCGAGCCTAATCTTGCCCGTCTGAACCCGCAGCCACCATCGGCAGGCGACCCGGGCAACTCAGAACGGGTTGAGTTCCAGGCCCAGAAGGTGGCGACCGAGCTGGTGGGTCACGCGATCCTGATGCACGTTGATGTGCACCGGCATCGCCCGGAAGTCCCGGTAGCGGCGGTCGAATGCGCCGCCTTCTCGCAGCGCAGTGCCGCCCTGGGTGCGGTGCAGCAGCGACATGGCCTCGTCGAGCTGTTCGACTGCCATGGTCGTCACCGCCATCTGACGCAGGTAGTCGGCTTCGTCGGGCACGATCCCGGCGGCGATGCGACGGTCCACCTCGCTGCACGCAGCTTCGGTGGCGGCGGCCGCAGCGGCCAGCAGCGATGCCGCCCGGCCGAAGTTGACCTGCACCGTGGGCCGGTCGACCATCTTGCCGCCGATGATCACGCGCCGGCCGCCGGCGGCGTCAGCCGCTTCGGCGAGCGCCCGGCGGACGAGGCCCACCGCCATGAACGAGAGCCACAAGTCTGAAATGCCCACCCAGTCCTCGCGGTACCGGTGATCCACCACCGGCACGGTGCGCAGCGACTCAGCACGGTTGGCGCCGAACCACGCCACGCAATCGCTGAGCTTGACGGGCACGTCGGTGTAGTGGACGTCGTCGGTGGCCGATGCCCGCAGCCCGGCGCCGTCCCACGACGGGTCGATCTTCATGCCCTCGGTCGTGGTGGGCAGGATGGTGAAGCGGATGTCCATCGGCCTGACGGGCTTGCCGTCGTCGCCGCTGATGGCGAAGGCCACCCCGCAGTAGTCGGCGTAGCGGGCACCGGTGCCCCAGCGACCGGTGCCGTTCAGGATCGCCTGGTCACCTTCGATGCGGCCGTAGACCGAGCTGCGAGCACCGCCGGGAAACGACACCCATTGGCCGTTGGTCACGATATGGGTCAGGAAATCCTGCTGGTCGGGGCCCACCGATCCGACGAACAGGTGGAAGACGCACAGGTGGTTCCACAGGCACCACCCCAGGCTGGGGCAGCGGGCCGCGACGGCTTCGAGCTCGCGGCCCATGTGGAGCATCGTCTCCTCGACGCCTCCGATGTTGCGGGTCGCAGACATGCGCATGAAGTCGGTGCCACGGATGGCCTCGATGACCTCGGATGAGACCGACCGGGTCCGGTCTGCCGTCTCGGCCTGTGCCTCGATCGCGTCCAGGAAGGGCGCAATCCGCAGGCCCTCGGTTGGCGTCGGGGAAAAGTGCTCGACCAATTCAGCGCCGGATGGGCCGGCGTCATGAGATACAGCGCCGGATGGGCCGGCGTCATGAGATACGGCGCCGGACAGAGCGGTATCGCCAGACGTCAGGCTCGGCTCGCCGGCCTCGGGTGCTCCTGCCATCGGGCCACAGTAGGCCGCGGCGGGCCCAGCCGCGCGGGGAGGTGACCTTTCGCGTAGTGCCGCTTGTTATTTCCCGCTCTTGTTCCCCATTCTCATGTGATTGGGCTCACGGGCCGCTCGGGCCACGGCTTCGCCTACCGGCTCAGCCGCCTAGGCGCAGTGTCCGTTCGATGACGGCGGCACGTCCAGCATGGGGTTGCGGTCGAAGAAGCCGTCGGGCACGAGTCCGAAGCTGACGTACTCGGTGGGCATCACCGGGAAGTCCTCGGGTCGTGCATCGTGGGTGATTCCGAACGTGTGCCACACCGTGATGTCGGTGCCGACCACTGGCCGGTCGCCCGCCGTATAGCGCTCCAGCCCGTCGCCGGCGTTGCGTTGCGTCGGGAACCGTCCGGCGCCGTAGCGCTCGTCGGGTCGTGTGGGCGACACCCACAGGTTGTGACGGGCGAACGTGGCGCGCTCGGAGTGCGGGCTGTCGTGGGCCGCGAACATGGTCGCGGTGGGCGGCGGCAGCAGCCGGAATGCCGTCGGCCGCCCCAGCCGGTTGATGTGGTCTGCGCTCTCGATCCGCCAGTACCGACTTGACGACGAATCGGTGTTTCGGCGCGCAGCCAATTCGCTCTCGAGCACCGTCTCGCGTGCAGCGAACGCGGTGCCGTGCGGGTTGTCGGGGCCTGGCGGCAGCGCTTCGGTGTTCACCTCGACCACGGAATTGGCGCTTCCGTCGACTGCCATGTCCAGCCTCACGCAGAAGATGTGCTGGTGGATCGGGGCCGACACGTGGGGTGCCACCTGGCGGGCGAACGTCATGTCGTCGCCTTCGCGGTGCGAACGCGTGGTGAGGATGCCGGTGAGCTTCACCTCGTAGCGGATAGTGCCGTCGAGGTAGAAGTACCAGAAGAATCCGTACTCATAGTTCCCGACGGTGTGAATGGCGCTCACCACCAGACGGCGAGAGCGGCGCACCTCGGTGGTGTCGGCGTTCCAGTCGAAGTGCTTCCAGCCGATGCCGAAGTCCTCCTCGTGGATGCAGATGGCGTTCGGCGTGGTGACCACGGAGCCGTCGTCGAACACCTGGGTCGAGTCGAGGTAGACGATCTCGCCAAGACAGTCGCAGCCGAGCTGCAGCGAGTTGTTCATCAGGCCCAGGCCGAACTCACCCGAGTCGAGCGCGTGCTTGAACGTTTGGGACGGACGGGTGTCGCCGTAGGGCACCACCATCTCGGCCAGCGACGCCCGGTCGATGATCGGCCGCACCCGCCCGCCGTCGTCATACGCGATCCGGTGCAGCACTAGGCCTTCGGTGTCGTCCATGACGACCCGCATCGACCACTTCTGCCAGCGCAGCTCGTTGTCGTCGAGCGTGAAGCTGGTGCCTTCGGGCTGTGTGATCTCGATGGGCGCCAAGTCGGTTCGCATCGGGCCGAAGTCTTCGGTGACGGAGTCGACGTCGTAGTTGCCTCGCTCTGAGGCCAGCGGCCACTGTTCGAAGTCCTCGATGTGCAGCACTTCGAGCGTGTCGACGTCGATGTGGACCATGAGGCCGTCGAGCGGGTAGGCGTAGCCGTTGTCGGTGGGTTTCGGGCGCCAGAAGGCAATGCAGCGCTGCACCCGTCGGCCAGCCTCGAAGTCGAAGCCGTAGTCGCCGGTCGGCCAGGGGTCGATCTGCACCTGTGACGGATCGGTGATGCCCCGTTTGGCAATGGCCTCGGTGAACCCCGGGTCCTTTCGGCAGGCGTCCATCACGGCGAACAGTTCCGCCATACCGACGCGGGGCACCACATCGGGGTGATGGGTCCAGGTATCGACCTCGCCGCGGGTAACTGACACCACCGCTGAGTGCACCTCGCCGTTCTCGCGAACGACGATCTCGAAGCGGCGGTCGGTGCCGGCGGCGGGCGTCCAGGCGGCGACCTCGGTCTTGGGCGGTTCCCAGATGCAGAAGCCGTGGAAGCGAGCGCCGTCGCCGATGCGCCCGCTGCGGCGCAGGACCTCGATGGCAGCATGGGCTTCCGCCTCGGTCATCATCGACAGCGGGTGGCGCGGCGGCATGGCCGCGGCATCACTGGGCCGCTCGAGCAAGGTCTCGGTCATGGGTTCACGCTAGGGGGTGACTGCGAACGTCTGGGTCGTTCAGGGCGTTCGTCGCTCAGCTGCCGCCGGAAGCGGCATTTCTGCACACAGAATGAGGTCATAGCCAATCCTGTGCAGACTTGTCGCTGGGAACAGCATTTCTGCGCACACAATGGGGCCTGAAGCTGACGCACCGACGACAGGAGTCCGCACGCTGTGACACATGGGGAGTTGCGTCGGCGCGTCGAGCGGCACCTTGAGCTGGTCTATCCAGCGCTGGCCGCCGAGCCGCTGGTTGACGAGGTGCTAGCGGCGATCGGCCTCGAGCCGGCCGATGAGATACCCCCAGCAGCGTCGCATTGGGATCAGCACGACGTTGCGGTGATCACCTACGCCGACTCGATCACCGAGGCCGGGAAAGTGCCCCTGCACACTCTGCATGAATTGCTCGACGATCTGACCGGCGATGTCGTGACCGTGGTGCACGTCTTGCCGTTCTATCCGGCGAGCTCAGACGGCGGCTTCTCCGTCACCGATCACCGGGCGGTCGATCCGCGGCTGGGCACCTGGGATGACATCGCCGACCTCAGCGAGAGCTACACGGTGATGGCCGACCTCGTGGTGAACCACGTCAGCGCCGACCATCCGTGGATGGAGCAGTTCTGCCGCGGCGAGCTGCCCGGCAGCCATTTCCTGCTGAGCGCGGAGCCCGAGGACGACCTGTCGAGCGTGGCGCGGCCGCGCACGACCCCGCTGCTGCGTGAGGTCGAGACACCCGATGGCCCGCGGCTGCTGTGGTGCACGTTCAGCCACGATCAGATCGATCTGGACTTCGGCGAGCCCGACGTCCTGCTGGACCTGCTGCGCACGGTCAGGTGCCTCGTCGATGCCGGCGTGCGCTGGTTCCGTCTCGATGCGATCGCTTATCTCTGGAAGGAGCTCGGCACGTCGTGCCTGAACCTGCCCCAGACCCACGAGATCGTCAAGCTGCTGCGGACGCTGCTGGACGCACGCTGCGGGGGCTCGGTCATCATCACCGAGACCAACGTGCCTCACGATCAGAATGTTGCGTACTGGGGTGACGGCGACGAAGCCCACCTCGTCTACAACTTCAGCCTGCCGCCGCTGGTCGCCCACACGATGATCTCGGGCTCGGCGGTTGCGATGCAGCAGTGGCTAGCCGGGCTGGAACCGCCGCCGGCAGGTACGTCGTACTTCAACTTCATCGCCAGCCACGACGGCATCGGGCTGCGTCCGGTGGAAGGCCTGCTGAACAATGCTGAGATCTTCCGGCTCATCGCGGCGGCACACAGCGCGGGCGGCACGCACTCGGAGTTCGACACGCCCGAAGGCCCCAAGGCGTACGAGCTGAACGTCTCGCTCTGGGACCTGTTCGCTGGCGACTCCGACGCACTTGGCGTGGCCCAGTTCCTGGCCGCGCACACGATCATGCTGAGCCTCGCCGGCATCCCTGCCCTATATGTCCATGCGCTGCTGGGCACGCCCAGCTACTGGGCGCCGATCAGCGAACCCCCGCGCATCGTCACCGAGCACGGGCTGCCGCCCGTCGAGCAGAACAGGCGCACGATCAACCGGCGCAAGCTGACGCTCGACGAGGCGGTCGATCTGCTGGGTGCCCAGAACGGCATTCGTCGGCGGGTGCTGGTGGAGCTCGTGCGGCGGATGCTGGTGCGGCGCGGCCAACCGGCATTCCATCCCGACAGCGCGCAGGCGTCGCTGGACTTGGGTTCGCGGGCGTTCGGCGTGATCCGCGGCGGTCCCGACTGGGATCAGACGGTGGTCTCGGTCACCAACGTCACGCACGACCTGCTCACCGTCGACTTCGAGGTGTTGTCGGAGCTGTGCCCGCCGGGCAGCGCCGGGGCTCGCTTCGCCGCCGAAGGCTGCGTTGACTTGCTTGACCTCCGGGTCCTCGGCCCCGGTGCGCGCCCATCGCTAACTGCGGGTCAAACGCTGTGGCTGTGCTTGGAGTCCGAGCGCCGCGAGCCTGAATTGGGCAATCGGGCGAATCGCCGGCAGAGCTGAGGGGCGCTAGGCGTTGTCCAGCTCGACAGCGTCGTAGAGCTGGTCGAGCACGTCGGGCACCGCGCTTTGCACCCGGGACCAGTTCGGGATGAACGGGGTGCCCATCGGGTCGTTCAGGAACTCGTCGCCAGCTTCCATGATCGCCGAGGCGAACAGCTCGACGGCGGTTTCCTCTGCGTGCAGGTCGAAGTCGAATCCGTTGAACGTGGCGTCGTTGCGGTAGTGGCTGACGAGGTCGAGTGCGTTGCGGTAGTAGACGGCCTTCACGGTTCGGAACGTCTCCGAGCCCAGCACGGTGCCGTCGATGGCCAGCTTGCGGTAGATCGCCTTGGCGATGTCGCGGGCCATCTTGTGCAGGCCCCCGTCGGGGTCACCGAGCGATAGGTCTTGGTGCTTGTGGTCGTAGCGCCCGCACAGGTCCACCTGGCAGATCCGCCGCCCCTGGTAGATGCGGTACACCTCCGACAGCACGCCGATCTCGAGCCCCCAGTCGCTGGGAATGCGGATGCTGCGCGTCATGTCGAGCTTCATCGCAAACTCGCCGGCGAGCGGGTAGCGATACGACTCGAGGTAGCGCAGGTACTCGTGCTCACCGATCGTGGCCCGCAGTGCCCGCAGCAGCGGCGTCACCAGCAGGCGCACGACTCGCCCGTTCAGCCGTGCCGACGTGCCCTCGCCGGCCCGGTAGTAGTAGCCCTTCGAGAAGGAGTACCCGAAGGTGGGGTGCAGAATCGGGTAGAGCAGCCGGGCCAGCAGGCCCCGGTCGTAGGTGAGGATGTCGGCGTCGTGCAAGGCCACGTTCTCGCAGCGCCCCGAGGCCAGGAAGTAGCCGAGGCAATACCAGACGTTGCGGCCCTTACCCGGCTCGGTGGGTGCCAGCACCCGGTCGGCGAGCACCTCGTCGACCTTGCGCAGGCGCGGGCCGTCGTTCCACAGAAGGCGGGTGCGCTGGGGCAAGCGGGAGAAGAACTGCCTGGCATCAGCAAACTGGGATTCGTCGGCCCGGTCGATGCCCACGATGATCTCTTCGATGTAGGCGACCTTGGCGATCTCGTCGACGATGTTGCCGAGCGCGGGGCCCTGCAGCTCGCTGTACAGCGCCGGGATGATCAGCGCGATCGGCCGGCGGCGTGAGTAGTCGTACAGCTCGCCTTCGAGGCTGTCGACGGATCGGTCGGCAAGGCGATGAAGCGTTGCGATCGATTCGTGCTGCTGGAAATCGGCCACGTCAACCCGTTCCGCTCGCCTTCCGTTTGTGAAGCTACTGCGATCGGGTTCACCGGCTCGTTTGGGGGCGCGCGGTAGGGTGCGCCATGGCCCAGTCACCGCCCCCCGCAAAGGGCCGATTTCCCTCTCTGGACAGCAAGTTCACGACGGATGGGTTGACCTTCGACGACGTGCTGTTGGTGCCCGACGCGTCCGACGTGCTGCCCGACGCGGTCAACACATTGACGCGATTCACGCGCGGCATCACGCTCGCCGTTCCCTTGGTGAGTGCAGCCATGGACACGGTCACCGAAGCGCGGCTCGCCATCGCGATGGCTCGCCACGGCGGCATCGGCGTGATCCACCGCAACCTGTCGGTTTCCGATCAGGCCGCTGAGGTCGACAGGGTGAAGCGCTCCGAGTCGGGGATGATCAACGAGCCCTTCACGCTGGGCCCCGACAACCTGGCCTCAGAAGCTGAAGATCTCATGGCTCGCTTCAAGATCAGCGGTGTGCCCATCACCGATCCGGCAGGCCGGCTCGTCGGCATCCTCACCAACCGCGACCTGCGCTTCGAGACCGATTGGAACCGGCCCATCCACGAGGTGATGACTTCGGAGAGGCTGGTCACCGCGCAGGCGCCGATCACGCTCGACGAGGCGCAGGTCATCTTGGCGAGACACCGCATCGAGAAGCTGCCGATCGTGGATGACGAATTCCGGCTGGTGGGCCTCATCACGGTGAAAGACATCCAGAAGCGCATCCAGTTCCCGAACGCCTCCAAGGACACCCAGGGTCGGTTGCTGGTCGCCGCTGCTGTCGGCACCGGACCCGACACCATCGAGCGTGCCGCCGCACTGGTGGAGCGCGACGTTGATGCCCTCGTCGTCGACACCGCACATGGTCACAGCCGCGACGTCATCGAGACCGTCGCAAAGATCAAGGCCAATCATTCCGCCGAGGTGGTGGCCGGCAACGTGGCCACCGCGGATGCGGCTCGTGCCCTCATCGAGGCCGGCGCCGATGCGATCAAGGTCGGGATCGGCCCCGGCTCGATCTGCACGACCCGCGTGGTGGCCGGCGTCGGGGTGCCGCAGATCTCGGCGGTGTTCGACTGCGCGGCCGAGGCGGCCGCGGCTGGCGTGCCGGTGATCGCAGACGGCGGCATGCAGTTCTCCGGCGACTTGGCCAAGGCGATCGCAGCCGGGGCGCACAGCGCCATGGTCGGCAGCCTGCTGGCGGGCACCGACGAATCGCCCGGCGAGGTGGTGCTGTATCAGGGCGAGCGCTTCAAGGAATACCGGGGCATGGGTTCTGTGGGTGCCATGAAGGGCCGCAGCTACTCCAAGGACCGTTACTTCCAAGACGGGCGCGAGGTCGAAGAGTTGGTGCCCGAAGGGATTGAGGGACGCGTGGCCTACAAGGGCCCGCTGGCCGGAGTGTTGCATCAGCTGGTCGGCGGGCTGCGCCAGGCGATGGGCTACTGCGGCGCTTCGAGCATTGACGACATGCGGTTGCGCACCAGATTCGTACGCGTGACCGCGGCGGCCCTGCGCGAGAGCCACCCCCACGACATCATGATCACCAAGGAGGCGCCCAACTATCGGGCGCCGACCTGATCGATTGCCTGGCTCAACTGCTCCAGGCGTTCCCATTCGTCGATGAGGCTGCTGTCTGTGTCGCGCACGAGCTCACCGAGCCAGCGGGTCAGGTCCACGATGTCGTCGGTGCGCCGGTGCTCGGGCACGTTGCGGACGAGCGCTTTGTAGGCGTCGCTGAGGTAGCGCAGCAGCACACCCTCGGAGCCCTTGATGCCGTAGTGGTTGACGTACTCGCGGAACGTCATCGCCCGCTCATGCAGGTCACGCGCCACCGATTTTGGGCGGACGGTCTCGTTGCGCAGCCAGGGGTGGTGCGTTGACCAGGCGTTGAAGCTGTCATACAGCCAGTCGCGCAGCGGCTTGGGCCATTCGACTTCTTCGAGGCGCTCCATGCGCTCGTCGTATTCGACACCCTCGGCCTTCATCTCGGCCAGCAGGTCGGTGCGCAGCAGGTCCCGCTGGCGCTCCAGCACCACGGTGGGATTCTCCAGCGTGGCTTCCAGCACGCTCAGCACGTCGAGTGGGTACGTGGGCTCCTCAGCGTCGAGAAACTCGATGGCATCGAGCGCGAAAGGCGACAGCGGCCGGGTCAGATCGAACTCGAGTTGCAGGTCGACGTTGACCCGCACGAGCCGGTCGAGCTCATCGGGCTCGTCGAGTCGTTCCACCACCTGGGTCTCGGCCAGCGAGCGGTAGATGGCGATGGCCCGCCGGATGTGGGTGCGGTTGGCCGCACGGGTCTCGTGATTGTCCGTCAGCAGTCTGCGCAGGGCGGCGCAGCCGTCGCCGGGGCGGTCAAGGACGTTCATCAGCATTGAGTGCGATACGTCGAACTGAGAGCGAAGCGGTTCTGGCTGGCCGGTCGCGAGCCGCTCGAAGGTGTCGGCGTTCCAGGGCGCATAACCGCGCTTGGGCGGCGAGGGCCGGCGCACCTTGCGCAGCTTCGCGGCGTCGTCGCCGAACTTCTCCCGGGCCTTCTCCAACGCCATCGCATATTCGATTTCGTGCTCGGGGGCCTGGCACCACACGAAGCCGTCGCTGTCGAAGCCCCGGCGTCCCGCCCGGCCGGCGATCTGCTGGAAGTCGCGTACCGACAGCACTCGAGTGTCGCGGCCGTCGTACTTGCAGAGCTGGGTGAACACCACCGTGCGGATGGGTACGTTCACTCCGACGCCGAGCGTGTCGGTGCCGCAGATCAGCTTGAGCAGGCCTGCTCCTGCCAGCCGTTCGACGAGCAGCCGGTACTTGGGCAGCATCCCGGCGTGGTGCACGCCGATGCCGGCCTTGACGAACCGTTGGATGTCACGGCCAAACGGCGAGTCGAACCGGAAGTCGACAATTTCGGCTGCTACTTGCGCCTTCTCCTCTTTGGAGAGGACGTTCAGGCTGGTGAACGCCTGCGCACGCTCGGTTGCGGCCTTCTGGGTGAAGTGGACGATGTAGGCGGGAACCCGCCGCAGCTCCAGGAGTTCTTCGAGTGACTGGTGCAGCGTGGTCTCGCGGTAGGTGAAGGTGAGCGGCACGGGTCGTTCGGCGCCCGTCACCGTTGCGACCTCGCGGTCGGTGCGGCGGCGCAGGTCCTCGGCGAAGCGCTGGGTGGGTCCAAGCGTGGCACTCATCAGGACCATCTGGGTGCGGGTCAGCTCCAGCAGCGGCACCTGCCAGGCCCAGCCCCGGTCACGATCGGAGTAGAAGTGGAACTCGTCCATGACGACGCTGTCGACTGGGGCGTCGGCACCGTTGCGCAGCGCCAGGTTCGCCAGGATCTCTTGTGTGCAGCAGATCACCGGCGCGTCGGGATTGACGGCGCCGTCGCCGGTCACCATCCCGACGTTCGCCGCACCCAATTCGGCGCATAGAGCAAAGAACTTCTCCGACACGAGCGCCTTGACCGGTGCCGTGTAGTAGCTGCGCTGGCCACGGGCCACCGCCTCGAAGTGAGCTGCGAGGCCGACCAGCGACTTGCCCGAGCCCGTCGGCGTAGTGATGATGACGTGGCTGCCCCCGAAGATTTCGAGGATGGCGTCTTCCTGGGCGGGATAGAGCTCCAAGCCGATCTCGGCGGTGTAGGCCAAGAACCCGTCGAGCAGCGAGTCGGCGTCCGGCTCGCGGGGCAGGAACGGTGCCAACCGACCTGCCGCCGATGCCTCACTTGCCATCGCTACCGGAGGCTATGGACTCACGCAGTAGGCGCGCCCGCTGAGGAGGCGGCAGGACCCTCTGCTCCAGCGATCCAGCTGGTCGCAACGTCGCAGAGTCTCCTGCCGCCTCCCCAGCTATGGCATCTGCGTTTCAAGGTTGGCGTTCGTGGATGAGTCAATTCCCTCAGGCGTTGCGGCCTGGCCAGGCTTGGGGGTTGAGCATGTTGGGCGGCTGACTGCCGTTGAGCGCAGTCATGACTTCGGCCACGGCGTGGGTGAAGATGCGGGTGCGGCCGGCGACTGTGGCTGAGGCCACGTGGGGAGTGACTACGACGTCGGGGCGGCCCAGCAGCGGATGATCTGCTGGCAGCGGCTCGGGTTCGGTCACGTCCAGTGCTGCGCCGCGTACCTTGCCGGCGTCGAGCGCGGCGAGCAGGGCGTCCTGATCGACGAGGCCGCCGCGGGAGGTGTTGACGAGATAGACGCCGTCACGCATTGCGGCGAGCAGTTCGGCATTCACGAGATGGTGTGTCGCGTCGCTGAGCGGCGCATGCACCGACACGACATGCGCGCCGGCAACCGCGTCGCTGGGTGTCGCGGCGCGTCGCGCGCCTAGTTCGGCAAAGCGCTCGTCGTCGGCATAGGGGTCATAGGCCACGATGTCCATGCCGACCGCCGACATCGCCCGGGCCACCGAGCCGCCGATGCGTCCGAGCCCCACCAATGCAAGCGTCGAGCCATCCAATTCCAAGTGTCCGTGGCGCGCCCAGTAGTCGCCTTCGCCGGCTTCAAGACGGCGGGCCGACTCCTTCAGTCCCTTGGTGATGGCAAAGATCAGCGCCACCGCGTGCTCGGCGGTGGACACCGTCGGGCCGTCGGGTGTGTTGCAGGCGGCGATGCCGTATGCAGTGGCGTCGTCGAGATCGATGTTGTCGAAGCCGATGCCGGCGCGTGCGATCACGCGGAGGTTTGGCGCCAGCTCGTAGACGGCGCGGTCGTAGCGGATGGCGGCGCCCACGATGGCGCCCTCGGCTCGATCGATGCCCTCCAGCGGATCCTCACCGCGAACGTCGAGGATCTCCGCTCGACCTTCGAGTAGCTCGCGCTGCAGCCGCCCGGCAGGCCGGTCGAACCAAACCACCGGCAGGCCACCTGAGCCGTCCGCAGCGCCGGAACCCGATCTCGTGCTCTCAGTCATGCCGTCAGTATTGCGCTGCGATCGCTCCGCCTCGGCGCTGCCGGGACGGGCCGGACCCACGTGCGCTGTCATGTTCTGGCCTCGGTGCGGCCCGGCGGCACCTAGCGGCGTACTACTACCGTTGATGCTGGATGTGACGGTGACTGGCGGGAAGAGGCACGGGTTCATGCAGGTCGACGAGGCGGTAATCCACGACACGGAGCGATATGCCGCCGAGGGCTACCCGTGGGCCGAGTGGGATCTGCTGCGCGACGAGGCACCTGTCTACTGGTACGTGCGCGACAACATCGTCCCGTTCTGGGCGATAACCCGTTATGAGGACGTGAAGTGGGTGTCGGGCCAGAACAAGACGTTCATCAACGGCGGAGGCCGCCTGCGGCTGGCTGACGCGGACCGGGATGCTCGCTTCTGGACGAAGTACCGCCAGCGCGCAATCGAGATCGGCTGGGACCCCGACGAACCGCCGGACTTCATCTTCAAGGACCGGCCCGACCATTGGGACCTGCGCCGGCTGGTGGTGCCGGAGTTCACGCCGAAGGCGATGCGCTCCCGGTCCGAGTCACTGGAGCTGCATGCCCAGCGCTTCGCAGATGAGTTCATTGCGAAGGTCACCGAGACCGGGACCGCCGACGTGGTGGAGGACTTGGCGGTGAAGCTGCCGCTGGCAGCCATCTGCGAGATGGTCGGCGTGTCGGCAGACGACTGGGAACAGGTGCACGCCTGGACCTCGGTGCTGTTCGACGATCCCGATCTGGAGCGGTTCTGCCGGCCCGGCGAGCCTCGCGACGAGATGCGTGCGCGCATGATCCGCGAGTTCGACACGTGGATCGGCGAGCTGATCGCCCGGCGTCGACGCGACGGGACCGAGGGCCGGGATCTGGTGAGCATCCTGCTTCGGTCCGAGATCGAATCGGGGCCGCTGACGCCCCAGCAGCTCGTCGGCTACCTGCGGCTGATGATCGCCGCCGGCAATGAGACCACTCGCAATGCCGCGAGCGGCGGGGTCATCGCGCTGCTGGAGCACCGTGACCAGCTCGACCTGCTCAACGAGCGCATCGACGACCCCGATGCCGTTGAGACCGCCGTCGAGGAGATCCTGCGCTGGACCTCTCCGGTCATCCAGTTCGCTCGCACCTGCACCAAAGACACTGAGCTGCGGGGCCGCACGATCAAGGCGGGGGAGCACGTCGGCGTGTGGTACCCGTCGGCCAACCGCGACGAGCGCCAATTCCCCGAGCCCTACCGCTTCGACATTCAGCGCACACCTAACGACCACGTCGCCTTCGGCCACGGCGCTCACTTCTGCTTGGGCGTGCATTTGGCCCGCTGGGAGCTGCGGGCGTTCTTCCGGGTCGTGGCGCCACTGCTGGACGGCCTGCAACTCGACGGTGCCCAGTCGCGCATCGGCCACCTGCACGTCGGCCCCATCAAGCACCAGATGGTCGTCCCTCGCCGCTGATCCGCCCACAGACTCACAGCGATTTCTGAGGATCGGCTGCGACACTGGCAGTGTGGCGACTCGATCCTTGCTCGTCGTCGACGACGAGGAAAACCTGCGGGTCATGCTCGCCGCAGCCCTGCGCCACTACGGCTTCGAGGTGACCGAGGCGGTCAACGGCCGCGAGGCACTAGTGGCAGTTACCGAACAACAACCCGACCTTGTCGTGCTCGACATCACGATTCCTCGGCCTGACGGGCTCGAGGTGCTCAAGAGCCTGCGTTCCCGCGGGAACGCAACGCCGGTGCTGCTGCTGAGTGCGCGTGACGACGTGAGCGATCGTGTCCGCGGGCTATCACTCGGCGCTGACGACTACCTGCCCAAGCCGTTCAATCTCGAAGAGCTCATCGCCAGGATCGAGGCGATCTTCCGTCGTATCGCGCCGCAGGTGGGCCCACGGCACCTCGAACTCGATGACCTCGTTGTCGACCTGGACGCGTGCACGGTGCGGCGCGCCGAGGTGGACATATCGCTCTCGCCGACCGAGTTCCGTTTGCTGGTGTGCCTGATGACCAACGCCGGACGCGTGTTGTCGAAGGCACAGCTGCTGGAACACGTCTGGGAATACGACTTCGGTGGCAGGGCCAGCGTTGCCGAGACGTACATCAGCTACCTGCGGCGAAAGATCGAGACCGGCGGCTCAAAGCTGATTCACACCGTGCGCGGCTTCGGGTACGTCATGCGAGTGGAGTCGTGAGAAACCTCACGCTGCGCACGCGGGTTGTCAGCGCGCTCGTCATCATCGGGGTTGCTGTTGCCGCGTTGGGCGTGGCCATGCTGGCCCTGCTTCGCATCGGGCTCGTTTCCCAGATCGACGACGAGCTGCGCGACGCGGAAAGCCACGCCGGCGAGGACTTCGGCGACGGGCACCTGCAGCACGTTCACAGCCATTTCTCGGAACCCTTCGAGGCGCTGCTGACACGAGACGGGCGACTGGTCGAGGTTTCTGATCCGTCGGGCGTTGCACTGAGACCCGAGGTCGAGCGGAGACTGCCGGACTTGCAGACAGCCGAAGTCGGCGTGCCGATGACGTTGGCAGGGACCGACGGTCGCTTCCGGGTGCTGGTGAGCGAGGTTGAGCGCGGGTACTTGATCCGGGCCCTTCCGCTCTCGGGAGTGGGCGAGATCGTGTCGTGGCTGAGATGGGTCGGGCTGGCAGCGCTCGTTGCCGCTGCGCTCGTCCTCGGCGCTGTCGGCTGGTGGGTCGTTCGCCTCGGCGTGCGGCCTCTCAAGGACACTGCGTCGTCCGCGCGAGGCCTCGGGGCCGGCGATCTGAGCGTTCGGCTGCCAGAACCCGGCGGATCGCGCACTGAGGCCGCCGAGCTGGCCCGAGCGTTCAATTCCATGGCCGGATCCATCGAGCGCGCGGTTGGGCGGCGAGAGGCGGCCGAGCGCGAGCTCCGACGCTTCATCGCTGATGCATCTCACGAGTTGCGCACCCCGCTCACGACGATCCGAGGTTTCAACGAACTCCACCGCATCGGAGCGATCACCGATGCAGAGACGCGCGCCGACGCGCTGCGACGTACCGAGCAAGAGACCGAGCGCATGGCTCGCCTGATCGACGACATGGCCGACCTCGCCCTGCTCGATCAGGAAGCCTCGCTGACGCACGAAGCCGTCGACCTCGTCGCGCTGGCAGGTGACCTGGTGACCGATGTCCGAGCGACAGATCCCGGACGGATGTTGGAGGTTGAAGTGCCCGATGAATTGATCGTCTTCGCAGACGCGGACCGGCTGCGTCAAGCATTCGGCAACATCGTCCGCAACGCCATTGTCCATACTGACAACAGCGCATCTGTGGTTCTTCGGATCGACACCGACGGCCCAGACGCCGTCGTCGCGGTGGCGGATACGGGCAGCGGCATCGAAGCAGCCGATGTGCCCCGGTTGACCGAGCGCTTCTACCGTGCCGATTCGGCTCGTAGGAGTGCCTCGGGGGGCAGCGGTCTCGGGCTCGCCATCGCCGAATCGGTCATCATCAGGCATGGAGGCACCCTGACGATCGAGAGCGAGTTAGGCAGCGGCACGACGGTGACGGCGCGGCTGCCGCTGTCCATGCCCTGACGCCTAACCACTGAATCTGCCAGCGGGTCCTGTCGAGACCGCGCAGTAGCGTCAGCGGCCATGACAACGACTGATGTGGTGGTGACCGGGCTGCGATTCGGGGAAGGCCCGCGCTGGCGCGGCGACCGGCTCTGGTACTCGGACTTCTACCGGCATGGCATCTTCACGGTCACACGAGACGGCCACGAGGAGCTGATCCACACCGTGCCGACCCAGCCGTCTGGGCTGGGCTGGCTGCCGAACGGCGACTTACTGTTTGTCTCGATGCTGGACCGGCAGCTCCGCCGGCTCGATGCCGACGGCAACGAGTCGCTGCACGCAGACCTGTCCCACATCGCGGGCGGCCCGTGCAATGACATGGTCGTGGCCGCTGATGGCACCGCGTACGTCGGCAACTTCGGATTCGACGACGGTGCAGGAGAGACGTTTGCGCAGGCAACGCTTGCCATCGTGTCACCTGACGGACAGGCGCGGCCGGGGCCGGACGGCTTTGACTTTCCCAACGGCACGGTCATCGATCCCACTGGGCGCCACATGGTCATCGCAGAGAGCTACGGCCGCCGGATGACCGCGTTCGACATCGATCCCGACGGGTCGTTGAGCGGCCGGCGCACCTTCGCGGAGCTGGGAGAGCGAGTGCCCGACGGCATCTGCTTGGACGAAGCCGGCGGCATCTGGGTGGCAGACCCGCTCAACGCGAGTTGCTTCCGGGTCGTCGATGGCGGCGAGGTCACCGACGTCATCGAGCTGGAGCTGAACTGCTTCGCTTGCATGCTCGGCGACGACGATTGCCGCACCCTCTACATGGTCACCGCCCCGACGTCGCGCCCTCCCGACGACGCTCCCGCCCACGGTCGAATCGAGACCGTGCGAGTCGACATTCCCGGCGCCGGACTGCCGTAGCAACTCACGCTGATCCCGTGGGCTGATCCCGGGCGCGCCACAGCGGGCCAGCGAGGTGGGGATCCTCGCTGACCCGCTTGCGTGGTCGGTCAGGTGCTTGGTGGCAGCGCCTCCTTAGTGGTGGCCGTGACCGCCGTCGTTGTCATCGCCGTCGAGTTCGTGCCCGTCGTGGCCCTCGGTGCCCGCAGCCTCTTCGTGGCCGTCGTGCAGTGGGTCATCGTCGTGCTCGTCGCCGTCGTCGTGGCCGCACTCGTCGTCGCTGTCGCCGCCGTCGAGTTCGTGCCCGTCGTGGCCTTCGGTGCCTGCGGCCTCTTCGTGGCCGTCGTGCAGCGGATCACTGTCGTGTTCGTGATCGCACTCGTCGTCGTTGTCATCGCCGTCGAGTTCGTGCCCGTCGTGGCCTTCGGTGCCTGCGGCCTCTTCGTGGCCGTCGTGCAGCGGATCACTGTCGAGCATCTGGCCTCGCTGCGTGTCGATGCTGGTGCCAGACGTCTGTGCAGACACGGCACCGGCGCTGAAGGTGAATGCCGCAGCAGTTCCGAGCAACGTGGCCAGTGCCCAGGCCAGCAGCGACCATCGGCGCCCGCGTGGCGGCGGATGTCGTTCGGCCGCCTCGCTGCGGCCTTCGGGTCGGGTGAACATGTCCGTGCTCCTCTCGCATGTGCGTGTTTGGACAACACAGACAATGACGACCGAATCTGGGAGAACTCTCAGATCGGCCTGCGAAGGAGGTGCGAATGCGTTAGCTGCCGGTGGCGCCGAGGCGGCGGAGGTGGCCCGCTCGGATCTCGGCGGTCTGCCCTTGTACCAGCAGGAACAGCGCCTCACGGGCGAGGCGTTGCGCGTGATGGGCGACGGTGATGGCCCGCCCGCCGACCGCCGAGACCAGCGCACTGGTTGCCCGGATCCCGACGTAGCCGACCTGTGCGCGGCACTCAGCCATTTCATCCACGTCGGCGGCATGCAAGGCCTCGCGTGCTGCGTCGACTTCCGCGTCGAGGGGGGATGGGCCGAGCAGGGTGAGCGCTCGCGAGGCCACACCCAGCATCAGCGCGCCATTGGTGCGCAGCCCCTGGCGGTAGAACGCGTGCCACTCGTCATAACCGATTACCTCGACGACATGGTCATCGCCGACGGCATGACTGTCGAAGTGCAGCTCGACGGTGACCGATGAATCCACAGCGGCGAGTCGCAACCGGCGTGAGGTCAGTGTTCGCGCTTCATTCGCAGGAATCAGCATCCACACCAGCCGGTCGGCGTCGTGGGCGGCAACCAGCACTGCGGCAATGTGGCCCCACCCAGTGACAAACGGCGCTACTCCCCGCAGCAGCCATCCGTCACCGGCACGCTCGGCAAACAGGCACGGTTCGGGACGCAGCACATGCGCGAACGCGACCCCGCTGCGTCGCTCGCCGGTTGCCAGTGCTCGGGCCCAGCGTTCGTGCAGCACCGATCCGGGGGGAGTCCGGGCGGCATTCGCCGAGCCCCCGCCGTGCTGTGCCCAGGTGAACGCGGTGGTGAGACAGCCCCCGGCAAGAGCTTCGAGGATCGGAAGGCGTTCAAGCTCGTCGAGTCCGCAGCCACCGACGTCACGAGGCGTCCACAGTCCGTAGAAGCCGGCGTCTCGCAACAGGTCCAGGTTGTGCTCGGGGACGCTGCCCGCAGCGTCGACATCGAGCGCGCGGTCGAACAGCACGCCGTCGGCGAGCTGCTGCGCGATGCTCAGCAGCTCGGCTGGCACCACATGAGCGCGTTGCGGCGCATGATCGCCACGAGCGTGTCGTCCTGGTTGTAGGCGCGGTGCTCGAACAGCACGATGCCCTGGTCGGGCTTGCTCTTCGAGGCACGAGCCGACACCACCTCGCTCTCGACCCGCAGCGTGTCGCCGTGAAAGACCGGGGCCGGAAAGTCCATGCGCTCGAAGCCCAGGTTGGCGACCGTGGTGCCGTGGGTTGTCTCGTGGACCGAGATTCCCACGACGACGGCCGCGGTGAACATCGAATTCACGAGCGGCTTGCCGAATTGCGTCTCGGTGCGGGCGTACTCGAAGTCGAGATGCAGCGCCGCGGGGTTCATCGTCATGGTGGTGAACATGACGTTGTCGGCCTCGGTGATGGTGCGGCGCAACCGATGGTGAATCACCAGCCCCGGCGTCAGCTCCTCGAACCACAGTCCGCCATGGGGGCGGGGCGCTTCGCTCATCAGGCTGCTCCTCCGGCGACGTCGGCTGTTTCTGATTGGCCGACACCGAGTGTGTCGGAGGAGTCTGATTGGCCGAGGCCAAGCGCCTCGGCCCAGGGCACCTCGCAGGCCTGGTCGAGATCGATCTCGGCGTGGACCACCGGGTTCTGGTGGGGGCCGGCACACCACGACGGCATCACCATCGTGTAGAGGCCCTTGCCACCCGCTTGGAACACCACAATGCGGCTGGGATCCTTCAGGATCGGGAACAACTCGTCAGGCGGCCCTTCGCGGTCGACGTGGAAGACCGAACCCACGTGGGCAAGCGTGGCCGCGGTGTTGGTTGCACGGGCAGCCAGTTCGGCCTGAATGTCCTCGCGGGTCAGTCCCGCACGGGCCAGCACCTTCGTGTGGTCGGGATTCATGATCACAGTGATTGCGCCGTGTCGCAGGTGTGCGTTGTTGCTGCCCGGATTGGCCATGACGGCCGCGATGACATTGAGCAGATGGCTCGCCGATTCGGGATTGTCCGCATCGCCGGTGAAGAGCGTCGAATGCGGTGCTTCGGCGCCGACGACGATCGCAGCACTGTCATCTTCGGCATAGCCATATGTGGTGTGCAGCGGCGGGAACGGGCTGTTCTCAGTGTCCTCCGCGAGGCAGTAGGTGAACTTGCCCGGATGACCGTGCAGCGCCATGTCCGACACGCCCGGCCGGGCACCACCGATGTTCATCATCGCCAACCGCAGTGCTCGGCCGATGGTGGCGTTGGCCCGGTGTCCAGGACCGAGCGCCCCGAATCCCGACGCCACCTCTCCGCACTGGTGCCGCGCCGGTCCGCACACCACGATGAGCGGCGCGGTGCAGTGCGTGGTGCTCTGCATCTCGGTGAGGTCGAACTCGGGCTGGCACACCGCTCGGACGGCGGCGACCACAACGGGAATGTGATCGGGAAGGCAACCGGCCATCACCGCGGCGGTGGCCACCTTCTCGACAGACGCCACGCCGTGCGCTGGCCCCATGACGCCCAGTTCGAGATCGGGGTCGAGACCGGTGGCAAGCGCCATCATGGCCACCCGCTCAGGGGTGGGGATGACGACCGGCAGGCCGTCGGTGAGCCCGAGCGCGTGCAGCTGCTCGAGCGCGTCGGCCTCGCTGCGGGCCTCCAAGAGGGTCACGGGCGGATCAGTTGGAAGTTGCGCCGGTCAGAATCGCAATGATCTGCGGCGCGATGTCGTTGGCCACCCGGGTCATGGCCTCTTCGCCGCTGCCGGCCACCGGGTGCGGCAAGCGGACGCGGGGAACTGCCGGCATGCCGGTGGCGGCGGCCACGAAGTCGCCCTGGGGCCAGAACGCATCGGTGACGAGTGCAATGGACGGGATGCCCTGGCGGGCGGTGGTGATGCTGTCACGCACGGTGCCAGATGTGCAGCTGCCTCAATGGCCGTACGCGGCGATGACCGCACCGCACTCGGATCGAATGTCGTCAAGCATCCCTTCGCCGACGACCGAGGAGGCATCTCCCTTGTCGTAGCGGTTGAACGACGCGGACGGCAGTCGCTCAGCCAGTGCCTTCTCGACGTGGTCGAGGAAGCGGACGCTGTCGGGGAAGCCATTGGCGACCAAGCCGATCGTGATCGGCTGATCCAACCGTGTGCTCAGGCCATACGGCTCAGGTGAAGTCTTGGCCTCGCCTCGCGGATCGTGGAAAGTGAGGGTGCTCATGGGTCCAGTCTGACACCCGCGCCGCAGGCGCGCGTGCCCAGCCTCAGTGATCGTGGCCGGCTGGGCGGGCGGCGTACTGCTCGGCCCGGGTTGTCAGGGTCTGCGGAGCCAGCAGATCGCCCTCGGTGACGGCTTGCTCCAGTGCGCTGAGCCAGCATCGGTAGTAGTCCCATGGCTCGGTTGCGTCACTGCGTTCAGCGGTTGTCTCGGCCGCGGCGATCGCTTCGATGAGGTGCTCGCGGAACTCGTCCCAAGTGAAGTGGCCCCCGTCGACGAGGTCGGCAGCCAGTCCGAACGCACGTGCCTGCCACGGCTCGTAGAAGACCAGTTCGCCGTTGTCGCGAGGCGGAGCAGCCTTGGTGCTTTCCAGCAGGTCGAGACTCATCAGCGGAGCCTCACTGTCCTGCAGGATCAGCAGCTCGAGCCACACCGATCATCGAATCCCGAGTCACGAGCTCTGCCAACCGTTCGGCCGGCCAGCCCTCGGTGCCCGCGGGCCGCTCGGGCATCACCAGGAACCGCGTTTCCGAACTCGAATCCCAGATGCGCACCTCGGTGTCTGCGTCGAGCTCGAGGCCCATTTCGGCCAGTACGGCTCGGGGCTCGCGCACCACGCGGGCCCGATACTCGGGGCTCTTGTACCAATTCGGCGGCAGCCCCAGAAGTGCCCACGGGTAGCACGAGCACAGGGTGCAGACGACCACATTGTGGATGCCTGGCGCGTTGGCCTTGACTTCGACGTGCTCGATCTCGGGACCGCGCAGGCCCATCGCGGCGACGACTGCGTCGGCATCGGCCAGCAGCCGCTGCCGCAGTCCAGAGTCAGTCCATGCTTGGGCTACCAGCTGCGCTCCGACCATCGGACCGATGTCGTGCTCGAAGCGCCGGATGGTCGCATCGATCCGTTCGGGATCGGCGAGACCTTTTTCAATCAGCAGGTCTTCGAGCGCCTCGACGCGGATTTCTGGCGAGGACGCGTCGTGATGATCGTGGTGATGGCCGTGGGTGTGCTCGTCTCCCATGTGTTCTGGATCCTCCATTGGCTGTCGCTCAGACGCCGGTCTACGCGGCAGTCAGGTAGCACTCGTACAGGTCGACGTGGACCGTCGCGTTCGCCTCGGCGTCGTCGCCCCACAGCGTTTGGGCGTCGTAGCCGACGCAATACACGTGTTGTGGACGCTCGCCCCTGTTGTGTGCGGTGCTGTCGGGAAGCACCTCGGCTGGATGCAGCTTCACCACGGTGCCCGGCTTGCCCATCACGTAACCCGGCAGCCGTGTGTGGCTGCGCTGCGTTGGCGCTGGGGCAACCACCCGGTCGCCGACGCTGAACCGGGGCGGTTCGGCGAGTTCGGGCCGGACCGTCCGGTGCTGCGGTGCCGGCACCGGACGATCGGGCGGCAACAGCGAGGGGACGCGGTCGGCGACGGGGGAGACCCGCCGTGACGGCGACTCGCTTGAGACAGGTGTCGGGATGAGGTCTGTGCGTCCGGCCGCCAACAGAGCCACGTCCCGGAGCTGGGCGACCCGGATGGCCACGTCGGCGCCGCCCTCGAAGATGCCGTATTCGTCGAGCAGCACCTCGAAGCCTGCGAGCCAGCGGCCGTAGTAGCCGTTGTCGAAATAGTCGTCGGGGTGCAGCCGCTCTAGCGCATATCGGAACTCGCCGGGCCGGCGGGCCGTCGCCGACGTCACGGCGCCGAGCAGGCCGAAGACGCGCCGTTCCCAGTCGGCGTGAAATGGCGGCTCGTCCGGATCATGAGGCACCGGCCCATACCCGGAGGCGCCCCCGAGATCGTGCACGCTGCGCTCCGCGGGCATGGACTCGTCGGCATCAGGCGGCATCACCGACCAGCATTGCACTTGGAGGCTGAGCCGAATGGCGAAGCCGTGGCCTGAGCGGCCCGTGAGCGCAGCGAACAAGAGCGGACAGCAACAGGTAATGGAACGGGGCCGGTCAGGTGCCGGTTGTTAGGTTGCGGGAGTGCCCGAGTTCGTACTGGCTGTGGATCTCGACGGGGTGTGCGCGCAGCACACCGAGGCATTCCGCCGCGTGGTGGCGCGCGAGCGGAACGTGAGCGAGGAGACGCTGCCCCTCGTGCGCAGCTGGAGCTTCGCCGAGTGGGGCCTCGACGATGGCGACTTCGAGGAACTGCACCGCATTGCGGTGCTGGACTACCGCATGTTCCGCGACATCGATCCGATGCCGGGTTGCTCGGAGGCGCTGTGGCGGCTGTCCGATGCGGGTGTGTGGATCCGGCTGGTGACGCACCGGCTCTACACGAGCTGGGGCCACCGGGTGACGGTCAGCGACACCGTGGAGTGGCTCGACCGCCATCGCATTCCCTACCGGGACATCTGCTTTCTGGCCGACAAGTCGGTGGTGAACGCTGACGCGCACATTGAGGATGCGCCGCACAACATCACGGCCATCCGAGCGGCCGGCGGCCACGTGATCGTGTACGACCAGCCCTACAACAGCCACCTCGCTGCTCCCCGCGCTCACGACTGGGTCGAGGTGGAGGAGATGATCGTGCAGATGATGGCCGAATCAGGCAGCGCGGTGCCGCGCCCGCTGCCGGGCATCGACGCGGGTTCGGACCGGCTGGAGCGGCGCACCCGGGACAGCGCATGAGCAATCTAGACGGGCCGCCTGCGCCGATTGACGCGGCGACAGTCGTCGTTCTGCGCGATGCCGATCCCGCTGCTGCGCCGGGGCACGGGTTCGACCCCGCAGCGAGTGATGCCGAACCGCACATCGAGGTGCTCATGCTGCGCCGCAACTCGCGGGGGTTCTTCGGCGGCATGTGGGTGTTCCCCGGCGGCCGGGTGGACCCTCCCGACCGTGGCGTGCCCGGCGACATGGTCGGACCATGCGACCCTCGGACTGCGGCCGGTTCTTCCGGTCCGCACACCAGCGACGCTCGCGGGTACCGCACGGCGGCTGTGCGCGAGGCCGAAGAGGAAGCCGGCATCGACCTATCCGGTGCCGAGTTGGCCCACTTCGCGCATTGGCTGCCGCCGCCGATCCGCCCGAAGCGCTTCTCGACGCACTTCTTCATCTGCGAGGCACCCGCTGATCTCGATGCCGTGCGCGTCGACGGCAGCGAGATTCTCGACCACGCCTGGGTGTCGCCCGCCTCGGCGCTGGAACGGCGGGCAGCCGGAGAGATCGAATTCGTCACGCCCACCTTTGTGACGCTGACCTGGCTGTCGGGCTTTGGCCGCACCGCCGATGTGCTCGCCTCGGTGAACGGGCACACCTGCTTCCACACCGAGATCATCCCGTCGCCGGAGACCGATCCCGGCCACATTGCGGTCTACGTCGGCGACGCAGCCTTCCCTGACGGCGACCTGAACGCACCCGGTCCGCGCCGTCGTTGCATCATGGTTCGCTCTGGCTGGCGCTGGGAAGAATCCGACGGCACCAACGCAGCGACAGGCTGAGGGGCGCTCAGCTGCCGGGGCGGAGGCGGCGAGCTTTGGGTGTGAGACGAGCGATCTGTTGTTCTTGCGGAGGGCCGTCAGGGCCGCCGCCGGGGCGGGCGGCTCGGAAATCGATGGCCGCGGTCGCCGGATCGGCACCGAACGCAATCATCGTCAGCATCCCGATCACTGCGGTGCGCGCCATGCCCGCACCGCAGTGCACGAGCACGTGCTCGCCACGATCCAACGCTGCGACGACGGTTTCCACGAGTTCGAGCACCGGTGCGTCGTTCGTGACGCCGCCATCGGGCGTGGGCAGCCACAGGGCACGAGGGCTGCTGCTTTCGTCGCTGTGAGCGTCGAGCCATTGGCTGTACTCGGGATAGCGCAGCTCGATCTCGCGGGGGGTCAGCATGCACGCCATCGACGATGCGCCGACGCGGTCGAGCGCCTTTTGGGGATCCGGGCCAACCGCGGAGAAGTTCGTTACGAACAGGCGGCCCGTGGTGCCGCCGGAACGCAGCGGGATGTCGTCGATGCGATGCTGCACGGCGTCAGCTACTCGTCGTCCTTGCGGAACCGCGCGAAGCGGCGCTTCGGTTCCTCGGGCGGTTCGGGCAGAGGCGGCCACGCCTGCGGCAGCTCCTGCTGCCCGCTGCGACGCACCTCGTCGAGCTCGTCGCGGCTGTAGGGCTCCGAGCGGGGATCGAGCGCCCGGTAGCGCGCTTCGGCACTCGCGAAGTTCTCCGCGGTGATCAGGTCGTCGATCAGGGTGCACGGTTTCCAGTCGGCGCGAGGCCCGAGATACACGTAGCCGTCGGCCACGTCGCGCAGTCGCAGAGCGGTGTCGACACCGTCGAGGGAGCCATGCACCTCCGTCATCGCGACACTGCCGAGCGTCGAGGCCACCACGTCCAGACCGAATCGGATGTCGGCGCGGCCGCGTCCCTCCGGCGAGCGTGAGATCAGCTCCTCGACGCGTTCTGTGGCCGCGGTGTCGGCCAGCGCGCCGTGAATCACGACTCGCCGGCAGCCGTCGCTCATCCAGCGCCACAGCAGGTTGCCCGCAGAGGTCGTCGGCGAGCCGTCGACCCACTCGACAAGATCTGTCGTGGTAGCGGCGACGTTCATGTACACGAGCGCCCGCTGTCCCCGGCGCAGTACTTCCGCAGTAAGCACGCTCGCCGCGTGAAACGCGGACATGTCCCGGTAGTGCCCGCCGAGCGACCAGTTCCGCAGCCCGAGTTCGCCGGCCGAGCGACCGTCGAGCAGGTCGGGATCCTCCACGTAGGTGGGCAGGCCGAGTGCGATCACGCGGATGGGCCGGCGGTCGTCGTCCCGGCGGCGTTCAGCGTCGTTGTGCTTCCAGACTGCGTGCAGCACATCGGCATATTCCTGGTAGCCGAATCCGATCCCGAGCAGATCGACGAACAGATCGGCGCACGCCCGGCTGTCCCAGTCGGGCCCGTCGACCAGCGCATCGAGCTCGGCTTGCCGGCGCGAGTTGGTGAACTCCCAGGCGAGGTTCTCCACGCCGTTGTCGGCGAGCTCGGAGAGGCTGCCTGCCAAGAAGCGCAGATGCTGGCGCACCCCGACCTGATCGCCCAGCAACACGATCTGGTGACGACCGCAGATGTCGCCGAGGTATTCCTCAGGCGAGTGAAGCGCGGATGGGGACCGCTCGTCGTCGGTGGTTTCGGGCGGCACCGCCTATGAGTCTGCCCGCTGGCGACGTCGAATCTGACGCCAAGACGACCGACAGTCGACTCAGAGCACTTGTGTCCAGGCCAGTTCTGCCGCTGCAGCCGACTCAGAGACCGCTGCTGCGAAGTCGCTTGGGGTCGACTTGCGATCTCGCAGCTCCGGATCGAGGGCATACCGCCGAGCGTGCTCCACGTGGACCGCGGGCACTGGTTCGGGCAGCGGGGTCGGCGCTCGGCGTTCGTAGTCCGGTTCGAGGTAGATCCAGCCGCTGGCGAGGGTGCCAAGCGGTTCGCGGTCAAGGCTCGTCTTGCATACGAGCCGCGCTGTGGGACCCCGGTCGACATCGAAGGCGAGCGGCACGGCCAAGTCGGGATGCATCGCAAATGTCGCATCGAGTGCGCCGTCGGCCACCAGCGCGTAGTCGCACAATTCGCCGTCGGCGGGGAGCGGCTCGTGGATCAGCACGGTGACGGCTCGGTCGGCCACAACTTCGTACACGCGGTTCGCCGCGCCGACCACGTAGCCGCCGACGACCTCGGCGTCGATGGCATCCCACACTTGGTGCGGCAACCGCCGCGCTCGGGTCATCGCATGTGCTGTGCGTGTCAGCACGAGCGCTCGATGCCCCGGCTCGATGACCTCAGCGAGCAGCACGTCGCACATATGAGCCGACACCGGGCCGCGACTTCGCAGATGCGGCCACGCGTACGACGTCCGCAGGTCGGCCGTGTCGGTGACGGCATCGAGATCCAAGTCGTAGTCGAGCCCAAGCACGCGCATGGGCGGCCCGCTGACGACGAAGCGGTGGTTCACCTCCCACACCGCTCTCAGCATGTCGAGGTACTCGCGGTAGGCGAAGTTGTGACGGATGCCCCAGCGAAGCAATGCCTCGCGTGCAAGCTGCTCGTCGAAGGTCGTGGCGGTGACCACCGCATCGAGCCGCGCTTGGTCGTCGACGCACGCGTACTCCATCGCGACGATGCTCACGCCGGACCGGTACGCCGCCGCAATGAGATCCTGCAGGAACAGCCCCGCGCGACGTGTGGGTGTGTGGTGGCCGACGAAGACGACTTGGTGACGCTCAAAGAGCTCGCAGACGTAGGTCAGCGGGTCGGTGCCGTGTGTTGCGAGCCATTCGGCAAGCTCTTCGATGAGCGCCGGCTGGATCGGCGGCAGCTCGCGACGATGCCGGTACAGAGCAATCCGCTCGAGCAGCGCACGATCGTCTCGACGCCCCTCCACCTGCTTCGACAGTACCGTGTCGGGCCGTGGGAATGCGCATCTACGACACAGCGCAGAAAGCGGTCATCGAGCTCGAGCTCGGCGACCACGTCGGCATGTACGTGTGCGGCATCACGCCCTATGACGCCACCCACCTCGGCCATGCCGCCACCTACCTGGCCTATGACCTGATGATCCGCCGTCTCGAAGACATGGGCCACTCCGTCACGCTGGTGCGCAACTACACCGACGTGGACGACAGCATCCTGCCCAAGGCGGCCGAGCTCGGCGAGCACTATCTGGCCCTGGCCGAGCGGGAGATCGAGCGCTTCGAAGCGGACATGATCGCCCTGCAGGCACGGCCGGCGGCGCACGAGCCGCGGGCCACCGGGTCCATCGACGCCATGATCGCCATGATCTCCAAGCTGCTCGACGCCGGCCACGCGTACGTCTCGGCTGATCGGGTGTTCTTCGATGTCGCCACCTTCCCGCAATTCGGGAAGCTGTCGGGCTACAGCGCCGACCGTATGACCGAGCTCGCGGCTGAGCGCGGCGGCACTCCCGACGACCCCCGCCAGCGCAACCCGCTCGATTTTGTGCTGTGGCAGGCCAGCGCAGACGGCGAGCCCTCATGGCCGTCGCCGTTCGGCCCGGGGCGTCCTGGCTGGCACATCGAGTGCTCAGCGATGGGTTACGCGGCGCTGGGCCCCACGATCGATATCCACGGTGGCGGCGGCGACCTGGTGTTTCCCCACCACGAGTGCGAGATTGCCCAGAGCGAGGCAATTCATGGTGCTCCGCTGGCCCGCTACTGGGTACACGCGGGGCTCGTGTCTTATCAGGGGCACAAGATGTCGAAGTCGCTCGGCAATCTCGTCTTCATCTCGGATCTGCGTGCCCGCGTCGACCCCAGAGCCATCCGGCTCGCGCTGATGGCGCACCACTACCGCACCGAGTGGGAATGGTTCGACTCGGAGGGCGTCACGGCCCAGCGCGACCTCGACACATTGGTGGGAGCTGTGGCGGGTGCCCCGCCAGCCGCCGGATCGGGCGGAGGGTCATCGGGCTTGCTCGCTGAGGTGCAGGCTGTGCTGGATGACGACCTCAATGCCCCGATGGCCCGCGCCGCACTGCTCGATGCGGCCGCGGCCGTCGAACGAGGGGCCGCAGGTATCGCTTTGCGAGGCGAGTTGGCGGCCGGGGCGGCCCTGTGCGGCATCGACCTGTCCAGGCCGCCAGCCGCTGCAGCGCCGTGACGCGGTGCGCCCGGAGACAGGTGTAGGGCAGTAGCCATGGCGACGCTGGCGGTGGTCAACCAGAAGGGTGGCGTGGGCAAGACGACGGTCGCACTCGGCATCGCCGAAGCTGCGTGCGCTGGCGGGCTGAGCGTTCTCGTCGTGGATCTGGACCCCCAGTCGAATGCATCCGCCGGTCTCGGCGTGTGGAATGGCTCGCCGAACGTCGACGACGCGCTCGCCGACCCGACGCCCGGTGCAGTGCTCGCGACGGTCACCGACGCTCGCTGGCCCCCCGACGGGCCGTGCCCGCAGCTGGCGCCCGGCAGCTATGCGCTGGCCAGCCGGGAGCCCCAGATGGCCGCCGACTTGGTGGGCGCGCAGGATCGCCTGCGAATCGCCCTCGCGGGTGTGAACCATGATCTTGTGCTGATCGACTGCCCCCCTTCGCTGGGACTGCTGTGCATCAACGGGCTGTTCGCAGCGGACCGGGCGCTCGTGGTGACCGAGCCGGCCGCCTGGGCAGCCGACGGAGTCGACCTCATGCGGTCCACCATCACGCGGGTCTCCCAGCGCCAGGGCACTCCCACGATTGCCGGCATCGTGCCGAACCGCGTGGGGCGCACACGCGACAACGCCTATTGGGCTCAGCAGCTCGCTGAGCGCTTCGGCGCCGACATGCTGCCGCCCATCCCCCAGCGGGCCGCCATCGCTGAGGCTTCCGGGCAGTCTCTGCCGCTGCGGGCGCTCGGCCGCCGGGCTGGCGCACCAGAAGCGGCGCAGGCATTCGACGAGCTCTGGGCCGACCTCGAGCGCCGCCTGGGCTGAGAGCTGGCGGTACGCTCGAATTGCTCGCCGCTGCGGGGTTTCACCATGGCCAACTACGACCCGAACCGACCACGGCCGAGCGTCGAACCGACGGTCGCGCTCCCGGGTGACCTGCGTTCGGCCGAGTCTGCGGATGCACCGATTGTCGCACCCGCCGACACCGATGCCGACCCGGCTCCTGCGCCCGCGTCGCACCTCCTGCCGCGCCATGCCGAACCGGTCGACCGCCGCCTGCTTGCCGCATTCGGAGGCGCTGTCGCCGCCGGATGGCTGGTTGCGGCAGTCGTGGCGTGGTGGCTGTGGCGGCGCTGGCGCCGTCGCCGCTAAACCATCCACGCTTGCGATGTTGAGATGGGCCACGCTGTGAATGTGGAACCCCGCGCCGGCAGCGTCATTGCCGACGATGCTCCAGTGGTGGAGGCTCCGAGGAGCTTGAGTCCTTCGGGCGCGTCGACCTTCCGGCAGTGCGCGAGGCGCTGGAAGTTCCGCTACGTCGACAAGCGGCCAGACCCCCCGGGTGAGCCCGCGTTGCGCGGCACGTTTGTGCATCACGTGCTCGAGGAGCTGCTCGCGGTCGCACCCTCGCAGCGAACGCTCGAGCGTGCGCGTGCCATCTGCCGCGACCTGTGGCCGCAGCTCGCTGCAAATTCCGATTTCGCGGCGCTGGAATTGCCCGAAGACCAAGAACGGGCCTTTCGATGGAATGCGTGGACGGACATCGAGGGCTACTTCGCGTTGGTGGACCCCGTCGAGGTCGACGTGGTGGATCGTGAGCGCGATGTCCATACCTCGCTGGAAGGAGTGCCGTTCCGGGGCATCGTGGATCTTGTCGACCGGGTGCCCGACGGCCTGCGCGTCACCGACTACAAGACGGGCCGCCCGCCCCCGCAGCGCTTTGTCGACAGCCGCCTGTCGCAGGTCTGGTTATATGCAGCTGCGCTTGAGTCTGTGGGCGATGACGTCAGCGACGTGCGGCTGCTGTACCTGGGCGAGACGGGTGCCGGCCGCGGGGAGCGCCGGCCCACCGAGATCGCCCGCCCGTTCGACCCCGAAGCGGTCTCGGCGGCGGTCGACGAGCACTGCAGCACGTGGGATCGCATTGGCGAGGCCACAGCGACGGGCCGATTCGAACCCACCCCGGGCCCGCTGTGCAGCTGGTGCCCCTATCGCGACGACTGTCCCGAAGGTCAGCTCGAGCATCAGCGGAGGAACGGCATCGCTGCGTGAGCGACGCCGCATCAGACATCGCATCGCTGCGTGAGCGAAGCGGTGCATGCACCGGCCATGCTGTAGGCCGATCTGGCGAACCGGGGAGCATCGAGATGGACTACGAGCAGATCACTGTCAGCAACCACGACGACGTGCGGGTGCTGACGCTGAACCGGCCCGAGAAGCTGAACGCGTGGACGCCGCGCATGCAATCGGAGCTGACTCACGCTGTGAAGAGCGGCAACGACGATCCGTCGGTCGGCGCATTCGTCATCACCGGTGCGGGTCGCGGCTTCTGCGCCGGCGCAGACATCGCGGAGGTCTTTGCGGCCCGGATCGATGCCGCCGACGAAGCGGGCGGCAGCGTGGGCGAGGCAGCCGCTGGCGATGATGCCGCCGCAGACGACTGGGTCGAGCTCGTGCGCAGCTCCAAACCCATGGTGGCGGCCATCAATGGTGCCTCGATCGGCGTCGGCCTCACGATGATCTTGTCCATGGACTTCCTGGTAGCCCACAGCGAAGCGAAGCTGTCGTGCCGCTTCGTCAAGATGGGCGTGACGCCGGAGCTGGCGTCGTCGCACATCCTCATTCAGCGATGCGGCTGGGGAGCGGCCTCAGACCTTGCACTGTCCGGCCGCATCGTCCTCGGGGCTGAGGCAGCCGAGCTGGGCCTCGTCGATGAAGTCACCGACGGGGACGTATTCGAAGCTGCGCTCGCTCGCGCGCGCAGCTATGCGGAGAATCCGCCGACCATGTTGCAGTTGACCAAGCAGCTTCTGTCCGACAACGGATCCGACACCGATCTGCGGGCCGTGCAGCGTCGTGAGATGGAAGCGCTGAATGTTGCTCGCGCATCGGATGATCACCGCGAGGCGGTCGCTGCGTTCCTGGAAAAGCGCCCGCCGCAGTTCAGGTAGGCCGGTCCCGCGGCAGCCCCGAATCGCAGCTCTGTTCGCTGGATGCTGTCGGGCCAGCGATGCCTGAGCTTCCCGAAGTCGAAGTCGTCCGAAGACAGTTGGAGCCGCCGCTGGTCGGACGGTGGATCACCGATGCCTGGGCTCATCCGTCGCGCAAGTTCGCATCTGGCGTCGATGCGGTGGGCAGCGAAGTCGAGGCGTTGCGGCGGCGCGGCAAGTACCTGATTGCCGAGCTGGACTGCGGGCGCGACTTGATCACCCATCTCGGCATGACTGGGCGGCTGTGCTTTGCCGACACGCCCACTGCAGCACGCGATGACCTGCCGCCGCCTCGTCCCGCCGATGGATCGGCGGCAGCGGTCATGGCCCCAAGGGCGATCAGCGCTGCCGACCCGTACGTGCGTGCCTGGTGGCGTCTCGACAGCGACGAGGTGCTCTGCCTGCATGACGTTCGCCGGTTCGGCCGGATTGCCGTCTGCGACCGGGGCGACTACCGCGATCTGCCCACGCTGGCGGCAATGGGTCCAGAGCCGCTGGATGAAGGCTTCGATGCAGCAGCGTTCTGGCGAGCGAGCCGGAGGTCGAGCCAGCGCATCAAGACACAGCTGCTGAACCAGCGCCTCGTCGCCGGCATCGGGAACATCTACGCAGACGAGGCGTTGTTCCTGGCGTGCATCAACCCGTCGGCCCGGGCGATCTCGAAACGGCGAGCGGAGCGGCTGCTGGCTGCGCTACGCGATGTACTGGTCGCGAGCATCGAACGCGGCGGCAGCACGCTGCGCGACTACTACAGCCTTGAGGGCGCGGGCGACAATCAGAAGTACTTTGTCTGCTACGGCCGAGCGGGCGAACCGTGCGTGCGCTGCGGCACCGAATTGCGCCGCCGGGTGCTGGATCAACGCTCCAGCACTTGGTGCCCTGCCTGCCAAAGGCGCTAGCGCGGCAGCGGCCTCGCTGCAGCGGGGCATACTTGCAGCACATCCAACGATGCACGCGGGGGTTCGGGTGGACAACGAACTATGGCGGTGGGTCTGGGTCGCGGTGGCGATGGTTATGGGCATCGGTGAGATCTTCACCGCCGGGTTCTTCCTGCTGCCGTTTGCTTTGGGTGCGGCTCTGGCTGCAGCCGCGGCGTGGCTGGATCTCCATGGTGCCGTCCAATGGCTGCTCTTCTTCGGCGGCACCGGTGTTTCCATGCTGATTTTGCGCCGCTTCATGGGCCGCCAGGATCGGCCCGACGATCTTCCGGTCGGAGCGAACCGCTACGTCGGGATGGACGGTCGGGTCATCGAGGACATTGACCTCGTCGAGAACACAGGACGTGTCCGGGTCGAGTCGGACGAGTGGCGCGCCGTTGCCGATTCCGGACCGATCGAAGAGGGATCCCTAGTACGGGTCACCGCGTTGCGCGGCACCAAGCTGCTCGTCGAGCTTGCCGAGCCGCCGCCCCCGGACTACGTGCGCCATAGTGAGCCAGCGGCCGCGCCCGCGGCGGAAGCAAGCTCGCAAGACGCAGCGGAAGCTGCCGCCGCAGAGGCCGCGACGAGCGAGTCTGGCTCCGACAGCGGCGACCACAACGAACATTCAGACACTGCGAGGAGCGATTGATGGACAGCATCGACCCGGGAGTCATCCTCCTGGCAATAGTCGCACTGGCGATCTTCGTGATCGCCGCGAAGGGCCTGCGCATCATCCGGCCCTTCGAACAGGGTCTTGTCGAGAACTTGGGCAAGTACCGGTCGACCGTCGAGCCCGGTCTGCGATTTGTGATCCCGTTCGTCCAGCGAATCCTCAAGGTGGACATGCGCGAGCAGGTGGTAGATGTGCCGCCTCAAGAGGTCATCACCAAGGACAACGTGGCGGTCACCGTCGACGCCGTCATCTACTACGAGCCGACCGACCCGGTAAAGCTGAAGTACGCGGTGGGCAACTTCATCATCGCGGTGACGAAGCTGGCGCAGACCAATCTCCGCAACGTGATCGGTGACCTGCAACTCGACGACGCGCTGGTGTCGCGCGAACTCATCAACTCCAAGCTGCGCCAGATCCTCGACGACGCCACCGACAAGTGGGGCACCCGGGTAGTCCGTGTCGAGATCCAGCGCATCGAGCCGCCGCCCGACGTCACCCAAGCGATGCACCGCCAGATGAAGGCCGAACGCGACCGCCGCGCAATCGTCACCGAGGCTGAAGGCGACAAGCGCTCCGCGATCCTGAAGTCTGAAGGCGTGAAGGAATCGCAGATCCTGCGTGCCGAAGGCGAAGCTGAAGCCATCAAGCGAGTCGCCGATGCCGACAAGTACCAAAAGCTCACGGTCGCCGAAGGCGAGGGCCAAGCCATCGAGCGGGTCTTCATGGCGATCCACAACGGCGATCCAACCGACGACCTGATCGCCATCAAGTACCTCGAAGCGCTGCAAGGCATCGCGGACGGTCAGGCCACCAAGATCTTCCTGCCGCTCGACACCAGCGGAGTGCTCGGTGCCGTCGCAGCCATGGGCGAGATGTTCCGCGAAACCAACAGCCCAGCCGCCAGCTCCAGCGGCGCCCAATCCGACGGGTAGTGCTCGCCGCAGGTTCTCCGACGGCCTAGCGGGTCAGTCGGAGCGGAGCGCTTCGGTGGGGGACACCTTGGCCGCCCGGATTGCCGGGTACAAGCCTGCGATTGCTCCGATCAGCACGGCAGCAGCGATCCCGCCGATCAGCGCAATGGGCGGGATGATCACACGCCAACCCTGCGCTGTCGCGTAGACGTACGTCACGGCCACGCCCAGCAGGACGCCGACGGTGCCACCCAGCGAAGCGAGCGTCAGGGCCTCGATGAGGAACTGCCGACGGATGTGTGCCCGGGTCGCTCCGATGGCGCGACGCAGTCCGATCTCACTGCGCCGTTCGATGACTCCGATCACCATGACGTTGGCCACGCCGATCCCGCCGACGAGCAACGCCACTGCCCCCAAGCCCAGGAACAACCCGGTGAATGAACTCTCGGCGGCCGATCTGGCCTCCAGCAGGTCCGAAGGCCGGCTGATCTCCGCCTCTTCGGGGTTCTCGGGATCAACGGTCGCGGCGAGCACGTCACGGGTCTCGTCGATGTAGCTCTCGTCGACGCGCACAAACACGGTGGACGGGATGAGTTCGATGCCGTAGTAGTCCTCGGCTGCTCGGTCCCCGATCAACACTGCTCGGTCCAGATCCGCGGCCAAGGCGAACGGCTCGAGGAGTCCGAGAACCTCGACCCACTTCCCGCCGATGTAGAGCTCTACGGGGTTGTCGAGGTTGCGAATTCCCAGGCGTTCCGCAGCGACCGAGCCGACCACTGCGGCCGGGTACGACCTGGTTGCCTCGGTGATGAACGAGCCCTCGGAGATGGTGCCGTTGAGCGTCTCGAGCAATCCTGGGTCGGCTGCGAACACGCTGATGCCGCCCGTCTGCTCCGCCGGCACGAGATCATTGCGGTAGACGCCGGCATCGACCCCATAGGTCGCTGCTGTGGCTTCGACGGTCGCAACACGGCCGATGGTCGCAACGGCGGTCTCGGGAAGGGCCGAATCACCGGCGCCGAATCCGGTGCCGGCCTCGATCGTCAGCAGATTGGTGCCGAGCGCGCCGATCTGGTCGAGCAGCGCAGATTTCGACGAGTCTGAGAGGCCCAGAACGCTCACCAGCGAAGCGATCCCGATCGCGATGCCGAGTGCCGACAGGATCGAGCGGAGCTTGCGGGAAGCCAGCGAACCGAGGCCGACCCGCGCGACTTCGGAGAGCCGGAGCCGGCTGGGTGCCAACAAGTCGGTCACGACGCTGCCTTCACGCAGCACCTGTCCGAATGTCCTGCTCGAGCCGCCCATCCAGAATTTGCAGCTGACGGGGCAGGGCAGCAGCGATCTGTTCGTTGTGAGTGACGACCACGATGGTCCGGCCCTCGGCGTGGAGCGACCCGAAGAGGTCCATGATCCCCGCAGACGAAGCGGAGTCGAGATTGCCGGTGGGCTCGTCGGCCAGGATGAACGCAGGCTCGTGAACGAGAGCACGTGCGATGGCAACTCGCTGGGTTTCGCCGCCCGACAATGCGTTGGGCCGGTGTTGCATACGGGCACCGAGCCCGACTCGTTCCAGCACCGACCGGGCTGCCTCGCGTCGTTGCGGGCGAGAGGCGCCGGTGTACAGCAAGCCGTTGGCGACGTTGTCAAGGATCGGCACTCCGGCGAGAAGGAAGAAGCGCTGGAAGACGAACCCGACACGCCGCCCGCGGATCGCCGCGAGGTGATCGTCACCGAGCGCGGAGGTGTCGATTCCTTCGATCAGCACTGAGCCGCTCGTGGGTTGGTCGAGCGTGCCCATGACATGGAGCATCGTGGACTTGCCGCTGCCCGACTGTCCGACCACCGCCACCATCTCGCCTCGGTCGATCCGCACCGATACCCGATCCAATGCAGTCACCGGCGGTAAGCCCGGATAGCGCTTGGACACGTTGCGCAGTTCGATCGCAGGCGCGGCCGGGTCGGGCGAAGCGACCGGTAACTGCCACCGGCGGCGGAGCGAGGATCGACCTACGCGCGGTGCCAATCGCGAGCTGCCGGTGCCGGTTCTGCTTGAGTCTCGTTGGATCACCTCGGCACCACGACACGCATGCCGGTCGCCAGGTCCACACTGATGACCTCGACATCGCCGTCGACGAAGAGGCCGGTTTCGACCGCCACCAGACGCGTGGACCCGTCGGCGTCGAGGACCTCCACAGCGCTGCCTCCCTCGACGAGAGCCAGCAGCGCAGTGGCGGGAACGACCAGGGCATCGGTGATGAGCGTCTCGGTGATCTCGACGGTCACGGTTGCGCCGATCCATGTCGGCGAGGCCGGCTCGGAGAGCAGGATCGTCACCTCGACGATGTTCTCGCCCGTCTGCTCATCGAGCACCGGCGACGGGTTGACTGCGGTGACGGTGCCCGCAACATCTGTGTCATCGGGCAATTCCACGTTGACCGCGATGCCAACGGAGATCAGGTCGCGATCGCCGAGCGGCAGGTCGGCTGAGACTCGCTGTGTCGTGGACAGCTCGCCATTCACGGGTGTCTCCACCACGGTGAGCGAGGCCAGCGACTTGCCGACCTCGAGTTCTTGGCCTAATTCGATGCCTTGCTCCCACGGGCCTATCTGCGACGGTCCCGCGATGAAGAGCACGTCAGCGGTGCCCACCATGCCGTCGACGTGCTGCCCGGTTTCGTCTTGCCAGCGTCGCACGGCTGCGGCGGTGTGTTCGTCGAAGACGCCGTCGACCTCGAACCCCTCGGTGTCTCCGAAGCCCAAGTCGGCCAGGTTCTGTTCAAGTTGGCCTATGTCGTCCCCATCGAGGCCCACCGTCATGTTGCGATAGGCAGGGGTGTCGCCGTACATGGCGTACAGCGGTCGCGAGACTTCGCCGTGGGCTGCCAAGTCAGCTTGGGCGCTGACGAGTGCTGCTTCGGCACTGGCCACGGACGCTTCGAGCGCGGCGAGTTCAATGGATGTCGGCTCAGTGAGCAGGTCGGCCAGGGCTTGCTCGGCTGCCAGTACGGCTGCGTGAGCGGAATCAGTCTCAGCTTGCGTGGGCCCGGCGCGCAGGTCGGCAAGATCTTCCGCGGCGGTATTGAGATCGGCACGCGCCTGCGAGTACTGAACCTCAGTCGGGTTCTCGAGCAGATCCAGCCGCTCTTTCGCGGCAAGCACCCTCGCTTCGGCGTCGTCGATCTCGGCCTGTGTCGGGCCTGCCAGCAGATCGGCCTGCGCTTCCTCGGCAGTTCGCACCTTGGCTTCGGCGTCGCCGATCTCGGCCTGGGTCGGGCCTGCCAGCAGGTCGGCGAGGTGCTCTTCGGCAGTGTGCAGCTCCGCGCGTGCCAACTCGGTCTCGACGCTGTTGTCCGACTTCTGGAGCTCGTCTCTGAGTGTCGCCCAGGCGGCTAGCCGCGTTGCCTCCGCTGTCTCGATTTCGGCTTCAGATGCTCCCGCCTTCAGATCGGTCAGCGCTTGGGTGGCCGTTTGCACTGCCGCCTCAGCGGATTCCACTTCGGCTTCGGTTGCTCCCGCCTTCAGATCGGCCAGAGCGGCTTCGGCGGTAGCAATGTCGGCACGAGCTGCCGCGAGATCGCCCTCAGCGGGGTTGTCCAGTGCTTCCAGTGCTTCCGACGCAGCCGCCACTTCGGCCTGCGCGCTGCTGATCTCGGCAAGGCTCGGTGGTTCGCTCAGCTGATCGCGTGCTTCTTTGGCCTCGGCCACGGCGGCCCGCGCTGAAGCAACGTCAGCCTCGCTGGGTCCCGAAATGGCGTCGTTCAGATTGTCAGCGGCGACGGCCAGCGCATCGCGAGCCGAGGCGACGTCAGCGAGGACTCGTGCTGTATCTGCTTCCGAAGGCTCATGGAGGACGAGATAGAGGCGCTCACCCTGACGCACAACAGTCCCTTCGCCAGCGAGACGCATGAGCACACCGCTGTTGTGGGTTGCGAGCGTGACCGTTCCCTCGTAATCAAGGGTTCCGGAGATCTCCAGATACTCGGTGAGATCCCGCTGGGTGACGAGCGCTGAGCTGACGCTGGATTGGCGGTCCTGTTCGGCGCTGCCGTCGCTGCCATTCCGGATCACCGTCACCATCACCGCTGCAACGGCGACGGCTACCACCAGTACGGCCAACGCTGCGACGCTCAGCAACCGGCGCCTGCGCTGCACGGTCACTGTCCGCCGCCACGGCCCGGACGAGTGGGCAGTTGCTCGCCGCAGATCTCGAATGCGGCGCTCACGTCCGAATCGTCGAAATCGAGCCCGCCGAAAGGTCTACCGCCACCGCCTCCAGGAGTCAACGCATTCGGATCTGGGTCGGGCACGTCGACACCGTTGTCGCGCATGCACTGAGCGAATTCGAGCAAGCGGTCCATGAGCTCGACCCTGATCTCGTCGAAGTTCTGCCCTCCCGGACCGAGCGCCAAGCCCTCGATGTGCTCGCTGCACGCGGCTTGAGCTGCGGGAAGGTCCGGATCTCGTCCGATGGCTTGGAGACCCTCGCTGTCTTGCCCGCCGGCGCCGCCACCGGGACGGCGGCCGAAGACGATCGTTCCATCGGCCTCCACGACCGGATCGGGGAAGTCGACGCCGTTGTCGCGCATGCACTGGGCGAATTCGAGCAGGCGTTCCTCATCGGTGAGTTCGGGCTGTGCGCCTGGGCTGGTGTCCGAGGTTGGATCGGCTTGGGAACTCGTGTCTGCTGCGATGTCAGTTGTCTCTGTGCGGGCAGGTACCCCGGGAGCCTCGTCGACACCCGCGGCAGACAGGGAGTCGTCTGAGGTCGTGGTCGTCACGGACTCGAGCGTGGCGAGACCGCTGGATTCATCGCTCCCGCAGGAAGCAGCAGCCAGGGCGATGACTGTCGCGACGGCGAGCGGTGCGGTCCAAGAGAGTTTGCGCATGCGAGAGATCCTCCGGGTCAGGCGTACCGCAACGTACGGACTGCAACTGAGAAAAAACTGAGAACGAGCCAGACCGAAGCCGCGACGATTGTGGACACAATTGGCGCACTTGCGCGTAGGGTGCGCGGCCATGGCGTTGGGTTTGCCCTCGGTGCTCGTGGGTTCGTGGACCGACGAGGAAGCAGCGACGGGCGTGACCGTGGTGCTGCCGCCCCCGGGCACCTTGGGTGCCATCGCGGTGCGCGGCGGGGCGCCGGGCACTCGGGAGGCCGCTGCGCTCAGCTCGACGGGCGCCGGCGTCGAGTGTCACGGCGTGGTGCTGTGCGGCAACAGCGTGTTCGGTCTTGCCGCGGCCGATGGCGTCGTGCGCTGGTGCGCTGAACAAGGCCGCGGGCTCAACATCCGCGACAGCATCGTGCCAGTCATCGGCGGGGCAGTCGTGTACGACATCGCTTCGCCGCACAGCGAACGTCCAACCGCGGCGGCCGGTTGGGCCGCCTGTGAGGCCGCCAGTGCAGATGAACCTGCCACCGGGCGAGTCGGCGTCGGGCGTGGCTGCACGATCGGCAAGGTCGCCGGCCGGGACTTCTCGGTGCCCGGCGGGTTGGGCGCTGCGGTTGTGCGATCGGGTGAGGTCGTCGTCGGTGCCGTCGTGGCGGTCAATGCCTTGGGCGATGTCATCGACGCCGACGGGACCGTGCTGGCCGGTTGCACGGCGCCGCCTGGTTCTGAGCGGTACCCCTATGACGCGATCGATGCCATACCCGGATTCACCGGGCGCGGTAACGAGGAGCCGGAGTCACCCGAGCGTGGCAATACCACCATCGGCTGTTTGATCACCAATGCTCGCCTCACCAAGCCAGAGGCCTGCCGGGTGGCCGACCTCGCGCATACAGGCATCGCCAGGGCCATCGAGCCGCCGCACACGAATTTCGACGGCGACGCGCTGTTCCTGCTCGCCACCGGTGAAGTCGACACACAGCCGGACTTGGTGGCAACTCTGGGGGCAGCCGCGGTAGCTCAAGCCATCAGGTCGGAATTCGTTACCTGAGGCTGAGCCGATCGGCGAAGCCGCGGTCTGAGCGGCCCGTGAGCCCAATCGCATGAGAATGGGGAACAAGAGCGGAAAGCGACAGGCGGCGCGACGAGGAGGCTGGTTCGCGAGCGCATGTTCCAATCTGGCCGCGACTGTGGCAATCTGGTCGTACCAGAGAAAGGGGGTGGTCCACACAATGCCGAAACGCAAGAGGACTCTGGAGGTGGCCGGGCGCTGAGGCGACCCGCTTCCGAGAAGGGGACGTCTCCATCAGGTGGCGACTCCAACCCGGACCACCGAACCCCACAAGATCCGCGTGCTGGTCCTCACGCGGCCGCTGCCCCGCCGAACGGCGGAGGCGCGAACACGATCTTCGGGTAAGCGCGGGCCCCGGCCAAATGGCCGGGGCCTGTTCGCGTCTGCCCGGAGGTCGCGCTGGCGCCAATCCGCGTTTGGCGGTCCAGCACTAGGGTCCGCACATGGACTTCGACTGGCCGGACGATGACGATCCTCGCCGTGTCGCGGTGCGCGACTGGCTCGACGACCACGACGGCAATCCGAGCCAGGAGGCGCTGGCACACGCCGGATACGTGGCGCCGCACTGGCCGAAGCCCTACGGCCTCGAGGCCGACCCCATCACCCAGCTGCTGATCGACGAGGAGTTGGGCAAAGCCGGTGTGAGGCGTCTGGCGGGCGGCATCGGGCTGGGCTGGGCCGGTCCGACGATCCTGTATGGCGGCACCGATGCGCAGCAGCAGCGTTACCTCTGGCCGATCCTCACCGGCGAGGAAGTGTGGTGCCAGCTGTTCTCCGAGCCTGACAGCGGTTCGGACCTGGCGAATCTGGCAACCCGGGCCGTGCGCGACGGCGATCGCTACATCGTCAACGGCTCGAAGATCTGGTCTTCAGGAGCGCATCGCAGCAAGCTCGGCATCCTCATTGCGCGCACCGACCCCGATGTGCCCAAGCACCGGGGCGTGTCCTACTTCATCTGCCCGATGGACAGCCCCGGCCTGGAGCTGCGCCCGATCGTCGACATGACGACGGCCCACTCGTTCAATCAGACGTTCTTCAACGACATGGAATTGCCCGTCGAGAACCGGATCGGGGACGAGAACGACGGTTGGCGGCTGGCGAAGATCACGCTCGGCAACGAGCGGGTGTCGCTGTCGGGAGAAGGGGCGCTATGGGGGAGCGGCCCCAGCGCTGCCGATCTGCTCGAGGTAGTCCGATCAGCCGGCGGGCTGACCGACCCGGTCATGCGTGATCGGGCAGCACGGCTGCACATCGAGGGAGAGGTGCTGCGTCTCATCCGTCTGCGGACGCTGAGTGCGCGCCTGGCAGGCCGCCAGCCGGGACCCGAAGCCAGCGTGCGCAAAGCGCTCGCTGACGATCACGGCCAGCATGTGATGACACTGGCAAAGGACCTCTCCGGGGCCCACGGGCTGCTGGCAGACACCGGTCCGCTCGGCACGTCGCCCGAGTTCCCCAAGTCCCAAGCTGTTGTCGAGGGCTGGAACGGCTGGCACGGCGGTTACCTGTTCAGCCCTGCGCTCACGATCGGCGGCGGCACCTCAGAGGTGCAGCGCAACATCATCGCCGAGCGGGTGCTGGGCCTGCCCCACGACGTCGACGTGGAATCCGGCAAGACCTGGGCCGAGTCCCGTACATCGCTCGCCTGATCCGCCGCCCCGATCGGGCGGGGGCTAGCGGCCGGTGAATGTGGGGGGACGCTTCTCCAGGAACGACTTGACGGCTTCCTTGGTGTCCTCGGTGGTGAAGTTGAGCGACTGAGCCATGCCCTCGCCCTCGAGCGCGGTGTTGAAGTCGGCCGAGGCATTGAGCGTCAGCAGGCGCTTTGTCATTGCGACAGCAATCGGCGGCCCGGCGGCGAGGCGATCGGCCCAGTCGTCGACGAAGGCGTCGAGGTCGCCGTGGGGCACCACCTTGTTGACGATGCCGAAATCCTCCGCTTGCTTGGCATCAATGACGTCGGCGAAGAACGCCAACTCCTTCGCCCGGTGCAGACCGATCAGCCGCGGCAGTATCCACGTGCCGCCGAAGTCGACACTGAGCCCGCGGCGAGCGAAGATCTCGCTGAATCGGGCCTGGTCCGAAGCCACAATCAAATCGCAGGCCAGCGCCATGTTCATGCCAGCGCCCGCAGCGACGCCGTTCACCTTGGCGATGACCGGCACCATGATCGAGTAGAGCGCCGAAACCGTCTGGTGAATCACATTCAGGTCTTGCAGCGCGTGTCGCTTGGGCGCGTCGTCGTCACCACCAGCGAGATCGGCACCGCTGCAGAAGGCATCGCCTGCGCCAGTCATCACCACGCAGCGAACGGTGGGATCGCCCCCGATCTGGTTCCACGTGTCGCGCAGCTCGGTGAACATCTGGGTGCTCGCCGCATTGAGGCGGTGGGGCCTGTTCATGGTGATGGTGACGACGCCGTTGTCCGACGCGTCGATGATCAGAGTCTCGAGTTCTGCCGATTCCATGGGCAGCGACGCTAGTGGTGGGGAGCGCGCAGCGCCCGTTGGCTCAACGCCGCTGATCGGACCATCCAGCCAGGCGTTCGACCGTCTGATTCATGTCGTCGTTGCTGCCGGCGAAGGAGAAGCGGATGTAACGGTGCCCCTCGGCGGGGTCGAAGTCGATGCCGGGTGTGGTGGCGATGCCCAGCTCTGCAAGCCACTTGGCTGCGAGCTCGGCGCTGTCGTCGGTGAGATGGTCGACATTGGCGTAGATGTAGAAGGCTCCGTCGGGCGGGGCGATGCGATCAATGCCCGCCGAGGGCAAGCCGTCGAGCAGGATTCGGCGGTTGACGGTGTAGCGCGCCACGTTCGCCTCGAGCTCGCCGATGCTGTCGAAGGCGCCGAGCGCGGCGTACTGGCTTACCGTCGCGGCCGCGATGGTGGCGTTCTGGGCGAGGCGCTCGACTGGCGAAACGAGGTCGGGTGGAAGCAGCAGCCATCCCAGCCGCCAACCGGTCATCGAGAAGTACTTGGAGAAGCTGTTCACGACGACGGCACTCGGACTGTGCGCCGCCGCCGTGGCCGCCTGCGTTCCATAGGTGATGCCGTGGTAGATCTCGTCGGACACGAGCCGCACGCTCGAGTCATGGCACCAGCGAGCAAGCCGGCCCAACTCGTCGGCCATGAGCATGGTGCCGGTGGGGTTGGCGGGACTGGCGACGACCAGCCCGTCGAGCGGGCCGGCGCACTCAACCATGTCGGCGGTCAGCCGGAATCCGGTCTCGGGTGTGACCGCAATCTCGATGACCTCGATGTCCAGCGCTTCGAGAGTGTTGCGATAGCAGGGATAGCCCGGTGACGTCACCGCCACCCGGTCGCCTGCCTCGAAACATGCCAGGAAAGCGAGTGTGAACGCCCCGCTGGCACCTTGGGTGACGACGATGCGATCTGCATCGGTGTCGTGCCCATACCAGTCGGCGTAGTGCTGAGCGAGGCGCTCTCGCAGTGGTTCGATGCCTACGGCCGACGTGTAGCCCAGCACGTCACCGTCGATGGCTGCCTTTGCAGCGGCACGGGCACCTGAGGGCGCGGGCGTCGACGGCTGGCCGACCTCCATGTGCACGACATCGCCGCCAGCGACCTCCCGCTGTGCAGCAGCGCGCATCATCTCCATCACGAAGAACGGCGCAATGTCGGCCCGCCCCGAGATCTTGAGGCCGCTCACGCCCGGGCTCGTTCGCGCATGGCCTCAGAGGCTAAGAGCCCGTCCCGGGCGCCGGGGCAATCTGGGGTGTTTGTACGCTGCCGCGGTGCCTGGCCACGCCACAGATGCACTGGCGCCTGGCCTGATGGTGTGCGGGACCGCATCCAACGCCGGCAAGAGCACGCTCGTGGCAGGTCTGTGCCGCCTGCTGGCACGGCGTGGTGTGCGAGCGGCCCCGTTCAAGGCCCAGAACATGGCGTTGAACTCGGCGGTCACGGCCTCGGGTCACGAGATCGGCAGGGCCCAGTTCGCGCAGGCGCAGGCTGCGGGCGTCGAGGCCACCGTTGCCATGAACCCGGTCTTGCTGAAGCCGACGAGCGATGTCGATGCACAGGTGATCGTGGAGGGCAGGCCGCGGGCTTCGATGAGTGCGGCGGAGTATCACCGCTACAAGCCGGAGCTGTTCGAGCTTGTCCTGGAGTCACTGCGCCAACTGCGCTGCGACTTCGACGCTGTCGTGCTGGAAGGAGCGGGAAGCCCCGCAGAGATCAACCTTGCCGACAGCGACATCGTCAATCTGCGCGTTGCCGAGCGGACGGGCGTGCCAGCGATTGTCGTCGGCGACATCGACATGGGCGGGGTCTTCGCCTCACTCGCGGGCACTGTCGCGCTGCTCCCTGCCGCACAGCGGGACCTTGTGCGTGGCTTCGTGATCAACAAGTTCCGTGGAGATCCGACCCTGCTCGGCAACGGGCTCGTCGATCTCGAGCGACATAGCGGGGTGCCCACGCTCGGCGTGATCCCGATGCTCGACGAGTTGCACATCGACGCCGAAGACTCCGTTGCGTTGGCAGAGATGCCGCCGCCGCGGGCCGATGCTCATCTCGACGTGGCCGTGATCGCATTTCCGTACCTGTCGAACTTCACCGACCTCGATCCGCTCTTGGGGGAATCCGATGTCGCCGTGCGTCTCGTTCGCTCGGCGCGCGAGCTGGGCCGTCCTGACCTGATCGTGCTGGGAGGATCCAAGGCCACGGTGAAGGACTTGGCATGGATGCGCTCACAGGGCATCGCCGATGCTCTGCTGGAAGCCGTCAATGAACACGGCGCAGTCGTGCTCGGACTTTGCGGCGGCTACCAGATGCTCGGCGTGAGCATCCATGACGACATCGAGTCGCGACAAGGGAAGGTGCAGGGTCTGGGCTTGCTCTGCGTCGAGACCCTGTTCTCCGAAGACAAGGTGCTCGCCCAGCGCCGAGGTAAATCCTGCGGAGCCGAGTTGTGGGGCTACCAGATTCATCACGGCCGGGTCCAGCCCGCTTCCCACAGCGGCGAGGAGCCGTGGTTGTGGCTGGACGGCGAGCCTGAGGGCTGGTGCAGCGGTCGGGTGATGGGCACGTCGCTTCACGGCGTCTTCGAGAGCGACGAATTCCGGCACGCGTTCTTGGCCCAGGTGGCTGCGGACCGCGGCTGCCCCTACACGCCGGAGCCCGGCTCGTTCGCCGAACGCCGCGAGGCGCAGTTCGACAGGGTCGCCGACGCCATCGAGGAGCATGTCGACGTGAGGGCGCTCCTCAAGATCATGGGCGTCGAAGCGTGACCGAGCTTTAACCGCAGCCGTCGCCGGTCGTGGAGAGCCTCAGTAATCGATGCCCTTCTTGGCGCGGATGCCTGCGTCGTAGGCGTGCTTGGTCTTCGTCATCTCGGTCACCGTGTCGGCGAGTTCGACCATCCACCCCGGCGCGTCACGGCCGGTCAGTACCAGCGACACCCGCTCGGGACGGTCACGGAAGGTGGCCTCCACTTCGGTTGCGTCAATCCAGCCCCAATTCAGGGGATAGGTGATCTCGTCGAAGATGACGAGGCGGTGATTGCCCGCTTCCACCAGCGCCTTGCCATGCCGCCAAGCTTCGCGGGCCTCGGCTTCGTCGCGGGTCAAGTCGTCGCTGTCCCAGGTGAACCCTTCGCCCAGCGACCAGAAGTCGATGCCGAGGGGTTCGGCCATCATCTGCTCGCCGGTCACCCAGTTGTCCGACTTGAGGAACTGCACCACGGCGACAGGCCATTCACGAGCGCGTGCTCGCATCGCCATGCCGAACGCCGCTGAGGACTTACCCTTGCCGTCGCCGGTGTTGACCACCACGAGGCTGCGCGCCGTGCGCAACCCGTCGGGCCGCGGGTCCTCGGTCGGTGGGGTATCGAGCTCTGGAGCGTCTGCTTCGTTCTCGGTCATTCCTGGCCTCCATCGGGGTGCCGATATTGCGATGCTGCCTCATCAGCAGCGGGGGTTGTGCTGTGCGCGGTCGTCGTCGGCACGATCACGGGGCCCTCAGGGTCGTTGATCACCCGGACTTGGGCGTCGAAGTGCTCAGCGATGTTCGCAGCAGTGAGCACCTGCGCGGGCGTGCCGCGCTGCGCGATGGCGCCGCCGGCCAAGATGGCCACTTGATCGCCGTAGCGGGCGGCCAGGGTCAGATCGTGGAGCGTTGCGATGACGGTCAGGCCTCGTTCGCGACGCAGTGCGTCAACCAGTTCGAGCACGTCTTGCTGGTGTCCGAGGTCGAGTGCCGTCGTCGGTTCGTCGAGCAACAGGACATCTGCTTGCTGCGTGAGTGCTCTCGCGAGCACCGTGCGCTGGCGTTCACCGCCAGACAGCGACTGCACGGTGCGATCGTCGAATCCGCGCAGGTCGAGGCGGTCCAGCACCTGAGCCGCGATGTCACGGTCGCCAGTTGTCTCGCCGGCGAAGATGCTGCGGTGCGGCGTGCGCCCGAGCAGCACGTAGTCGGCGACGAGCATGCCCCGGGGGATGACCGGCGTCTGGGGCACGTAAGCGACCTTGCGGGCTCGCTCCGCCCGGCGCAATTTCGTGAGCCCGGAAACGCTGATGTGGCCGTCGTAGGCCACGAGACCCAGCACAGCCCGCAGCAGCGTTGTCTTGCCGGCCCCGTTGGGGCCGATGATGTTGATCCACTCACCGTGCGAGACAGCCAGATCGAGGCCTCGCAATACGTGGGTGCCGTCGAGCCGGACATCGAGGGAATTCACGCGCACGGCATCTGTGAGCGCGCAGTCGGAATGTCTGGCAGTCCGTTCGCGGCGATTCACCGTCGCCGTCACCGACGCTGCGCCCCTCACCAGATCTCCCGGCGGCTGGTGCGCAGGACGAACACGAAGAACGGGGCTCCCAAGAACGCCGTGACGACGCCGATCGGCAGCTCAGCAGGGGCCAGGGCGGTCCGGGCCGTGAGGTCTGCCAGCACCATGAATGCGCCCCCGAACAGAACGGACAGCGGCAGCACCGCTCGGTTGGACGTACCGAACACCAGCCGAACGGCGTGAGGCACGATGATGCCGACGAAGCCGATGAGACCGCTGACCGACACCGCCGCCGCAGCGCCGAGCGACGCCGCTCCCACGACGATCATGCGCACACGACGCGGTTCCAGCCCCAGCGCCGCCGCTTCCTCGTCGCCGACGGCCAGTACGTCGAGTGCTCTGCGGTAGCGGAGCACCACCACCGCAGTCAGCGCGAAGTACGGCAGCAACAGCAGCGGCTCCGACCATCCCGAGGTGGCGATGCGGCCGAGAATCCACGCAAAGATCTTGCGAAACGCGTCGCTGTTGGCCTGGAGCGCGTAGGTCTGGCAGGCGGTCAGGAAGCTGGCGACGGCGATTCCCGCCAGGATCAGCGATGCCGTGGAGCGACCGCTGAGATGGCCGGCCGCGTACGACACCGAAACCGCTACCAGCGCTCCGGCGAACGCTGCCACGGGCACCAGATCGAACGCGCCGGCACCGTCGCCGAGGTTGTTGGTGATGGCAAGCGTCGCGCCCAGCCCGGCGCCCGCGGCGATGCCCAGCAGGTAAGGGTCGGCCAGCGGGTTGCGAAAGGCCGCTTGGTAGGTCGCGCCGCTCAGGGCCAGAGTGGCGCCCACGAGCAGGCCGAGAGCGACGCGAGGCAGCCGGATCTGGGTCACGATCGCTGCGTGCGCATCGCTGAGCCCTGAATCGAACGCCAGCCCGGGTGCCATGTTCGCGAGTTCCATCGCCACCCGGTGCGCCGCAATGCCGACCGGCCCGATCGTCATGCCGCAGATGACGGCGACCACGACGGCACCGACGCCTGCGACGAGGGCGCGTGGGCGCAGATCTGACGCTCGCAGTGCAACTCCGGGGGAGTCGTTTCGCACCTCGGAGGGTGCTGGGCTCTCGCCGATCATCGACGGCTTCGCATCACGGTTGGCTCATCCGCCGTCGCCGATCGACACCAGTACCTCCGAAATGGCCTCGATGAAGTCCACGAGTCGAGGTCCCCACCTGGACACAATGTCGTCGTTGAGCTCGACGACCCGGCCGCTCTGCACTGCGGTGAGCAGGTCCCAGCCGGGGCGTGCGGCGACGGTCTCGGCACTCTGCCCGCAGCACAGCGTGTCGGCCAGGAAGATCACGTCGGGGTTGGCATCCACCAAGTACTCGTCGCTGAGCTGCGGGTAGCCGTAGGCGGAGCCGTCGGCGTCGGCAGGGTCGGCCACATTTTCGAGGCCGAACAGCCCATAGACGTGACCGATGAAGGTCGCACTGGTGACCGTGTAGAGCGTGTTGTCGAGCTCGTGGTAGTAGCTGAGCTCCGATGCATCAGGCGCAGTAGCGATCAGCTCGCCGATGCGCTCTTGCATGTCTGAAACCAGCAGGTCGGCTTGGTCGACCAGATCGAGCGTCTCGCCGAACTGGGCGATCTGGGCATACACGTCGTCGAAGGTGATGGGCGGGTCGTGGACGAGCACATCGATGCCGGTGGATTCCAGGCTTGCGATCACGTCGCCGTCGGTTCCCATGATGACGAGATCGGGGTCGTACGACACGATGGCCTCGATGTTCGGATTCCATCCGCTCAGATCGGTGACCGGCGTCCCCTCGGGGTAGTACGAGTACTCGTCGACAGCCACGAACCGGTCGCCTGCGCCGATTGCGTACGCAATCTCGGTGCCGGTGGGGGAGATGGAGACGATCCGCTGGTACCGATATTCGGGCTCGTCGGGGGCAGGTTCTGCCTCGCTGGCCTCGTCGGCCGCCGCGGCCGTGTCGGCGGGCCCCTCAGCAGCGGCTTCGGTTGTCGTCGTTGGCGCCTGCGTCGCTGCCGGCGCTTCGGAGATGGCGTCCGTGGCCGGTGCAGGTGTTGGGCTGCTCGTCGCGTCGTCGCTGCCGCAAGCTGACGCCAGCAGCAGCACTGTCGCGAAGATCCATGCCAGCCGTTGTGGCAGTGAGGCCCGTCTGGGGGCGGTGCGGTTCATGGTGTTCTCCCTTCTGCTCGAGTTCAGGGCCGAGCAGCGGGAGCACCCACCGCACGAGCCGCTCCTTACCTCGAGGAATCGGTTCGTGGATGGCAGACGGGAGGCGACCGGACTTGTCCCCCGAAGGGGCATCACCGTTGCGGGACAGTGCCGGGATCTCACCGGCTTCGCTCACGACAACCAGCGGCGAGTCTAGAGGCTGAGCCGAATGGCGAAGCCGTGGCCCGAGCGGCCCGTGAGCGCAGCGAACAAGAGCGGGATACGACGGGAGCCGCCCAGTGTCGGCAGCGCCCTAGCGAGAATCGGTGCCTGAGCGGGTCTTGCGCATGCGCAAGTAGCTCACGGTGATCGGGACCGTCAGGGTCACGAGGATCACGAAGTTGACCCTGCCGGTGATGCCCGGCGGGTAGATCGGCTCCACTAGGTAGTGGGAGATGAATCCGGTGTCATAGGGTTCTCGGCCTCCCTTGCGCAGGAGCCAGGTTTCCCACACCGTGAGCGGGCAATCGGAGCCGGTGAGGTTCACCACGCCAGCGGCGCCGATGGCCCCGAGGTGCCACTTCATCAGCTTCGGCCAGCGCCTCGCCATGAACCCACCGGCCAGCAGGAACACGATGTAGCTCAAGTGCGACGCAGCCACGAGTCGCGCCAGCCCGACAGCAACCATCGCCGCGACGCTACATAGGCGTGGCGCCCCGACCTGTCGCTGCAGATCGGATCGCATCGGGAGCAGCCTGCGTCGGGTAGAAACAGGCGACGGCAGGTGTGTCCCGTTTGCGGGGCCTCGGGCAGTGTGGAGATGACAAATGCCCGCAAGCGGCGAAGTCGCCAAGACGATCTCGAAGATCGAGGGATTCGAGGTGTCGTTCGTCGATGACGATGGGAACGTCGTTGACGATGCAGATGTTGCGTCATACCGCTTCCAGCGGGCAGCCAAGAACACCTGGAGCCTCGCTCAGTGGCGTGAGTCACGGATTGAGGTGGAGTATCCGGAACAGTGGATCGTGGCGTGGCGGCCTGATGGCACAGAGGCTCACGGCAGGACGCTGTTGGAGACACTGCGGCGTTCATACGACGAAGCGAAATGGGGCGGGACCGACGATGAGTCCGACGTACCCGCAGAGGTCGGCGATGTGGCCGGTCCCGCTGCGGCCAAGTCGGGCAATTTCGGCCGACACGACGGAATCGAGAACACAAGAGGCAACGGTGGCGATCTGGCCGATATCGAGCGGACGTTGTGGGCCGCAGCCGACAAGCTGCGCGGGAGCATGGACGCTGCCGAATACAAGCATGTGGTGCTCGGGCTGATATTTCTCAAGTACGTCTCGGATGCGTATTCCGAAGTGCGGGCACAGTTGGAAGACGAGATCGAGCAGGGTGCCGATCCCGACGACATCGATGAGTACCGCTGGCGCAACGTCGCCTGGGTGCCGCCGCCCGCTCAGTGGGACACGCTTGTCGCTCAAGCCCGGCAGCCGACGATCGGCTCGATTGTGGACAAGGCCATGGACGAGCTGGAGGCGCTGAACCCGGCGTTGCGGGGCGTGCTGCCCAAGGACTACGCGCGACCCGCGCTTGACCAGGAGCGGCTCGGGCAGCTCATCGATTTGTTGGGCAACATTACGGTCGGTGACTCGGCAGCTCGCTCCCGCGACGTGCTCGGCAGGGTGTACGAGTACTCCCTGTCGATGTTCGCCGACGCCGAGGGCAAACGCGGAGGCGAGTTCTACACCCCCCGCTGCGTGGTGAGGCTGCTCGTCGAGATGATCGAGCCGTACCAAGGCCGTGTGTACGACCCGTGCTGCGGCTCTGCTGGCATGTTCGTGCAGTCGGTGGAGTTCATCGAGGCTCACGCCGACGGGAACGGGAATGGCGGAATGCCACCTCGCGGGGCACGCACCGACATCTCCATCTACGGCCAGGAGTCCAACTACACGACGTGGCGCCTAGCTCGCATGAATCTGGCGATCCGCGGCATCGGGGGCCAGATCGAGCACGGCGACTCGTTCCATGACGACCGCCATGCTGATCTGCGGGCGGACTTCATCTTGGCAAACCCGCCGTTCAACGTCTCCGATTGGGGCGGAGATCGACTGACGGACGATCAGCGCTGGCGCTACGGCGTGCCACCCAAGGGCAACGCCAACTTCGCCTGGGTGCAGCACATGGTCCACCATCTCGCCCCGCGGGGTGTCGCGGGCATCGTGCTGGCGAACGCCTCGATGTCATCTCAGCAGTCAGGAGAGGGCGAGATCCGCAAGAACTTGATCGAGGCCGACCTCGTGGATTGCATGGTTGCCCTGCCGGGCCAGTTGTTCTTCTCGACCGCGATTCCGGCGTGCCTGTGGTTTCTGGCCAAGGACCGTTCCGGCGACAGTGCGCTACGCGACCGACGAGGCGAGATCCTGTTCATCGACGCCCGAACGCTAGGACGCATGGTTGACCGCACCCACCGCGAGTTCACCGACGACGACCTCGCCCGCGTGGCCGGCACTTACCACGCCTGGCGATCAGCAGGGAATGCGGTGCCGTACGCCGATGAGCTGGGGTACTGCAAGTCCGTCTCGCTCGACGATGTGCTCGCTCACGATTGCGTGCTCACGCCAGGTCGCTATGTGGGCGTGGCACCGCAGGCCGACGACGGCGAGCCATTCGCCGACAAGATGACCCGCCTGGCCGCCCAATGGCGCGCTCAGCAAGCAGAAGCCGAGAAATTGGATTCCCAGATCGAAGCAAACCTGCAAACCTTGGGCTTCTGAAGCCTGCCTGGCACCATCCACCTAGACGGACAGGCCAAGAGGCGGAGGACAACACTGTGACTGACTCCGAAGAGCACATCGACTACAGCAAGTTCACCCAGTCGCTTCGCCGACTCGCGGAACAACACCGGCACTTCGTGCAAGACACCGAGGGTCAGCCTGATTGGATTCTTGAAGGAACGCGAGAATCAGTCATTCAGCATTTCGAGACTTGTTTCGATACGAGTTGGAAGATGCTTCGTCGTTATCTCTTGAACAATCTCGGCGTTGTCGACGTTCCCAGTAGTCCTATTCCGGTACTTCGCTTGGGAGGTAGCAATCAGCTGCTAGGCGGCGAGACCGTCGACTGGATCGAATACAACAAGGCTCGCATCAGCACGTCCCATGACTACGACGGCAAGAAGGCCGAAGCTTGCATCTCACTTGTTCCACGATTTATTGGCGATGCCATAAGGCTTCACGAGCATCTGACTGGAATTCCGTGGCAGAGTACGAAGCCGTAGATCTCGACCCGAAGGATTGAGATGTCGTCATCCGAATTCTCGGCGAGCATGTGCCCGGATGCGAGGTACGTGCTTACGGATCCCGCGTTAAGTGGAGAGCGCGGCAGCACTCTGATCTTGACATGGCAGTCAAGAGCACTGAGAGCGTCGGCCTATTCGCTCTGGCAAGCTTGCGCGAAGCATTTGAAGAATCTGATCTTCCATTTCATGTCGACGTCATGGATTGGGCGAAAATTCCAGAGAGTTTTCATAAGGAGATCCTCAACAAGAGTGTAGTTCTACAAGAAGGACACCAAACACGCTTAGGAGACGTCACTGAGGTAATCATGGGGCAGTCACCGCCTAGTGACACGGTGTCACCCGATAATGGGTATCCGTTGTTGAACGGCCCTACAGAGTTCGGAGACCACAATCCTTCGCCTGTTCAATACACAACCGATCCACGACGTTTCGCCAAGAAAGGGGACATACTCTTTTGCGTTCGCGGATCAACTACAGGTCGTATGAATTGGGCCGATCAAGACTACGCAATCGGGCGGGGAATCGCCGCAATTCGGCTCAAGAGATCTCCACACCTCCAACATTTTCTTCGCGGTGCCATCGAATATCACCTTCCGGTATTACTGAACCAGGCGACGGGGTCGACATTTCCCAATATCTCACGGGATCAGTTGCGAAACGTTCCTTTCCCCGATTTGCCCATTGAAACTCAAGAGCAGGTGTCCTCGACGCTGAGAGCACTGGACGAGACGATTGAGTTAAATCGGCGGATGTGTGGAACTTTGGAGGACACGGCATCAACGCTGTTCAAGGCTTGGTTTGTTGACTTTGAACCTGTGCGAGCCAAGATGGAAGGCCGCTGGCGGGAAGGAGAATCATTGCCGGGCCTTCCCGCCCACCTCTACGACCTCTTCCCAGACGGTTTCGTTGACTCCGAGTTCGGTCCTGTCCCATACAAGTGGGCCATTGTGCCACTGGGCGAAATGGCTACAACCGTATATGGTGCTCCTTTTGCATCAACGTTGTTCAATGATGACCAGTTGGGTAACCCATTAATCCGGCGCTTCGCGTTTGCGCGTGGAGTAGCTCGGTGAGGGTCCCGGCTCGATAGGGAGGGATCCCCCAGAATCGGAGGTGTCTTGTTGCCCCGATTCGGGAGGATCCCTGTGGCTGTTGACCTTACGCG